>ENA-OWPA01000087-OWPA01000087.1-bioreactor-metagenome-genome-assembly--contig:-NODE-87-length-175904-cov-326.708412_pt1 | contig 175904 bp, 175 predicted proteins | sample MGYA00238139_ERZ651803 | MGnify/ENA primary metagenome ERZ651803 (study PRJEB26909, sample SAMN07631231) | bioreactor metagenome | isolation source: Switchgrass digestor | place: USA: Dartmouth...
ATCATGCCTTTTATATTATTGGAAAAGCACTTAAGGCGGATAGAAATTTAGCTGAAAAAAAAGAGGTTATATTGCCAAATCAAACGAAAAAAATTAAACAAAAAGGGTATTTTTTTCCCCTTGATTCATGGGATGGCTCAGATTTTTTTTATCATATAGATACTTTTGGAATAACTGTCACTGAAAAAGTAAAGGTTCTTTTTGAGTCATTAAATATTACAAATGTGAGATTTATAAACTGTACAGATTATATTTGGGCATAACGGCTTACTTAATCTTTAAGGTTTTGGTTACAAAATCTGATGTGTTGGAGAGGGAAAAAGATGAGATATGAATTAGCAGGGAAAGAAGAACTACTAAAAATACATAATATTGTCCAGCAAACCATAAAAACGGTTTATCCAAAATATTACCCGAAGGAAGTCGTTGAATTTTTTTGTGAACATCATAATCAGGACGCCATATTAAAAGACATAGAAGAGAGACGGGTAGGAGTCCTTAGAGTAAATGATGAAATTGTGGCTACAGGAAGTTATGAAAATGATCATATTACCAGGGTTTATGTGTTGCCAAAACATCAGAATAAGGGTTATGGTACATTTATTATAAAATCTATTGAATCTGAAATAAGCAAAAAATATCATAAAGCTTTTTTGGATGCTTCCTTGCCTGGCGTTCATTTGTATGAAAAACTGGGTTATAAAACATTAGAGCATAAAAAATATTTCGTAAAAAATGATGTAGTACTGGTTTACGATATTATGGTAAAGGAATTACCCCATATTTGTACAGACATTCATTATGACGGAAAAATTTTTATTCCTGAAATCAATTCTGAAAATGGTGAAGTCAATCAAGAGACAAGATTTTATTATCACCAAAATGGAGATTTGCTTTGGGGAGAATATGCTGGTGGAGATATCATCAAAGGAACATTAATTGGGACAGTAGCAAAAGATGGCAGACTTAATTTTACCTATCAGCATATCAATAAAAACAAAGAAATCAGAACAGGAAAATGTCAAAGTGTACCTACTGTCATGGAGAATGGGAAAATCCGGCTTGTCGAAAAATGGCAGTGGACCAATGGAGATTATTCAGAGGGCAGTTCTGTTTTAATAGAAATTTAGTGTTATTTAATAGTCTGAAAATTTTGTTGTGTTAAATATAAAAACAACTATTTATTTTTTGCCGGTAATGGTTCGGAGGTTTATTTTGGATATCTTATTACTAAAGAAAATCTTGTAAAAGATGATGAGGTTTTTGAATGGGACTATGAATCAGATAATCAGGAACGGGTAGCCAAAAATTTAGACGATTTGATAAGAAAATTTTATAACGAAGAAATTTATTGACAAGATGATAGTATATAAAAACCAGAGTTATTTTTCACTCTGGTTTTTTGATTGGTGGAATAATATATTCAAATTTCCTAGAATTGCAGCTAAATTGTTTTCCATATTAGAGGTTTAATGATTTTTAGAGTATTTTTGCATGAAAAAGGCTTTGAATTTAAAGGAAGAAAATTTAAATTATTTACCTTTTCACAGCTTTATGGAAATTACCAAATCGATAAGGAAAATAAAATAATTATCTTCCCCGAAAGTGTTAAATTAACTGTATCCAGTGTTGTAGATGACTTTAATCAGGAGTTTTTGAAGACCTGTCTTAGTCGTAAAAACTTAACGTTAAATAATCAGCTTCTAGAAGTTCAGAGAATAGCAGTAAATGATAATAGCTATAGAATAAAGGATGCCCTGGTTAAAACTCTGTCGCCAATTACAGTATATTCTACCGTATATTTAAATGGCAGAAAGAAGACGATTTATTACTTTCCAGAAGATAGCCTTTTTCAAAAATATATACGGGATAATTTGATAAAAAAAGCTGAACTAATTTATGGTAGAGGATTTGACGATGCAAAATTCGAGATAAAAGCCATACAGGATAAGACTCAAATGAACATTCTTTACTATAAACAGTTTGTAATCAAGGGAAGCAGTGGCTTGTTTGAAATTCATGGGGATGAGGAGCTAATCCATGCTGCTTTAAACTGCGGTCTTGGCAGCAAAAACTCTCAGGGGCTGGGATGTATTCAATTGATTAGAGCAATATAATAAAAATTTTGGAGTGAAGAATATGAAACTTTTAGCTTTAATTTCTCATACTCTGATGGAGGGACAAGTATTAGAAGCAAAAAATCAATTAAAAGTTGATTCAATTGTTTTAATGCCAGAAGACATCAAAAGCATATGGGCCAATATTAGTCCATTTGGACCTATGCCAAAAGATCAACTTAATCAAATGATTGCCTGGATTGAAAAAGAATCCGATAAGGGTGATTATGTACTTGTTCAAGGCGATTTTGGTGCAACTTATTATGTGGTTGATTATTGTATTAAAAATAGCAGAATACCAATATATTCAACAACTCAAAGAGAAATAGTGGAACATATCATCGATGGACAAGTTGAGTCCAGAAGAATATTTAAACATGTAAATTTCAGAAAATATTTACCCTATGAAAAGGAGGTGTAGCCTATGGATAACTATGATGTAGCGCTTGCTGCACTTTTACACGATATAGGGAAGTTGGTGCAGCGGACTGGCGTGCCTATAAATGATAGTTTAAAAGGCCAAGAAAGTGTATTTTATAAAAATATGGGTGGTTACTTTTCTTACAAACATGCTCTTTATACTGTTCAATTTTTAGAGGAAAATCTAAAGATGGTGCTTGATGAAAATATAATCAATATGGCTGCAAAACATCATGTGCCAGACAATCAATTAGAAAAACTAATACAAGAAGCAGATTGTTTTTCGGCTGGTATGGACAGAAGAAAAATGGACGGAAATGAAAGAGAAAGTATAAAAAAAGGTCAGTACATCAATGAAAGGCTTTATTCTATCTTTGAAAATATAAATAATGGAAAAGAGTATAAAAAACAAAATTATCACTATAATCTTATTCCTCTTAATGCGACGGAAGATATTTTCCCTGTAAAAGAAGTAAATCTAGTGCTAAGTAAATCGAAGTTTTTAGCCTACCTATAAGGAATTAAAATTTATTGTATATATAAGCACCCGCACACCAAAAATGCGTTTTAAGTCTACCTACAAGGAATAAAATATAATTTGTAAAATGAACCTATTAAGAAAGCTATAAGAAACAATCATTTATTAATCGTACAGACTATTTGAATTTTAGCAATCCGTGCTTGACGAGAAGCAGATTTTTTATTATCATAAATACATAGTAATTATATATGAAATGAGTGAGAGCAATGAGAATATCTGCAAAAGGGCGATATGCCATGGCGGCGGTTATCAGCATGGCCCAGCAGTATAATACAGGGGAAAATATTACAGTGATTAGTATTTCTGAAAAATTAGGAATATCTAAAATTTATTTAGAACAAGTATTTGCTTTATTGAAGAAGGCGGAAATTGTTAGTTCTGAAAAAGGAGCCCAGGGTGGCTACCAGCTAACCCGGAGCCCGGCTAAGATAACTGCTTTAGATGTATTGGAAGCTGTTGAAACTTCTTTATTTGAACAAGTACAGGAAACTGTTCTGGAAAAAGCTCCTGATATTGATGAGGCTATGCGGCTGTCGGTTTTTGAACAATTAGATAACAATATCAGGCAAATATTAAGTTCAATCACGATTGAAGATTTGGTAAAAGAAGCAGAAAAGCATAAATCCAATAACGTTATAATGTACTATATTTAAAGTTAGATCAGGATACCTCCGAAAAGGAGGTATTTTTTATTTTATTAAAACATACTAAACATATATGCAATATAAAAATGCACAAAAAAGGAATACTCTTAATTCAATAATTCAGCAAATTGCGCAAAATTGGAAGTTTATGAAAAATATCATTGACAGCAACTTTTTTAATTCATATAATGTCTATATGAATTATATGAATTAAATAAGTACACTTTATTTTTCGAAAACAATTATTTTATACCTGGTATTGTTAAAGACCGAAAAGGATTCTTTAATGATCCAGTGAAAGGAGATGGAAGATGGCTAATCATCATGAAGTCCGGCGGAATATGGAACCTATAGATGAATATATTAAAATTTCAGGCTTATATAAAACATATGTAACGCCTAATGGTCCTCTTGAAGTACTAAAAGGAATTGATCTGACGGTACGGAAAGGGGAAATCTTTGGAATTATTGGTTTTAGTGGTGCTGGAAAATCAACTTTGGTCAGATGTATTAACCGGCTGGAAAAGGCAGATGCAGGCAGTATTAAAGTAGGAGGCGTTGAAATGCTTAGCCTTTCCAAAAAGGAACTCCTGCAGAAAAGGAAAAAGATAGGCATGATTTTTCAAACCTTTAATTTATTTGAAGCCAGAAATGTTTACCGCAATATTGCTTATCCTTTAGAAATTAGCGGGGTCCCGAGGAAAGAAATTAAAAGAAGAGTCTTGGAAACAGCAGAACTTGTGGGTTTATCTGATAAGCTGAAAGATTATCCGGGGGGCTTATCGGGTGGTCAAAAACAACGTGTCGCCATAGCAAGAGCAATCGTAAACCAGCCTGATTTGCTGTTAAGTGATGAAGCTACTTCAGCTCTTGATCCTCAGACAACATTGCAAATTTTAGATTTATTAAAAGAAATCAATCGTTCAACAGGGATAACCATTTTAATGATTACCCATGAACTGGATGCTATCCGTTACACTTGTGAACGGATGGCTGTTTTGGAAGATGCACAAATTATCGAGGTTGGCAGAGTAGAAGATATTTTTAATAATCCCCACAGCCGTACAGGTTCACTTTTTGCCCGGGTATACACAGAGTTTCAGCGCATGCCAGAGTTGATAAACGGTGCAGGGATTTAAGGATATCCGATGAAAGACACTTGTAAAGGAGTGATAAGATGAGTTTACTGGATACTCCAATTTGGGAAGTTATTAAAGCTTCGTTTACCCTTGAAATATGGCAGCGGCTGGCACCAGCTATTTTAGAAACCTTATATATGACCATTCTTTCTTCTTTGATTATGCTGATGTTTGGCCTGCTCATTGGAATCCTTCTGACCGTTACCAGCCCTGATGGCTTAATACCAATGAAAATGATATACAGTATTTTGGGTTGGGTGATTAACTGTCTTCGTTCCCTGCCACAAATGATTATGATTATTCTTATGATTCCTGTTGCCCGGCTGATTTTCGGAAAGTCTTACGGTACCAATGCATGTATCATTGCGATATCAGCAAGTTGTATTCCTATGTATGCGAGAATGGTGGAAAGCAGCCTGCTTGAAATCTCAAAAGGGAAGATAGAAGCAGCCAAATCTGTTGGCAGTACAAATGCTCAAATTATTTTCCGAATTTTACTGCCTGAAACTTTACCTTCTTTAATCCGTGGTTTTACGGTAGCGGTAATTGCAGTCATATCAATGACAGCTCTTGCAGGTATGTTTGGTGCTGGAGGAATTGGAGATATTGCTGTACGTTTTGGCTATATGCGCTTTCAACATGAAGTATTATTTGCTTCTGTCTATGTTCTGGCAGCCCTGGTTCAGTTGGTTCAGTGGCTTGGCAATTTTATTTCTACAAGAATATTAAAAAAGAGAAATTTAATTTAATGATAGGAGGAGATTTAAAATGAAAAAATTTAATTTGATTACTTTAATTCTTATTTTGACTTTGTTATTTGTTGTAGTTTCAGGATGCGGTGAGAGAAAACAAGACCCAAAAGAAAGTTCAACAGAAAATATAGTGAGCAGTCCTGATAACAGTTCTGATTTATCGTCAGAAACGGTTACCATTAAAGGTATTGCGGATTTGGTTCCTCATTCTGAATTGATTGAGTTTGTATCACCAAAGCTGGCAGAGCAGGGCATCATTGTTGAATTGGTGGCAACGGCTGCAGATAACACAACCAATGAAAAGCTTGCAAAAGGAGAAATTGATTTTAACTTTTTCCAACATGAACCTTACCTTCAGGAATGGAATGAAGCAAACGGATATCATCTGGTTAATGCTGGTGATATACACGTTGAGCCAATTACGGCATACTCTGACAAATACAGTTCAAAAGAAGAAATTCCTGATAATGCGGTTGTTGCAATTCCTAATGATGGTACAAATGAATACCGTGCTTTACGTATTCTTGAAGAAAATGGCTTTATAAAACTTAATGAAGAGACCGCAAATTCACTGAGTGCTTCTGTTTTAGATATAAAGGAATATTTGCGTCCCATACAAATTGTTGAACTGGATTCAGCACAAATTATTCCTACAAAAGATGATTATGATTTCTTTATTACCAACACCAATAAGGTTCTGGAAGCAAAAATCAGTTCCGCAAAGTTATTTAGTGAAGGTGGCGACAGTCCATATGCCAATATTATTGCTGTGAGGGAAGAAGACTTGGAAAATCCTGCAATTAAAGCCTTGGTCAAAGAACTGCAGTCAGAAGAGACCAGACAATTTATTACAGACAAATATAATGGCGCTGTAATACCTGCAAAATTAGACAATTAAAATTTCCAGGCTTTTAATTGGCAGCATCCATTACAGAGATATTTGATGTAAACATGAAGGGAATGAGCGTTTTGGCTAATTATAAATATTTTGAATCAGCTGTAATTCATGGAGGAATTTATGGAGATGATTTGACGGGTGCTGTAAATACGCCCATATATTTGACTTCAACTTTTGAATTTGAGCGTTTGGGAAAATTGCGTTCAAACTGGGAATATTCCCGGACAGGGAACCCAACCCGGAGCGCTTTGGAAGCACTCATTGCAGAACTTGAAAATGGTTTTCGTGGTTTTGCATTTGCTTCCGGTATGGCAGCTATTGATGCCGTTTTACACCTTTTTCATTCAGGTGACACGATCATTATTTCTCAAAATGTATATGGAGGGACTTTTAGAATTTTAAATAAGATTTACAAAAATTTTGAACTTAATTATAAAATTGTGGATACGACGGATTTAAAGCAATTAGAAGAAGCATTTACACCTGACGTAAAAGCTGTCCTTCTTGAGACCCCTGCTAATCCTTTACTGACAGTGACAGATATTTCTGCTGTAGCCCAAATAGCAAAAGCTAAGAACGCATTAACGATTGTGGATAATACCTTTATGACCCCTTATCTGCAACGTCCTTTGGAACTTGGTGCCGATATCGTCGTGCATTCGGCTACAAAATATTTAAGCGGTCATAGTGACCTTATTGCGGGCTTAGTTATTGTAAAAGATAAAGAACTTGCGAGGAGACTGCATTCTATTCAAAATGGTGTAGGTGCTATTGCAAGTCCGCTGGATTCATTTTTACTTATCCGCAGTATAAAGACTTTAGCTGTACGTATGGACGCCCATGTATCCAATGCCGAAAAACTTGCCCAGGCTCTTTTGAGTCATCCGGCTGTAAAAAAAGTTTATTATCCAGGCTTAAAAACAGCACAAGGCTTTGAAATTCAAAAGAAACAAGCCAAAAATGGCGGCGCAATGATTTCGTTTGAACTGGAAGAAAACTACGATCTTCAAAAGTTTTTTGAAGGGCTGAAGCTTATTGCGTTAGCTGAGAGTCTTGGTGGTGTTGAAAGTCTTATTTGTCATCCTGCGAGTATGACCCATGCATCCATACCAAAAGAAATTCGTGAACAAGTTGGTATTACAGACCGATTAATCCGCTTATCGGTTGGTATAGAAAACTTTAATGATTTATATGATGATTTAATTTATGCCATAGAAGGAGCGCGAATCTGATGGTATATGAAGACATGCAGCAACTGATAGGAAATACCCCTCTTGTCCGTTTGAGACATTCAGGTTTTCCAGACAGCATCCGGGTTTATGCAAAACTTGAATTTTATAATCCTGGTGGCAGTGTTAAGGACAGAATCGGCAAATATATGATTGAAGATGCTGAAAAAAGAGGTATCTTAGCTCCAGGCAGTACCATTATTGAAGGAACTGCAGGGAATACGGGTCTTGGTATTGCTTTTGCTGCGCTTAACCGGGGCTATCGCTTGATAATGGTGGTTCCAACAAAATTTTCACAAGAAAAACAAGCTTTACTCCGTGCCCTTGGTGCTGAAATAATCAATACGCCAAGAGAAGAAGGCATGAAAGGAGCTGAAAGAAAAGCAGAAGAATTAAGGCGTACGATTCCAAATGCCATTTCATTAGAACAATTCCGCAACCCTGCCAATCCATTGGCGCATTACGAAACGACAGGACCAGAAATCTGGGCCGACTTAGGCGAAAGCATCAGTTATTTTGTTGCTGGTGCAGGCAGTGGCGGCACATACAGTGGAATTATGCGTTATCTGAAAGAAAAAAAACCTTCAATTAAAGGCATTCTTGCTGATCCTATCGGTTCAACTATAGGAGGAGGAGAGCATGGCGACTACGATATCGAAGGGATTGGAAATGATTTTATAGCAGATACCATGGATATGTCTCTTGTGGATGATGTTATTAAAGTCAGTGACAAAGAAGCTTTTGAAGAAACAAAGTTACTGGCACGCAATGAAGGAATTATTGCCGGCTCTTCTTCTGGAGCAAATCTTGCTGCTATCCGTAAACTGGTTCGGCAGATTCAGCATGGAACCATCGTAACCGTTTTACCAGACCGGGGTGACCGCTATTTATCAAAGAATCTTTACAGCTGACAGAGTTCTCATAACCATCCTGATTTTTTTGAAGATTTAATCCATGGATGGAATTTTTTAAAAACAAATTCATACTATTCATATATATTTAATATAATAACCTTTTTGAGTCTTAATTTTAGCGAAATGGAGTGGTGCCAAGTGTCAAAAATTAATTTAGCCCTGCCTGAAGTCCAGATAAGGGAAATCCGTATCAATTCCATCACAGGTTATCAGGGAGATGCGGAAAAACTCGTTGAGGCCAGCAGACAGGGTCTTAGGGATAAAGAGCGAAGTTTTAGCCAATGTCTTGGATGTGCAACTTCAAAAGCAGCTTGTATGACTGTGTTAATTCAGGACGCAGCAGTCATCAGCCATGGACCAGTCGGTTGTTCATCTTGTCTGCATGATTTTGCATTTACTTACCGTGTGAACGCACCTTTACGAGGACTGGACCGTCCTACGCCAAGACGAATTTATTCAACGAATCTCAAGGAAAAAGATACGGTTTATGGCGGGAATATTAAACTGGCCAATACCATCCGTGAAGTATATGAGCGTACTCAGGCTAATGCCATTTTTGTATTGACCACTTGCGCTGCTGGCATTATTGGCGATGATGTTGAAAGCGTTTGCCAGGAAGCAGAGGATGAATTGGGCATTCCGGTAATTGCAATTTTTTGTGAAGGTTTTAAATCGAAGGTTTGGACGACAGGTTTTGACGCGGCCTATCACGCAATTGCAAGGAAATTAATTCAAAAACCGCGTCAGTGCAGAAAAGACTTAATTAATGTCATTAACTTTTGGGGCAGCGATATTTTCTCTGAATGGTTTGAGCCTTTTGGTGCAAAACCCAATTATATTACACCGTATTCAACCGTAAATACTTTAAGATATGCCAGCGAGGCAGCAGCAACCATTCAGGCATGTTCAACCTTAGGCAGCTATTTAGGGGCAGTATTAGAACAAGAATTTGGTGTTCCTGAAATTCCTGCAGCACCCCCGTATGGTATTGCGCAAACCGACCGTTGGTTCAGGGCCTTAGGAAAAGTTCTTGGAAAAGAAGAAATTGCTAAAAAAATGATTGCAGAAAAGAAGAAAAAATATCTGCCCCAAATTGAAGCACTCCGTGAAGAATTAAAAGGTAAAACAGCTTATGTAACGGCTGGAGCTGCTCACGGTCATGCCTTACTGTCTGTTTTAGGAGAGCTTGGTATCAAAGCCTGTGGGGCAGCAATATTCCATCATGATCCTATTTATGACAGCAGACGCGAAGAAAATGACCAACTGGCACAACGCGTCTCGGATTACGGAAATGTAGTTAACTTTAATGTCTGCAATAAACAAGAGTTTGAATTGGTTAATGCCTTAAATCGTATCCGTCCGGATATTCTGATAGCCCGTCACGGCGGCATGACCCTCTGGGGCGCGAAGTTAGGCATACCATCGCTTTTGATTGGTGATGAACATTTTGCGATGGGTTATGAAGGTTTGGTTCAATATGGTGAACGACTTTTAGAAGCCCTGGAAAACGATGAATTTGTAAAGAATTTAGGAAAGCATGCCATCAATCCTTATACAAAATGGTGGCTTGAGCAGGCGCCAGATTATTTCTTAAAAGGAGGTGCTGACAGATGAGTAAAGCAGGTCTTATAGAACAGGAGCGTTTTACCTGTGCTATAGGTGCGATGCAGACAGTTGTAGCCATCCCACGGGCGGTACCTATTCTTCATTCTGGTCCTGGTTGCGGTGAAATGGTGGCTGGATTTTTCGAACGCTCAACGGGATATGCAGGTGGTTGTACTTCTCCCTGTACCAATTTTAGTGAAAAGGAAGTTGTTTTCGGCGGGATTAACCGGCTCAGGGAAATTATAAAAAATACTTATAAAGTGTTAGATACGGATTTGCAAGTGGTTTTAACCGGCTGTACGGCTGGTATTGTCGGTGACGATGTTGACAGCCTGGTCGCTGAATTTGTTAAAGAGGGTAAACCGATTGTATCGGTTGAAACGGCAGGTTTTAAAGCCAGCAATTATGAAGCCCACAGTCTTGTGGTGAATGCCATTATTGACCAGTATGTCAGCCGTTTTGAATCGGAAAATAAGCCAAAATCTCAAAAAAATACGGTCAATCTGATTGCATCGATCCCTTATCAGGATCCTTTCTGGAAAGGAAATCTGACCGAATATAAACGCCTTCTTGCCGGGATTGGATTAAAAGCCAACGTTTTGTTTGGACCAGAATCAGCAGGCGTTAAAGAATGGCAGTCTATCCCCCAGGCAGGATTTAATATTTTGGTTTCTCCCTGGTATGGAAAAGAAATTGCAGACCATCTTAAAGAAAAATATGAGCAGGATTATACCTGGTTCCGTCATATTCCCATAGGCGCCAACCAAACCGAAGCCTTTCTTACACAAGTTTTAGAATTTGCCATCCAACAGGGAGCTGAAATCGATGAGGAAGCTGCAAAAACATTTATTAGGCATGAGTCGCGGGCTTATTATGAAGAAATTGAGAATCTTGCCAGTTTCCTTTTAGAATTCCGCTATGGTCTTCCCAACCATGTGCATATTTTTCACGATGCCGGATATGTAGTGGCTTTGTCAAAATTTTTGCTTCATGAAGTGGGTATTGTACCCAAAGAACAATTTATAACCGACGGAACCCCTGAAAAATATCATGACCCCATCCGTTCTGATTTGCAAAGTACGAGCAATAAAAAAATCATTCCCCTTTATTTTGAGCCAGACGCTGGAAAGGCTCAGGATATTTTGCGAAAAATTCACCATAAAGGCAGAGGTCTCATTATCGGTTCTGGCTGGGATAAGGAACTGGCAAAAGAAAAAGGTTACGATTTTCTTTCCGCAGCAATACCCTCTCCTTACCGTTTAATTTTAACAACCAATTATGCGGGCTTTACAGGCGGACTGAGGCTTATAGAGGATATATATCACATGGTTCTTTCAACCTATGCTTAAGGGGGGAGGCATATGGATTTAAGGATTGCCTTTGCCAGTATCGATGGCAGCGTCATTGATCAACATTTTGGTTCAGCGAGGTACTGGCAAATTTATGACCTTGATGAAGAGGCGCATTTTGTAGAGACCCGTAAAGCAGCTCCCCGATGCCAGGGACATTGTGAAGGCGGATTTGATGATTTATATAAAATACTTGCTGACTGTGACGCTATATTTGCATTAAAAATAGGTGAGGCAGCAGCAGCATATATGCTGGCAAAGGGAAAGAGAGTTTTTGAAGGGACTGGTGAGTTAGAAGAAATTATATTGCAATTACTCGAAGGTGCCTTCCTTGAGTAACGATGATAAAGAAGGTGTGTTTATGGCATTAAGCTATGAAGATTTGAAAAAAAATCATCCCTGTTTTGCACAAGGAGCCAAGAGTAATAAAGGACGGGTTCATCTTCCTGTATCTCCTGGCTGTAATATCTTCTGTAATTTTTGTAAACGGGATATAAATGAAAATGAAAATCGGCCGGGTGTGGCAAAAGCTATCATCTCAGCAGAAGAAGCCGTAGAGCTTGTAAGAAAAGCCCTTGCCCTTTGCCCTGACATTACGGTAGTGGGGGTAGCTGGTCCAGGGGATAGTTTAGCAAGCCCGTATGCGCTTGAAACTTTCAGGATGATTAAAGAAGCATTTCCTCATGTGATTAAATGCATGAGTACCAATGGACTTTTGCTTCCTCAATATGCAGATGAAATCATTGAATTAGGGATTGACAGCCTGACCGTAACCGTCAATGCTGTTGACCCAGTGATACAGTCTAAAATTTGTGAAGCTATTGTTTATCAAGGGAAGCGCTATACAGGAACAAAGGCAGCTGAAATCCTTATTCATAATCAGCTGACTGGTATAAAACAAGTATCCCAGGCAGGTATTACTGTAAAAGTCAATACCGTTTTAATTCCAGAAATCAATGGGGATCACATAAAAGAAGTCGCCAAAACCGTAGCAGAGCACGGTGCGAAAATTTATAACATTATCCCTTTGATTCCCCAGCATAAATTGAGTTGGTGCAGTGTACCGACTTGCCATCAGCTAAGCAGGGCAAGAGCAGAAGCAGAGGAATATATTCAAGTATTTCGCCACTGCCAGCGCTGCAGGGCAGATGCAGCAGGCATTCCGGGCGGAAAAGATGTATCACAGCAATTGTATCTGCGCCCCATACAATTTGAAAATAATTTTTCTCACGGATAATAGCAGCAGCGGCAAGGCCGATACAATAAAGCTGTTTAAAGATCAACTTAAAGGAGGTGGTTTGATATGTGTAGTGACTGTGACATGTCTGATATGGCTGATATGTATCAATACCAAACCATTCAATTATTAGGAGGAGTGTTTGTATGTCAAATCAACAAAAAAGTGAGTATGGATTTGATACCTTAAGACTTAAGGCAGGTTATCAGTCAAATGAGCATAACTATGCCGTATCGGTACCCATTTATCAAACCACTTCTTTTGATTTTCGCGACGTAGAACATGCTAAAGCTCTCTTTGGTTTACGTGAATTAGGTAATTTATATACTCGCGTAGGAAATCCAACGGTAGCAGTTTTGGAACAGCGGGTGGCAGCTCTTGATGGCGCAAGTGGCGCAATCGCCTTAGCTTCTGGTATGGCTGCCATTAGCTACACCATTCTTAATGTTGCTGAAGGCGGTGGCCGCATTTTAACCTCTCCTTATCTTTATGGCGGAAGTGCTGACAGCTTTAAAAAGGTTTATCCAAAATTTGGAATCCACTTTGATATCGCAAAAAATATCGAAAATCCTAAAAAGTTAGCTGAAGAAATAAAGCCTGATACCAAAGCGATTTATGTGGAAAGCATCAGTAACCCCAGTGCAGTACTGTTAGATATCGCTGAAATTGCAAAAGTTGCCCATGAACATGGAATTCCACTTATCGTCGACAATACGGTGGCAACCCCTTATTTGTATAATCCCATTGACCATGGGGCAGACATTGTGGTTTATTCTGCCACAAAAGGATTAACGGGCCATGGCAATGTGATAGCGGGGTTAGTACTGGAAAGTGGAAAATTTGACTGGAAAAAAGAAAAGTTTCCTCAATTTCATGAAAAACTATATACCTTGCGTGATATCAATGATCAATACCGCAGTTTCTTAGAGGTTTTCCCAGAATTTCCTTTTACAGCGAGAATCCGTTTTACTTATCTGAATTATTTTGGTGCAGCATTATCGCCTTTTGATGTTTATCTTGTTTTACTTGGACTGGAAACCTTATCGGAACGGATTGCTAAACAAGTAAGCAATGCAAAAATCTTAGCAGAATATTTAAAAAGCCATAAGTCTGTGGAATGGGTGCGCTATCCTGCTTTAGAAGACAGTCCATACCACAGCCTCTATAAAAGAGATTTCCCAAAAGGTGCAGGAGGAATACTGGCTTTTGGTTTTAAGGGAACGAATGAGCAAAGAGAAGCCTTTTTAAATTCAGTAAGGCTTTTCCACTATCATGTGAATATTGGCGATGCCCGTAGTTTGATTGTTAATTCACCCCAGACCACCCATAGTGAATTAGAAGCTCATGAAAAAGAAGTTGCTGATATTCCGGAAAACCTGATTCGCATTTCGGCAGGACTGGAAGATCCAAAAGACTTAATTGCCGATTTGGAACAGGCTTTTGAAAAAGCCTATGTTTAATTTTTGAAAGGGGTGTTATCCAATGAAGAAGTCTGTTCAAAAAGGAATTGCTTTGATGACTTTAATTGTTATTTTTGCCAACTTACTTTCTGCCTGCAGCCAAAGCTCAGGAGGAGAAAGCCAAACTCTTAAGACAGATGATGTTCAAACAGTGGAAACGTCTTCCTCTGAATACAAATATGGAAAAATTGATATTCCTGGTAAAGACGGAGCCCTATGTGCAGCACCCATTTATATTGCTTATGAAAAAGGCTTTTTTAAAGCAGAAGGATTTGATGTTAATCTGATTTCTGCAGACTCGGAAACCCGTAAGATTGGTTTAAATAATGGTACGATCCCGATTGTAAACGGAGACTTTCAATTCTTTCCTTCTATTGAAAATGGTGTGAAGGTAAAGGTAGTTGATGGTCTCCATGACGGATGTATTAAGTTGATTGTTCCGAAGGATTCACCCATCCAAACCGTACATGATCTTAAAGGGAAAAGAATTAGCGTGGATGAAATTGGAGGTACACCTCACCAGGTTGCTTCTGTATGGTTAGAGAGAAATGGCATTTCAGCAAAACAAGAAGATGGAGAAGTGACCTTCCTTCCTTTCGCCGATGGCAATTTGGCAATAGAGGCTTTAAATAAGGGAGAAGTAGACGTTGCAGCTTTGTGGGATCCCTTTGGTTCTGTTCAGGAAAAAACGGGAAACTACCGTGTCATTTTGGATATTACTAAAGATGAACCATTTGCTGGAAAGTACTGCTGTTTCCTTTATGCATCTGAAAAACTGCTTAATGAAGAACCTGAAAAGATCGCAGCACTGCTTCGCGCTTACCGGGCAGCCCAGGACTGGATTTCCAAAAATCCGGAAGAAACCGTTGATATCATTATCGAAGGGAAATATGCCCAAATTGAAGACAGGGAATTAGCTCTTGAGTTAATTAAAAGCTATAAATACCCCTCTTATGCAGATAGAGAAGAAGAACCAATACGGGTTTATGACAATGTTTATTATTTTGCAGAGCAATTGAATCAAATAGGCTATTTAAAAACGGATCCTGAAAGCTTTACAAATAATGCTTATGCTGAAGTAGATATTAATCTTGGGAAATAAAAACAGGCAATTTTATTGATATTCCGCCCGGAAATATAAATCCGGGCGGAAGCAATAAAGCTTATAGGAAAGGAGGGTTCAACATGGTTGAGTTAAACAAATTACAGGCTCAAACCATTCCAATTTTTAAAACAAAAAAGGATAAAATACAGCTAAAAAACCTGTCTGACAAACAGTGGTTTTTTTACTTTATTTTAACCTTGCTCGGTTTTTTGATTGCCATAGCTGCCAATAAGTTCATAAGGCAAATGGCAAATGTTGAAATTAAAACTTATATGATTTTTGGAATTCCTTTTACTTTTAATACCTTTTACCGTTTGCTTCTTGGCGTGCTCTTATTATTTTATGCAATTGCTGGAATTTTTTCATACTTTAATCCTTCAGCCAGAGTAAAGTTTTCAAGCCGTGCTCCTTTTCGTTTTGCCGTGGGTTTAGCGCTTGCCATATGGGATATATTAGGGACAAAGTATCTTTTGTTGCCGCAACCATTTTTCCCTGGTCCGGCAAAAATTCTTGAGCCTTTTCTTATGGAAGGGGACTTTATCTTTAGTAATATGCTTTATTCCTTAAAGCTTTTTACCGTGGGTTTTAGTTTAGGTATGCTCTTAGGGATCGGCACGGGAATTATTATTGGCTGGTTTCCTAAGGCTTATTATTGGCTTTATCCGATTTTAAAACTTACAGGCGTTATTCCTGCAGTCGCCTGGATGCCTTTTGCTTTAACCCTTTTCCCCACGCCATTTTGGGCAGCGGTTTTTTTAATTGTAATCTGCGGCTGGTTTTCTATTGCGGCTTTGACAGCACAGGGTATTAAGTCGACTCCCAAAGTTCAATTGGAAGTGGCCCGTACCTTGGGAGCCAGTACCTTTTTTCTCGTCTTTCATGTTGCTGTTCCTCATGCAATGCCGCAAATTTTTACTGGTATTGCCAATGCAAATGGTTTTGCTTTCACCACTTTGGTGATGGCAGAAATGATGGGCCAGCCTGGTGGTTTAGGCTATTATATCAATTTAAGTAAAGTCTGGTCGGCATATTATAAAGTGTTTGCTTCTATTTTTGTGATGGCAATACTTTTTAGCCTGATTATGAAAGGAATTGCTTTAGTGCAGGCCCATGTGCTGCGCTGGCAGAAAGGATGGGTAAAAGAATGAGTGAAACGTTATCGGTAATTAGTCGAACAATTTTACGCATTGAAAATGTTAGTCATACTTATTATGACGATTATGGTAATCATGTAGAAGCACTCCGGGATATCAATTTGTCCGTCGTACGAGGCGAATTTCTCTCTATCATCGGTTCTTCAGGTTGTGGTAAAACAACGCTTCTCAGGCTGATTGCGGGGCTTGAAAAACCGGAAAAAGGAACTTTGATTCTTAATGGAGAGAAAATTACTGAACCAGACCCTCAAAGAGGTTATGTTTTTCAGCATGGCTGCCTTTTTCAGTGGCTGACCGTAGAGAAAAACATTGCAACAGGTCTTAGGGCCAGGGGGATTTATAGAGAAAATAAAGAGCTTGTCCAGCATTATATTGACTTAGTTGGGCTTAGAGGTTTTGAAAAAGCCTATCCTCATCAGTTAAGTGGCGGTATGGCTCAACGTGTCGCAATTGCAAGAGCGTTAATTAATAAGCCGAAAGTGCTGCTTCTGGATGAGCCAATGGGAGCGCTTGATTCCTTTAGCCGTGCAGATATTCAGGATAAACTTCTGGAGCTGCATAAAGAAAATGAAACCACCATGATTTTAGTAACACACGATGTCGATGAAGCTATTTATCTTTCTGACCGTATTGTCATCATGACACCAAGGCCAGGAAAAATTAGTGAGATTATGGATATTAATCTGCCCCATCCCCGCCATCGTGGAGGAACAGATTTTCTATACCTTCGCCGGACGATATTAGAAAAACTTCATCTGGTTAGTGCTTTACCAGAACCAGAGTATATCATATAAAAATATAATAAAGACTAGGAGGATAGAGGCTATGAGTAAACAAATCAGACAAGTGGCTATTTATGGTAAAGGTGGCATAGGAAAATCCACTACAACACAAAATTTAACAGCTGCCCTTGCAGAAAGCGGAAAAAAAGTGATGGTAGTAGGCTGTGACCCTAAAGCGGATTCTACAAGACTACTTTTGGGAACTCTTGCACAAAAAACTGTTCTGGATACACTACGGGAGACAGGTGAAGATGTAGAATTAGAAAATATCATGCGTACTGGATTTGGAGGAATCCGCTGTGTTGAGTCCGGAGGACCGGAACCTGGTGTTGGATGTGCTGGTCGTGGCATTATTACGTCCATTGGATTGCTGGAACAATTAGGTGCCTATACAGAAGACCTTGACTACGTATTTTATGATGTTCTTGGAGACGTGGTTTGCGGAGGTTTTGCAATGCCGATTCGTGAAGGAAAAGCTCAGGAAATTTATATTGTTGCCAGCGGAGAAATGATGGCACTTTATGCAGCTAACAATATTGCAAAAGGGATTGCCAAATATGCCCAAAAAGGTGGGGTACGCCTGGGCGGAATTATCTGTAACAGCCGTAATGTCGACAGGGAGATTGACCTATTAAGAGCCTTTTGTGCAGAACTTGGAACACAGCTTATTCACTTTGTACCTCGCGACAATGTGGTACAGCATGCTGAAATTAACCGGAAAACAGTAATAGAATATAAGCCCAATTGCCATCAGGCTAATGAATATCGACAATTAGCAAAAGCAATTGATGAAAACGACTTTTTTACCATCCCTAAGCCTATGTCGCAAGAACGATTAGAAGAAATTTTGCTTGAATATGGTTTAATGGAAGCTTTAGAAGATGATTATCGTATTTAAGATAAAGCGGTCAACATTTTGAGTTGATCGCTTTATTTTTAATTTTGGAAAAGTCATGAATATTTTATTCCAAACTTAATAAATTTTTGAATAATTTGTTTTATTATAGTAATATTAAAATTATGATGAATTTTTAAGATTTGATTTTTAGGAGGTATTTTATGCTTGAAGTTGTATTTAGTGATAGCGAAAAAGCTTCTATGAAACTTGCCAAATGTTATAATGAAAAAAAAATTCTTGGCAGATCTGTTACTTATATTGGGAGCCAACCGACTGAAGCAGAAATAGAGCTTTTTTTAGAAGGGAAAGCCATAGAAGGAGATGCTAATAATGTTGTTAATATAGGTTTTTATCTTGATATTGGAGATATATCAGGTGAGATTGATGGGAGTGAAAGAAAAAAAGTTTTAAGCCAGTTATGGACACGTTTTAATATTGAAGATAATGAAAGAGAACTATTTTTCAAATATCAAAGAAAAGATCTGGAGAAATTAATTTCTGCTGCTAAAGAAGGTATGGATATCCGGATTTGGACAAGTCATGCGCCTTATTCTGTTTGTGGATTTTATTATGTCTGCTATCTATTAAGAAATATTGACTGTAAGATTAGGGTTGTTTCTCTTCCTCAATTTATATCATTTTCTAATCATGAGATTATAGAATGTTCGCACTGGGCAGAAATCAAGCCAGGCCAATTCTATCAGTTCTTAAATCTGGAAAAGCCTCTGAGTTCAATAGAAAAGCAGTATTATAGTCAAAAGTGGCAGGATTTAGTATTAGAAAATGCACCTTTACGTGCTGTAATCAATGGAAAGTTGACTTCAGTTGAAGAAAGTTTTTATGATTTTATTATTATAAATAATTTGCCAGACAATGATTTTCTGATGGGACAATTGATTGGCAAACTTTTAGGAAAATATAAGCTTGGTATCAGCGATGCCTGGTATGCTTTACGTATTGATAAAATGATTGAAGAAAATAAACTTAAGCTGGTGGAAATAAAAGACACTTCATACCCATATGGAAAGCTATTAAGAAAAATATAATCCATGAAATTATCCTCATCCTCTTGACATTTTATTCTACAATAAGTAGAATAAAATCAATACTACATGATGTAGAATAAAGAGGTGAGTATTATGAATATTATAAAAATATCAGATGCAGAGTACGAAATAATGGAAATCATATGGAATGCAAAAAGGGAAGTGACTACGGCAGATATTATGGAAAAGTTGGAGAAGAATAAAAGCTGGAAACTTACAACCGTACTTACCCTTGCCAAGCGTTTGGTTGATAAGAATGTTTTGCAAGTAAGAAAGGAAAAGAGAGTCAATTATTATTCTCCTAAAATTACCAAAGAAGAATATAAATCTTACCAGGCAAGTGGACTTATTCAGGAGATGTTTAACGGAAGTATTAAATCTATGGTAGCCTCCTTATATGATAATAAAAAAATTGATAATAAAGATTTAGAAGAATTAAAAGACTGGATAAGGGGGTTATAATATGGACTTTTTAAACAAAATCTTTCAGATGTCTCTGACAGGAAGTGTTATTTTTTTGTTATATTTAATTTTTAAACCCCTGACGAAGAAATTATTTAATTCTTCCTGGCATTATAAAATGCTTATTGTCTTTTTATGCTTTTTTATTTTACCTATAGATTCTTATCTTCAGTTGCCTGTAAGACAATTTGCCAGGATTCCAAAGATTAGAATCGAAGAATCAATTTTTCCCCAAAGTAAAAATAATAAAGCAGAAAGAAAAAACGAAACAAACCCAATAAATAATGAAAGTACTGCAAACGAAGTGCATATTTCAGAAAAAGAAGCGAACTATAAAGAAAGAGAAAGCAATGAATTCGGACTGGAAGATAATACAATTTTAAACAAAAAAATTAATCTTTATCCATATAAAAATCTATTATTGTATTTTTGGCTTATTGGCGTTATTGCTTTATTCTTGTTAAAAATCATACCTTATTTAGCATTTAAAAGAACCATGCTTAAAAGCAGCAGTTTTGTTAAAAATGATGAAGTGATTCAGCTATTTGATAAATGTAAAGAAGAGCTTCATATTAATAAAAAATTAGAATTAAGAATTTATAAGAACCTTGCTTCTCCAATGCTAATAGGGATTTTACACCCAATCGTTCTTATTCCTGAAACAGATTTAGGCCATAAAGGTTTAGAATTGGTCTTTTTACATGAATTAAATCACTATAAAAGGAAAGATATTATCATAAAAACAGTTGGGCTTTTTGCTCATGCAATGCATTGGTTTAATCCTTTGATTTATCTCTTGTTAAAGGAGATGAACAAATACTGTGAGTATTCTGTTGATGAGAAAGTCGTAGAAAATATGGACAAAAATGATAGAAAATTTTATGGTGAAATGATTATAAATTTAATCAGCAACTCTGCTTTTAGAAATTGTTCTCTTACAACAGCGATGAGTAATGGTGGCAGGCAATTAAAAGACAGATTGGAAAATATGTTTTATTCCCTGAAAACAACAAGAAAAAGACAATTTATGTCGTTCATTTCAGGCATTATCATTGTGACATGCGGTTTTACGGTTGCCTATAGTCTATTCGCTGATAACCAATGGAAAAATGAAAAATCTTTTGTGGTGTATACTAAAGAAGATGGGCTTTATTATTCTTATTTAGATATGCAGGCAGAAATAAAGATAGATGATGGTGATGACTTTTTTTGTCCTCTGATTTCAAAAGGAGGAAATTATATCGCTTATACCAAAAATAATAGCCTTTATATCTATAGCTTAAGAGATAGCAGTTTAGAAAAGGTTGATGATGATATCGTTCATCATTTTACTTCTTATGATTGGATAGATGATCGTTCTATTGTATATGGCAGTCAAGAAAGATATGGATTTATTCTTTATAATGTCATTACAAAAGAAAAAACACCTCATTTAGAGGATGCTTATTATACAGCTTTAGTTGCATCGGATCAGAAGAAAGTTTATGCAAGTAAAAGCCGATCGGAAAATGGTTTAATGATTTATGAAGGAATTGTGGAAATTGATTTAAATCAATATAGTAAAGATAAGCAACAATTTTTTACGGATACGATTATAAAAAGTAAAGAATCCACTAAAGATGGGCTGGACAGCTATCCTGTTGTCTGGAATCATTCCCAGGACGGCAGATATCTTTATATCATGGTTATACCTGCTTCTGCTTCTCTTAGTAGTGATGGAATTACTTTTGCAGTATATGATTCAGAAGAAAAAACTTATAAAGAGTATCCGGAAATAGAAACTTTAGCTTATAAAAATCATTTAGCGGTAAGACCTTTTGCCAATATGGTTGGATTAATAGAAGGTGCCGGCCGGGAAATGAGCAGAAATAAAAAAGTAAAAATATTCAATATATCTGGTGGCACTGTAGACATTACGGATGAAGACTTTGTTGCAATGACCCCTTCATTTACTTTGGATGGAAAGAAAATATTGTATTCAGCAGCTGATACAAAAGATTTTAATGATATTATATTTAATAATAAAATACCAGTTTTTAATATTTACGAATACGATTTGAAAAGTTCTATAATACAAAGACTTACAGAAGGTAATCATTTTGACTTTTTACCAATGGATTTATCCAATCAGCAGATATTATTTATCCGCTATAAAGACAATGGATATTTCAGTTTGATTAAATTATCTGATGGTCAGGAAGAAATTTTTGCAGATAATATCGTGTTTGCTGATGCAAAAGAAAGTTTCGGTTATTATGGACATATCAGCACAGAAATGTCCCTGGATATTTATATCAGTAACCGAGATCAATTTAATAAGAATTTGAAGAAAGAAAATTCTGAGCCAGACAAAGTGGATGAATTATATGAGCTAAGAGGAACATATATCGGGGATAATGTCAGGGTGGGAAAGATTATTCGTTATTTAAATTTTCCGGAAGGTTTGAGTTCTAATGGAATGGAACTGTTTACAAAAAAAGAGCCCTATGGCCTGCAAATAAATTTTATGGCTGATGAGGGGGCAAAAAAGAAATATATGTCCATGAATTCTGATTATATCTGGAGAACTCAGTCTCTGATATTATTTTCCCTGATTCATAATTTAGATTATATTCAATATGCCATAGATGATGGTAATTCGATAGAAATTATTTTTTATACCGACAGAAAAGATGCAGATGCATTAAGTATGTCACTTATGTCTTGTAAAAGCTCTGAAATTGCAGAAAGTCCGGAAAGTTTCCGACAATATTATAATATCCTGAATAGCAATGATTTTTGAAATCAGAGCATTTACAGCTGCTGATACTAAATATCAAAAAACGGTCCTTTTCAATTATTATTGAATCAGGACCGTTTTTAAAGTATTATTAATAAGAAATCATGTCAATAAAGGAGGAATTATTTTGAGAGTTGAACATATAGCCATATGGACAAATGATTTAGAAAGACTTAAAGAATTTTATGTCACTTATTTTGATGCGCAGGCAAATCAAAAGTATATTAATGCATCCAAAAACTTTGAATCTTATTTTTTGTCTTTTCCAGATGGAGAATGCCGAATAGAAATCATGAAACGACCAAAGCTTATAAAAATGGATTGTAATGATGAAAAAAATTATATTGGTTTAGCTCATTTAGCCATATCTGTAGGCAGCAAAGAAAAAGTCATTGACTTGACAGAAAAACTACGCCGGGATGGTTATAAGGTATTAAGTGAAGCCAGGACAACTGGTGATGGATATTTTGAAAGCGTTATTGAGGATCCGGATGGTAACAGAATAGAAATCACTATTTAATATCATACTATATTTATCAATAATAAAATAAATATTGACACTTTAATAATTATTTCTGAAAGCATTCTTTGACAGTACCGTCAAGCACTTTTGCTTTGAAGTATTAAAAATATTAAAAAAGCACTTACTGAATTTTACAGAGTTTTAATAGTTGGAGAGGAAATATATTTTTCCTTGAACATGATAAAAGTAATGATAAAAGTATTTCTTTATTGCAAAACATAATGAATCTAATATTTAAAGAGTTTCCTGCAACATAAACAGAGACATCGAAGCACTGATAAGAAAACAAAAATTTAAATTACAAAAATAAATAAGTTTTATCAGGAGGATACATTGCAGGTAATTGATTTTTTATATATGGATTTATGTAAAAAAGCAGGATAAAGAATGATTTTTTGAATTTAATCTTTTTACTTCTTAGCCCGCATTAAAACTACTTATGAGAAAGAAGGATTAATCCATGAGCAGACGATATCTTTTTTTTATTTTGGTTTTTTTTATATCCATTTTTATGGCAGGTTTTACGAATTACAATGAAGCAGATGAAAAAAATGAATTAACAATAATGATAGTCCCATTAGATGACAGGCCAGTTAATACTGATTTTCCTAAAGCTATAGCAGATATTGCAAAAGTAGATATTTTACTGCCTCCCAATGAGATTTTAGGCGGACGTCATAAAAAAGCAGATATTGAATTAATAAAACAGTGGGCATTAGAAAATTCTAAATATGCAGATGCCTTTATTATATCTCTTACCATGACCAACCACGGAGGCTTAATTCATTCCCGTATGTTAGATAATGATAATTTTGTGATTGATTTAGATTGGCTCAGAGAATTAAACGACAAAAATCCCGGTAAAGAAATTTATGCCTTTGATACGATTCAAAGACTTTCGGTTTCTGTAGACAATAAATACGAAAAAGAGCTTTATGATAATATTCAAAATTGGGCAAAAAACTATATGATAACGGACAGGAATAAATTAAAAGCGTTAGAAGAAAAAATTCCGGGTGAACTGAAAAACAAATATCTTTATAGCCGTGCTGTTAATTTAAGTTTTAACCTTGAAGCCATTAATCTGGTTCAAGAAGGCGTCATTGATTATTTGGTTTTATCACAAGATGATGCAGCCGAAAAGGGTATTCACTTATTAGATCAACAGCAAATAAAAAATAAAATCCATGAACTGGGTGTTGAAGATAAAACTTCAATGATTATAGGAACAGACGAAGTTGAATTGAATTTACTAATGAGGCACATCTTAAAGCATTATAATTATAGTCCCAAAGTATCAGTTCAATACATCAACGAAAATAAAAAGGGAATCATTCTTTCTTACGAAGACAGACCATTAGATAAGACGATTATCGAGCATATTGAACTTGCTGGTGCTTCTTATGTTTCTTATGCAACAAATAATGCGGATTTGTATTTGTTCGTTTATAATTCCATAGAAAATGAAACCATTACTCTGGACTTTATTAAAAAAATTAAAGAATATATAGAAAGTGGAAAAACAGTAGGGATTATTGATTTAAGTAATAATCTTTCTAAGAGTTCTGCTAATGATTTTGTCAGCCTGTTAAGAAAAAATATTAATTTATCAGACTTGGGCTCTTATAGTGCATGGAATACGGCTTCCAATGCTTCCGGGATATCTATTTCACATTTATTGGCTTATTGGCATTCAAAACGATTTTTGCTGGGAACAGAGCAATATCATCAAAAGTTTTTATATAATCGTTTTATGAATGATTATGTTTATAAAGTTAAAATTAAACCTGTTTTAGAAAGTTATTTAATTTCTACCGGTTCTGATGTTCATAATTTAGATGCTTCTTATGAAAAGAGTTATCTTGAAAGCTATATTACGGATCATTTCATAAAGCTTCAAAGTGACTTCTTAATGGAATTTGATGATGTATATTGGGATAAAATTGCCATTAAAAAAGTTGAATTACCATGGGATAGACTTTTTGAAATCAGAATTGTCAATTATAATTAATTTAAAAAATAAAGTAAAGTGCTTTATGATTTTAGGAGGGGATATGATGAATAAGATATGCTTTTTTGACACAAAACCTTATGACAAGATGTATTTTGATTTATTAAAGGAAGCGTATGGTATAGAAATTGATTATTTTGAGCCCAAACTTGGTCCTAGAACAGCCTTTATGGCTAATGGCTATGAAGCGGTTGTAGCTTTTGTAAATGATACAATTAACAAAGAAACCATAGAAACCCTTTATCAAAATGGTACAAGACTAATTGCCATGCGATGTGCAGGTTATAATAATGTTGATTTTAAAGCAGCTTATGGTAAGATTCATGTTGTCCGGGTCCCGGCATATTCACCTTATGCAGTTGCAGAACATGCGATGGCATTGTTACTGGCTTTAAATAGAAAAATTCATAAAGCTTATATAAGGACCAGGGATTTTAATTTTAGCTTAAATGGCCTGACTGGTTTTGATTTGCACGGGAAAACAGTAGGTGTTATTGGAACGGGTAAAATAGGACGAGTATTTATGGATATTTGTAAAGGCTTCGGGATGAAAGTTATTGCATATGACCCATATCCTTTAAAAGATTCTGATATTCATTATGTCTCCTTAGAAGAACTGTTTAAAGAATCCGATATCATTTCTCTTCATTGTCCATTAACTAAAGATACTTTCCATTTAATTAATGAAGAAACGATTAAAATGATGAAAAAAGGTGTCTATATAGTCAATACATCAAGGGGAGCCTTGATTGATAGTGAAGCTTTACTGGAAGGGCTAAAAAATGAGAAAATTGGTGGAGCCTGTCTGGATGTTTATGAAGAAGAATCTGAGCTTTTTTATGAAGATATGTCCTATGTGGTTATCCAAGATGATGTTTTGGCAAGAATTTTATCCATGCCAAATGTTATCGTAACTTCCCATCAGGCCTTTTTAACCAAAGAAGCTTTACATAATATTGCCGAAACGACTTTAAAAAATTGCAGAGATTATTTTGATGATAAAGTACTGGAAAATGAAGTTTGCTATCGCTGTGGCAGAGGAGAAGTATGTTTAAGAAAAGAAAATAAAAGATGTTTTTAATAAAACTTGCACAAAAATAAATATTGTGATATTATTCAAAAGGTGAAAAAATTAAGGAGGAATACATAATGTTCAAAAAGTACGGAAGAAAAACTCTATTAACTTTAATCTTTAGCTGTTTATTTTTAGTTTCTTCAGTTTTTGCAGGACAAGATATTAAGATTATTTTTAATGGGGAAGAACTTAAGCTGGATGTAGCCCCTGTTGTACAAAATCAAACAACTTTAATACCTTTAAGACATGTTTTTGAAGCTTTTGGCGCTTCTGTTCAATGGGACGGTGAAAGCCAAACCATTACTGCTGAAAAAGATGGTATTGTTATTTGGTTACAATTAAATAATAAGATAGCAAAAGTAGGAGATAAAGAAGTAGAATTACTTGCAGCACCTATCGCAATTGATGGCAGGACATTAGTTCCATTAAAATTTGTTTCTGAATCTTTTGGAGCTGTAACTGATTGGGATCCCGAAACAAAGACCATAACAATTAATACAGAAGCTGAAGAAAGCAGTACTGAAGAAAGCACAGAAGAAAATGCAGAAGAAATTGTTGACGAAGAAGTTCAGGAAGAGCAAGAAGTAGCTGAAGAAGCTGAAACTGAAGAAACAGAAGAAACAGAAGAAACAGTTGAAGAAGCTGAAGAAACAGAAGAAACAGTTGAAGAAGCTGAAGAAACAGAAGAAACAGTTGAAGAAGCTGAAGAAAACGTTGAAGAAAAAACAGAATAAAATACAAAAATCTCTGTTTTAGATTCTTTATGCTATGCACAAAAATGTAATTATTTAATTATTGGCTTAGGGATTATATTTCTCTAAGCCATTTATATTTTCAGGAATTCATAATATCATACACAAAATTTTTATAAAACCTGACACCTTTTTAAAGAATAAAGAAAAACTAAATGGTTTTCTGACTTCGTCGGATACCTTTGCAAATCTCGAATAAATCTTAAATTTTTCTTTAACATTTATTATTTTGTCAATGCAGAAAACTATACAGTATTGTACTGAAAAGCTAGTATCAAAATTCTATATCCATAATAAATTTTGTAAAACTTCTATGTTATAAAATTATTTTTTCTTAAGGCATGGTATAATAACATATAGTACAAAGATACTGATATATAACTGTTATAAAATGAATATACTTTGAAAGGATGATAAAATGTACGATGACAGAATTAAAAAGCTGGCCAGAACTTTAGTAAGATATTCTGTAAATCTTCAAAAAGGGGAAAAAGTTTTAATCCAGGGAAACGGTTTAGAAGTTTCACTGGTTAATGCCATTATAAAAGAAGTATATGAAGTTGGGGGATATCCTTTTGTTCAACTGAATGATCAAAGGATTTTAAGAGAATTATATATGAATACGACAAAAGAACATATGGAAGCCATGGCTAAATATGAAGCTGACAGAATGAAAGACATGGATGCTTTTATTGGTTTTACTTCTATCCGGAATGCTTCTGAATTGTCGGATGTTCCTTCTGAAAAAATGGATTTGTATTATAAGTATTTTTGGAAAACAGTGCATGTGGACATCCGGGTTCCAAAAACAAAATGGGTTGTGCTGCGTTATCCTTCTCCTGCTATGGCTCAAATGGCTGATATGAGTACAGAAGCTTTTGAGGATTTTTATTTTAATGTATGCAATTTGGATTATGCTAAAATGTCAAAGGCTATGGATGTACTGGTGGATTTAATGGAAAAAATGGACAAAGTCAGGATTGTTGGAAAGGGAACAGATTTAACTTTTTCAATTAAGGGTTTACCAGCTATTAAATGTGATGGAAAAATGAATATTCCAGATGGTGAAGTTTATACAGCCCCAGTGCGGGAGTCTGTTAATGGGATAATTAGCTATAATACACCTTCAATTTATCATGGTTTTACTTTTGAGAATATATCCTTTGAATTTAAAAATGGAAAAATTATTCGTGCTACAGCCAATGATACGGAAAGAATAAATAAAATTCTGGATACTGATGAAGGAGCCAGATATATTGGTGAATTTGCCATCGGGCTTAATCCTTATATTACGAAACCTATGAAAGAAACCCTTTTTGATGAAAAAATAGCAGGCTCTATTCACTTTACACCTGGTAATGCTTATGATGATTGCTTTAACGGAAACAGATCTGCCGTTCATTGGGATTTAGTTCTTATTCAAAGACCTGAATACGGTGGCGGAGAAATATATTTTGACGATATTCTCATTAGAAAAGATGGTTTGTTTGTACTTCCTGAATTAAAAGTTTTGAATCCTGACTATTTAAAATAATAATGTATTTAAAGTGTTTATTTAATCATTTTGGGTGTTTTTTTCACCCTCTTATTTTTTAACATACTTTATCAAAAATTTAACGTATAATATGAAAGGTATATTGAAAACTTTGATTTTCGCAATTAATATAAAGCATGAAAGGAGTATTTTATGGAAAATATTGCAATCAAGCAAGAAGTTGAAGTCACTGCCAGTAAACCGATGGGCATTTTTAAAAAAATACTTCAGATATTTATAAGTCCTTCTGAAGTACTCAATGATGTCATGGAACATCCTGGATTATTAATGCCTCTTTTGTATTCTTCAATTCTCATGTTTCTTAAGCAATTAATTACAATTCCTGTGCAAAGGATTAACCTTCAAAAACTGAATGATATCTATGCACAATATGGTATGCCTGTACAAACTGAAATAAGTACTGCACAATCTGTCATTTCAGCTGTATTATCTCCTGTTTTCTTAATTCTTTCGTGGTTATTTGTAAGTTTTGTATTGTGGGTATTGGTTAAAGTCTTTAAAGGTAAAAGCTCTTTTAAACAAATGCTTGCTTTATATGCCCATGCTTTGATTATTTTAGTGACTGGATCACTGATTGCGGCACCGTTTAATCTGATTTTACAAACGGATATTGTTATATTTTCTCCTGTTGCCTTTATTCCGAATCCAGATATAACAAGTTTTATCTATTTATTCTTTTCTAATCTGGAATTTTTCACAATATGGACGATGATTATTGTAGCTATGGGAATTAGTTTGTTTAATAATTTTTCTAAGAAAAAAGGGTTCATCATTGCTTTTTTGTATTTCTTTTCAGCTAAATTGTTAACTGCCCTTTATGGCTATTTTTCTTTTAAGCTTTTAAGTAACTTGAGTAGCTTTATGTAATCAATAGAATAGGGGAGAGTATCCATGAAGAATATGAGTGTAAAAAATAAAAAACTATTTATTGGAATAGGTATAGCAGCTTGTTTATTGATATTTATTATTGCTGCTGCAATAAATACATCTTCATCAGTAACTGCTTCCGGAGCTCCTAAAGGCGCGATTTCAGTTGCTGTTGAAGAAGCCAGAAAAGATTCCATTATATCAACGGTTAATGTTTCCGGAGTCGTTGAAGAAAAGGACTCGGAAATTGTATATGTAAATAGTTCCATAAAAATTGATGATATTTTAGTTGAACCAGGCGATATGGTAAAAAAAGGACAAAAGATTATTGAATACGATTCCAATTCTTTAGCTGAAATTGAAATCCAATTAAAAGAAGCAGAAATAGCCTTACAAAATGCAGAATTGACTTTAAGCGCTTTAACAGGGGCTGATAAGGGTGAAATTTTAAATGCCGAATCAGCCTATACCATGGCTAAAAAAGCCCTTAATGATGCTGAAACATCTTTAAAGCAAGCGGAAAGTAACATTGAACAGCTCAGGCAAAAGGTTAAAGATGCTGAACAAATGGTGGCTAATAATAAAATTTTGTTTAATCAGGGGGCAATTTCTAAATTAGAATTGGATCAATCCATTAATCAGTTAAATGAATTAAGAAGTCAGTTAGAAGCAGAAGAAATGAGAATCGCATCTGAAAAGTTAAATATAGAAAATGCAAGAAAGCAAAAAGCTTTAGCAGAATACAATCTTTCCACTACATATAACAAGTATGCAGATTCTAAGAAAGAAAATGAAATAAAAATTCAACAGAACCAGGTAGAAGCAGCCAGAATGAGAGTGGAAGCTTTAAGGCTTAAAAGGGATGAACTTCTGGCTTCTATGGAAAGTCCTATGGATGGAACAGTTGTTGAGGTTTTTGCAGAATCGGGGACATGGGTTGCACAAAATTCTCCTGTATTAAAAATTGCAAATCTGGATAAGCTGATAGTCCGTGTTCAGGTATCTGAATATGATGCTCCTTCTATTAAACCAGGACAAAAGGTTACTTTTTCAGGAGATGCTATTAAAAAGGAAAAAATTGAAGGAAAGGTTATCCGAGTGTCACCTGTTGCTACGAACATCAATTTAGGAAGTTCTCAGGAAGTCATGGTTGAGGTTGAAATTGAAGTGACAAAGAATTCAGCTAATCTTAAACCTGGATATAGTGTGGATGCAGATATTATTACTGCAGAAATTAACGATGCAGTGGTCATTCCTTTATTAGCTGTTTTTGAAGAAAATGATGAGAACTTTGTCTATATCGTCAAAGAGGACTATACCGTGGAAAAACGTAAAATCGAAGTAGGAGCATATTCGGATTTGTATGTAGAAGTTAAAGGGGTTAAAGAAGGAGAAAAGGTGATTACCAATATTACTGCCCAGGTTCAGGAAGGAATAAAAGTAAAACCTATAGAAAATAAGGTAGAATCAGGTGAATGAGATGATAAAGGTTGAATCTCTTAACAAAATTTATGAAAATGGCAGAATTCAGGTTGCAGCCCTTAAAAATATTAATTTAACCGTATCTCAGGGAGAGTTCGTTGCTATTATGGGTGCTTCAGGCTCTGGAAAATCTACCCTGATGAATATTTTGGGTTGTTTAGATCGGGCAAATAGCGGTAAATATTTCTTAGAACAAGTGGATGTGTCTTCTTTAAATGATGATGAATTAGCAAAAATCAGAAATCTTAAGATTGGATTCGTATTCCAGGCGTTCAATCTTCTTCCCAAACTGACGGCATTAGAAAATGTAGAGTTACCAATGATTTATGCAGGGGCTAAGCATAAAGAACGCAGAGAAAAAGCTTTGGCTGCCCTGGATAAGGTTGGTTTGTCCGACAGGGTGCTTCATTTGCCTAATGAATTATCTGGCGGACAAAAACAGAGGGTTGCCATCGCCAGGGCATTAGTGAATTCTCCGTCCATTTTACTGGCCGACGAACCTACCGGGAATTTAGACAGCAAATCGAGTGAGGAGATTATGGGTATTTTTCAAAAGTTAAACGATGAGGGTGTTACAATAGTCATGGTCACTCATGAACCTGAAATTGCTCATCATACAAAACGCATCGTTACTTTTAAGGATGGAGAAATCATAACAGATAAGTTTGTAGATAATCCCATCCGGGTTGGGGGGGATGCATTATGAATATTTTTGAAAGTTTAAAATCAGCTCTGAGAAATTTAATGTCCAATAAAATGCGTTCCTTTCTGACCATGCTTGGTATTATTATTGGGATTGCTTCTGTTATTATGATTACTTCTATCGGGGCAGGAAGCAGAGCAGCCATTACATCTGAATTCGATAAATTAGGTGTTGGCTTGTTAACAATTCAGATGAAAGGAAGCAATGATGCAAAATTAAGAGATTTTCTTACCTTGGATGATGTAGAATTAATCAAAAAACATCCTGAAGTAAAAAATGTGACTCCATATTTTGAGGCCTGGGGTGCATCGATAAAATTAAAAAATCCCAAGGAAGAAAAGAGCGGTTATATTATAGGAATTAATGAGGAATACAGGTTTATGGTTCCACCAGACTTACTATACGGACGTTTTATTATCGAGTCCGACTGTAAAGCAAAAAGTAAAGTCGTGGTTATTGATGAAGTCCTGGCTGAAAAGGTTTTTGGCCGGAAAGATGTTGTAGGTGAAACGATAACCGTTAGATTATGGCGGGGAAACTTAAAATTTACGGTCATTGGAGTTACAAAGAATTCCAATGCTGCTTTAGAAAGTATTATGGGGGCAGAAATGCCATCTGCTCTTTATATGCCTATTCAAACAGTTATGGATATTTATTTAGTAGATTATTTAGACTATATTTATGTTAGTGTTAAAGATCCAGAAAAAATAGACCAAACGGCCATCGAATTAAATAAGATGCTTGAAATGAAGCATAGGAATGAAGACGCCTATTATATTAGAAGTTTAATGGATGAGATAGAAATGATCAATCAAGTTTTAGGCTATATTACTGCATTTATTAGTTTTGTTGCGGGGATTTCTTTATTTGTTGGCGGAATTGGTGTTATGAATATTATGCTGGTGACGGTTACAGAAAGGACAAGAGAAATTGGGATTCGAAAATCTCTGGGTGCAAAGAATAAAGATATCAGGAAGCAATTCCTGATAGAAGCCGTTATTTTAACTGTCATTGGAGGAATAATAGGCATTATTGCAGGATTTTTAGGTGGTTCTTTGGTTGGTATGCTGATGGATGTAACCCCGAAGGTTTCTCTATTTTCAATTCTGGTTACTGTTGGTGTTTCAAGCCTGGTAGGTATTATAGCAGGTGTTTATCCTGCCAATAAGGCAGCTAAACTGGATCCTATTGAGGCCTTAAGGTATGAATAGAGACATAATAAAAGCAGGATATTTTAGAGACACTCACAGTTCTAAATAAGAATTATCGTTATAATAGGTATTGGAGTATTTTAATCTTTTCAACAATAAATAGAGAAGAGTGAAAGATTATGATTTATGAGCCATATCTATATGATGATGTTTTTGTTCTCAGGAATAAATTTGATATTAAAGATGCAAAAAAATTAAAAGAAGTAGAAAATAAAATTGTTTCTGACCGGTTACATACTTTATCTAAATACCCAATTAAAGGTAAGTTTGATTTTTAACATATGCGTGAAATACATTGGTTTTTATTTAGCCCTATTTATGACTGGGCAGGACATCCAAGGGAAGAAGATATTATACGGCATGAGCTTATACTTAATCACCGTTCAATCCAGTATGAGACATGCAAAAATATTGAAAAATCGTCAGAAATGATACTTAATAGTATGAAAGCAGTTCCTTGGAATAATCTTGCTTTTGACCAGAAGATTTCAGAGATTTCCAAGTATTTTGCTGAGTTATGGAGAATACATCCTTTTAGGGAAGGAAATACGAGAACAATATCAACTTTTATTATTCAATATATGGAAGAACAAGGAGTTTATATTTCAAGAGAGAATTTTAGTAAAAATGCGCAAATGCTAAGAGATGCATTAGTCTATGCTGCAGATAAAGATGATTCCAGGCAGCCTGAATATTTGGAGGCTATCATTAGATGGAGTATAGACAAAAATAACAGAGAGTCAGAAAAAAACAGAGGAACAGGTAATAAGTCATTAATGGATTATTTAGATATAATCAACATTAAAAGAAAAATTAACCTTATTCGTCGTATTGACAAAAATAATGAAAATATAAAGAATAAAGAAGATGTGGATAAAATAAAATAACCGGGTATTGCTCTGCCTCTCTCCCGTTTCTGATGATCAATGATTTCTTAATTATTTCTTGCAGAATAATGGATAAACCGTTAAAATATATAAAAATATGAATTTATATTATGGAGTGGGGGAGACAAGATGACAACAAAAAAATTAACCATTACGGCCTTAATGGCTGCCTTGGTAACCATAGTGACGATGGTCATAGCTATACCCATAGGACTGCAAGGTTATCTGAATTTTGGAGATATTCTAATTTTTTCATCTGCTCTTATTTTTGGTCCGGAAGTTGGTTTTATTGCCGGAGGACTGGGGTCAGCACTGGCAGATTTATTGAGTGGTTATGCAGCCTGGATACCTATAACTTTGCTGGCAAAAGGCTTAGAAGGATATATTGCTGGTAAAATGTGCTACCGAACAAAAAGTAAAAAGCAATATTTTCTGGGAATATGTCTTTCAGGTTTTGTGATGGTATTTACTTATTATATTGGAGGCGTTATACTGGTATTTTCTTCTGAAGGTTTTAAAGCTGCTCTTTCATCAGCTCTTAGTGCTGTTCCATTTAATATTCTTCAAGTCATTTCCGGAGGCATTGGAGGCAGTATGATTGCCTTTTTATTAAAAGACAGGATAGAAAAGGTCTCTTAAATATTGCCTAAGTTGACATATGATAAATATTTTCTGGCTATTTCTAAACTCTTATACAGGATTTCTTTATCTGTAGCCGGATGATTTAATTTATAATTAGGGAAATAACGGGTAAGGTGCAAAGGAATATTGCTATCAATAGAACTTATAAATTTTGCGATATTTTCGATTTCTGTAAGATTGTCGTTTTCTTTGCTGACCAAAAGGGTTGTGATTTCCAGATGACAGGATTTTGCGGCTAATTCTATGCTTTTTAGGACGGGCTTAAGCCTGCCACCACAAAGTTCTTTATAATATTGCTCATTAAAACTTTTTAGATCAATATTCATAGCATCTACATAAGGAAGAAGCTTTTTTAAAGCTTCTTCTTCTATATAACCGTTTGTAATTAAGACAATGACGTAAAAAGGAAAGTTTTCTTTTAAATACTTTGCTGTGTCGTAAACGTATTCATACCAGATGGTTGGTTCATTATAAGTAAAAGCTAAGCCAATATTATTTTCCATGTTAATGCTGGTAAGGGCCAACTTTTCTTTTGCTATATAAGTGCTTTGGGCCTTGTATTGGGAAATGCTATAATTTTGACAAAAAGAACAGGTGAGATTACAGCCAAAGCTCCCCACTGAAAGTATAAAAGTTCCTGGCTTATAATAATGCAAAGGCTTTTTTTCAATAGGATCAAGGGCAGCAGCCGTTATTTCTCCATAATTAATGCTATAAAGGACTCCGTCTTCATGAATTCTGACCTTGCATTTGCCCCATTCATGATTTTCAATAAGGCAATGGTGAGGGCATAAAAAGCAGTGAATTTTATCTCTATGTTTTTCATAAAAACAGGCTTCAACTTTCACTTATGCAGCCTCCTTATTCTTCTTTATGACGGATGACTTTAAAACGCTCTATAGAATAGTTTTCAAAAGGGCTGATTCCGGCTTTTCGAAGAGCAATACTAAGCTGTTCTTCTACGGTATCTACTCCTTCTAAATCTGGCAGTAAAAGTCCGGTTCTTCCTTTACTTCTGACGATAACGCCATATTCTTTTGGATCAAGATCTTCTTTAGTAGCCGTTTCTGGTTCTGTTAAGACATCTACTGAAAATTCTATATCGTTTAATTCAGATAATTCCACGGCTTCAAATCTGGGATCATAAAGTCCTGCTTCAATGGCATTTCGGATAATTTCATCAGCAATGCAACTGGTTGCAGGGAAAATCGTTCCGATACAACCCCGTAGGTTTCCATTTTTCTTTAAGGATACAAAAACGCCTCTTTTTAAATTTTTCATTTCATCTGTTACATAGGAAGGTAGTTCTTCCATCATTTTTTTCTTTTCCAGATAAGTTGTAAGACTTTCCCTGGCTAAACGGACGTAGGGATTACTTTGATTGTTGTTTTTATTTTTTACAGCATCAACAATGGTGTTTAATTTGGACTGGCACGGTCCTGTACTTTCAAATTTCATAATGCCATAGCCAACTCCAAAGGTTTTTTCATAGCTTAGTAAATGACCTTTAAAATGGATATCATCCATGGCACCAAGCATTATAAGAACGGATTTTCTGCCGCATTCTCCAGCATTATAAATGATTTCTTTGTTCATGGTAAAGATTTCTGTGACTTGGCCATTTTCTAAGAGCCTAAGGAAGGCATCATCAAATTTTTCACCAGAGGGATTGTAGCCATAAGGTCCGTCTGCTTTTAAACGGTGGGAGAGATCTCCACTGGCAATAAGAACTACTTTTTCATTTGTTTTTTCTACTGCTTTTTTTATGGCAATGCCAAATTGATATAATTCCAGATCACCTAAGGGGGCATAAGTGATGTGAACTAAGGAATAATCCATATAAAAACGATTAATAAAGTACAAAGGAACCATGGCACCGTGATCCAGGCTAATATGTACATTGTAATGACTGAGAAGTTCTTTTGTTGACAAGACGACAGGAATATTGCTGTTTTTGGCTGTTTCACTGATTTCTTTGCTGAGCTTTTTGTTGATTCTGATTTCCATGGATATCTGGCTTGCCCCAAATTGTCCAAAATTTCCTTTAATACTGTTTTCATAAGTTATATTAATGGCATCATTGAACATAGGTCCATGTGGGGTAATAAGAATTATCGTATTGGGAGCTTTCTTTTTAATTTCCTGGCCAATAATTTCAAAACTTTTGCTGCTGGCTTCAATTTTGTTTTCTTCGCCTTTTCCTATTTCAGGTACAATAATTGGGGGGTGGGGTAAAAGATAAAAACCTTCCATGATTCATTCCTCCTGGATTATTCTTAATTTCATTTAAAATATCCATTATTAAGTTCATTATAAATATATTATGGGCCAAAAGGCAAATTTTCATTTAGCTTGTTAATGGAATAGCAGAATAAATATTTATGTTTGTTAAAAAAATGTTATAATAAAATAGAATAAAAATAGCCATTAACAAAAAACTAATATCAAAAATTATATAAAAAATAATAAAATATACATAACAAAAACCTATTAATAATCTATCAGAACAAGTTTAAGAAGAAAGGAGCAAAATATGAAAACACTTTTATTTTTAACAGACGGTTTTGAAGAAATTGAAGCTTTGGCGACCGTGGATATTCTCAGAAGAGCAGGCATTGTGGTGACGACCGTTTCGACCACAGGAAAGGCTAATGTGGTTGGGAAAAATGCTGTAGAAGTTAAAGCAGATGCTTTATTTGAAGAAGTATTTAAGGACGATGCAGACATGCTTATTATTCCTGGAGGACCGGGGGTTGCTAATTTGGATAAACATCAGGGCTTAAAAGAATTAATTAAAGAATATAATCAAAAGGGTAAATGGATTGCAGCAATTTGTGCAGCACCTACTATATTAGGCAAGCTTGGTTTATTGGAAGAAAAAAATGCAATTTGTTATCCAGGTTGTGAAAATGATTTAACAAGGGCTAAGCTTTTGGATCTTCCCGTTGTAGTAGATGGAAATATTATTACATCAAAGGGCCCAGGTACGGCTTTCCAGTTTGCTTTTAAAATTGTAGAAATATTAAAAGGTAAAGAAAAAGCAGAAGATGTTTCAAAGGGTATGTGTTATTCATTGTAATATGGGCGAAAGAATGAAAAAAGTAAAATGAAATAATAAAAAGAAAAACTCCATCAGTTTTTGATGGAGTTTTTCTTATGAATTCTGTTTTTGAAGGTTAAAATCGGCAAATATATTATTAGGCAGGAATTTTAATATAAGGACTGAAATTAAACCATCTATACAATGATGAATGATTGTTCCTACACAGGTGATGACAAGAAGTTGGTAGACGTCAATTTTTACAAACGGCATTATTACAAACATTTCCAGAAATCCATGGATTGGAGCAGTAATAGCAATAACTTTATTAAAAGACACATTCTTTTTAAGAAGTAATGAGCCAATTATACCAACAAAAACATGCATAAATGCTCTTGCTCCAACTAAAGGCCCCACATTCATTCCAAATCCTAATGCAGAACCAAGTCCGACCATTATAGCAGCTTTGGGACCTAGATACATGGAAATAAACATAGGTAAATGAGCACCTATTGTTGCTGTAAACGGAGGAATGGTCACTTTAAAAATAACAACATATGGAATAAGCATTGCTAAAGCAGTTAGTAAAGCAGTTGTGGTTAATTTTTTCGTATTCATAACATATAACCTCCTTGCTGATACATAGAAAGAGAATAATGACTATATTAACACGTGTATATACACATGTCAATATAATTTTTAGGTTTTTTTAATAAATAAATAATTTTTAATATACAAATGCCTGATACAAAAAGTTCAAATCATATTTGTACAGAAACTCTCACCATTTAGTACCAGTACAAATCGTCAGTAAGCCATTATTGTTATAATAACCATTATAATTATAATACCAACATTAAATGATTTATTGTTAAAAATAAATATTTTGAATGAATATAGTACGAATTTTGCAAACTACAAGAGATAATTTTTCCAGTGTTAATCGTAAGAAAGTTGTGGGATTAAGATGAATAAGTAATTATTAAGAAATATAAAAGGAAATATTAGAAATATTCAATAATTACTATGTTTAAAAATATGAATTGAAATAATTATATTCTTTTAGTAATATAAATAATATGAATTTATAAATAATTGGAGGGGTCGACAAAATGAATGGCGATAAGGTTCAAATCACAATTGCAATGACAAGTTACATAGCTATGGTTATTGCCATTGGCTTCTATTATGCTAAAAAGGCTAATGAAAGCAGTGCCAATTATTTTATAGGGGGAAGAACTTTAGGACCATGGATTACGGCCATGAGTGCTGAAGCTTCTGATATGAGCGGCTGGCTTTTGATGGGACTTCCGGGAGTTGCTTACTGGTGTGGTTTAAGTGATGCTTTTTGGACGGCTATTGGTTTAGGTTTTGGTACATATATTAATTGGTTGATTGTAGCAAAAAGACTTCGCAGATATTCTGCAATTGCCGGAGATGCTATTACAATACCAGACTTTTTCAGCAACCGTTTTAAAGAAGATAAAAAAGTGATTATGACCATTGCTGCGGTCTTTATTTTAATATTTTTTGCAGTTTATGCATCGAGTTGTTTTGTTACAGTAGGAAAGCTATTCAGTACTTTATTTGGGGTTAAATATCAATATATGATGATTGCAGGAGCAATGTTTGTTCTTTTATATACGATTGTTGGAGGATTTTTGGCAGAAAGTGCTTCAGACTTTATGCAAAGTATTGTGATGATTTTTGCTTTGGTTTTTGTATCTGCGATCGGATTTGCAACAGCAGGAGGTGTTTCTGCTGTAATTGACAATGTTAAAGAAATTCCAGGGTTTTTTGAGTTTTTCGGAATTGCGCAGCCTTCATTAGCAGAAGGGGTTCAACAATTAGGGACCAATGGAGAACCTCTATTTGACTCAGCAGGAAAATATGGATTTTTAACCGTCTTATCAACCCTTTCATGGGGACTTGGATATTTCGGTATGCCTCAGGTTTTAATAAAATTTATGGCAATCAGAGATGCAGAGGAATTAATAAAATCCAGGAGAGTTGCAACCATATGGTGTTTTATTTCCCTTTTTGCAGCTATAGCCATCGGGTTAACAGGAAGAGTATTGTATCCTAGTGCTTTATTGACTAAAAGTTCTTCAGAAAGTGTATTTATTTTATTGTCAACGAATCTATTACCTCCACTTCTTGCGGGTGTTGTTATGGCAGGGATTTTGGCTGCTACGATCAGTTCTTCTGATTCATACTTGTTGATTGCTGCATCCGCTTTTTCCAAAAATATTTATCAGGGTCTTTTCAAAAAATCTGCCTCTGACAGGGAAGTCATGATTGTATCCAGAATTGTTTTAATATCAATTGCTATTATTGGTATGATTATTGCCCTGGATGAAAACAGTGTTATTTTTACAGTTGTGTCTTTTGCCTGGGCAGGTTTTGGTGCAACCTTTGGACCGATTATGCTTTTTTCCCTGTTCTGGAAGAGAACAACAAGAGCTGGTGCCATTGCAGGTATGTTGTCAGGTGGTATCATGGTTTTTGTTTGGGATAGGCTTTTAAGTCCATTAGGAGGGGTATTTGCTATTTATGAATTGTTGCCGGCATTTGTTATTTCTTGTATAGCCATTGTGGTTGTATCGTTACTTTCAAAAAAACCTTCAGAAGAAATTGAAAAAGAATTTGAACTGGCAAGAACAGTTCAATAACAGTTAAAAACCTTTTCTGACAGAACCAGAAAAGGTTTTTTAATTTATAAATTTTATTAGGTTGTTATGATTAAACTGAAATGTTATAATATCTTTGGTTTGCATTTAAGACTATAATATTGGAGGAAAAGCTATGACAATTAGTTTGCTTGATTTTCTTAATCAACTTCAGAATAATCCTACCTTACTGATTATTGTTATTCTTACTTTAGGTGTTATCCTGGTTAATGGCTGGACCGATGCACCTAATGCAATTGCGACGTGCGTTTCAACCCGTTCGATGACGCCTAAAAAAGCGATCATTATGGCTGCAGTTTTTAATTTTTTAGGTGTATTTATTATGACCATGATTAATTCAACCGTTGCACAAACCATTTATAAAATGGTTGATTTCAGAGGCGATTCTAAACAATCCTTAGTTGCTCTTTGTGCCGCACTGTTTGCCATTGTTTTGTGGGCAACTGCTGCATGGGTTTTTGGTATCCCTACCAGTGAAAGTCATGCATTAATTGCTGGCTTGTCAGGTGCAGCCATAGCCCTTCAAAAAGGCTTCTCAGGGATTAATGGACAAGAATGGATTAAAGTTATTTATGGCTTGTTTTTGTCTACTATTTTAGGTTTTTTTGCAGGCTTTATTGTTGTTCGTATCACAGAGTTTATCTGTAAAGGAATTGACAGACGGAAAACCCTTCCTTTCTTCCAGAAAGCCCAGGTTTTAAGTGCTGCTGCTATGGGCTTTATGCATGGGGCACAAGACGGGCAAAAATTTATGGGTGTATTTATGCTTGGCATTTTCCTTGCCATGGGACAAACAGATGTAACCACTTTTACTGTACCTGTCTGGTTAATGGTGCTTTGTTCTGTTGTGATGGCTTTAGGAACCTCTATTGGAGGCTACAGAATTATAAAAACGGTAGGAATGGGTATGGTAAAATTAGAAAAGTATCAAGGTTTCTCAGCTGATAGCGCTGCAGCCATATGCCTTTTGATATCATCGGTTTTTGGTATTCCCGTAAGTACAACCCATACGAAAACAACCGCTATTATGGGTGTTGGTGCCTCCAAACGCATTTCTTCAGTGAACTGGAGTATTGTAAAAGAAATGGTATTGGCTTGGATATTAACTTTTCCCGGCTGTGGAGCCGTTGGATATTTAATGGCATATATCTTTATGAAAATTTTTTAATAGGATAAGGAGAGAGAACAATGGGAAGAAAAAAAGACTTTAATTATTTTGAAGCTTTTGTGGATTTATCCAAGTATTCTTTAGAAGCTGCCAAATTATTAAATGATACCTTAAATAATTTCAATACCATGCTTTTACCGGACAAAATTAAAGAAATGCATGAGATTGAACATTCTGCTGACCTGGCAAAACACAAGGTGATTAACAGACTTTTTAAAGAGTTTTTGCCGCCTATTGAACGAGAAGATATCATTAGTCTTTCACAAAAAATTGACGATATCACAGATGCCGTTGAGGATGTCTTAATCCGTATTGATATCTATAATGTAAAATCAATCCCACCAGAAATATTGGAATTTACAAATTTAATTGTAGAATGCTGTAATTCAATACATAAAGCTTTATTAGAATTTCAAAACTTCAAAAAATCAAAAGAGTTGCCTTCATTAATTATCAAAGTCAATAGTTTAGAAGAAGAAGGCGATGCTTTGTATGTCAATGCTGTAAGAAAAATGTACAGGAGTTCCAAAGATCCCATTACTCTGATGATTTGGACAGAAGTCCTTCAAAGATTAGAAATTTGTTGTGATGCGTGTGAAGATGTAGCAGATGATATCGAAAGTGTTGTCATGAAAAATTCATAAAAAATGACGTCTCTATTGAGACGTTTTTTTTTATAGAAAAATGAATTTTATTTTTAATGAATTTGCAATTGTGTTATAATAAAATAGATTTTAACCATTTAACTTTTTGATCAGAAGTTTAGATTGGACATTAAGGAGGAATACGATGCCTAAAAGAAATGATATTAAAAAAATACTGATTATTGGTTCAGGGCCTATTATTATTGGACAAGCTTGTGAATTTGACTATTCAGGGACTCAAGCATGTAAAGCATTAAAAAATCTTGGATATGAAATTGTTCTGGTCAATTCTAATCCAGCAACCATTATGACGGATCCTGGGTTGGCGGATTATACATATATTGAGCCTTTAAATAAAAAGAATTTAACAGAAATTATAGCAAAAGAAAGACCAGATGCTCTTTTACCTAATTTAGGCGGACAAACAGCCCTTAATCTTTGTTCAGAACTATATAAAGATGGTGTTTTAGATGAATATGGTGTCGAGGTTATTGGTATTAAAATAGATGCGATTGAGCGGGGAGAAGACCGCATTATATTTAAAGAAATTATGAATAAGCTTAATATTGAAATGCCAAGAAGCCAGGCTGCTTATAGTGTGGAAGAAGCCGAAAAGATTGCAAAAGAATTAGGATATCCGGTTGTAATTAGGCCAGCTTATACCATGGGAGGAACTGGTGGAGGTTTGGTTTATAATATTGAAGAACTAAGAGTTGTCGCTAACCGTGGTATTGCTGCCAGTATGATTGGACAAATCCTCGTAGAAGAATCTGTTCTTGGCTGGGAAGAACTTGAACTCGAAGTAGTCAGAGACAGTAAAAATCAAAAGATTACAGTTTGCGGTATTGAAAATGTTGACCCGGTTGGGGTTCATACAGGGGACTCTTTTTGCGTTGCTCCAATGCTGACTGTTCCCAAAGAAGTTCAGGGAAGACTGCAAGAATATGCCTATAGGATTATTGAACATATTGGTATTATTGGAGGTTGTAACGTTCAATTTGCTTATGATCCTAAATCAGACCGCATTGTGATTATAGAAATTAATCCAAGGACTTCCCGTTCGTCAGCCCTGGCTTCAAAAGCAACTGGTTTTCCTATTGCCTATATTTCTGCCATGCTGGCTGTGGGTGTGACTTTAGATGAAATCCCCTATTGGAGAGACGGCAGTCTGGATAAATATACGCCTGCAGAAGATTTTGTGGTGGTTAAATTTCCACGCTGGAATTTTGAAAAATTCCATGGAGCAGAAGATAAATTAGGTACCCAAATGCGGGCTGTTGGGGAAGTCATGAGCATTGGTAAAAATTATAAAGAAGCCATGCAAAAGGCTGTACGTTCCCTTGAAATTAACCGTTTTGGCTGGGGATTTGCAAAAGATTTTCATGACCAAGCGCTTGAAGATTTAATGATTATGCTTAATGAAGCTAGCAGTGAAAGACATTTTATTATTTATGAAGCTTTACGCAAGGGTGCAACAGTTGATGAAATCTATGAAATCACCCATATTAATAAATATTTTATTGACCAGATGAAAGAACTCGTTCTTTTAGAAGAAGAGATCTTAAAATATCAGGGAAAGAAATTACCTGATGACTTGTTAATCAAAGCTAAAAAAGACGGATTTTCAGATGCATATTTAGCTAAGTTATTAAATGCTACTGAGCCTGAAATTCGTAAGCAAAGACTGGATTTAGGCATTATACAGGCATTTGAAGCAGTGCCTGTGAGCGGTGTTGAAAATGCAGCTTATTATTTTTCTACGTATAATGCAAAAGATAATATCCCGGTAACAAGTCAGAAAAAAGTTATGATTCTTGGAGGAGGACCAAACAGGATTGGTCAAGGGATTGAATTTGACTATTGTTGTGTTCATGCTGTTCTTGCCCTTAAAGATTTAGGATACGAAACCATCATGATTAATTGTAATCCTGAAACAGTATCAACAGATTACGATACCTCGGATAAGCTGTATTTTGAACCATTGACTGTTGAAGACGTTTTAGCCATTTACAATAAAGAAAAACCATTAGGCGTTATTTGCCAATTTGGAGGCCAGACACCTTTAAATATTGCCAAAGAATTAGAAAATGCTGGTGTGCGAATTTTAGGAACTTCTCAAAAAACTATAGATTTGGCCGAAGACAGGGATAGATTCCGCGAAATGATGAAAAAGCTGGATATCCCTATGCCTGAATCAGGTATGGCTGTAACAGTTGAAGAAGCCTTAGAAATTGCCAACCGTATTGGCTATCCTTTAATGGTTCGACCTTCATATGTTCTTGGTGGTCGGGGTATGGAAATTGTGCATGACGAAAAAATGTTGAAAAAATATATGGCGGCAGCAGTAGATGTTACACCTGAAAGACCAATCTTAGTGGACAGGTTCTTAAAGCATGCAATAGAAGCTGAATCCGATGCTTTATCGGATGGTAAATATGTATTTGTACCAACAGTTATGGAGCATATTGAATATGCAGGTATCCATTCCGGAGATTCTGCTTGTGTGATCCCACCGGTAAGTATTGAAAAGAAACACATTGAAACGATTATAGAATATACTAAAAGAATTGCAAAGGAAATGAATGTTGTAGGTCTTATGAATATGCAATATGCCATAGCCGATGATAAAGTTTATGTCTTAGAAGCTAATCCAAGAGCTTCCAGGACAGTACCTTTAGTTTCTAAAGTCTGTAATATTCCTATGGCTCGAATTGCAACGGAAATAATTATGGCAGATTATAATAATGACAATTATCCAATAGAAAATTTTGAGAATAAGAAAATACCTCATTATGGTGTTAAAGAGGTGGTTTTACCCTTTAATATGTTCCCTGAAGTTGACCCTGTATTAGGACCTGAAATGCGTTCAACAGGAGAAGTATTAGGGCTTTCGGATTCCTTCGAACTGGCTTTCTATAAAGCACAAGAGGCCACACAAACTGTCTTGCCTACACAAGGTACAGTACTTATTAGTGTAAATGATGAAGACAAAAATGACATTTTAGCCGCTGCTAAAGAATTTTTCAATATGGGCTTTAAAATTGTTGCAACAGAAGGTACTTGTAAATTTTTAAGAGAACACGGCATTGATTGTCAGTTTATCAAAAAAATCTACCAGGGTTCGCCCAATATAGCCGATAGTATTAAAAATAAGGAAATTCAACTGATTATTAATACACCGATGACCAAGCGCAGTGAATTTGATGATTCATATATCCGCAAAATTGCTATCCGCTATAAGGTACCCTATATTACAACGACAACGGCAGCCTTAGCCAGTGCAAAAGGTATAGCTGCTTACAGAAATGATCAGCCTAAACACAAAGTAAAATCTTTACAGGAATATCATAAAGATATTGATTAAAATAAGTAAAATACCTTTATCTTTCTGGGGGAAGGTAGATGAAACAAAAGATAATTCATTTCATTTTGCTTCTTGCTTTAATGGTTATTGCTTTTTTGGGAATGACTAATTTTAATAACATAAAAGTTCAAATACCTGTGACAGAGCAAAATACAGATATAGCTGAAGAAAAATTTGAGAAAAAAGAAACACCCTCAAAGAAAAAACTAAAACAGAGGTCTCAGGAAGGTCCTTTTAATTACGGGGAAGCCTTACAAAAGGCCATATTGTTTTATGAATTTCAGCGTTCTGGGAAATTGGATCCATCTACTCTTAGAAATAACTGGCGTGGAGATTCCGGACTGGAAGACGGGGCAGACGTTGGTCTGGATCTTACCGGCGGTTGGTATGATGCCGGTGACCATGTTAAATTCAATTTACCAATGGCATATACGGTGAGCATGCTGGGATGGGCAATTTATGAATATGAAGAAGCTTTTGAGGAAACTGGACAATTAGACTATTTATTAAATGAAATCCGATGGGCTTCAGATTATTTAATGAAATGTCATCCCTCACCAGATGAGTTTTATTATCAAGTTGGTAACGGGCACCAGGATCATGCCTGGTGGGGTCCTGCAGAAGTACTCCCCATGCAAAGGCCTGCTTATAAAGTTGACAAAAATAACCCGGGTTCAACCGTAGCAGGTGAAGCTGCTGCGGCTTTAGCGGTAACATCTATTGTTTTTAAAGATACAGACTTGAATTATTCAAAGTTATGTTTAAAACACGCCAAAGAATTATTTGAGTTTGCTGACAGTACAAAAAGTGATGCAGGTTATACGGCCTCAAATGGTTTTTATGATTCCTGGAGTGGTTTCTATGATGAATTGTCATGGGCCGCAACCTGGCTTTACCTGGCTACAGGAGACAAAACTTATCTAAATAAGGCAGAATCTTATGTAGCTTATTGGGGAAGAGAAGGTCAAACGGATAAGATTGCCTATAAATGGGCTCATTGCTGGGATGATGTCCACTATGGCGCAGCTTTGTTGCTGGCCCGGATTACAGACAAGCCATTGTATAAAGAATGTATGGAAATGCATCTGGATTACTGGTCAGTGGGATATAATGGAGAAAGAATTACATATAGTCCTGGTGGCATGGCTTATCTGGATCAATGGGGTAATTTACGTTATGTTACGACTACTGCCTTTTTGGCCTTTGTCTATTCAGACTGGGAAGGCTGCAGTAAAGAAAAGGTTAAGACATACCAGGAATTTGCTGAGAGTCAGATTAATTATGCCTTAGGAGACAATCCGAGAAATGGCAGCTATATGGTTGGTTTTGGCAAAAATCCTCCTCAGGCCCCGCATCATCGTACGGCACATGGTTCCTGGGCTGACAGTCAGACCATTCCCAATAAACACCGCCATATCCTGTATGGTGCCTTAGTGGGTGGACCAGACCAAAATGACAATTATAATGATAATATAGGAGATTATGTAGCCAATGAAGTGGCATGTGACTATAATGCTGGTTTAGTAGGTGCCTTAGCCAAGATGTACCTACTTTATGGAGGAGAAGCCGATCCTGACTTTAAAGCAATCGAAACCCCTGAAGATGAGATTTTTGTGGAAGCAGCTGTTAATGCTTCAGGTACTAATTTTATAGAAATAAAAGCTATTTTAAATAATCAGTCTGGATGGCCGGCTAGAGTTATAGAGAATGCCTCTTTCAGGTATTATATGGATTTGTCTGAACTTATCAGTGCTGGAAAGCGTGCAGAAGATATTAAGACAAATATCAATTATCATGAAGGGGCTTCCATTTCTCAGTTAAAACATTTAAAAGATAATATCTATTACGTAGAAATTGATTTTTCAGGAACAAAAATTTATCCTGGTGGTCAATCCTCATATAAAAAAGAAGTTCAATTCAGGCTTACTGCCCCGGAAGGCAGTCAGTGGAATTCAAATAATGATTTTTCTTTTAATGGACTGACGACCGGATCGCCAGTCAAAACGGAATATATCCCTGTATATGAAAAGGGAAAATTAATCTATGGAAAAGAACCTTTTTCAAGTGTCAATATGACTTCATCCAATTCAGAAGAAAAATCTTCTGAACAGGAAAATCAAAATAATAAAAAGTTCTTTGATGAAAGTAAAGAGAAAGAAAAAAATATCCTTAAAGAAAATGACAATAAGGATCAAAGCATCGCCAGGGGCGTATTAAAAGTCCAGGCCTTTAATACCATCAGAGATGCTAATTCCAATACCTTGTATCCAAAGATTAAATTAATAAATAGTGGAAAAGAAGCTGTCGATTTATCTAAAGTAACCATCCGTTATTATTTTACAAAGGATGATGAAAAACAACTGTCTTTCTTTTGTGATTGGTCATCAGCTGGTCCTTCAAATGTTAAAGGGACATTTATTTCCATGAAGAGTCAAAAAAATAATACAGATACTTACTTGGAAATAGGCTTTAATCAGGGAGCAGGAATCCTTAATCCTGGAGAAGAACTGGAGATTCAAATCAGAATTGCAAAATCTGACTGGAGCAACTTTAATCAAAGTAACGATTATTCATTTAATTCTGCTGCCAGTGATTATGTGGATTGGGATAAGATAACGGTTTATTTGTCTAATCAATTAAAATGGGGAATAGAACCCTGATGAAAAGTGACCGTATACTAATCTTACTATTAGTATACGGTCACTTTTTGTAATACATATTTATTTACAGAGTTTAATATTTTATAAAATATTTTAAAATAATTTATAATTGTTGAAAAATATAATATTATAATCCTATAAGCAATTATGCATATAAATATTAGGAGGAAAATATGAATAATGATATTGATATTATTCATGTCAAAAAAACAAAAACTATTAAAATAACTTTGTTATATATTATTTTATCCAATATCTTTTTTGGATTAATTAGTTATCCTTATTTTATAATTTTTTTACTAGTATACATGTCTAATATTATTGAAAATCTTCTCACTGCAAATGAATATGATTTTTTTGCAGAATTATTTAATTTTCCTGTTTTAAGTTTTATCTTATTTGACTTATTTCTTGCCAGTCTTGCTATTTTTATTTTATATAGCGTTATCCAGAAAAAATTTGAAGACAATTTTGATTTTATATGGAAAAAAATTAATAAAAATTATTCTTTTTTTACAGTTTTGAGGTTAATTTTAATGCTTATAGAAATAGCATTGTTTTTTTGGTGTGCAAAGCCCTATGACAATTGGATAATTAATAATTATTTTAAAGATAGTTCTGGTGATCTTGCATATAATTTAATCCATTGGGTAGCTTGTTTTTTTATGGATTGCTCGTTCCAATAATAATTTTTTTATTAATTATTATTGCAAAAAACGTTATTTTTACTTTATTTAATTTTATTTTCATAAAAATTATTAAACGCTTAAAAGAAAAGTATATTATTATTTGGCTCTGCTTTATTGGAATTATTTCATTATTATCTTTTTTCTTTAATATAATTAGATTTAGATAATTTGAATTTTATAGTTCTCTGAACTTTGCCATAACGGATTATTTTTATGAATAAAACAGAATATGGACTAATTTGAATGATATATAATGTGGGGAATAATAGAATGGAGAATATAGAAGATATCAATTCTAATGCTTACATTTACAAAAGAGCAAAAAACGTGGAAAATTACCCTGACTTATTTTTTTCTGACTAATTATTTACAATGGCTAATTTATTTTCCTTATTCAGGCTTAAATAGCTAAAGTCAGAATTTTCCTTTAATATCTTAAAGAACATTCATATCTTTTACAATATTGAATGCTTTTACGGATGCAGTTATTTTCTATCGTTTTATTCGAAAAAATATAAAGAGAAATCCAATGATCTATCAGAAAAAGTTACTAAGAATTATACAATTCTTGCAGTTAGCATAATGATTATAAGAATTATCCAAGTTGTTGGAGGCCTAACGATAGCTTATAATGAATTCTTGCAGTCATTTACAAACAGATTAGCAGGATATCCCCAAATCATTAAGCTTTCCTTAAGCCTTTCTGCTATAATGCTTTTGCTTATTTTCTCATATATTTCTCAAATAAAAAAATTTTTTTATTTTATTTATTTAATTTAGTATTTTTATCCATTATAAAAAAACTAAAAAAAACTTATTATTATTTGATTTATAATTATGGTGTTTATTTCTTTTTCATTACTTTTTCTTGACATTATAAACATATTGCTCCTTTTGTCGTAGATTTATATAAGATGTTCCATTAATATATACTTTGATATATAAATTAATGAAAAGAAGACTGTATATCAGTTATTAGAAATGTGTAAGCATACAGTCATTATTATAGATAAAAAATATTCATTTTTGTTTTAATTCATAAATTTATAAAATCTTGTAAAAATAATTAAAAATATTTGTAATATTACCTATGATAAATTTAAGTTAACAGAAAATATTTCTTATCATTAAAAAGAAAGCAAAGTAAATTGAATTTTTTGATTTGTTATTATTAGGCTATTATTATTGTAATCTTACATTTTTATTAACTTTATTTAATTAATTTAAGGATATTAAACCATCTTAGATGAATTGTGGAGATTAGATAATGTATAGTGACCCTTTTAACAGAGGGAAGATTACTAGAATACTTTTATTATACATTCTTTTATCTAATTTGCTGTATTGGTTTACTTTTGTTCCCGTAAAATTTATTATTGAATATAATCACCTAATCAATGAAAACGTAGCAATGATAACGTTTTCTTTTTTAACATGGTTATCTTTTATAATATTTTTATCTTTTTTGAGTACTTTTATTTTATATAAATATCTCGTTAAAAAGTATTCTGATGATATGGAGTACACGTGGACAGTAATAAATGAGAAATATACTAAGATGACTATTATTATTACGATTATTTTATCGTTTTTAATGATTTTTAATTGTTATTATTGGTTCTTATAGTGCTGCAGAAATCAGTGAGTACTTTATAAATTCTTCCAGTAGCAGGAATGCTTTTTTTGAGTTTTTAGATATACTATTTGCTTTTTTAATGGCATTTCTGATATTACTATTTTTTATGTTTTTGTTTACTATCGCTGCAATTAATTGCTTCTTTAATATATTTAATTTCATATTTCTAAAACTCATTCAAAAATGGAACTATATCCGTATCAGAAAAACTTTTTTACGGATTACAATTATTACTTTTTTACTAATTATAATTGACATTTTAAGATTTTCTTTTGAGTATCTATAATAACATGATCTGATTACAAATCCATTTTCATCACACTGAAAATGAAATTTCAAAAGGTCATTTTATCATCTTATCAAATAATTTTATACTTATTGAATTATATGTAAATTTATACTAATATTATATATATAGAATGAGCATGGCTTTTTTAAGCTGATAGCAAAATAATAAAAGGAGGAAAGAAGATGGGCTTTATCAAAAATAACTATCTGAAAAAAATAAATCTTGTTTTTGCTTTGATTGTATCCTTATTATTGAATACAACGGCAAATTATCCAGTTCAGGCTAAAACAACAAGTGTTAATGATTCGTCGGATGTAAAATTAGAAGTTTCTGTCGACAGCACCTGGGAAGAAGGCGGTTATGAATACAACTTGATAAATGTCTATATTTGGAATAAAAGTGGCAAAGATATTTCCAACTGGACTGTTGATATTCCGCTTAAGAACAAAGACCTTGATCAAATATGGAATGCTAAGCCCAGTTATAAAGATAATGGCTTATCTTTTGAAGCAGTCGATTATAATAATACAATTGTAGCAGATTCAAATATTTGTTTTGGTTTTATTGTAAAAGGTAAAAAAGATAATAACAATAAACCTTTTGCTCAATTATCCTATGATAACAGTGTGGCAAGAATCACAAACTATCAGACAAATACTAACAACAATAATAGTAATAACAATAATAATAAGAAGAATACGGGTACAAACAAAATTGTTCCAGCTAAAGATGTTCCACCTCCAACAACTGACGACTGGTTGTATACAGATGGCAATAAAATTGTAGATAAGTATGGTAATGAAGTATGGTTAACAGGTGTTAACTGGTTTGGATATAATACAGGCACCAATACTTTTGATGGCTTGTGGGCAGCTGATTTAAATACTTCCATTGCCGCCATAGCAGACCGAGGTTTTAATGTTCTCAGGATTCCAATTTCCAGTGAATTGATTTTGCAATGGGCAGAAGGAGATATTCCGGATGCTAATTTTAATCAGGCTATTAACCATTATCTAGTTGGCATGAATAGTCTGGAAATTTTTGATTATGTGATTGGCCAATGCAGGGCAAACGGACTTAAAATTATCATCGATATTCATTCAGCTAAGACCGACCCTATGGGGCATATGAAACCCCTTTGGGTTGAAGGAGATATTACAGAAGCCGATTATCTGTATTCTTTATCCTGGATAGCAGAAAGATATAAAAATGATGATACAATTATTGCTTATGATTTAAAAAATGAGCCGCATGGTAAGCCTAATGAAGCTCAAAAGGCTATCTGGAATGACTCCAAAGCAGCAAACAACTGGAAGTATGTTGCTGAAAAAGCTGCATTTGCTGTTCTTTCTAAAAATCCAAATGTTTTAGTTCTGGTAGAAGGTATTGAGATTTATCCTAAAAATATTAAAACTAATAAAGATTATTCTTCTACAAATCCGGCAGATTATTACTTTAACTGGTGGGGTGGAAACTTAAGAGGTGTTAAGGATTATCCAATTGATCTTGGTAAATATCAAAATAAATTGGTTTATTCACCTCATGATTATGGTCCATCGGTTTATGCTCAACCTTGGTTTGAAGGTAACTTTACTTATAAAACATTATATGAAGATTGTTGGAAAGATAACTGGATGTTTATCCACGAGGAAGAAATTGCACCAATCTTAATTGGTGAATGGGGAGGTCACATGACCGAACCTAATCTTAAATGGATGGTATATTTAAGAAAGCTTATTAAAGACAATCAATTGCATCATACTTTCTGGTGCTTTAATGCTAACTCAGGTGATACGGGTGGCTTAGTATTAGATGACTTTACGACTTGGGATGAAGAAAAATACGGTTTTGTAAAATCCGTATTATGGCAAAAAGATGGCAAGTTTGTTGGATTAGACCATAAAATACCATTAGGAAAAAACGGAATATCATTAAGTGAATATTATAAAAAATAGTAATAAAAATCCCCTTATCTAAACGGTAAGGGGATTTTTTACTCAAGATGAGACCAATTATATTGGTGATATGTATGAGCGTGGAAGGACTAGAATGAATGTTTTCAGTAAAAAAATTCCAGCAAATACTTGAATTTGCGTAATTTAATGAATTATAGACTTTTATACTATAATACGATAATATTTTTAGAGTAAGTTTTTTTTTAATAATCCATCAATTAAGAGGTGCGCTTATAATATGAAAAATAATAAGATTTTCAAGATTGCTTTATTAAATATTGGAATAGCAGTGGTTAATATTATTATTTTTTCGCCTGGTCTAATAGGAATCCGAATAGGAGGAGCCAGTACATTAGCAACAGCGTTTGGTTTAACAATGATCGTTTTAAGCGCAATGATTTTTCTTTTTGGCAATTATAAATTATTCTTTGAGGAATATGAACCAGCTGCTGTCGATTTAAAAAAAATTGAAACCGTTGAAGATTATATCAGTGTTCTTAAGATAAATAAATACAAACAGACTTTTTCAAACAAGATAGATATTATTTTAGAACAAATTGAAAGACTACAAGATAAAATAAAAACCATTAATAATATCCTGTTACAGAAATTTAGCAGCACCGAAATGAGTTATACTAAATTTAAAAAAGTAATTGGAGACGTCGAAAATCTTTTTTACATTAATGTCAGAAGTATATTAAATAAAATCAATGCTTTTGATGAAAAAGATTATATGCGTTTAAGAAACCAGACTGCAAAAGTAAAATTATCTCCTGAAGTCTTTAACGAGAAAATGAGCATATATAATGAATATATCGAATTTGTTCAAAATTCCATAGAAGATAACGAGCATATTTTACTTAAACTGGATAAGCTTCTTTTAGAAATATCAAAATATAACAGCTTAGAAGACGGGGAAATAGAAAATATGCCAGCAATGCAGGAAATTGATGATTTAATCTATAAGACAAAACTATACAAACATTAAAAAGAAGTGAATAATATATGAATAACAGTAAAAGCTTCTCTAAATTCGTATTATCTCTAATCTTGTTTGGCGTTATTGTTTTTATACTGATATATAGTGGTATATTGTTAACTAAAAATATTGGCAAAAGCAAAGATGTGGTAAATACTGAAGATGCCCTCAAAGATTTGGAAAGGCTTTATAATAGAATTGAAGTCAATTATCTGGAACCTAGAAAAGCCATCATTGAACTGGGAGGCACAGATTTAGCAGATACTTTACCTGATATTTCTAAATACCCTTTACAGGTTGAAAACACAACAGAACACTATATTGAAATTTTTTCTTCCCCAGAAAAAGCAGGAGAGAAAAAAGATGGCTGGCTGATAGAGGTTGCAGAAGATTTTAACCGTTCAAATATTGAAATTGATGGGAAAGTGGTATCGGTTAGCATAAGAAATATTGCATCCGGACTGGGTATGGATTATATCGTATCCGGAAAATATGTTCCTGACGCTTTTTCTCCATCGAATGAACTTTGGGGAAAAATGATAGAAGCTCATGGGGTTGGTGCAATATACCACTTCACAATAATCTCCTTGAGAATATCCGGTGAATGATTTTACTTCCCATTTTTCGCCGGTCGTGATTGTCAGAAATTCTGCAATATGACTAGTGTCGTATGGATTTGCATATTCCGCCCATTTTTTCAATAAGTGACATTTGCGGCTTGTATATGGAATATCGTTATATTCCATAACTTCTTTGTAGTTAGCGTAACTGTCATAACCGTTTGTCCATTTGTCATTTACGTCGCGAAAACCGTCGATAATGGCTTCTGCTTGTTCTTCAATTTCTTTGTATTCGTCCATATTAAAGCCGCTATTCCTTCTTCTGTCCGCCGGTACAATATATACGGCGCAATTCTCACCGCCAACGCTTGTCAATCCGTCGTCATCAAAATAATAGCGAAAATCTACATGAGCCGGATTAACTTCTTTGGCTATTATCTTTCTCATTGTTACAACCTCCTAAAAATTAAATTATGCTTTTGGGCTGTCTGAGCTTGTGACAGTCTGCCCGGCTGCATTACCAGCGGGATTTACCCGCCGTCACTCTGCTATTTTTTCAATGGCTTTTAATATTGCGGCGTTTGTTTCTTCGTCCGCTTGATTATTCCAGTTTTCACTCAATGCTTCTATATCGTCCATCATTTCGAATAAAACCTCTTCGCCTATAATGTAATAAAGCATATTGATGAGTTTTTCTGGGTCGCTTAAATCGGTATAAATTTCGCCGAAATTATCTTTTTCATATGTTTGTACTTTTTCAATTGCTTCGAATACATCATATTCTTTTAGTGCTTCTTTAGCTTGATAGGTACCGATGATATAATAATCTGTGTTAAATACTTCGTTGTGCAAGTCGCAATAATACCCGGTATAACCATCTTTTAACGCTTCAATTATGGCGGCTCTTGCTTCCTCTCTCATTTCTTGCTCTTTATTCATTGTTACAACCTCCTTATTATAATTTTAACACGTTTTCGTGTTGTTAATGATGTAATAACACGTTTTCGTGTTTATGTCAATAGTTTTTTCAATAAAAATATTACGAATTCGTGTTTATATTTTAGCGTTCAATAACTCAAGAGTTTTTATACTTCTAACAACCTAGCATCCTTGCATCCTGGCACCTGGCATCCTGGCACCTGGATTCCTGGATTCCTGGCACCTAGATTCCTGGATTCCTGGATTCCTGGCAACCTGGCAAGTCCCGGTGGGGGAAATGCGACCGCCGACCGAGCCGGAGTGAGTGGCTTAAATTCCCGCAAAAAATAAAAAGGCTTTTTTTTTATAAAAACCACTTGACAATAACACGAAAACATGATATAATGTCAATAACACGAAAACACAATTATATGATAGGAGGTTTAGTTATGAATGAAAAAGATATCATAAGAGAAGCAATGAACTCTTGTGGATGGAATCAAGAAATCTTAGCACAAAAAGCAGGATATAAAACTCAATCCGCAATAGGCAATAAATTAAGAGGTAAAAGCATGAGGGTTGATACTTTCGTAAAACTTCTCGCAGCAATGGGTTATGAGGTAATGGTACGAAGTACTTCTCCGAATACCAATAAAAACAAATGGGTCATAGATTATGATTCGGAGAATAAAGGTATTGATTCAGATGAACTTGCACTAGACAGGAGGTGATATTGTGATTTATGGATATGCTCGTGTAAGCACTAACGGACAGGCGAAAGATGGTAATGGGTTGGAAGCACAAGAAGCAATATTAAAAGATAACGGTGCTGAGATTATATACAAAGACAGTTTTACAGGCACTTTGAAAAATAGACCTCAACTTGATAAGCTCATGAAAGAACTTAAATCGGGAGATACACTCATCGTTACAAAGCTTGACCGTATAGCTCGAAGTACTATTCATGGTATAGAATTAGTTGAAGAACTCATCGCTCGTGGAGTAACTGTGAATATATTAAACATGGGAGTAATGGATAATACCCCAACAGGGAAGTTGATTAGGAATATCTTCTTTGCTTTTGCTGAATTTGAAAGAGACATGATTGTCGAAAGAACTTCTGAGGGTAAAGCAATAGCGAGACAAAGGGATGATTTTACCGAAGGTAGACCGTCTATTGAGATACCCGATTTTCAAAAATTTTTCAAAAAACAAAAAGACGGTTTAATTACTGTCAAGGAAGCTTGTGCAGAGCTTGGTATAAGCAAAGGCCCATGGTATAATCGTGTAAAAGCATTAGCACAAACAATATAAAATTAAGGAGGATTATCATGAAAAAAGCATTAGGTTTAATTTTAACGGGACTATTGGTATTTGGATTAGCGGGTTGCTCAGGTGAAAGTGCTACACCTTCATCATCGGAACAAAACACTCCTAAGCAAGAAACATCCTTTAAGTTAGGCGAAACATGGACAGTAGACGGACAATGGTCTATCACAATGGATTCAGTCGTTGAAACCAAGGATAGGAACCCTTATTCCGAAAAAAATCCAGCAGCGGTTTATATTTTAGACTACACTTATAAAAACATTGGCTATGAGGATAAAAGCGGTATAATGGATGGCTTATTTATAAGTCCCGATGAAATAGTTATAGATTCAACCGGGGCAATGGGATATAGTTATCCCGGTGATATAGTTCATTATGCTACTGAAACCCCTGTGGGAGCTACTTGTAAAGCACAGGTATGTATCGGAGTAGATAATCCAGGTGATTTTAAAGTTCAAATTGTAAAATTCGATGGTAACGGTAAAAAGCAGCAAGCGGAGTTTTTGATAACCGTTGATTAACGGAGGTGAGAGATATGTTTTGGGCATTTAAGACTTTCTTTCGATTCCTCTTGAGACTCCCCATGCTTGTTTTCCTTCCCTTCTACCTCATTGGATATTTACTCGAAGGTAAACCTAAACGAAAGACTATAAAAACTAAAAGGAAAAATGAATGGATTGATAGATATGAAGAATATGATGCTTTTCTCTCATAATCGGATGAGAGGTTACAGTCAACAGGGACTGCCTATGAGTAGTCCTTTTTATTTTTGTAGGAGGTATAGTAATGGATTACAACAAGATAGTCTCAAACATAATTGCGAAAATAAACGAAGAGCCTAATGAGTTTTCTCACTATAATGCCTTATATGCCGTATGCTAAAACATTTCAGATGTAGATGAGAAATATAAAGCTACAAACCTGCTAAAAAAATGTTGCACGGAAGGTATTTTCAATAAAGTTAAAATTGCGGAAAAACTGAGCGAACTTTTTCGGGAAACATTATTACTCGAAGCTCGTGGGTTGAGATTTGATTCTTATATGCAATATATAGAATTGAACCGTGAACCTTCAAAGCGTTTTTGGCTACCGAGACGAAAGCAACTTTTACCTGTGGTAGATGCTATTCAAGATTTAATCGATGATAAGTTGGATATATTAGCTGTCTCCCTTCCTCCCGGAACAGGAAAGACTACTCTTGAAATTTTTCTCCATTCTATGAGATTGAATTAATAGAAAAAAGACTAGTAGGAAATGTTCCAGGTATTCTCATGTCAAAAGAAAAGCAGAAAGAATTAATGAATAAATATGGGTCAATAAATCAAAAAGTGATTATTGAAGCTGTTGCTGCCAATGAAATTGCAATGGGTTATACTAATCCTTTAGCAAGTTCTACAGGATTAAATTTTTTATTATCTACTTTAGTAACATTTGATGCAAAAAATGCTTTAAGTGATGATGCCGTTAAGGGTTTTGAAACCTTTCAAAATAATATTCCATACATCGCTTATACGACCATGCAGATGAGAGAGTCAGCCGAATCAGGCGTTCTTGATGGATTTATTTTAGAATACCAGACCTATATTAATTCTCCGGATTTAAGAGCAAACTATGTTTTCACCCCTTTTGGCTATCGACATGACAATCCTGTTTATGCTATTGGTAATTTATCTCAAGAAAAAAGACAAATATTAGATGCCTTTATTGAGTTTTGTAAAAAAGACAGCTATCAAAAATTGGCCACAGAATATGGATTCAATGCCTATGACGATTACAAACCAGAAATACAGGATTTAGATGGTGAGACCATCCTTCAGGCTCAAAAATTATGGAAAGAAAAGAAAAATAATAATCAAGAAATTATAGCTGTGTTTGTTGCAGATGTATCAGGCAGTATGGACGGGGAACCTCTTAATAATCTGAAAAAATCATTACTTAATGGAGCCCAGTATATTGGTAATGATTGTTCTATAGGTTTGGTTACATTTTCTAATGATGTAAATGTGAATTTACCGATTGCTAAATTTGATATTAATCACCGTTCTTATTTTGCAGGCGCTGTAGAAGATATGCAGGCTCTTGGAGGCACTGCAATGTATGATGGTATTATCGTTGGTGCTAAGATGCTTATGGATGCAAAAGCAAACAACCCCAATGCTAAAATCATGTTATTTGTTTTAAGTGATGGTGAACCTAACAGAGGACATAACCTTAATGATGTAAAAGATATTTTAGCGGCTTTAAAAATACCAGTTTATACTATTGGTTATAATGCAGACATTCAAGCCCTTCAAACGCTTTCCAGCATCAATGAAGCAGCAAGTATTAATGCAGATTCTGAAGATGTTATATACAAATTAGGGAGTCTCTTTAATGCAGAGATGTAAAAAAGAAGGAGGGAAAAAATGAATTTTTCAATGCAAGTTACGGATATTGATGAAGTCAAAAAAGAAGTTGCCGAACAAGTAAAACCTGAAGAAAAAGAAGTCATTAAACTTAAAGAAATGGTAGACAATAATGTAAATGCCATTATGACGATTAATATGGACTCTCTAGAAGACAGAAAATATGTACTTAAGTCTATTGATGAATTTGGTCTTGATACCATTCAAAACTCGGCTAAAAAAAATGCCATGCTTCAAGTTTCTGTAGGTAATTTATCCAAAATGGGAGGAGAAGGTGATGTCGTCGCTACGGGTCTTGCCCAACTCCGCAAAGAAATGAAAGATTTAGACCCAAGCCTTATTGATTTTACCAAGACAGGATTTTTAGGAAAAATATTTAATCCTGTAAGGGCTTATTTTGACCGTTTTCAAAAAGCAGATGATGTAATCAATGATATCCTTTTGTCCTTAGAAAAAGGAAAGAAAACTTTGTTAAATGATAATACAACATTAGAAATTGAAGAAATGGCTTTACGAGATTTAACAAAGAAGCTGGCTAAAGAAATTGAAATGGGTACCATGATGGATCAGGCCCTGGAAACTCAAATAGAAATGGCTAAAGCGAGGAATGAAGATCCTGATAAAATAAAGTTTGTGACAGAAGAAATTCTATTTCCTTTAAGACAAAGAATCATGGATATGCAGCAAATGATTGTGGTTAATCAACAAGGAATTATTGCTATTGAAGTTATAAGAAGAAATAATAAAGAGCTTATAAGAGGGGTAGACCGAGCAAAGAATGTAACGGTTTCTGCCTTGAGAATTGCAGCAACTGAAGCAGCTGCTCTCTATAATCAAAAGATCGTTCTTAAGAAAATTCAAATGCTCAATGAAACGACCAACCAGTTTATAACAGCTACTTCACAAATGCTCAAAGAACAAGGAGCAGAAATTAATAAGCAGTCTATGGAATCTAATATCTCTATGGAAGCTTTAAAAACAGCCTTTGAAGATGCAATTGCTGCTATAGATGCCATAAGTAATTTTAAGCAGGAAGCTCTTCCAAGAATGAAACAGACCGTAGAGCAATTCAGAGAGCTTGCCGAACAAGGTGAAGAAAGAATAAAAATGTTAGAAAAAGCAAGCGATATATCAATATCTTAAATTTGTTTTAATCCACCTGTCAGGTTTTAGAATCTGACAGGTTTTTTATATGACTTTTTATCCATTGCATGATTGTTAAACATTAATAATAATATTTTATATTTCATAATTAAATAACCTGTTTTATCAATTATTACTATTTAAAATAATTTGAAGTAAGAAAATATACATAAAAAAATATAAAAACTCTTGTATATTATTAGACATTAGGTTAAAATTTATAAATGGATGATATATGAACTTACGCATATAATGAACAATTCGACAAGATATTGGTATTTATGATATAAAATACAGTATTTTATACATATTTATTATATTTTTTGATATATTGTGGGGAAGGGAGGGGGAAAAAGTTATTTATTGCATTTATTTTAATTTTTATTTTTCAGAATTAATAAAGAAAAACACGAAAAAACATGGGGAGGTTAAAGAATGAAAAGGGCTATTTCGCTTTTTCTAGTTTTTAGCATCTTGTTTGTATCTGCATTTACATACAATATTCCTGTCTTTGCAGCTGAAAATAAGGGGAGTATTACTTTAAGCTTAGATAGCAACCGCATTAAAGAAGTTGGAGAAATCATTACTGCAACAGTTGAAATAAAGGACGTGCCCAATTTTACAGGTTGTCAATTCAACATCAAATACGATCCAACAGTTTTACAACCTGTAAAAAGTAATGGTGTACCCTATACCAATAGTACACCTGCTGAAGGCGGAACCATTTTAAACAATAGTAATTATGGTTTTTTAACCATTGGACATCATGATTTGCAAAAAGGAGAATTAAATTTTTCAAAAAGTTATTTGTCTTTTAATAGTTATAAAGCAAGCGGAAAAGCTGAAGAATCAGGTATACTTGCAGTAATTCGTTTCAAAGTATTAAAAAATGAAGCTACATCTATTAAATTTGCTGACACTAAATTTATGCCTGGAGCAAATTCTGGTGTTTATCTCTTTAACTGGGATGGAAACCAAATAAAAGACTTTACTGTAAATCAGCCAGAAGACTTGTTAGGTCCAAGTTCCGTATTCATTAGTTTGGATTCTGATAAAATTACTCAAGTTGGACAAATTATTAAGGCTACAGTTAATGTAGATAATATGGATAACTTAGCAGGTTATCAATTCAATATTAAATATGATCCTGAAGTTTTGCAGCCTGTAAGAAGTAATGGTGTACCTTACGAAAGCGGAACAATTGCAGATAAAGGAGAACTTTTATCTAACCCTGAGTTCGGAGAGTTCTCTATTGGTGATAATGACTTAAAGTCTGGTATTATTAACCAAGGAAAAGCTTACTTAAATTTAAATGAATACAAAAATAGTGGAAATCCTGAATCAACTGGTTCAATAGCAATAATTTATTTTAAAGTATTAAAAGTAAAAGACACAACAATTTCTTTTGCACCTCACAGAGCAATGCCCGAAGCTATAGAAGGTACTATGCTTTTTGACTGGAATGGAGATAAAATCAGCAATTACAGCGTATTAAAAGAAGCAAAATTAACTGCAGAAGAAATCGTTGAACTTCCAGAAATAAAGAGTGTAACTGCAGATAAAAGCAGTCCGCAATATGAAGACACAAGCATTACCTGGACTTGTGATGCAACTGGTAAGGACCTTCAATATGCATGGACAATAAAGAAAGATGGTAATGTCGTTGAAAACAAGGACTTTAGTGCAAATAATACTTTCACTTATATTGCAGAAACAGCTGGCACATATATAGTTACTGTAACCGTAAGAGATGCATATAACAATATGGTATCTAAAGAAAGTGAAGCTTTTGTAATTATAGAAAAAGAAATAGAAATTCCAGGCCATGTCAGCTTATCTGTAGACAAGAATAAGATAACCAAAGTCGGAGAAATCATAACCGCTACTGTTAATGTAAAAGACATGCAAAACTTAGCTGGTTTCCAGGTAAATATCAAATATGATCCAACCATTTTACAACCTGTAAAAGCTGATGGAAGTCCTTATAAGAGAGGTACTTTCCCTGAAGACGGTACTTTAATTAATAATAATGAATATTTACCCATAAGAGCAGCGGGTAATGATGTGGATGCTGGTATTGTTAACTTTGGGAAAAGCTATGCTTATATGAATGATTATAGAGAAAACGGAGTAGGAGAAAGCACAGGTTCTCTTGGAGTAATTTACTTCAAAGTACTGGCAGTAAAACCAACTACTTTATCCTTTGAAGATACTGCAACAATGCCAGGGGCTATTGATGGAACAATGATGTTCGACTGGAATGCTAACAAGAAAAACAATTATACTGTAGAAAAGTCTGTAAGTATTGATGCTGAAGAAGAAATCATTGAACTTCCAGAAATCAAGACTGTAACAGCAGATAAAAGCAGTCCACAATTACTCGGAACCAGCATTACCTGGACCTGCGATGCAACAGGTAAGAACCTTCAATATGCATGGACAGTAAAAAAAGATAGTCAAGATATAGAAAGAACAGGATTCTCATCCAGTAATACATTTAGTTTTACTCCGGAAGAAGCAGGCACATATGTAGTGACTGTAACCGTAAAAGATAAATATAATCATCAAGTATCCAAAGAAGCAGCTTCTTTTGTTATCCAGGCAAATGAAAATCCTGTAAAAGATAAAGGAGAAATTAGTATTGTTTTAGATAAAAATACAGTCAGTCAAGTAGGGGAAATTGTAAAAGCTACTATTCATGTAAAAGATCTTGAAGGATTTAGCGCTTACCAAATTAATTTAAAATATGATCCAAATGTTTTACAACCTGTTGATGCTAATGGCAATCCATATAGCAACAGAACTGCTATGGAACCAGGTACACTTTTAGCTAATCCTGATTACGGTCCATATACAATTTGTGCTCATGAAACCAATAAAGGAATTCTAAATTTCTCTGGTATGTACTTATTTATGAATGACTACAAAGCAGATAATGTACCAGAAAGTTCAGGCACACTTGGCAGCATAAGATTTAAGGTATTAAAGCTTGAAGATACAACGATTAGCTTTGAAGATCACAGTGCTATGCCTGGTGCTATTAGTGGAACTATTTTGTTCAATTGGGATGGTAATGAATTTGAAAACTATCAAGTAATCAAAGAAGCAAGAATTTCAGCGAATTAATAATCTTAAACCAAAGTAAATAAGTAAAAGTAATCACAAAAAGAGAGTCCTGGTTATAGAATGAATATAACCAGGATTCTTTTTAATAATGCAATAAAATACTATTCGCTAAACACAACTTTAACGAAAAGTAATAACAATATTATTAAATTTAAGGCTTTCTTATGTACATTGATTGATATTACCTTTTTACTGATCTTCCTGTCTGTTTTGGTACTTTTCTTTTTTAATGATTATTCACTTACTTTAATAATAATATTTCTTTATTTATTATTAATTTATTGATGATTTATTGTTTTATATATTTATCATGAATGTATAATTATTTTTAGTAATTTATTTCTTATTATATAATCTTTTATCTTATATACAGTTATTTATTCTATATTATTATTTATTCATTAAAATATTTGCTGTCTATTTATAAATTGTTTTATCCTATATTTTTATTAATAATTTTATCAATGCTTTAATTTATATATATATATCTTAATAAAATACGTAAAATTTTTAAATGTATTTTCATTTTTATTACTTATTAATGGGTTATTTTAGATTTAAGTAATGGTTTTTAAATTTAAATTGTTTAATAATCAATGGCGCTAAGCTTTATTTATAAACTGAATTTTATAATATACCCAATTTATTCATAATAATTTACAAATATTTACATTTAAATCATAAGTAGTGTAGCCCTGTTTTCAGACGGCCGTATATAAATAATTCCCTATTGCTATTATAAATAACTTATTTATCGTATTAACAATCTTTATATAAAAAAGGCTAATACTTTTTCTTGATTCCAATAAAATCTATAGATATAATATAGATTGCAATTATTTTATTTATACTTTTATCATCTATCTATAGGAAGGAAGTTCAGATGAAATTACAAAGATTACTTAGTTATGTTCGCCGTGCTGTTGATGATTATAATATGATTGAAGATGGAGATAAAATTGCCATAGGAATATCTGCAGGTAAAGACAGTTTAACCCTGCTTTTAGCTCTTCGGTCATTGCAGCGATTTTATCCTAAAAAATTTGAATTAGAAGCCGTTACAATTTCTTTAGGCTTTGATAATTTTGATCTTACTGGTGTTCAAAAAATGTGTGATGAAATTGGTGTCCGTTATACTGTAAAAGAAACCGACATAGCTCAGATTGTATTTCACGAACGTAAAGAAAAAAATCCTTGTTCTCTTTGTGCCAAAATGAGAAAAGGTGCCCTGAATGATGTAGCAAAATCCCTGGGCTGTAACAAAGTAGCTTTGGGTCATAACAAGGATGATGTTATTCAAACCCTTTTTCTTTCCTTGTTTTATGAAGGTCGTATATATACCTTCCCTCCAGTTAGTTATTTAGACAGGTCGGATTTGCATACAATCAGACCTTTAATTTACGTTCCGGAAAAAGAAATCGTGGGTTTTGCCCGAAAGGAAGGTCTCCCTGTTTTAAAAAGCCCCTGTCCGGCTGATGGTAATACCAAAAGAGAACAGGTCAAAAATTTGATTGCAGATCTTCGAAATCAATACGATAATCTGGACAATCACATTTTTGGAGCCATCAAGAGATCCGCTATCAATGGCTGGAATTTGGAAAAACACCTCTAAAGAGGTGTTTTTTCTCCTCCGCCTGCATGATCTTTATATACATCGATATAAATTTCTTTTTGCTGATTAACGGCTGCATACATCACTTCTTTTATATCTTGAATCCCTTTAGCTTTTAATTGCATAAACAGCCAGTCTTCATCAATTTTCATTAATCTCATATTATCTTTAATGATTTTCCCGTCTAAAATAATGCTGCAAAAAGGTGCCTTGGGACTTGTAACAAGACCTAAATCTTGTACCGTAGGTACTTCTAAATGTTCATATTTCATCACACTTAAAGCCCCATTGGTTTCTACAATGGCATATTTTACTTCTTTAATATCAAATATTTTTTCAAGTCTGAGCTGCTCAAGTAAATCATTGATACTATAAAGGCATCTTTTTAAGTTCTTTTCTAATATTTTCCCATCTTCAATGACAATAACCGGTTCTCCCTGTAACAATTGATTAATGCCATCATTTTTTAAAGAAATATAAGACATACCCCAGGTTAATATTCCAAATAAAAATAAGCCAATTAAATGATGCCAGGTCCGCTGATTTAAATCCGTGGCTAAAGTTGCTGCAATTGAACCAAAAGTAATACCATTAATATATTCATAAACGGTCAGTTGGGCAATTTGTTTTCTGCCGAGAATTCTGGTAATAAACCATATACTAAAAAAAGCTAAAAGGGTTTGTATGCCTATTTCACAAATTACTTTCAAGTGATCACCTCCTGACATAAAAATACGGATTCTACTAATAATATAAGTTAAATAAACAGAATTTATCGGAGGTAATAATTATGAAATTATGGATGCAGGCCTTATTCACTCTAATTTTTATTATTGCTTGTTTTATCATTATTTATTATTTGCACAGAAAAAAGAAAATTTAAATGCTCAGCTGTCTGAAAAATATCGTCAGAATCAAATAAATATTTGCCATACAGAACATATATTTGTATAATAAATATATATAATGTAAAAATGGATGGTGTTCATATGGCAGAAATTAATTATCATGAACAAGAAAAACAAAAAAATACCCTTCGTTTAAGGACTTTATTAAAGTCTCTTCCGCCCTTTGCCTTTGAATTTTTCAGAGGAATTGAGCCAACGACTTCTCCCAGGACCAGAATTGCCTACGCCTATGATTTAAGGATTTTTTTTGAATATATTTTAGAAAACCACCCAAAACTTAAAAATAAAGTAATCAATGAATTAGAAATAAAAGATTTAGAAGAAATTACACCTGACCATATTGAAATGTTTTTAGAATATCTCAATTATTATAGCAGGCCCGATCCCAATAATCCTGACAAAATCGTGGAATACCAAAATGATGAAAGGGCTAAATCCAGAAAATTAGCTGCCATCAGGACCTTTTATTTGTATTTTTATAAAAGAAGAAAGATTTCAACGAACCCACCTTCTCTTGTCGAAAGTCCTAAAATCCATGAGAAAAATATTATCAGGCTGGAAGTGGATGAAGTTGCCAGACTATTAGACGAAGTGGAATCAGGTGAAAACTTAACCGATACCCAGAAAAAATACCATCATTATACAAGACTCAGGGACTTAGCCTTAATAACCCTTTTACTGGGAACAGGTATCCGGGTATCGGAATGTGTTGGATTAAACATTAGTGATATTGATTTTGATGTGAATGGTTTAAAAATTATCCGTAAGGGCGGAAATGAAATGGTTATTTACTTTGGAGATGAGGTCGAAGAAGCCCTTCGAAATTATTTGGAAGAAAGATTAAAAAAACAGCCTAAACCCGGTCATGAAGATGCTCTTTTCTTGTCTTTGCAAAACCGGCGCCTGACTGTTCGTTCTGTTCAAAATTTAGTTAAAAAATATGCATCCTTAGTGACTAAGTTAAAAAATATATCCCCTCATAAATTAAGAAGTACATATGGAACCAACTTATATCGGGAAACCGGAGATATATATCTGGTAGCAGATGTATTGGGCCACAAGGATGTCAATACAACCAGAAGACATTATGCTCAAATTGATGATGACAGGCGGAGAAAGGCAGCTAAAGTGGTCAAGTTAAGAAAAATTTAAACCGGCTTTTAGTAAATGGGTATAATAATTGTATCTCCAGCATATAATCTGTCGCTTTCCAGGCGATTAAATTCCTTGATAAGTTTAACGTATTCTTTAGTACTTTTATCTTCAGGTTTATATTTTTGAGCAAGTTTCCAAAGGGAGTCTCCTCTATGTATCATGACTTCTTCGTATTTTTTAACCAAATGATTGTTAAAGGATTCATGACCTGTCGAACAGTAAGTAGATAAAATCGAAAACAATTGTATCAAACTAATAGCAAATGCAAGGAGTAAAAATAAACGGAATCTTTTTTTCTTTTGCATATTCATCCTCCTGACATAAAAACTTTTATCGTTATGTTCTGTTGTTCAGAATATATGTTCGATTATCATTATATACGAACATATATTCTGAGTCAATGATTTTTTTTGAAATTATTTGATAAGTTTTTATGGTTAGAGATATTTCCTTATAAAATTAACCGTTTATCATCGATATTTTTAAAGAAAATCGAACATAAGTTTGATATTTCGAAAGACTTATGGTATAATAAGTCATATTATATAGTGAGGTGACTATATGAGTAATAAAGTTGGAGGTAAGCAACTGGAAATACTAAATTATTTAAAAAAAGAAATAAAGGAAAAGGGATACCCTCCATCCGTCAGGGAAATATGTGATGCGGTGGATTTAAAATCAACTTCAACGGTTCATGGCCATTTAAACCGTCTTGAACAGAAAGGTTTAATAAGAAGGGATCCAACAAAACCCAGGGCCATAGAAATTTTAGATGAGTCTTTTTATCCGATGCGACAAGAGTTGGTTAATGTTCCCATCATAGGAAAGGTTACTGCTGGGCAACCTATTCTTGCTGTTGAGAACATAGAAGATTACTTTCCTCTTCCAGTGGATTACGTAAAAAACGATACGGTATATATGTTGCATGTACAGGGCGATAGTATGATAGAAGCCGGTATTTTTGATAAAGATTTGATTTTAGTCCGCAAACAAAGTACTGCAGAAAATGGTGATATTGTGGTTGCTTTAATAGATGAAGAAGCAACCGTTAAGAGATTTTTCAGAGAAAAAGATCATATCAGGCTGCAACCTGAAAATCCTGCGATGAGCCCGATTGTTGTTAAGGATGTTACAATTTTAGGAAAAGTGATTGGTTTGTTTAGAAAATTTTAATGTTTCTAGGAGTTGATCATGTGGAAAATGGCTTTATTCGAGTAGGAGCTGCTGTACCTAAAATAAAGCTTGCAGATTGTAAAAGTAATTCAGAAGAAATCATCCGTTTAATTGAAGAGGCGCAAAATAATCTTGTTCAAGTTTTAGTTTTTCCTGAATTATCTCTTACAGGCTATAGCTGTGGTGACTTGTTTTATCAGGATATTCTCCTTGAAGAAGCCCAAAATGGGCTTCAAAAAATTCTTGATTATACAGCTGATAAAGATATTTTAATTCTTGTTGGTATGCCTCTTTCAGTGGATAATCAGCTTTTTAACTGTGCTGTGCTTTTGTTAAAAGGTAACATTTTAGGTGTTGTAGCAAAAACATCCATCCCTAATCATAATGAATTTTATGAAAAAAGATGGTTTTCATCAGGAAATCATGCTGTAAGTAAAGAAGTCAATTTATGTGGGCAAAAAGTGCCCTTTGGCAATGATCTTTTATTCCAGTGCAGTAATATTAATCATTTATGTATTGGAGTGGAAATCTGTCAGGATTTATGGACAACGGTTCCACCAAGTTCTTTGCAATCCATGCAAGGTGCTACCCTTATTTTAAATCCCTCGGCAAGCGACGAGTACGTGGGAAAAAGGCTTTATAGAAATCATTTGGTATTACAACAGTCTGCTAAATGTATGGTGGGCTATATTTATGCTTCCTGTGGCTATGGAGAATCAACTTCTGATTTGGTTTACAGTGGGCATTCTATGATTAGTGAAAATGGGACTCTTTTAGAAGAAGCCCTTCCCTTTTCCCATGACAGTTATTTGATATTTACTGAATTAGACCTTTTAAGAATTGTTTCAGAACGTAAAAGGGCTCCTGTTAGTGGAGATCTCATGGGTAAGAATATCAATCAGTTTATTTCATTTAGAAAAGTCTATTTTGAATTAAATCAAAATAAAATTCCAACTTTATCACGAAAGATTGAGCCTCATCCTTTCGTTCCCCAAGACCCTCAGACAAGGGAATTTTATTGCAGAGAAATTTTTGCAATTCAAACCAATGGTTTAAAAAAGCGTGTAGAGCATACAGGGGCAGATAAACTTATATTAGGTATTTCTGGCGGTTTAGACTCTACCCTTGCCCTTTTGGTATGTGTAGAAACTCTTGATTGCCTAAAAAGGGACAGGAAAGATATTATCGGTATTACCATGCCTGGTTTTGGAACAAGTGGACGAACCTATGAAAATGCCATTCAATTAATGAAAAATTTAGGCATTTCAATGCGGGAAATATCTATAAAAGAGGCTTGTATTCAGCATTTTAAAGATATTGATCATGATGAAAAGCTTTATGATTCCACCTATGAAAATGCGCAGGCAAGAGAAAGAACTCAAATATTAATGGATATTGCCAATAAAGAAAATGGTTTAGTTATTGGTACAGGTGACTTATCTGAATTGGCTTTAGGCTGGGCAACTTATAACGGAGACCATATGTCGATGTATGCTGTAAATACTGGCGTTCCCAAAACCTTATTAAGTCCGCTGATAGCATGGATTTCAAATATGCCTAAATATCATAATATAAAAACCATTACTGAAGATATTATTCATACACCTGTTAGTCCTGAACTGCTTCCTCCAGATCAGAACGGAGAGATTAATCAAAAAACAGAAAACATTTTGGGTCCTTACGAACTTCATGATTTCTTTTTATACTATATGTTGCACTTTGGCTTTAGGCCTTCGCGGATATTATATCTTGCAGAAACGGCCTTTAAAGATAAATACAGCCGGGAAAGCATTATTCAATGTTTAAAAATATTTTATAAAAGATTTTTTATTCATCAGTTTAAACGCTCTTGCCTTCCCGATGGTCCTAAAGTATGTTCTGTATCCCTATCCCCCAGAGGGGATTTCCGAATGCCCAGTGATGCTTCTTACAGGCTCTGGCTGGATGAAATTGAATTACTGGAATAAAAAAGAGAATGGTTTTACCATTCTCTTTTTTAATTCTTAAACATGAATTAATTTTTTATCCATCATATTTTGTAAAGCAATCATGATGCCTAACTTTGCATGATGCCAGGAAAGACCACCTTGTAAAAATACAGTATATGGTTCTTTCATCGGTGCGTCAGCACTAAGTTCTATAGAAGAGCCCTGTACAAAAGCACCTGCTGCCATAATGACCTGGCTATCATAACCTGGCATATCAGAAGGTTCTGGTATAACAAAGCTGTCAACAGGAGAGCCTTTTTGTATGCCCTGACAAAAAGCAATGACATTTTCAGGCTTTTTCATTTGAATGGCTTGAATAATATCATTTCTTTTTTCGCATGAAGCAGGACTTACGGTAAAGTCCAATTTTTCAAAAATTCTTGCGGCAAAAATGGCCCCTTTCAAACTTCCAGATACCACTTGTGGTGCAAAGAACAAGCCCTGGAGTATGGGTTGATTTAAACCTAAACTTGCCCCAACTTCTTTGCCCAGACCTGGAGCAGTTAAACGGATGGCAGCATTTTCAACATATTCTTCTTTACCAACAATATATCCTCCAATAGGAGCAATACCACCGCCGGGATTTTTTATTAAAGAACCGACCACTAAATCTGCACCAACTTCAGAAGGTTCTATATAATCAACAAATTCTCCATAACAGTTATCCACCATGCAAATGACATCATTCTTAATCTTTTTAATAAAAGCAATCAGCTCTTTTATTTGCTGGACAGATAAAGTAGGCCGCCATAAATATCCTTTTGAGCGTTGGATCGTTACCATTTTGGTTTTGGGCGTAATGGCATTTTCGATTCCCTTATAATCAAAGCCGTCCTCTAATAAATCCACTTGCTTGTATGTAACACCATATTCCTTAAGGGAACCTTTCATTTTTCGAATTCCTATTACCCCTTCAAGAGTATCATAGGGTTTACCTACAGGAGATAATAACTCATCTCCAGGGCGCAGATTTCCAAATAAGGCCACTGTTAAAGCATGGGTTCCGGAAACTAATTGAGGACGAACCAGTCCAGACTCTGCTTTAAAAACTTCTGCATATATGTTTTCTACCGTATCCCTGCCAAGGTCGTTATATCCATAGCCATTTGTTGCTGCAAAATGTATATCACTTAGATGATTTTTTTGCATTGCAGCAAGAATTTTTAGCTGGTTATATTCAGCTATATGATCCACTTCGTTAAAATAGGGTTCTATTTCCTTTTCAATTTTTTTACAAAATTGAATGACTTCATTGCTTAAGCCAAAGTTTCTGCGTAAAATTTCGTCAACGAATTCGTGCATTGAACTATCTCCATTCTACTCTCCTTCATTTTTATCATTTACGTTATAATATACAGGTTTTGCTGGAATGATGGTTGAAATGGCATGTTTATAAATCATTTGCTGTTTGCCGTCTGACTCTAACATTACAATAAAGTTATCGAAACCTTTTACAACTCCTTTTAATTGAAAACCATTGGTTAAAAATACGGTTACAGTCATTTTTTCTTTACGTACCTGGTTAAGAAATACATCTTGAAGGTTAATAGTTTTGCTCACAAAAATCCACTCCTCTTTTGATATTAGGTTATATATATTTATTCTATATGATAATGCCAATTTCTTCAATATAATTTAACATTTTTGCAAGAATAATATCCATATCAAAACCAAAATCGTCTATATTTATCCAATATGGATTTTCCTGCCTTTTGAACCAGGTTAATTGTCTCTTTGCAAAATGCCTGGTGTCCCTTTTTAGTATATAAATAGCTTCCTCAAGAGAAATTTTTCCTTGCAGATAAGGGACAATTTCCTTATAACCCAGTCCCTGCATAGAAACAAGATCTGGAGAATAACCTTTTTTAAGTAAAGCTTGAACTTCTTCAATTAAGCCAGCTTCAATCATTTTATCGACTCTTTGCTCAATCCGTTTATATAATGTTTCCCGTTTCATGTTTAAACAAAAAAAAGCTGTATTATAAGGAGATACTTTTTTATTTTTTTCTTCTTCATTGTGCTGTGAAATGGGCTTGTTGGTTTGTTTATAATATTCCAATGCCCGGATAACTCTTTTGACATTATTGGGATGAATTTTTAAGGCGGAAACTGGGTCAACTTTTTTTAGGATCTCATGAATATATTGATTTCCCTTTTCTTTAGCCAACTTTTCCAGATAACTTCTATATTCATAATCGTTGTTGGTTTCCATAAAATTAATATCGTAAACCAACGCTTGTATATAAAAGCCAGTACCGCCAACTAAAATAGGTATTTTATTTTTATTGTAAATCATTTCTAAGTATTTTTTAGCTTTTTCTTGAAATATAGCTACATTAAATTCTTCATCAGGCTCAATTTCATCGATTAAATAATGAGGAATATTCTCCATTTCCTCTTTTGTTGGCTTGGCTGTACCGATATCCATATACTTATACACTTGCATAGAATCGGCAGAGATGATTTCCGCATCAATCTTTTTTGCCAATTGGATAGAAAGATTTGTTTTGCCACAAGCAGTCGGTCCGGCAATAACAATTAAAGGTTTTTTCATAGTTCCTCCATTCTATTGAACCCGTTTAAATTTTTTTTCCAATTCATATTGACTCATGGATATGATGGTTGGTCTTCCATGGGGACAAGTAAATGGATTATCCAGATTAAGCAATTCCTCAATTAATGCTTTGGCTTCCACAGTACTGAGCTGATCTTTGGCTTTAACAGCTCCTTTACAGGATAAAAGGGCAATATGATTAAGCTTCATATCATAAAGGTTTTTAATCCTTTCATCATTTAAAGTATCGATAATTTCTAAGAAAAAACTGCTGTCAACAGGTCCTTCAAAAAGAATGGGCAGTTCCCGGACCAGGTATGCAGATTCCCCAAATTCTTCAATTTCAAAACCAAATTTTTTAAATAAAGAAATGTTATCTTCTACAATCTCTTTTTCCTTAGGAGTGACCTCAAAAACAACAGGCTCTAATAATGGTTGGGAATAAACTTTACCTTGCTTAAAATCATGAATAAATTTTTCATAAAGAATTCGCTCATGGGCTGCATGCTGGTCAACAATATAAAGACTATTGTCTTGTTCAACAAGCCAATAAGTCTGAAAAACTTGCCCTATAATTTTATAATGACGAAAGCTTGGAGCCTTGTCTTCTTTATGAACTTTTTCTTTTTCAAAAATGGTACAGGCTTCTTTTTTTTCAGTACCACATGGTTTATTTTCATAAAGATTTTCTTTATGAGAAAAGTTAAGCTCCTGATTAGATTCTTTTACTTTTATATTTTTATCCTCAGGACTGAATACCGGATGGATGCTTATATCTTTATACTCCAAGTTTTTTCTTTTTATTTCAAAAGGTTCTGGCAATCTTCCCTGAACGGGTTCGGGATTAAAAAGTTTTTCTTTTTTATTGTCTAAATTAACCTGAGGAATTAAATCTTCTTTAAATAAATTTTTATGAATTCCATTATAGATAAACTGATAGATTTCTTCTTCATCCTTAAAGCGGACTTCCATTTTTGTCGGATGGACATTAACATCAATTTTATTCGCTGGAATAAAAATATGCAAAACGACAACAGGAAACTTATTAATTGGCAGCAAAGTGTTATATGCATCCTCTACTGCATTTTCTAATATTTTACTTTTAATATACCTTCCATTGATATAGAAATTTTCATAAGACCTGTTGGCCCGGTTTAAGGAAGGCTTGCCAATTAAGCCAATGAGCTTTAGATCCTGTTCTGTTTCTTCAATAGAAAGCATATGCTTTACAACTTCTTTTCCATAAACATTAAATACGGCATTTTTTAACTCGTTGTTTCCGGAAGTGTGAAAAACAACTGAATTATTATTAATAAATTTAAAGGAGACCTCCGGATGTCCCAGGGCAATTTTATAGACCATATCACTGATATAAGAGCTTTCTGTAGCAGGCTTTTTTAAAAATTTTTTCCTTGCTGGTATATTGTAAAAAAGGTTCCGCATAATAATGGTTGTTCCTTCTGGACAGCCGACTTCTTCTTCAGTAATGATTTTCCCTCCATAGCATTCTACTCTTTTTCCAGTTACTTCTCCATAGGCTTTTGTAATAATTTCCAATTGAGACACAGCAGCAATACTGGCTAAAGCTTCTCCTCTAAAACCTAAGGATTCTATTTTATCCAAATCTTCAACGGCAGTAATTTTGCTGGTGGTATGCCTGAGCAAGGCTGTCGTAACATCTTCCTTAGGAATACCGATTCCATTATCGGTTACCCGGATGAGGGAAATGCCACCATCTTTAATTTCTACCGTTATGGCACTGGCCTGGGCGTCTATGGAGTTTTCTACGAGCTCTTTTACAACCGATGCAGGTCTTTCAACCACTTCTCCTGCTGCAATTTTATTAATGGTATAATCGTCTAATCTACGGATTGGATCCAAAAAATCACCTCATCATAGGAGAGATTTTGCTTTTTTGTTTAAGTCTAAGAGAATATCAATAGCTTGACCAACAGAAATTTCTGAAAGATTTAAATTGGCAATTTCCTTAATCAACTCTTTAAATTCATTTTGCTCCATGGAGAATAAATCCATTTGAATGACTTGAATTTCATTAAAAATATTTTTTGCATTTTTCGTAATATCTGCTTGGGTCAGTTGTGACAAGATAACCTTAGCCCGTTCAATAACCTCATTGGGCAGACCAGCCAAATTAGCCACCTGAATACCGTAACTGTGATTGGCCCCTCCCCGTTTAATTTTTCTTAAGAAAATAATGTTATCGCCTTTTTCTAAAACATCGATGCAATAATTCTTTACGCCACTCAGTTTACCTTCCAGCTCTGTCAGTTCGTGATAGTGGGTTGCAAAGAGCGTTTTAGCACCAATTTTTTCTTTGTCACTGATATATTCAATGACTGCCCATGCAATACTTAAACCGTCAAAGGTACTGGTTCCCCGTCCAATTTCATCCAGTATCAATAAACTTTTTGATGTTGCATTATTGAGAATATTAGCCACTTCAGTCATTTCAACCATAAATGTACTTTGACCAGAAGCTAAATCATCTGAAGCCCCAACCCGGGTAAAAATCCTGTCTACAACACCAATTCTGGCTGTTTTTGCCGGAACAAAACTGCCAATTTGAGCCATAAGCACAATCAAAGCCACTTGTCTCATATAGGTTGATTTCCCGGCCATATTAGGTCCTGTCACAATAGCAAGCCGGTTATCTTTTTCATCTAAAAAAGTATCATTGGGAATAAACTGTTCTAAGGGCATCATTTTTTCTACTACCGGATGCCTGCCGTCTTCAATAAAAATTGAATCCCCTTGATTAACTTCAGGCTTACAGTAATTTTGCTTTTCTGCTACTTCAGCTAATGATTGTAAAACATCCACAATGGCAATTAATCTTGCCGTTTTTTGAATGCGTTCTACTTCTTTTTCAATTCTTTCTCTTATTTGAACGAAAATATCATATTCTAATTCGATTAATTTTTCCTCTGCACCTAAAACGGTTTCTTCTAATTCTTTTAATTCAGCCGTAATATATCTTTCTGCATTGGTCAAGGTTTGCTTTCTTATGTACCGGTCTGGTACAGAATCAATATTCGACTTTGTTACTTCTATAAAATAACCAAAAACTTTATTAAACTTAATTCTTAAATTTTTAATACCAGTCTTTTCTCTTTCTTCGTTTTCTAAAGCTGCAATCCACTGTTTGCCTTCAGTTTTTGCCCTTCTTAGTTTATCTATTTCGGAATGATAACCTGTTTTAATAATGCCGCCTTCTCTAACAGATATGGGCGCTTCATCAACAATGGACTGTTGAATTAATTCATAAATGTCTTCTAAACTGTCCATTGAATCATAAATTTCCTTTTGATAAGCTGCCTGACATTCGTTAAGTAAACTTTTAATATGAGGAATCATGGAAATAGAATTTTTAAGCGCAATTAAATCCCGTCCATTAACTGTTCCATATATCACCTTAGTCATCAGACGTTCCAAGTCATAGATGCCATTTAACAGTTCTTTTAATTCTTCTCTTAAAATAGGATTGTTTTTAAACTCCTCTACTCCATCCAGGCGCTTATGAATTTCATTAACATCCAATAAGGGTTGTTCCAGCCATTTTCTAAGAAGTCTTGCCCCCATAGCTGTTTTGGTTTTATCTAAAACCCAAAGCAGAGACCCTTTTCTTGATTTTTCCCTTAAGGTTTCTGTTAATTCCAAATTTCTTCTTGAAGAAAGATCTAGTATCATAAATTCTTCAATATAATACGGAGTAATTTCTGTCACATGACTTAAATTAACTTTTTGAGTTTCCCTTAAATACTGAAGCAAGGCCCCGCAGGCACAGATACCTAAACGGAATTCTTTTAAACCAAGTCCGTCAAGGCTGTGGACTTTAAAATGCTCAGATAAAATTTTATACGAACTGTCATAATCAAAAGCCCAATCCCCATATTCATTGATAAAAGTATGAAACCTGTTTTTTATTTCTTCAATTAAATCCGCAGACTTGTTGAATTCACTGTTAGATAAAAGTTCTGCCGGATTATATTTTGCAATTTCATCTAACAGTTTCTTTTGATTAGAAACTTCTTTAATTTCTGTGACTTGGAATTCACCCGTTGTGATATCTACAACCCCCAGGCCATAGCCATCCTTAGAGGCAAAAATACTTAAGAGATAGTTGTTTTTCCCTTCATCTAGAACATTACTGCTAATTTGGGTTCCAGGGGTAATAATCCTGGTGATATCTCTTTTTACAATGCCTTTTGCTGTCCTGGGATCTTCAATCTGCTCACAGATAGCAACTTTATAACCCTTTTCAATTAATTTATTAATATAGTTTTCAGCAGAATGATAAGGAACACCACACATGGGTGCCCTTTCATCCAGACCACAATCTCTGCCGGTAAGGGTTATTTCTAATTCTTTAGATGCTGTTAAAGCATCTTCGAAGAACATTTCATAAAAATCCCCAAGACGGAAAAAGAGGAGGCAGTCACTGACTTTCTTTTTAATTTCTAAATATTGCTGCATCATGGGTGTAAGTTGCAAAATGATTCCCTCCGCCTCATTAAAATCAATCATCTAATTGGCTAATTTACCAATTAAGTAGTAAGTTTTTGCTTCGATAATTTCTACATTGACAAATTGACCAATTAAGGATGTATCGCCTTCAAAATGTACCAGATGGCCTGAATCTGTCCGGCCTGTCAGGTAAGAATCTTTGTTCTTACTTTTTTCTTCAACCAATATTTCCACTGTCTTTCCATAAAATTCCTGGCTCTTTTCATAAACAATCGGTTGTAATACCTCTTGCAATTCATTAAATCGTCTTTGGCATATTTCTTCGGGAACTTCACCTTCCATCGTTGCTGCCGGTGTTCCTGTCCGTTTAGAATAAATAAAAGTATAGGCCCCACTGAATCGTACTTTCCTGACAACATCCAGTGTATCCTGGAAATCTTCTTCATTTTCTCCCGGGAAACCTACAATAATATCTGTTGTTAAAGCAATGTCAGGAATCGTATTCTGAATCTTTTCAGCCAATTCCAAATATTGTTCTTTGGTATATTTCCGGTTCATTTTTTTAAGAATTTCTGTGCTTCCGGCCTGGAAAGGAAGATGAAGTGATTTACATACTTTATCACAATCTCTCATGGCCAGAATTAATTCATCAGAAAGATCCTTGGGGTGGGAAGTCATAAAGCGGATTCTTTTTAAACCTTCGATTTCATTAACTTTTCTTAAAAGTTGGGCAAAACTAATTCCGTCTTTTAAGGTTTTTCCATAAGAATTGACATTCTGTCCAAGTAACATGATTTCTTTTACACCATCTGCAACTAATTCTTTGATTTCATTTAAAATATCTTCAGGCTGGCGGCTTCTTTCTCTCCCTCTAACATAAGGAACGATACAATAAGTACAGAAATTATTACAACCATACATAATATTAACGCTGGCTTTAAATTTATATTTTCTGATACTTGGCAGATCTTCTACGATATCTTTATGCTCATTCCAAATATCAATAACCGTTTCTTTTGTTTCCAGATAGGTTTGAAGAAGTTCTGGCAATTTATAAATATTGAATGTCCCAAAAATAATGTCTACATGAGGATATTTTGATTTTATAATATTTAAGACCGTATCCTGCTGCATCATACAACCGCAAATGGCAATGATTAAATCTTTATTCATGTCTTTTAAATATTTTAAATAACCCAATTTTCCATAGACCTTTTGCTCAGCGTTCTCTCTGACACAGCAAGTATTGTATAAAATAAAATCTGCTTCATTTTCCTGGTCGGTTTTTTGATATCCCATTTGCTCTAACATACCAGCTAATTTTTCGGAATCATGGGCATTCATTTGGCAGCCAAAGGTGGCAATATAATAGTGCTTTTGCTTGGATGTTTTGGATTTTTCCAAGTCATTTTGCATTCTTATTTGTTTTATATATGTTTCTTGTCTTTGCGCTTCCTCTGTGGTCATCATACTGGGTGTCCTTCTTTTACTCATCTATTTTAATCCTCCTAAAACAATCTCTAAACTCAAACTTAATTTTACATAATACTGCAAACAAATGCAAGTAAAGCAACAAATAAAAAAAATTCTCTATTTGCATAGAGAATAATCATTAAAATACTAATGAATAATAAATCCAAACAAAATGCGATGCAATGACCACCATATACCAATAAGAGCATAATTTTAAGTAGAAAATGCTCTTTTTGATTTCCATGAGACTTCCTTTTTTTAATCGGTTAAAAACTAAAAAGAGTAATAAGCTTGGTAAAATACCTTTAATGATAATAAATAAAGGAGGATTATGAAGCAGCCTAGCTAAAAAAGGATTAATCTCAACGCCATATCCGTTCGTTGTGGCATATAAAGTCAGAATCATATCGATAAAATTAAAAACAGCTATAAAATAAAAATACTTTTTTGTATAATTAATAAAAATTTCTTTAGAAAATTCACTCATAAGATTTCTCCTTAGAATAATATCTCTAAGCTTATTAATCTCCAGAGTGAATTTTTCTATTCATAAATTTTACTTTTATTTTATTGAAACTCTTCTGTTACCGATTGTATATAGTCTAAGATTTGTCTAATTTCTTCAGGATTATCTGATTTAAGACTATCGATTTTTTCATTATAAAAATTTTTAAGATGAACAGTCAGTTCACCATTGGATTCATCGCTCCGAATACAGCGAAAACCTTCTTTATATTTTTCTTTTAATTTTTCAAACTGATTGTTATTCAAAATGACTCTCCCCTTTTTGATCTTTTTATTATCTTGAGCCATTTTTTTTAAATCTATACATATGTTTACCATAATAATTTTATGTAAATATAATTCGATAATCAATTTAGATTATTTAAAAAGAATAATAAGTATGATATAATTTAAATACGAATACAAGCCTTGGAGGTGTTACTATGTATGTAAGAAACCGTATGAATACCAATGTCGTTACAGTAACTCCGGATACCCCTGTTACGACCGTTTTCAATTTGATGATGGAACATGGCTACTCTCAATTTCCTGTTGTAGAGGGAAATGAGTTAAAAGGTCTTATCACAGAAAGAGTATTAAAAGATGTAAGTCCTTCAAAAGCAACTTCCTTAAGTATATTTGAATTAAATTATCTTTTATCTAAAACAAAGGTTAAAGATGTCATGATTACAGACATTATTACAGCAAGTCCTGATATGTTAATTGAAGATGCGGCTGTTTTATTAAGAAGTAATGTTGTCGGCTCTCTTCCTGTAGTTTCTGAAGACAATCAATTAGTTGGGATTATTACCAGAACGGATATTATAGATGCATTTATCGAATTTCTTGGTACCAATGATCATGGCACACGGATTTCTCTTGAAGTGAAAAATGAAATAGGTACTTTTGCAAAAATTGCCAATATCATAAAAGAGCACGGAATTAATATTCATCATGTAAGTAATTATGACATAGACGATAACAAATGCGAAATGATTATCCGCTTAAATACAACAGACGTTGAGGCATTAGTTGATTCTTTAAAGAATGAAGGATATAATATCTTTTCGGTTGTAAAAAAAGAATAAAAAACATTCTATAAAAAAAGAAGGCTTTATTGCCTTCTTTTTTTAGCCTAAATAAGCCTTTCTTACTTCATCATTACCTAATAAGTCCTTTGCATTGCCTTCAAGAACAACCTTTCCTGTTTCTAATACATAAGCCCTGTGAGCAATGGACAAAGCCATATTGGCATTTTGTTCTACCAGCAAAATAGTGGTACCTGCTGCATTGATTTCTTTAATAATATTAAATATTTCCTGAACCAGAATAGGTGCCAGCCCCATAGAAGGCTCATCCATCAGAAGCAGTTTCGGCTCTGACATTAAAGCACGTCCAATAGCCAGCATTTGTTGTTCTCCCCCGCTTAAGGTTCCGGCAATCTGTTTTCTTCTCTCTTTAAGTCTGGGGAATTTCTCATAAACCATTTCAAAATTTCTTTTGATTGCTTTTTTATCTTTTTTCGTAAAAGCACCCAACTCTAAATTTTCTTGAACAGTCATTTCGGCAAAAACTCTTCTTCCTTCAGGAACATGGGCAATACCCAGTTGTAAAAGCTTGTGAGCTTCAAGATGATCAATCTTTTGCTTTTGAAAAGATATTTCCCCGCTTTTTGCCTTCATCAGACCTGATACAGTATGAAGGATGGTCGTTTTACCAGCGCCATTGGCACCAATTAAAGTAACAATTTCTCCTTCATTAACCTTAAAACTGACGTCTTTAATGGCATGTATTGCATCATAATAGACATTAATATTTTTTACTTTTAACATATAGTAACCTCCTATTCTCCCAAGTATGCACCAATAACTTTTTTGTTCCGTTTAATTTCCTCGGGAGTACCGGTTGCAATAATCATTCCATAATCAATAACAATAATTCTTTCACAAATGCCCATCACTAAGCTCATATCGTGTTCAATCAGCAGGATAGCAATCTTGAATTTATCTCTGATAAAATGAATGGTTTCCATTAATTCTTTTGTTTCTTGCGGATTCATACCTGCTGCCGGTTCATCCAGGAGTAATAATTTAGGATCTGCTGCCAAAGCCCTGGCGATTTCCAGTTTTCTCTGTTGACCATAAGGAAGATTTTTAGCAGTGGTATAAGCTGCATCCTGCATATCAAATAATTTCAAAAGTTCCATAGCTTTTTCTTCAATTTCTTTTTCTTCTTTCCAATAGGCATTTAATCTAAAAATGCCTGCTGCTATGGAATATTTCATCTTATGATGAAAAGCAATCTTCACGTTTTCCAATACACTTAAATCTTTAAACAATCTTATATTTTGGAAGGTCCTTGTAATACCTTTTTCAACAATTTCAAAAGGTTTTTTACCAACGATATTCTCCCCGTTAAAATATATGGCCCCTTCTGTAGGAAGATAAACGCCAGTTAATAAATTAAATACCGTTGTTTTTCCTGCCCCATTGGGACCAATCAGTCCCACAAGTTCCTTTTCGTCGATTTTTATATTAAAATCTCCAACTGCTCTTAAACCTCCAAAGGCAATTCCTAAATCTTTTGTCTCTAATAATGCCATCTGTTATTCACTCCCTTCGTTCTTAACAGGAGTATTGCCATGAGATTTCTTTTTCCCTGATAAAAGTCCGTTAAGAGAAAATTCTCTTTTTTCCAATAAACCACCGGGTTTAAAGAGCATCATTGCAATAAGCAGCACAGAATAAATAATCATATTCCAATCGGCAAAACCCATTAATAGACGTGGTAAAATGGTTATAATAATTGCTGCTAAAACAGAACCCGTTAAGTTACCCATACCGCCAAGAACGACAATAATAAGAATTTCTATAGAACGAATAAAGTTAAAATCCTTGGGATCTAATACCAAAGTATGGTGAGCGAAAAGGCCTCCTGCTACACCTGCAAAAAAGGCGGCCAGGGTAAAGGCAAAAGTTTTATAGTATTTAGTTGAAATTCCAACAGCTTCTGCAGCAATTTCATCTTCACGGATAGAAATAATTGCCCTGCCATGTCTCGAATTAATTAAAGTATAGAAAATGGTTACAGTGATAACTGTAATAAAATATACAGTACTAAAGCTGGTAAGAGGCAGAATGCCTGAAAGCCCTTTTCCACCACCAGTTATTTTCATGTTTAAAATAATAACCCGAATAATTTCTCCAAAACCTAAAGTTAAAATAGCAAGATAGTCTCCTCTGAGGCGGAAAACCGGAATAGCCATCAAAAAGGCAAAAAAAGCTGCCAGCAGTCCACCTAAGACAATAGAAACCAATAGTAAAGGCAAATCAGGTAAATTCATTCTGGCACTTAAAATAGCTGCTGTATAGGCACCAATAGCCATAAATCCTGCATGTCCTAAAGTCAACTGACCTAAATAACCTGTAGCCAGATTCAAGCTTACGGCTAATATAATATTAATGCCCATCTCTATTAATATGCCTTCATAATAATTATTTATAAATCCTATTCTGATGAGCAGAACAAGAATGATATAAATCAGAATAATGCTTGTTGTATTGATTATATTTGCTTTTAACCGACTGTTCATCCTGCTCACCTACACTTTCTCTTTAACATTTTTACCGAGTAATCCTGATGGTTTTAAACTGAGTACAACAATTAATATACCAAATACAACAGCATCAGCCAATTGACTGGAAATATAACCTTTGGTCAAACTTTCGGCAATGCCCATAATAAAACCACCCAGCATGGCACCGGGAATAATGCCAATTCCTCCTAAAACAGCAGCAACAAAGGCTTTTAAACCAGGCATAACACCCATAAAGGGGTCAATTAAAGGATAAGCAATACTGTACAAAATACCTCCAACAGCACCAAGAGCAGAACCTGTTGCAAAGGTAAGGGAAATTGTAGAATTTACATTAATTCCCATCAATTGTGCTGCTCCCGGATCTTCTGATACAGCACGCATTGCTTTCCCTGGTTTTGTTTTCTTAATAAATAAATCTAATAATATCATTAATAAAACAGATATCAGAACCGTAATAAATGTTATTCTACTGATTTGAAGAGGACCTAAAGAAATTGGACTTGGATTTATAATTTGAGGAAATGGAATGGGATTTTGTCCAAATTTCTTAAAGAATACATTTTCTAAGAGGAAACTTACCCCAATTGCTGTAATCAGAGCAGATAATCTGGGAGAATTTCTAAGGGGTTTATAAGCCACTCTTTCAATTAAAATTCCAGACAGCAGACATAAAATAACAGGAGTAATAAGCGCTACTCCAATAGGTAAATTAAATGTCACAATGCAGACAAAAGTAAAATAAGCCCCCATCATGATAATATCCCCATGGGCAAAATTAATTAATTTAATGATGCCATATACCATGGTATAACCTAGAGCAATTAAAGCATATATACTGCCAACATGAATACCATTAATGAGTTGTTGTAGAAATTTTGCAAGCACATCCATGTTTGTCCTCCTTCACTTAAATGTAGATAAAGGGAGAATTACTTCTCCCTTTATTGAGGATTCACTTTCGTATATAGTCTGTTTTGACCATTCTCAATTTTTATAATGGCAACGTCTTTTACAGGATTTCTGTTTTCATCATAAGTGATGGTTCCTGTCACAGAAGTAATATTGGTTTCAGCCAAAGCTTTAACAACTGCATCATAATCCGTTGTACCTGCTTTTTCTATTGCTGCTGCAAGGATTTTTACGGTATCATATCCCAGAGCAGCAAAACTTACAGGATCTTCATTGTATGTTTCTTTGTATTTCTTAATAAAGTTTTGTACTTCTTCAGCAGTGTCATCTGTTGAATAGTGATTGCAGAAATAGCCACCTTCAACTGCTTCAGGAGCAACGGTTAAAACGCCGTCCCAACCATCTGCACCAAGAAGCGTTGCATTAATACCAACTTCTTTTACTTGTTGAGCAATCAGTCCAACCGTATTGTAGTAATCTGGTAAGAATAATACATCTGGATTTTGAGTCTTTACATTGGTAAGAATCGCTTTGTAGTCTTTTTCGTCAGCCCCATATCCTTCATAACTTACAACAGTTCCACCATTTGCTTCAAAATAATTTTTGAAAGCTTCAGCAACCCCTAAGGAGTAATCGTCTGCTGTATTATATAAAACAGCTGCTTTACTTGCATTCAAATTTTCAAGAGCAAACTTAGCCATAATTTCTCCCTGATAAGGGTCAATAAAGCAAGTACGGAAAATGTTAGTACCAGCAGCAGTTACATCTAATGCTGTCGCTGTAGGAGTTATCATAGGAATACCTTCTTTTGCTGCCAAAGGTGTAATGGCTAATGTAGGTTTACTGGTGACAGCACCAATGATAGCATTCACTTTATTATTATTAACAAGTTTCTTATAAGCATTAACTGCCTCAGTAGTATCCCCTTTATCATCGTACTCAATGTATTCGATTTGTTTTCCTAAAATCCCACCACTGGCATTAATTTCTTCAATGGCTAATTTAGCACCATTACTTGCAGCAACTCCATATACAGCTACATTTCCCGTTAATGGGGCTATCCCACCAATTTTAATTACATCTGAATCAGCTGAACCGGAATCCTTCTGTCCACAACCTGCAAGAGCACCAGCCAGAAGAACACCAGTTAAGGTCAAAGACATTAATTTTCTTAACCTTCTCATTGTTCTCCTCCATTCAAATATTTAATTAATATATTATATTGTTTCATACATGAAATTATATATCTAAAGCACTGCAATTTCAAGAATAATTTTTAATAGTTTACTGCAATGCAATGTTACTATTTTAAAATTATATTGGAGTCCTCTTTAAATTGTTGTATTATTTAATGTAGAATCAAATGATACTTTCATAACTGGTTAAAGTTTATATATCATTAAAACTTCAATATTTAAAGGAGATACTTATGATTAAGATAAAGAAAAACTGTCAGTTGGATGCTAAAGGAGCCTTTTTGGCAAATTATAATTTCAGCGACTTAATTTTTTTTGATATAGAAAGTACTGGTTTTTCCATTGAATATTCCAATGTATATTTAATAGGGGCTGTTTATTATCAAAAAAACCAGTGGGTATTAGAACAGTTTTTTGCTGAAAATCTTTCAGAAGAAAAAAAGATAATAGAAGAATTTTTTACTTTGGCTTCAGCTTATAATTACATCATACATTTTAACGGTGATACTTTTGATATCCCATATTTAGAAAAAAAGGCTTCATTACATCATCTTGAAGCACCCTTTAAAAAAATAACCAGTATCGATATTTTAAAATTAATAAGGCCTTATCAAAAAATACTTGGTTTAGAAAATTGTAAATTAAAAACGATAGAACACTTTCTGGACATCAATAGAAAAGATATATATTCTGGCAAAGAACTCATTGAACTATACCAACAGTTTTGTAAAAAACATGACCCTAAAGTAAAAGAAAACATTTTACTGCATAATGAAGAAGATTTATTGTACCTGATTCCATTGTTGAAAATATTTGACTTAATTCAGTTTATTAAAGATTTAAAAGTAAATATTTTAGATAATATTCAAGCCTTTGATATAACAGTGGATAATGATTTATTGTTTTCCTTTGCTTTATTAAAAGCTGCTCCTTTATCTTTACAGTTAAAAAATGAAAACTGGGCATGTTCAATAACAAAAGACAGTCTTCATTTGGATTTTAAGATTAAACTTGTAGAAGATACAATGTATCATTTTTTCCCCAATTATAAAGATTATTATTATCTAATTGATGAAGACGAAGCCATTCATAAATCTCTGGGTGCCTTTTTACCAAAAGATAAAAGAAAGCAGGCTAAAGTCTCCAATTGTTATACAAAAAGAAAGGGACTTTTTTTACAAACATTCCAGCCGGATATTCGCTTACCCGTTTTTAAAAAAAGCTATGATTCAAAAGAAATGTATATTTTATTGGATGATAATAAAATCGATCACCAAAAATTGAATTTAAAAGATTTAGCCCTGGCTTTTATTGATTCACAAATTCCACGGTCTTTATAAAAATCAGCAGCAAAGCTGCTGATTTTTATTTATACAGCTGGTTTGTTGATGGATTGATTAATTTGTTCAATCGCTCTGTATACGTCTTCAATTTTAGCCTTAATAGCCATTAATTCATCATCTTCTTTACTATTTAGCAGTTCTTTATTTAAGCTCTTCGTTAAGAAATACAATTCTTCTGATAAAGCATCCACCTGAGCAAGTAATTGCAAACGAAGGAAGTTTTCTTTGAGGGCACCATAAGGCTTTTGAGGAATCGCTTTATGTAAGGTTAATTCATAATTGTCGCCTCTTTCAGGGATAGCTACATCTACATTAAACTGTTTCTTTATAAGTTTTGCTAAAGTTGCTTGCGCTTCCGGTTCACCATGAACAATAAAAACTTTTTTAGGCATTTTGGTAAACTGCTGAAGCCAGTTTAATAAACCTGCCTGATCAGCGTGTCCTGAATAACCTTCAATATTTTCAATTCTGGCATTGACTGAAATTTCTTCTCCTAATATCTTAACTTTTTTCGCACCATCTAATATTCTTCTTCCCAAAGTCCCAGGAGCTTGATAGCCTACAAATAATATCGTACATTCTTCTCTCCAAAGATTGTGTTTAAGGTGGTGTTTAATTCTTCCTGCTTCACACATACCACTGGCAGAGATGATGATCTTAGGCTCTTTATCTTCATTTAAAGCTTTCGATTCTTCAGGTGTTTTTGTAAATGTTAAGCTAGGAAAGTCTAAGGGATTGTTGCCATTTTTGATATAATATCTTGCTTCATCATCATAACAGTCTAAATTTTTTCTAAATACTTCTGTTGCCGAAATAGCCAGGGGACTGTCCACATAAACAGGAACGGTGTTTAAGAAATTCACATCTGCTTCATCAACTTCATTATATTTAAATAACTCATAAATTATTTCCTGAGTCCTGCCTACGGCAAAAGAAGGAATAATAACATTTCCGCCTTTATTAATCGTTTCTTCAATAATATTAAGAAGTTTTCTTGCCTTATTTTCCCGTTCTTTATGAATTCTGTTCCCATAAGTAGATTCCATAATAAGATAATCAGCACTATATATTCTTTCAGGGTCTTTTAAAATAGGAATATCATAGTTACCCAAATCCCCAGTAAATACCAGTTTTGTTTCCTCATTATTCTCATTAACCCAGATTTCCAGAATGGATGAACCTAACATATGACCTGCATCAGAAAATTTTATGGTTATATTGCCTCTAAGATTAACGACTTCATGATATGCGACAGGTTCAAAAAATTTCATACATTTTACAGCATCTTCATAAGTATAAAGGGGTTCTATAAGGGGTTTACCTGCCCTTAATCTTTTTCTGTTCTTCCATTCAGCTTCCGTTTCCTGGATATAGCCGCTGTCTGGAAGCATTATGGCACACAAATCTGCTGTAGCTCTGCTGCAATAGATTTTTCCCTTAAAACCATCTTTACAGAGTTTAGGGATTTTTCCACTGTGGTCAATATGTGCGTGGGTTAGAAGTAAATAATCAATTTTTGTTACATCAAAAGGCCAGGGTTCATAGTTTAAATTTTCTTCCTGATCAGCCCCCTGAAACATACCACAATCAATGAGGATATGCTTGTTGTTGGCTTCTAGTAAAAAACATGAGCCTGTTACGGTTTTAGCAGCTCCTAGGAAAGTCAGCTTCATACTTATCCCCCATTTCAAGCTAAACTTTTTACGACCTCTACTATGATTTTAACAACCAGTCCAATCATTACTCCTTAAGGACTTTTATATTTTTAGCAATATAATCGATGCAGGATATAATGGTAAATAATATAACCGCCCCCATTAGAAGATATTCTAAATAATTAAACAAAGTCGTATTGATATTTAATAAAACGATGATAATCATCAGCATCTGGCTAACTGTTTTAATCTTCCCCCACCAACTGGCGGCAATGACAATTCCGTCTGAAGCAGCTATGAGTCTAAATCCTGTAATAATGAATTCTCTGCTTATAATCAGAATAGCTATCCATGCAGATAAATCTCCTAATTCGACTAAGCTGATTAAAGCTGAAGTAACCAAAAGTTTATCTGCTAAAGGATCCATAAACTTTCCGAAATTTGTAACCAAATTATTTTTTCTGGCAATATAGCCATCTAAATAATCGGTAAAAGATGCCAAAGCAAAAATAATAACGGCAATGATTCTTTTTTGAGGATCTGGAAGCCAGTTGGTCAAAAGAATCAAAAGAAAAAGTGGAATCATTATGACTCTTAAAATGGTTAACTTATTCGGTAAATTCATCAATAATCTCTCCTACTAAATCATATTCTTCAGCCTCTGTAATCTTAACCTTGACAAATTCTCCAGAAAGCAGCTCTCCTTTTGTTTTAACAAAAACCATGCCATCAATGTCCGGAGCATCTCTGTAAGTTCTTCCACAATAAACATCTTCACCAGCGATTTTCCCATCAATTAATACTTCTAAGTGTTTTCCAATAAATTCTTTAGATTTTTCAGCACAAATTTGTCTTTGTAATGCCATAAGAATATTTTTACGTTGCTCTTTAATTTTTTTAGGAATTTGATCCTTCAATCTTGATGCAGGGGTTCCTTCCTCTTTTGAATAACTAAATACGCCTAAACGGTCAAATTTCATCGTTTTAACGAATTCTTTCATATCTTCAAATTCTTCTTCTGTTTCTCCGGGGAAACCTGTAATAAGTGTGGTTCTAAGACAAATATCAGGTATTTTATCCCTTAATTTATTAATTAATTGAATGAGCGCTTCTTTAGTACTTTTTCTTCCCATTCTTTTTAAAACAGCATTATTGGAATGCTGAATAGGCATATCTAAATAATTACATATTTTTTCTTCTGTTGCCATAACTTCAATCAAATTATCCGTTATTTCTTCAGGATAGGTATATAAAAGCCTTATCCATTTTAAATCTTCTATTTTACATAATTCTTTTAAAAGTATGGGAAGACGTTTTTCTCCATATAAATCAACGCCATAGCGGGTTGTATCCTGAGCCACTATAATAAGTTCCTGAACCCCTTGATTGACTAAATTTTTTGCTTCCTTAATTAAACTTTCCATGGAACGGCTCCTGTATTTCCCTCGTATTTTAGGAATAACACAGTAAGTACAAGCATTATCACAACCTTCAGCAATTTTTAAATAGGCATAGTAACCAGCAGTCGATAAGATTCTCTCTGAATCATCACTTAAGCTTATATTGATATCAGAAAATTTTTCAACTTTTTTCCCTGCCATAACTTCTTTTATAACTTCTACAATTTCCCTGTAACTGGCTGTACCGACAATAGCATCTACTTCAGGCATTTCCGATAAAATTTCATCCTTATAACGCTCAGCCAGACAACCCGTTACAATAATTGCTTTGCAATTGCCATCTTTTTTGTATTCCGCAGCTTCTAAAATATTTTCAATGCTTTCTTCTTTTGCATCTTGAATAAAGCAACAAGTATTAATCACGATGACATCGGCCTGGCTTTCATCGGATATGAGTGAAAAACCAGCTTGATTGAGCAAGTAAAGCATAACTTCACTGTCAACTAAATTTTTATCACAGCCTAATGAAATAAAACTAATTTTTAATGTCAAAATAAATCTCCTTCCTGGTCTACATGATTGCAGCTTTTACACAATTTTTCATTAACATGGCAATGGTCATGGGTCCTACACCTCCAGGTACAGGAGTAATAGCCATCGCTTTATCTTTACAGTTTTCAAAGTCAATATCCCCACATAATTTGCCATTTTCTAAACGGTTAATTCCAACATCAATTAAAACAGCACCATCTTTTACCATATCTGCTGTAATAAAATTTGCTTTTCCTATGGCAGCCACCAAAATATCTGCTTCTTTACAGATTTCTTTTAAATTTTTCGTTCTGGAATGGCAAATTGTAACGGTTCCATTATTTCTTAATAAGAGATTGGCAACGGGCTTGCCTACGATATTACTTCTTCCAACGACAACACATTTTTTTCCTTCAATTTCAATCTGACTTCGTTTAATTAATTCAATAATACCTGCAGGTGTACAAGGCAGAAAACCATTTAATTCACCAATAGAAATCATGCCTACATTGTAAGGATGAAAACAATCTACATCCTTTGAAGGATCAATAGAAAGCAGGATTTTATTCTCATCAATATGTTTTGGCAAAGGCAATTGAACCAATATGCCATGTACTTCTTTCGTTTGATTTAAATCCTTTATCAGTTTAAGCAATTCTTCTTCACTGGTTTCTTCAGGCAGTTCATAAGAAAAGGAACGGATTCCTATATATTCACAAGCTTTTTTCTTATTGGATACATAAACTTTAGAGGCAGGATTATTCCCTACCAGGATTACGGCCAGTCCAGGCTCGATACCTTTTTTCTTTAAATCTTCCACTTCTGCTTTTAATTCATCCTTAATATCCTGAGAAATCTTTTTTCCGTCAATAATTAAAGTTTCCATATTTCATCCTCCTAAAACAATCCTGTAATTTGTCCTTTTTCGTTGACATCTATTTTTATGGCAGCAGGTTCTTTGGGAAGCCCTGGCATTGTCATGATATCTCCTGTAAGAGCCACAATAAAGCCTGCTCCAGCAGAAACCCTTAATTCCCTAACGGTAATTTCAAAGTCTTTTGGGCATCCAAGTAAGGCTGGATCATCAGATAAAGAATATTGGGTTTTTGCAATGCAAATAGGCATTTTATCAAACTGGTTCCTTTCAATGTTTTCTAAATCCTTTAAGGCTTTGGATGTATAATTTACCTTTGAAGCCCCATAAATCTTTTGAGCAATGCTTTCAATTTTTTCTTTCACAGGCGCATTATGGTCATAAAGGACTTTAAACTCAGATTTTTTATTTTCCAAAGTATCAATCACTTTTTGAGCCAGTTCTATTCCGCCTGCTCCACCCTTTTCCCATACTTCAGAAATTGCAAAGGCACAGCCTGCTTTTTCACATTCTTCTTTTACATAATCAATTTCTGCCTGGGTATCGGTTAAAAAGGCATTTAAGGTGACCACAACAGGAACTCCGTAAAGTTTAATATTCTCAATATGTTTTCTTAAGTTTGCAAAGCCTTTTTTAAGGGCATCGAGATTTTCGATGCTTAATTGATTCTTTGGAATACCACCATTGTATTTTAAAGCTCTTATGGTTGCAACCAATACAACAGCATCTGGCTTTAATCCAGCAAAACGGCATTTTATATCAAAGAATTTTTCAGCACCTAAATCGGCACCAAAACCTGCTTCAGTGACAACGATATCAGCCAGTTTTAAGGCTAATTTTGTAGCCCTGATACTGTTACAACCGTGAGCAATATTGGCAAAGGGGCCCCCGTGAATAATCACTGGTGTGTTTTCTAAAGTTTGAACCAAATTGGGTTTAATAGCGTCTTTCAGTAAAGCTGTCATTGCACCATTTGCTTTAAGATCTTTAGCTCTGACGGGCTCTCCGTTAAAATTATAAGCAACGATAATTTCACCCAGGCGTCTTTTTAAATCCTCTAAATCTTTGGCCAGGCAAAGAATAGCCATTACTTCAGAAGCAACGGTAATCATAAAACCGTCTTCTCTGGGCATGCCATGTGCCTTTCCGCCTAAACCAACAACAATATTTCTTAAAGCCCGGTCATTTAAATCGACAACTCTTTTCCAAAGGATTTGTCTGGGGTCAATTTGCAATTCATTACCTTGTTGAATATGATTATCAATCATGGCAGAAAGTAAATTATGGGCTGTAGAAATAGCATGGATATCCCCGGTAAAATGCAAATTGATATCTTCCATAGGAACCACTTGGGAATAACCACCTCCGGCGGCCCCGCCTTTAACACCCATACAAGGTCCTAAAGAAGGCTCTCGAAGGGCAATAACCGCTTTTTTACCCATTTTACACAGGGCTTGTCCTAACCCCACGGAGGTAGTCGTTTTACCCTCTCCTGCAGGTGTGGGGTTAATCGCAGTCACTAAAACCAATTTGCCATCTGGATTATTTTTAACTTTTTCAAAAAGGCTTTCTGAAATTTTTGCTTTATATTTTCCATAAAGCTCTAAATCATCAGGCTCAATATCCAGTTGTGCTGCAATTTCAGTAATTGGTTTCATCTGCGCTTCTAAAGCAATTTCAATATCTGTTTTCATAAGAACCCTCCTATATTTTAATAGATTTAATTGTTGTTAGAATTTTGCTGGGATTTTAGCTTCATTTGCCTGAATTCTTCCTGGCTGATTAAAACCTTTCTGGGTTTACTTCCTTCTTCAGGACCAACGACACCCCGTTCTTCCATTTCTTCCATCAATCTTGCCGCCCTGTTAAAGCCAATTCTTAAATATCTTTGCAACATTGAAATAGAAGCTTTTTCTTTTTCTACAACGATTTCTATGGCTTTTTCAAGATATTCATCTAAATCTTCATCTGGTGTAAAGTTATTAATATCATTGATGTTTTCAATAATATCCTGGTCATATTCCGCTTCTTTTACTTGTTTAATACTGTTAACCAGGGCTTCTACTTCTGAGTCTGAAATAAATGCCCCCTGAATTCTTACAGGCTTGTTGGCTCCAACAGGATAAAAAAGCATATCTCCTTTACCCAATAATTTTTCTGCACCAGTCATATCCAGTATGGTTCTGGAATCCGTTCCTGAAGAAACCGCAAAAGCTAGTCTCGAAGGAATATTGGCTTTTATCAGACCAGTAATGACATCCACTGAAGGCCTTTGCGTTGCAATGACTAAGTGAATGCCTGCTGCTCTTGCCATCTGAGCAAGCCGGCAAATAGCATCTTCTACTTCATTCGGCGCTGTCATCATCAGGTCAGCCAATTCATCTATAATAATAACCATTTGTGGGAGTATTTCTAAATTCGATTCTTCTTTTGCACTTATTAAATGATTATAGCCTTTTATGTCTCTGACATTGTATTCAGCAAATAGTTTATAACGATTGGTCATTTCCTGAACAGCCCAATTAAGAGCTCCTGCCGCTTTTTTAGGATCGGTTACAACAGGAATCATCAAATGGGGAATACCATTATAAACACTCAGTTCAACAACCTTGGGGTCAATTAAAATCAGTTTTACTTCATCAGGTCTTGCCTTATAGAGTATGCTGGTTATAAGAGTATTAATACATACGCTTTTCCCTGAGCCTGTTGCTCCTGCTATTAGCAAATGAGGCATTTTTGCAATATCCGCAACAACAGGATTACCCGCAATATCCTTACCCAATGCAAAAGCTAATTTAGACGGAAATTTTTGAAATTCTTCATCTTCAATGACTTCTCTAAGATAAACAGCCTGTGCTTTTTGATTAGGTACTTCTATCCCTACAGCAGCCTTACCTGGTATGGGTGCTTCTATACGAATTCCTGATGCAGCCAAATTAAGCGCAATATCATCAGCTAAACTGACAATTTTACTTACTTTAACCCCTTGTCTGGGTTGTAATTCATAACGGGTTACAGTCGGTCCACGGCTAATTTGAACAACTTTTGCTTCTACACCAAAACTGTATAATGTTTTTTCTAATTTTTTGGCATTATCCAACATCTTATTTTTTGAATCTGTCGTGGGTGAATAAGGATTTTTTTGCAGTAAATCAATTGATGGAAAATGATAATCCACGGGTTCTTTTGGTTCCTTTTTAGTTGAAATGCTTTTTTCTATGGAAAGAATTTCATTATTATTATTTTTCTTATTTTCCTTTTCTTTAGCTCTATTGATTTCACTATAATCTTCTTCTGTAAGATTTGCTGTGATTTCTAACTGGGTCTCTTCATCGTCTTTTTTTTCTGTAAAATCTAAGACGGTTATTAAATCATCTGTTTTTTCAATGTAATCTTTTTCCTGACTTTTATTTTGGTTCTTTATTTTATCTTTTTTCTTTCCACTTTTTAAATGAAATAATTTTTTAAAGAATTGACTTATTCCCTTGATAATCATTTTAAATTTTTCTATGAAAGAATTATCCGTTAATAAAATAAATAAAACAATAAAAAGTGAAATAATGACAATATAGCCGCCATATCTGCCAACTAATTTAAGTAAAAGATTTGCCAGTAAGGCTCCCAAAAGACCTCCGTTATTCCAATTTCCAATATGAAAGTAATAGGTCATAAAAGACCACAGACTCATATCTTTTGACGTAATAAGCATATCAGGTTCTAAATACAAAATATGTAAAAAAGTTGATAAAAGAATAATAATCGCTGAAGCCGCAAACAATTTGCTTTTTGTTATTTTTCCTTGTTTTTTAAAAAGAATAAGGATGCCTATAACAGTAAAAACAACAGGTAAAAAATAAGCCCCTATTCCCAATAAACCTAGTGACAATTGCTTTATCCACTCTCCAATTATACCTCCTTGTTTTGTATAAATACCCACTGCAAGGATTAAAGCAATAGTTACAATAATGATTCCTTTTATTTCTTGGGAAAGCGGACTTCCTGTTTTTTTAAACTGATTGTTTTTTTTTCTGTTCGTCATTCTTTTTCCCATATTATGCAGTCCCCTCTTTAAATAAAAAGTGCTAGCATGAGCTAACACATATATTTATTATAGCATGTTTATTGAATTTTGTGATAAAGATTTATCATTTATTAAAAAATCTGTTCAATATGATATTTTTATTGTATTCCCAGGCTGTAATTCATCATTTAAATAATCATAGGGATTTGTTGACAGAATTCTTTCAATAATATAGTTTTTATTTTCATTATAGTATACCTGAAGCAAACTTCCTTTATAATAGATTTCTTCAAATTGAATGTTTCTATCTCTCTCTGAATCAGCAAAAATGATATCTTGAGAAATGACAGAGTAAATCATTTCGCTTCCTCCTTATCATTATTTTCATCGATTAGTTGGTAGAGTTTTTTAATGGCCTTATCGAGTCCACCGACTTCATCGATTAATTTCTCTTTTACAGCTTCTTCACCAACTAATATGGTTCCCACATCTTTTGCCAGCATACCTGTATCCAACATTAATTCTTTAAAACGCTTCTGGCTGATACCGGAATTTCTGGCCACAAATTCGACAATTCTTTCCTGCATTTTTTCAAAATAATCAAAAGTCTGAGGGATACCTATGACGGTTCCGCTCATTCTAACAGGGTGTATAGTCATAGTCGCAGTCGAAGCAATAAAAGAATAATTTGCAGCCACTGCCAAAGGAACACCAATGGAATGACCACCACCTAAAACTAAGGAAACAGAAGGTTTCCCTAAAGTTGCAATCATTTCTGCTATAGCAAGGCCAGCTTCCACGTCCCCGCCAACGGTATTGAGAATAACCAGTAAACCTTTTATGTCTTCATTATCTCTAATAGCAACTAATTGAGGAATAACGTGTTCATATTTTGTGGTTTTGTTTTGGGGAGGAAGGAGAATATGACCTTCTATTTGTCCTATAATGGTTAAACAATGAATTTTTGATTTTTCATCTTCCTTGTTTTCTTCTATGGGCATTTGACCAAACTCTTTTATTGTTTCTGTCATATCACTTTGGTTTTTTTTAAGCTCTTCCGTCTTTTTCATTAAAACGCCACCCATCTAAAGAAAGTTTTTTTAGTATTTTTCCTCTGATTCGTAATAAAAATACATAAAAAAAAGATTCCATAGGAATCCATATAAATAGGATAGATATGATTATCCTTAATAATAATTGAATTACAATTTTATAATAACAGGCTGAACTTGTTTTTTCTGCAATGCCTGTTCTACTGTATTCAAAATAAGATTCATATCAGACATAATTGAATTTGGTTTTTTCTCACTGTTATCCTGTCCCATAGGCACAAAAAATATGTTTTTAGAATTCATTAAGATGCCGATATTTTTCATGTTTAATCCTAAACCATCATTCGTTGCTACGGCCAAAACAACAGGTTTTTCGTTTCTCAGGAGTGCTTTTGCGGCCATAAGGACAGGCGTATCTGTAATGGCATTTGCCAATTTTGCTAAGGTATTTCCCGTGCAGGGGGCAATGACTAAAATATCAATGAGATTATTGGGACCTAAAGGTTCTGCTTCTACAATGCTTGTTATGATTTTTTTTCCTGTCATTTTTTCAATTTTTTCCTTATGTTCTTCGGCTTTTCCAAATCTTGTATCGGTGCCTGAAGCATTGTTTGACATAATCGGAAATATTTCAGCGCCTTCATCTATAAGTGTCTGAATAGCTGGAATGACTTTATCATAAGTACAATAGGAACCACATAATGCAAAGCCAATTTTTATGCCTTTCAATCTATTCATATTATTACCCCCATATCCCTAATGACGTTTAATATTGTCTCATAAATAATTAAAGCCGCACTTTCTGGCGCTACTTTACCTGGGAGGCTTGGGGCTAAAATAGCTTGTATTCCCAGTTCTTTTGCTGCACTGTAATCAACGCCGCCAGGTTTTGAAGCAATATCAATGATTAAAGCGGATTTTTTTATTTTTTGAAGAAGGTCTCTATTTAAAATTAAGGCAGGAATGGTGTTAAAAATAAAATCATAATCCCCTATAAATTTTTCTAAATCCTGAAGATAAAGAGCTTTGTAACCATAACTTTTTATTAAAGCCAAATCTTCAGCTTTTCTGGCTTCTACAGTTAGGTCTGCATCCAGACCTTTTAATTTGTGGGCTAAAACTTTACCACATTTCCCAAAGCCTAAAACCAGGCATTTGCTTCCGTGAATTGTTATTTCACTGTTTCCCATAGCATATAATATAGCCCCTTCTGCAGTAGGAATTGCATTGAGAATGGCTAATTCCTCTCTTTCTAATAAATCAATAACTTTAAATGGATATTGCTCTGCAATCTCTTTAATTTGCGGCGTAATACTGCCTGCCATAAAGATTTTATCTTCAGAAATATTTTTAAATATATCTTCAAGCATAATGCTTGAATCCAGATAATCAGAATATACAGTTTTATTATCCCGTGAACAAGGAATAGGACCAACAATAATATCGGCATCAGAAATGAGTTCTCTTATGTTATTAAAAAGATTTACCCGACTATCTATATTTTTATTATCAAATCCAAACATATTGACCTGGTAACCTTTACTTGCTAAAAGGTTAATTAATTTAATTTGTCTGAGGTCACCCCCAATGACTGCAAAGCGGATACGATGATATGTCAATTCTATCCCTCCTGCTAAAAATATTGGGTTATCAGTTAGTATAGTTTATGTAAAAAACCATGCTTTTTGTGCTTGTCTGACATAAAAGCAATAAAAAAACATATGAACCTTTTTATTCATATGTTTTTACCTGCCTGTATGACCGAAGCCTCCTGAACCTCTTTCGGATCTATCTAATTCTTCAACTTGTACCCATTCAACAGATTCAATTTTATTAATTACCATTTGAGCAATCCGCTCTCCTCTTTTAATGATAAAATCTTCTGATCCAAAGTTAATCATAATAATTTTTATTTCTCCACGATAATCTGCATCAATCGTTCCGGGACTATTCAGAATTCCTATTCCATATTTATAGGCCAAACCACTTCTAGGCCGGATTTGTGCTTCATAACCTTTAGGCAATTGTATGGCAATACCCGTAGGGATTAATTTTATATCTCCTTTTTTTAAGACGACATCTTCTTCAACATTGGCATAAAGATCCATCCCTGCAGATTGCTCTGTCATATAAGTTGGCAATGGAAGATCTTGTGCATTTTCTACTTTTTTAATGAATACTTTTAATCGATCAGACATAGTTCTTTTATCTCCTTAAGCTTATTATGATCGATTTTCCCAACAATAGATATGCTTATTTTAGAAAAATCAAAAATTTGTTCGATAAGTTCCGTAATTTTGTCTTGAGTAACAGCATCTACACTTTCGATAATTTCATCAGGGGTTTTTATTTTATTTAGTATTAATTGTGACTTTCCAATACTGGACATCCGGCTCCCAGTGCTTTCTAATCCCAGAATATAATTGCTCTTTAACTGCTCCTTCGTTTTATTTAAGTCTTCATGGGATATTTTTTCTTTTTTAAGTAAATGAATTTCTTCCATAATTAGTTTAATAACTTCTATGGTTTGAGAAGGATTCATTCCTCCGTAAATTGTAAAAAGTCCTGTGTCTTTATAATTTGTAGGATAGGAATAGATTGAATATGCTAAACCTCTTTCTTCCCTGATTTTTTGAAATAATCTAGAACTCATTCCACCTCCGAAAATCGTGTTTAGTGTAATTAAGTCATATATTTTTTCGGAACCGGAATGAATTCCTGGGAAATTAATACAAACATGAACCTGCTCGATGTCTTTTAATTTTGTAATCAATTGAGGCTTATAATTTGGAATTTTATAGACATAATCATCCTTTTCTTTTGCCTGCCATGATGCAAATTTTTCCTCAATTTCAGCAAATATTTCATTATAATTAAAATTGCCAGCCAGAGCAATCACTGTATTTTCAGGCCGATATCTTTTGTGGTAATAAGAAAACAATCTTTCGCTGTCAAATCTGCTTATACTTTTAGAACTCCCTAAAATAGGCTGACCTAATGAACTTTCTTCCCAAACAGCTGTTTGACTTAAATCATGGACAAGTTCTTCAGGAGAATCTTCATACATATTAATTTCTTCCAATACAACTTGCTTTTCTTTTTCTATTTCCCGATTATCAAAAGTTGAGTTAAAAAACATATCCGACAAAATATCTAAAGCTTGACTAAAATGATTGTCCAGAGCACGGAAATAATAGCAGGTATATTCTTTTGTGGTATAAGCATTAAGCTGGCCACCGATTCTGTCCATTTCATCGGCTATTTGCTTTGCTGTCCGATTACTGGTTCCTTTGAACATCATATGTTCAATAAAGTGAGATATACCATTGTTTTCTTTTTTTTCGTGTCTTGAACCATTACCAACCCATACGCCAAAAGCAATGGATCGGACAGAGGGAATTTTTTCTGCTACTATAGTTACTCCGTTAGCAAGCTTCTTTTTTTTGAACATATAAGTTCTCCTTTTCTTTTTCTAAGATAACTTTAGTATCTCTTCTTTATTCTTCTTTTTCTTCTGATTTTGCAAGGGTATCTTTTCTTGATAAATTGATTCGTCCCTGGCTATCTATATCGGTTACTTTTACAAGGATTTCATCGCCTACTTTAACAACATCTTCGACATTTTTTACATGCTCATGGGCAAGTTTTGAAATATGAACCAAGCCTTCTTTTCCAGGAGCAATTTCAACAAAAGCACCAAAGTTTGTAGTTTTTACAACTTTTCCTAAATAGATTTCTCCTGGCTGAATATCTTTTGCGATGCTTTCAATGATCGATACGGCTCGTTTAGTCTTTTCTTTATCCACACCACAGACATAAATTCTTCCGTCATCTTCTATGTCAATTTTTACGCCTGTTTCATCAATAATTTTATTAATCGTCTTCCCACGAGGTCCAATGATTTCACTGATTTTTTCCGGATCAACCGTTGTCTGCAAAATCAGTGGCGCATAAGGTGAAAGTGTTTTTCTGGGTTCAGGGATTGTTTTTAAAATCACTTCATCCAGAATATAAGTTCTGGCTCTTTTAGTTTGATATAATGCTTTTTCGATAATTTCCCTATTTAAGCCACGGATTTTAATATCCATTTGAATTGCTGTAATCCCTTTATGGGTTCCGGCAACCTTAAAATCCATGTCTCCAAAAAAGTCTTCTAAACCTTGTATATCTGTTAAAAGAACAAAATCATCAAGGCTTTCACCTGTTACCAGACCAACGGATATTCCTGCTACAGGTGCTTTAATGGGTACCCCAGCTGCCATCAATGATAAGGTACTGCCACAGACACTGGCTTGTGATGTAGAACCATTAGAACTTAATACTTCTGATACCAATCGGATAGCGTAAGGGAATTCTTCTTCACTTGGTATCACTGGAAGCAGAGCTTTTTCTGCTAAAGCACCATGGCCAATTTCACGTCTTCCTGGTCCTCTGGAAGGTTTTGTTTCTCCTACACTGAAAGAGGGGAAATTATAATGGTGCATATAACGTTTGGTGTCTTCTAAAGCATCTAATCCATCTAAAATTTGAACGTCTCCTAAAGCACCTAACGTAGTTACCGTTAAAACTTGAGTTTGACCTCTTTTAAATAAAGCTGAACCATGGGTTCTGGGAAGAATGTCAATTTCAGATGAAAGAGGTCTTATTTCTTCAAGTGCTCTTCCATCAGGTCTTTTATGTTTTCTTAAAATCATATTTCTGACAGTTTCTTTTTCAAACTTACTGATAGCTTCTACAATATAAGGCTCATAATCAGGATTTTTTTCTAAAAAGTGAGCAGTCACTTTTTCAGTCAGTTCTTTTATCTGAATATCTCTTTGCTGTTTGTCATCGGTAAAGACTGCCTTTTCCATTTCTTCTGTACCAATGAATTCTTTTATTTCTTCATAAAGTTCACAAGGCACCTCATGTTTTTCATAGTCGTGTTTTGGTTTACCACATTCTGCTTGTATTTCTTCAATGAATTTTACAATTTTTTGATTTTCCTCATGAGCTAAAAAAATCGCTTCTACCATAAGGTCTTCTTCGATTTCATCCGCTGCAGCTTCTATCATCATAACCCTGTCTTTAGTGGAAGATACGGTTAAAGAAAGTCTGCTGATTTCTCTTTGTTCTGCTGTAGGATTAATCACAAATTTGTTATTCACATAACCTACATTGACAGAACCCGTCGGTCCGTAAAAAGGTATATCGGAAATAGAAAGAGCAACGGATGAACCAATCATGGCTGCAATTTCAGGACTGCAGTCCTGGTCAACGGATAGTACGGTAGCCACAACAGAAACATCATTACGATAATCAGAAGGGAATAAAGGTCGTATAGGTCTGTCAATGACTCTTGCTGTTAATATAGCCTTTTCAGTAGGTTTTCCTTCTCTTCTTATGAAACCTCCGGGAATTTTACCAACAGCATAAAGTCTTTCTTCATAATCTACACTTAATGGAAAAAAATCTACGCCTTCCCTGGGTTTATCTGAAGCGGTTGCAGTGACTAAGACAACAGTATCCCCATATCGGATCAATGCAGCACCATTAGCCAATTCAGCAACTTTACCTATTTCGACTGTAAGCTTTCTGCCTGCAAGATCCATACTGTATATTTTTGACATAAAAAATATTACTCCTTTCTACTTAGCCTATGTATTATTTAGTATTAAAAAATAATGACATGCTTATTATAGTATTATTTTGCAATATAATCTAATTATACTACAAGGAAGCAAGTCAATTCCATTATCATATCATCATACTCTTTTGCAAAGGCTTTATGTCAATGTGTAAAAATCTTCTGTTTCAAGTTAAAAGAGCGGATTACTCCGCTCCTTAAATTATTATTTTCTGATGCCAAGCTCAGAAATAAGTTCACGATACTTGTCAATATCTTTTTTCATAAGATAATTTAACAGGCCTCTTCTTTGTCCAACCATCTTAAGAAGACCTCTTCTTGAGTGATGATCTTTCTTATGAGTTTTCAAGTGCTCTGTTAAATGATTAATTCTGTAAGTCAACAGAGCAATCTGTACTTCCGGAGAACCAGTATCGTTTTCGTTTCTACCAAATTTTTTAATAATTTCTCTTTTTGTTTCTTTATCCATTTTTAAAATCCTCCTTTTTATTTATTAGCACCTTTTGCTAGGAATAGGCCGGAGTTTCCGTAATCCGAGCAAAGGTTATACACCAAATAGATTATAGCATTATCTTCTTATTCTGTAAACTTAAAATTTAAATTTAAGTAAAATTAAATCATTATAAGTAAAATATTTAATTAAAATATTCTCTGCAAGTTTTTACATCTAAATCTAACTGCTGAACTAACTCATCTAAACTGGAAAACTTTTTTTCTGCTCTTAACCATTTGTAAAATTCAATGGTTATCTTTTCTCCATACACCATTGCACAAAAATCATCAATATAAGTCTCTATCACTCTGTTTTTACCATTTACGGTTGGATTATAACCTATATTCGTAATACTATTATAAATTTTATTCTTATATTTTGTTTTTGTTAAATAGACCCCATTTGGGGGATATAATCTATCTTTTTTGGGCAAAAGGTTGGCTGTAGGATAGCCAAGTTGGCGCCCAATTTTTCTTCCTTCGACAATGGTTCCGCTGATAATATATGGAAGTGTTAATAATTCATTAACTTTTTCTATATTGCCTTTCATTAATTCTTCTCTTATGCGACTGCTGCTTACGATTAAAGAATTATCTAAAACCGGAGAGATTTCAACTACTTTTATATCCCACTTTGCTTCTCTTTCTTTTAAAAAGTTCACATCTCCCTCCTGATTTTTTCCAAATCGATTGTTGCTACCTATCACTATGATTTTTGCATGGAGTTTTTCTATAAGTATATTCACTACAAACTCTTCTGGTGAATAACTTGCAAATTCTTTTGTGAAAGGATATTCGATATATGTATCAATACCGGTTTCTTCGATCCTTTCTCTTTTTTCTTCTCTTGAATAAATCATACCAGGAAAATCATCTTTTTTTAAAACCTCATGCGGATGGGGGTAAAAAGAAAAAACAATGGATTCATAATGATATGCAAGAGCCAGTTCTTTAACAGTACTAATTAATTTTCTATGCCCCAAATGAAGACCATCAAAATTTCCAATAGTAATTACACTTGGCTTATCAAGAGGATTGTCTAAATTGGTTAAATATTTCATGGTTAAACCCCTTACAAAAATAGTTTCAGTGGTTTCAAATAATTGCTCCTGATTTCATAAAGGCCAATAAATTCATCTTTATAGCTATAGACTCTTACAATATCGCCAATTTTTATATCATTCGTCAATTGTTCGACATAGGAATAATGAATATTATTACCGTTCTTAAGGTATTTTTCACCAGAATACTGGATTTTCACAGCATTGTATTGATAAAACAAGTCGTCCGTTTTAATAAGAATTTTATCGATATTGCCCAACTCAACCTGTCTTCTTAATTCATTAATTTTTATACTGTTTTCTATTTCAAAAATGCCTACTTTTGTACGGATTAAATCCTTCATATAAGCACCAAAACCTAATTTATTACCTATATCTTCACACAGCGTTCTAATATAAGTTCCTTTTGAGCATTCGACTTCAATTTTAATTTGATTAGGCGGTAAAAAAGAAAGAATATCAATATGATATATATATACCTTTCGTGCTTTTCTTTCCACCGTTTTCCCTTCCCTGGCAAGTTGATATAACCTTTTTCCGTTTACTTTAATAGCAGAATACATTGGAGGAATTTGCTCATATTCTCCCAGAAAAGAAAAAACGGCTTCTTTAATCTTTTCTTCGTCAAAATCTACTTTCTTTTGACTTAAAATTTCTCCAGTATAATCTTGAGTGCTAGTAATTATTCCAAATTCAAGAGTTGCCTGATAGGTTTTTCTAAAATCCATTAAATACTCTACAGCTTTAGTCGCCTTCCCGATACAGACAGGCAGTACCCCTTCAGCTTCAGGGTCAAGGGTCCCTGTATGCCCTATTCTTTTTTGCTTTAAAATTTTCCTGACATCCGCTACGGCATCATGAGAAGTATAACCTTTTTCTTTATAAATATTTATAACGCCATTCAAGTTCCCTTATCTCCTTAAAACAATTCTTTTAAAATGGTATTAATAACTTCTTCTTTTGCTTCATTAATATTTTTGTTGATGGTACAGCCTGCAGCTTTTTTATGCCCGCCACCTCCAAATTTTTGAGCAATATAAGAAATATCGATATCTCCGGAAGAGCGGAAACTTACCTTTGTTTCATTTTCTGTTTTTTCATATAACAAGCAGGCTATTAAAACACCTTCCGTATTTTTTAAGAAAGATATAATACCTTCAGTATCCCCGTCTTTAGCCCCGAAGGATTCAAGTTCTTTTTTATCTAACGTACAAAGGCACAATTGATTGTTTTGATAAAATTCCATTTTGTTTAAAGAATAACCAAGTAGCTTTGTGGCAGATATGGAACGGGTATGAAACAATTTGTCCATTATATCGGTAAAATTAATATTATAAGCTAACAAGTCTGCAACAATCAAATGGGTATAAGAACTGGTATTATTATGTTTAAAGCCTCCTGTGTCAAAAGCTATCCCTGTATATAAAGCAGAGGAAATTTCTTGATCTAAAGAGATTTCCCAATCTTTTATAAGCTTATAAATGATTTCACAAGTTGAAGATGCCTTAGAATTTACTAAATTATAATCAGCATATTCAAGATTTGTAATATGGTGATCAATATTCATTGTCGTATCCGCTATATCAAAATGATTCGAATATTCTCCTATTCTTTCTTTGTCACCACAATCCAAAGCAATAAAAAGTTCCAGAGGCAAATGCTTCGGATATTCCTGACAAATAAATTCATGATAAGCTAAAAAGTTATATTTGTCAGGAATCTCTCTCATTAGAATAATTGGCTTCTTGCCGATTTTTTTAAGAACCAAAGCTAACGCCGTACACGCTCCAATAGCATCACCATCGGGATTCGTGTGAACGGCTATAGCAATATAGTTAGAATCATGAATTAACTGATATATCTCCTGACTAGTCATGAGTATCATCTCCACTGTTATGGCTTATCTCATCCATAATCCTGGAAAGATGAATACTATATTCAATGGAATCGTCTAATTTAAAAATGAATTCAGGCGTATTTCTGAGATTTATTCTTCTGGCTATTTCCCTGCGGATAAAACCACTGGCATTTTTTAAACCTTCAATAACATTCTCTTTTTGTTCTTTATCCCCCATGACGCTAATATATATTTTGCAGATTTTCAGGTCGCTGGATGTATCAACATTCACAACAGATACTAAAGTATCTTTAATACGGGGATCTTTTATTTCATTTCTAATTATTTCACTAAGCTCTTTTTTAATTTCTTCATTTATTCTTATTATTCTTGTTCCTTTTGACATTTCAACCACCATTCTGATTTATGGTAAATTTTTAATTATGCTCTCGGAATTTCTTCCATTATAAAGGCTTCAAGGATATCGCCTTCTTTGATATCGTTGAATTTTTCGAGCGTAAAACCACATTCATAACCGCTATTGACTTCTTTAACATCGTCTTTAAAACGCTTTAAAGAGCTAAGTTGTCCTTCGTAAACGACGATACCATCACGAACCAATCTGACTTGAGAATTTTTGATGATTTTACCGTCTAAAACGTAAGCACCTCCGATGGTACCAAGTCCGGAAGCTTTAAAGGTTTGACGTACCTGGGCATGACCAATAACTTTTTCTTTGTATTCAGGTTCCAGCAATCCTTTCATAGCAGCTTCAATATCTTCAATGGCATTATAAATAACGCGATACAAACGGATATCTACTTTTTCGATTTCAGCAAAAGATTTAGCACCAGCTTCCGGGCGGACATTAAATCCAATAATAATTGCATTTGAAGCAGATGCTAACATGACATCGGATTCAGTAATAGCTCCAACCCCGCCGTGAATGGTATGAATTCTTACTTCATCATTGGATAAACGTTCTAAACTTTGCCTTAAAGCTTCCACAGAACCCTGAACATCGGCTTTAATAACAATATTTAATTGTTTTACATCACCAGATTGTATCTGATTAAATAAATCATCCAGAGAAACTTTATTGGGGGTAGCTCTTAAATTTTGTTCCCTGTTTCTTTCAGCCAGAGTATGTGCAATTTGTCTTGCTTCTTTGTCGCTATTAACCACATAAAAAGCATCTCCTGCTGAAGGTACTTCTGACAGACCAATGATTTCTACAGGAGTAGAAGGTCCGGCACTTTTAACACGGCGGCCCTTATCGTCCATCATCGCTCTTACTCTGCCATAGGTTGAACCAGCTAATATTGGATCTCCGACTTTGAGAGTACCATTTTGAACCAGTACCGTTGCAACTGGTCCACGGCCTTTGTCTAATTGTGCTTCGATAATTGTTCCTCTGGCTTTTTTATTTGGATTTGCTTTTAATTCTTCCATCTCTGCAACTAATAAAATCATTTCTAACAAAGTATTTAAATTGGTTTTTTGTGTTGCAGAAACAGGAACACATATGGTATCTCCACCCCAATCTTCAGCAAGAAGACCATGATCAGCTAATTCTTGCTTTACTCTGTCGGGATTAGCACTGGGTTTATCAATTTTATTGATGGCAACAATAATTTGTACATTGGCTGCTTTAGCATGGTTAATTGCTTCAATGGTCTGAGGCATTACACCATCATCGGCAGCTACAACCAATATCGCTATATCTGTTACTTGAGCCCCTCGCATTCTCATGGCAGTAAAAGCTTCGTGTCCAGGTGTATCAAGAAAAGTAATTTTCTTTCCATTGACTTCAATCACAGAAGCCCCAATATGTTGAGTAATGCCGCCCATTTCTGTCGCTGTCACATTTGTTTTTCTTAAAGCATCCAGTAAAGATGTCTTTCCATGGTCAACGTGACCCATTACAACAACAACAGGTGGTCTTTCAACAAGGTTTTCTTCTGAATCGGCTTCTTCGGCAAAAAGAGATTCCAAGAAATCTTCTTCTTTTTCTTCTTCTACTAAAGTATTGTATTCTTCTGCTATCATGGAAGCGGTATCAAAGTCAATTTCCTGATTGATAGATGCCATGATCCCTTTCATCATTAATTTTTTAATGAGTTCTGTTGCTGGGCAGTCCAGTTTTTGAGCAAGCGATTGCACAGTAATTTTATCAGGAATTTTAATAATTTTTATAGTATCTTCTTCCTTATCTTTTTTGTCTGATTTAACTTCTTTCTCCTTTTCTTTAAATGCCTTATCTTTTTTAGTAGATTTTTGTTCATTCATTTTATCTGTCCTTTGATGCAGCTCTTCTCCAAATTCTGTTTTTGTATCCTTTAATTTTGTCTTTTTCTTCTTATCTTTAGAATCAGAAGATTTCTTATTGTCTCTTATATCATTATCTTTATCTGTTGAATAATATTCCATAATTAATTGTGCTTCTTCATCTTCTAAGGAACTCATATGACTATGTACTTTTATTCCAAAGTCTTCTAACACTTCTATCAGTTCCTTGCTACTTATGTTTAATTTCTTTGCTATTTCATATACTCTCACTTTTGACAAATAGCTCACCTCCATAAATTACAGCTTACAAGAATCAAACATTTTAATAAGCTGTGCAGAAAAATTCTCATCCATAACTGCCAGGGAAGAACGTGGACTTTTTCCTATAGCCCTTCCTAATTCTTCCTTTGTACCAAATTCATAAAAAGGAATTTTTCTATAACTGCATTTATCTTTAAATAGCTTTTTTGTGTTATAAGATGCATCTTTTGCAATAATTACTAATTTTGCTTTTCTGGCTTTAACAGCTTTTTCACATTGAAATTCACCAGATAAAAGATTTCCGGATTTCATACATAAACCTAACATGGAATAAATTGAATTACTCATTTTGCTTTTTTCAGCTCACTTTTTAATTCTTCGTATATTTCATCAGGTATTGCTGTTTTAAAAGAGCGTTCTAAGCCTTTAGATTTTTGTGCTTTTTCAAGACATTCTTCATTGGGACAAATGTATGCACCCCGTCCTGGTTTTTTTCCTGTAAAATCTAAAGATATTTCTCCTTCTTGATTTCTTACAATCCTAATTAACTCTTTCTTATTTTTCATTTCCTGACAACCAGTGCACTTTCTGAGAGGAATTTTTCTTTTTTTCATTGTATCACTCCTCTATGCCTGAATTTGCTTCATCGTCTTGATCTGAGCTTTCTTCAAGCACCATTCCTGCATCTTTTGCCTGTGATTCACTTTTAATATCAATTTTCCAACCAGTCAGTTTTGCAGCAAGCCTTGCATTTTGTCCTTCTTTTCCTATCGCTAAAGACAATTGATAATCCGGAACAATTACACTGGCACTTTTATTTTCTTCATCTGTAATGACTTTAATAACTTTCGAAGGGCTTAAAGCAGCTGCAATGAATTCTTTTGGATCATCACTCCATTGTATAATATCAATTTTTTCTCCTCTTAACTCGTTAACGATAACATTAACTCTTTGACCGTTTTGACCTACGCAGGCACCAACAGGGTCAACTTCCGGATCATTGGAATGAACTGCCATTTTAGTTCTGGATCCAGCTTCCCTGGCGATACTTTTAATTTCTACGATTCCTTCGTATACTTCAGGGACTTCCTGTTCAAATAATCTTTTAACTAATTCCGGATGGGTTCTGGATACAAATATTTGAGATCCTTTAGTGGTCTGTTTAACTTCAAGGATATAAACTTTTATTCTGCTGTTCAGTTCATACTCTTCTGTAGGGATCTGCTCATTGGGTTGAAGGATAGCCTCAGCTTTACCTAAGTTAATCATAATATTTTTTCTTTCTTTTCTTTGGATAATCCCCGTCATGATATCTCTTTCTTTTGTAATATAATGATTATAAATGATTTCCCGTTCAGCTTCCCGAATTCTCTGAATAACTACCTGTTTAGCTGTTTGAGCTGCAATACGGCCAAAATTCTTAGGAGTAACTTCTATGTCAACAATATCTCCCAGTTCATAATTAATATCAATTTCTCTGGCTTCTTCCAGAGAAATTTCTAAAGCACTGTTTTCAACATTTTCTACAACCGTTTTTTGTGCATAAACATTGACATCCCCATTTTCACGATCAATAGAAACTTTAATGTTTTGTGAAGTACCAAAATTCTTTTTACAAGCAGACACCAATGAAGTTTCTATAGCTTCAAAAAGCAATTCTTTGTCAATTCCTTTTTCTTTAGCAATTTGTTCGATTGCACCGATAAATTCGGAGTTCATATACCCTTTACCTCCTCAAAATGATTAAAATATAACTGCCAATCGGACAATGGCAATATCATTCCTGTTAAAAGAAAGCTGGTTTCCTTCTTCATCTATGATGTAAACGATATTATCTCTTAATTCTAATAACTCACCAGAATATTCTTTCTTTTTATTAAATGGTTTATAGAGTTTAATATCGACAATTCTTCCCTTATATTTTTCAAAATCAGAATCTTTTTTTAAAGGTCTGTCTAAACCGGGAGAGCTGACTTCTAAAATATATGAGTTTTTAATGGGATCTTCTTTGTCCAGAATTTTTTCTAAAGCTCTGGAAACTAATTCACAATCGTCAATGGTTATGCCTCCTTCTTTATCTATAAAAACTCTAAGGTACCAGTTTGTACCTTCTTTAACGTATTCAACATCGACCAGTTCAAAATTGTGCTCATCTAAAATAGGTTTAAGATATGTTTCAACCGTTTGCTCTATGTTTTGTTTTGACACATAATCACCCTTTCAATGATATCATTGGATAAGCATGGAATGAATTAATCCGTACTTATAATTCTTTATATAGTTTTAAATAAAAAAGAATATCCTATTCATCATCTTTCTACATAAAGTAAGGGACAATGGGATATTAAAAACTCTATATACAATAGAAAGAGTGGGCTTCGACCCACTCTTAAATAAAGAATATACATACCAACTGTTTTTATTATATCATCATCAATTCATAAATGCAAGTATTAAAACAAGGATAACTGACTGCTTTCGGGTATCCCGGTCAAAATTTCATTTTCTCTCATAATTTCAACAACTGGCCTGCTAATTTTTGCCCTTTCAACGAAATCTTCAACAGAAAGAAATTCTCCTTCTTCTCTAGCTTTAACAATATTAAAAGCAGCAGTGTTTCCCAGCCCCTGAAGGGCATTAAGAGGAGGCAGAATGCCCTCTGGTGTTAATTTAAAGGTTACAGCGTCAGACTTATATAAATCAATTGGTATAAATTTAAATCCTCTTGCGTACATTTCTAAAACAATTTCTAAAACAGTAAGGGTCCCTTTTTCCTTTGTTGTCAGATTATTACCTTTTTCTTCATATTCTTTGATGGCTTTACGAACCTTGTTTTCCCCTTTACACATGAGACAATAATCAAAATCCTCTGCCCTGACGGTAAAATAAGTTGCATAGAAAGCTTCCGGATAATAAACTTTAAAATACGCAATTCTGAAAGCCATCATAACGTAGGCTGCAGCATGGGCTTTAGGGAACATATATTTAATTTTTTTACAAGAATCGATATACCATTGAGGAACCCCAGCAGCTTTCATAGCTTCTTCATCATCAGGCTCAAGACCTTTTCCTTTTCTGACCTTTTCCATAATTTTGAAAGCGTGTTTCTTTTCTACTCCTTTGTTGATTAAATAAACCATAATATCATCCCGAGTACAAATCACTTCAGAAAGGCTTGCTGTTCCATCCCGGATTAAATCCTGGGCGTTATTAAGCCAAACATCGGTCCCATGCGAAAGTCCGGAAATCCGTATGAGTTCTGAAAATGTTTTTGGCTTTGTATCTATTAGCATTTGTCTTACAAATTTTGTCCCAAATTCAGGCAGACCTAAAGTTCCAACTTCACAGTTAATTTGTTCAGGACTCACATTTAATGCTTTCGTAGAGCTAAATAAAGACATCGTATTTTCATCATCTAATGGAATTTTTCTTGGATTAACTCCCGTTAAATCTTCAAGCATTCTGATAACTGTAGGGTCATCGTGACCCAGAATATCCAATTTTAACAATCTTCCACTAATGGAATGATAATCAAAGTGTGTTGTAATAACAGGAGAATTCACATCATTGGCAGGTCTTTGAACAGGACAAAATTCATATATTTCTTTATCTTTGGGAACAATCATTAAGCCCCCCGGATGCTGCCCTGTTGTTCTTTTAATTCCTGTACATCCTTTTACTAATCGGTTGACTTCCGCCTTTCTTAAAACGATGTTTTTGGATTCCATGTATTTTTTAACAAAGCCATAAGCAGTTTTTTCTGCTAATGTTCCAATGGTACCAGCTCTGTAAACATAGTCTTTTCCAAATAATTCTTCTGTATAACTATGAGCTCTGGGCTGGTATTCTCCAGAAAAGTTTAAGTCAATATCAGGCTCTTTATCCCCATCAAAACCTAAAAAAGTTTCAAAAGGAATGTCGTGACCATCTTTATTCATCATTTCTCCACACTTAGGACAAATCTTATCCGGCATATCACAGCCAGAGCCTCCGGCAAAAGATTTAACCATTTCCGAATCAAAATCGGAATACTTACAATTAGGACAAATATAGTGAGGAGGCAAGGGATTTACTTCTGTAATGGATGCCATGGTAGCCACAAAAGAAGAACCAACAGAACCACGGGAACCAACCAAATACCCATCTTCCAAAGACTTCCAAACCAATTTTTGCGCAATAATATACATTACAGCAAAACCATTTTTTATTATGGCATTTAATTCCCTGTCCAATCTGTTTTGCACTGCTGGAGGAAGAGGATCACCATAAATGGACTTCGCTTTTTCCATTGTAATTCTTGTTAATTCCTCTTCCGCTCCTTCAATTTTAGGAGGAAAAGTTTCATCCGGAATAGGTTTAATATTTTCAATGAATTGGTTTATTTTATTCGGATTATCAATAACAACTTCTCTGGCTTTTTTCTCTCCTAAATAAGAAAATTCTTCAAGCATCTCTTCTGTTGTCCGTAAATATAAGGGCGCCTGATTATCGGCATCGGAAAAACCCTGTCCTGCCATAATAATTCTTCTAAAGACTTCATCCTGAGGATCTAAAAAATGCACATCACAGGTGGCCACAACAGGTTTATTGAGCAATGTTCCTAATTCGACAATATTCATATTAATTTTTTTAAGTTCATCAACGGATTCGACTGTACCATTGTCAATTAAAAATTGATTATTATCCAAAGGTTGAATTTCTAGATAATCATAAAACGAGGCAATTCTTTTTATTTCTTCATCTGACTTTTTATTAAGGATAGCTCTGTAAAGTTCTCCTGCCTCACAGGCAGTTCCGATCATTAATCCTTCTTTATATTTCAAATAAAGACTTTTGGGTATCCTGGGTCTTTTATTAAAATACTCCAGATGAGAAAAGGACACTAATTTATATAAATTAATCAGGCCTGTTTGATTTTTAACCAATATCACTGCATGATAAGTTTTAAGCTTTTTTACATCAATTTCTGCACCTGCTAAAGCATTAATTTCATTTAAATTTTGTATATTTTTTTCTTTCAGGATATCTATGCACTTAATAAATATTTCAGCAGTTGCTTTTGCATCATCTACAGCTCTGTGATGGTTTTCTAAAGAAACCCCTAAATGTTTCGCAACAATATCCAGCTTATGTCTGCTTAATGAAGGAAATAATAATCTGGATAATTCCAAGGTATCTAGAACAGTATTTTGAACAGATAAAGACATATTTTCAGCCGCAGTACGGATAAAGCTCACATCAAAATTGGCATTGTGGGCTACAAGAACACTGTCCCCTATAAATTTCAGAAAGTCTGGCAGCACATGTTCTATGGTCGCTGCATCTTTTACCATCTCGTCTGTTATACCCGTTAACTCTTGAATATTAGCAGGGATGGGCATTTCAGGGTTAACAAAACAGCTAAAATAATCAATAATTTTTCCATTTTTAATTTTAATAGCACCAATTTCTGTAATTTTATCTTTTGTTGGAGACAGCCCTGTGGTTTCTATATCAAAAACAGTATATTCATCCTCTAAAGTCTGATTTTGTGGATTTTGAATCACTGCATTTAAATCATCAACTAAATAAGCTTCAATTCCATAAATCACTTTAATGCCATATTTTTTTGATGCGGACGCTGCATCGGGATATGCTTGTACAACGCCATGGTCAGTAATAGCAATAGCTGGATGCCCCCATTTTGCAGCTCTTTCAATTAAAGCGGTTACGGAAACAATCCCGTCCATGGAACTCATTTGTGTATGGGCATGCAATTCGATTCTCTTTTCCTGGGCTTGATCGATTCTGATTAATTTTGAAGTCTTTTCAACGATATCTTTTGCCATTAAGACAATTTCTTTAGAAAAATTATCATATTGAATCAAACCTTTAACCCAGACATGACATTTTTCTTTTAACCTGTTTTTGATGGCGTTTTCAAAGATATTTTTCTTTACAAAAAACTTCACCGTTATGGAATCTTCATAATCTGTAATGTCAAAGGTAACGATATATTTTGAATGATTAATCTCTCTGTATTCTATAGACAAAATATCTCCCTGAATAACAACTTCGTCAGATTCTTCAGTAATGTCTTTTATTCGAATGGCTTCACTGTTTATATCTTTCCCCAGGATAACAGGATCCGGGGTTTCCTTATCCGGCATATGATCTTTTACTTCTTCAGTATTAATGACCTGTGTAGTACTTGTTGCCAGCAGATTCTCAACAATATCATGCTCTATATTTGATAAATTATCTTCATAAATTTTCTTTTTATCTTTTGTAATCATTTCTTCTTCAAATACAACTTCCATGTTCAGTCCTAATTCTTCGTTTAACATCCATTTAATTTTTTTATCCAATTCATTCTTCCTTAAATACGATGACTGATTGTTACTTACTTTTAATACCAGATAATTATCCTTCAGTTTCCAATGGCAATCTTTTAAAATACCAGTACCAATGGGATGTTTATCATTTATCGAATGAAGAATACTATCCCAATACAAATGAATCACTTTGCTTTTGGAATCCTTATTATTTAATAAATCATCATCTGAAATATATTTTGACTTTAAATATACTTTATTGATTCCTTTAAACTGTTTCTGAATTTGCCTGCTTAATTGTTCAAGAATTTCCCTGTAAATAATATTTTTTACATCCAGTAAGATTTCTATAGCTTTATCTTCTTTATAAACATTTATTTTTTTGATCTTAGCATCTTTTAGCATTTCTTTGATTGGAGCGTCAACATGCAACTGAGGAAAAACATCTAAAAAGTTATGGTTTTTTTCATTTTGTAGCATTTTAACCTCCATCTGTCCTATGGACAATTACTATAATTAAAGTTTGTCGATTTCTTCAAATAATGCTTCTAACAATTGATTTTCCGGAACTTTTTTAATAATTTCACCTTTTTTAAAAATGAGACCAACACCTTTTCCACCAGCTATGCCAATATCGGCTTCCCTTGCTTCTCCAGGACCATTTACCACACAGCCCATGACAGCAATTTTTATGTTTTTATTGATATTAGCGCATCTCTTTTCTACTTCATTGGCTAAAGAAATCAAGTCTATTTCAGTTCTTCCACAAGTAGGACAAGAAATCAGTTCCACACCAAATTTTCTTAATTCAAGAGCTTGTAATATTTCTTTGGCACAGAGCACTTCTTCTACAGGATCTCCAGTCAAGGATACCCTTATGGTATTCCCTATACCTCTTGATAAGATTGCCCCAATGCCTACTGCCGATTTCATTCTTCCGCTTTTTATAGTTCCAGCTTCAGTGATGCCGACATGAAGCGGATAGTCGATTTGTTCAGATAAAGCTTCATAAGCCATTAAAGACAAAGGTATACTTGATGCTTTAATCGAGACAACGATATTATAATAATCCAATTCTTCTAAAATACGGATATGTCTTAGAGCACTTTCAACCAGTGCCTGAGGCTGAACGCCATATTTATCTAATAAATCTTTTTCTAAAGAGCCGGCATTAACTCCTATACGAATAGGTATATTTCGTTCTTTTGCTGCTTTTACAACTTCCTTTATACGTTCCCTGGAACCAATATTTCCAGGATTAATTCTTAATTTATCTACCCCTTTTTCTATGGCCGTTAAAGCCAGGCGATAATTAAAATGGATGTCCGCCACTAAAGGAATATGGATTTGATTTTTAATTGCAGCAATGGCATTAGCTGCCTCCATATCTGGAACAGCCACTCTTATGATTTCACAACCTGCTTCTTCTAAAAGGTGAATTTGTTTTACAGTTTCTTCTACATTTCTCGTGTCTGTGTTACACATGGACTGAATGGCTATGGGATGTTCCGAGCCAATTGGAAGATTTCCAATGAAAATAGTTCTTGTTTTTTTTCGCTTAATATTTATCATGAAATATTGCCTCCATTATCAATGGATAAAAATCCGCGATATATCATTAAATAAAACAACAACCATCAGTGTCATCAGTACAGCAAAACCAATAAAATGAATTAATCCTTCTTTTTCAACGTCAACAGGCTTACCTCTTAATCCTTCTAAAAATAAGAATATTAATCTGCCTCCATCCAAAGCAGGGAAAGGCAGCAAATTCATTACACCCAGATTGGCGCTAATTAAAGCGGTAATACTTAAAAGATATTGGATGGCTACGTAAAAGCTGGCTTTCATACCTTCCTGATAAGCTTCACCAATAATATCCATAACACCTAAAGGTCCTGCAACTTGTCCTTTAGCTTTTAAAGTAACCAGTTGTATCAGTCCAATAATAACTTGTTTAATTATAAAGATGACTTGCCAAAAAGCCTGACTGAGAACATTAAATACATTATTCTCTCCAATTTTAGGTTCAAAACCAATTAACCAGCGGTCACCTTCTTGTCTCGGTGTTACAAGTTTTGTTATCCGGCTTCCGTCTCTTTCAATAACGATTTGAAGTGGACTACCCTTGGTTTGCTGAACAATCATATCAATCTCTTGTTTAAGATGTATTCTTTGTCCATCCAGAGAAATAATCTTATCTCCTGCTTGCAGACCTATTTCTTCTGCCGCTGAATTGGGAAGAACTCTGTTAACGGTTGTACTTAAATAGCCACCAGATGCTACAGACCAAACAATAATGATATAGGCTAACAGAAGATTCATGACAGGACCAGCAACAATAACAGCAATCCTTGTCCTGACTGGCTTGTTTGTAAAAGAACGACTGTCATCGGTAGCTGTATCTGCTCCCAACATATTACAAAAACCGCCAATAGGAAATGCACGAATAGAATAAACAGTTTCACCAATCTTTTTACTAATTAGTTTAGGTCCCATACCCATGGCAAATTCTTCTACCATTATCCCACTCTTTTTTGCTACAATAAAATGTCCAAATTCATGCACCAGGATGATTAATCCGAAAACTAAAATTGATATAAAAATGGTCAATACATCCATTTTTTCACCTCAATTAACATATTTTTCTTGCCCATTGGTCTACATCTAATATATCGGATAAAGAAGGATTTTTAATCAACTCGTGTTTTTCCATTGTAGCTTCAATAATTTTTGCTATATCTAAAAAATTAATTTCTTTTTTAAGAAATTTATCTACGGCAACTTCATTGGCAGCATTTAAAACTGCTGGCATTGTGCCCCCTATTTTAAGGGCATCGTAGGCCAATTGTAAACACTTAAAAACGGACAAATCAACTTCTTCAAAAGAAAGCATATTTCTTTGACGAAAGTTAATTCTTGGCCAATTATTTGTTATCCGTTTGGGATAAGTTAAGGCATATTGAATAGGCAGTCTCATGTCCGGCTCACCCATTTGAGCCATAATGGAGCCATCTTCAAATTCTACCATAGAATGTATAATACTTTGAGGATGAACTAAAACTTCTATTTGATTTAATTCTACATCAAATAACCATTTGGCTTCAATAACTTCTAAGCCTTTATTCATCATGGTTGCAGAATCAATAGTTATTTTTGCTCCCATTTCCCAATTAGGATGCTTCAGAGCCTCTTCAACTGTAACCATTTCAAGTTCTTTTAAACTTTTACCACGAAAAGGACCTCCCGAAGCAGTAAGTATAATCCTACTTATCTTGTTATGGGCATTACCTTGCAAACATTGAAAAATAGCTGAATGTTCGCTATCAACCGGATAGATGGACACATTATTTTTTTTGGCTTCTTCCATAATAATTTTACCTGCAGTTACCAAGGTTTCTTTATTAGCTAAAGCAATATTTTTTTTCTTTTGGATCGCTTTAAAAGTAGGAATCAATCCTATAACACCGACAACAGAAGTTACCACAGTATCTGTTTCATCCATTTCAGCAATTTCACAAAGGCCTTCTAATCCTTTTAACACCTCTATTTTGCTTCCAATTCTCTTTTTTAATTCATATGCTTTTTCATCATCCATTACTGCTACCTTTTTAGGATGAAATTCTTCTATTTGCTTTTCTAATAAGTCTATATTTTTATTCGTTGATAGTGCTTTTACTTCGATATTTCCTAAATTTCTGACAACATCTAAAGTTTGAGTACCTATTGAGCCAGTGGATCCCAATATAGAAATTGCTTTCAAAAAACTCACCTCTTAATTTTGTAGTCCAAGCAGTCCAAAGAATCTTAGAATGGAAATTTTGACAATAACTTAGCCTATAATAAAATTAAATAATAAAAGTATGTAATAGACTAATGGAGCTGTAAATAAAATACTGTCAAAACGATCTAATACGCCGCCATGTCCTGGAAATAAATAACCATAATCCTTTATTTCAACATACCTTTTAATGGAGGAAGCCGCTAAATCTCCTAATTGCGAAGCTATACTTCCAAGTCCTCCAACAACAATACAGATAAGGAGTAAATGGTTCATTGAAACGTTTAAACCAGACTGAATGATTATCCCGTATACAAGTGATAAAAGAACACTTCCAATAAAACCTCCTATGGCTCCTTCAATAGTCTTTTTAGGACTTAGACTGGGACAAAGTTTATGTCTGCCTAAAAACATACCAGTAAAATAAGCTGCAGTATCACTACCCCAGGCACTAATAAAGATTAACCAAATAAATAATTCTCCATGTAAAAGCTGATTTATTTGAACAATGTGAGAAAACAAAACACATACATAAAAAAATCCAAAAAAGGTAATTGCCACATCAACGACCTTATATTTTTTATGCAAAAAAACGGTAGCTAATAACAATATTATTAAAAATAAAATCATAAAAGGAAAAGCAAACTGCTGTCCTGACGAAATAAATAAGATATAAAATAAGGCAAAAATATAACCTAACGGCTTTATTGGATTAAATTTATTATCCATAGCTTTATAGAATTCATACATGCCAATTAAAACAAAAACGCATAATGCAATTTTTAATATTAAACCACCCGATAAAATAACAAATATAAGTAAAGGTATCCCTAAGAGTGCCGTTAATATACGTATACCCAATAAAATCTCCTCCGATATTAAATAGTTCCAAAGCGTCGTTCTCTATTTTGATATTCAAAAATTGCCTTATATAAATCATTTTCGTCAAAATCCGGCCATAATTTATCCGTAAAATAAAATTCGGTATAGGCAATTTGCCATAACAAGAAATTACTAATTCTTTTTTCACCACTTGTTCTGATTAAAAGATCCGGATCAGGAATTTCTTTAGTATCTAAATAAGAAGAAATTAAAGAGTCATCAATAGAATTCAAATCTATTTTAGATTCCATTACATCTGTAACAATTTTTTTAACAGCACGGGTCATCTCATCTCTACTTCCATAGTTTAAAGCGATATGTAAATTGAGTCCATTTTTTTTCAAAGTCAATTCTTGAATTTTTTCAATTTTTCTTTGTATTTCTTCGTCAAATTTTGTTATGTCACCAATGACATCAATTTTTACATTATTATCTTTCGTATCCTTAAGATATTGATTTAGGTATTGACTTAATAATTTCATCAAAGCATTGACTTCTTCTTTTGGGCGCTTCCAGTTTTCCGTTGAAAAAGCGTAAACCGTCAAATGAGCGATACCTAATGAATCCGCCGCTTTAACAATTCTTTCTAAAGCTTTGGAACCTGCCTTGTGACCAAAAGACCGGGATTGTTGTTTTTGTTTAGCCCATCGGCCGTTTCCGTCCATAATAATTGCAATGTGCTTTGGGAGAGAATCCATTTTTAACTTATTTTTATAATTATGGTTATCCATACAGACCTCCTCAAATCTGGTGCAAGATGCAATAACAGCAATAAGATAACACAATGCGTAAAATTAAGAAAACACCCCTTATAAAAGGGGCTTTATATACTATGCTATATAGAAAGAATGTCTTTATTTTTATTTTCAATATGTACATCAATTTTTTCTATATATTTATCAGTCATTTTTTGAATATCTTCTTCAATTTCTTTCAATTGATCCTCTGAAATTTCTCCTTCTTTTTCTGCTTTTCTGAAATGATCTAAAGCTTCTCTACGTATGTTTCTAATAGCAACCTTTGCATCTTCACCTTTTTTCTTTACTTCTTTAGTTAATTCTTTTCTTCTTTCTTCGGTTAATTCTGGGAATACTAAACGTATCACTTTACCATCATTACTAGGAGTAATTCCAATATCGGAAGCTAAAATTGCTTTTTCAATATCTTTTATGACCGATGCATCCCAAGGTTGAATCTGTATCATTCTTGCTTCTGGTACAGTAATATTGGCTACTTGATTGACGGGAGTCTGTACCCCGTAATAATTAATAAAAATACGGTCCAAAATATGAGGATTTGCTCTGCCTGCTCTGATCATGTTTAATTCTTTTTCCAATGCATTAATTGACTTTTGCATTTTCGTTTCGAATTGTTCATACTGCTTATCCATATCTAATTACCCCCTTAAATCTTTTAATTTTTTATTATTGTTCCTATATTCTTACCTGAAATCACATCGATTATACTATTTTCAAAATTTAAAGGAAATATTAAAATATCTAAGTGCTGATCCATACAAAGACTGGCAGCTGCAGTATCGATAACTTTTAGTTGTTTTTCTATTATGTCTTTTCCAGTTAATTCTGTGAATTTTTTTGCATTAGGATTAAACTTTGGATCAGAATCATATACACCATCTATATTCTTAGCAAATAGTAAAACATCAGCTTCGATCTCACATCCCCTTAATGCAGCCCCAGTATCTGTTGAAAAATAAGGATGACCTGTTCCACCAGCAAAAAATACAACGGTTTTATTTTTCATATGTTCAAGAGCTGAATCCTTAGAAAACAATTCAGTTATTGTTCCAATTTGGAAAGGGGTTTGGACAACCGCATTAAGTCCATTTGCCCGGCATACTTCTGCCACATATAATGAATTCATAACCGTTGCCAACATGCCAATTTGATCCGACTTCGTTCTATCCATTTTATTATCGGTGCGACCTCTCCAAAAGTTTCCTCCACCAATTACAATCGCGAGTTCAGTACCTTGCTCAACTACAGTTTTTAACTGCTTTACAACAGAATTCACAATATCATAATCAAAACCATATCCTTTTGTACCAGATAATGCTTCACCACTTAATTTAATTAACACTCTTTTATAGCTACTCATTGAATAATTCCTCCGTTATTAATGTATCATATTTTTTTATATTTTTCCAGATAATTATACAATATTTATTCATAGATATTATATCAAAATTTAAATGACTATAATTTGAATTTATATTATTCAGAAAAAAAAGGAAACACTATGTGTCTCCTTTGTTAAATCAAAATATCACTATTTATTGATTCATTTGCTTAGCAACTTCTTCTGCAAAATTTTCTTCTTTCTTTTCGATACCTTCTCCGGTTTCATAACGAACAAAAGCTTTAATAGTTACTTTATCACCAATTTCTTTGGAAACGCTGTCTAAATATTGGCTTACAGTCATTTCAGGATCTCTGATATATGCCTGATCCATTAAACAAATTTCCTTTAAAGATTTTTTCAAACGACCTTCAATCATTTTTTCAACAATATTAGCTGGTTTTCCTTCATTTAAAGCTTGTTGCTTTAAAATTTCTCTTTCTTTTTCAACATAATCAGCAGGAACTTCATCAATCGTAATGTATTTGGGATAAACAGCTGCTATTTGCATAGCAATATTTTTTCCTGCTTCAGCCAATTTATCAGAAGAAGAATTGCAATCTAAATGAACCATTACACCGATTCTTCCACCGCCATGAATATAAGTTGCAATGATACCAGATTCTATTTCATATTTTACAAAACGTCTGATATTTAAATTTTCTCCAATAACAGAGATTTTTTCAGTTAAAACATCCTGAACTGTTTTCGAATTATCTAAATGCCAAGCTTCTTTCATAAAATCTTCAATATTGTCAGTTTTTGTTAGCACTGCTTGCTTAGCAGTTTCGTCAACAAAAGTTTTAAATAATTCATTTTTTGCAACAAAATCAGTTTCACTATTAACTTCAACTAATGCCGCAGTCTTACCATCTTCAGATACATAAGTAGCTACTAAACCTTCTGCAGCAATACGACCAGCTTTTTTAGCAGCTTTTGCTAATCCTTTTTCTCTTAATATTTCTACAGCCTTTTCCATATTACCGTCAGCTTCAGTTAATGCCTTTTTACAGTCCATCATTCCTGCACCGGTCATTTCTCTTAATTCTTTAATCATATTTGCTGTAATAGCCATTTTTCAACCTCCAAATATTTAATTTTATTATAGAAAAGATGAAACTTATTATCACCAGGATCAATATTTTAAAAAGAAATGCGGCATTTGCCGCAATTCTTTTATAAAGGCAGTTTTAGCAAGATGCATATTGCATTAACAAATAATATTTATCGTCTCTATTAAAAATATTATTCTACTTGTTCTACTGCTTCTTCAACTTCGTTTTCTGCTACTACTTCTTCTGCTTCTACTTTTTCATCTGCAACAGAGGTTTGAACACCTTGTTTAGCCTCAAGAACTGCATTGGCCATTGTAGCAACAATTAATTTAACAGCACGGATAGCATCGTCATTACCAGGAATGACATAGTCTACCTCTTCAGGATCACAATTAGTATCTACAATCGCTACCACAGGAATTCCTAAAATATGTGCTTCTTGAATAGCAATTTTTTCTTTTCTCGGATCAACGACAAAAATTAAATCTGGTAAAGAATTCATTTCTTTAATACCGCCAAGGTTCTTTTCAAGTTTTTCTTTTTCATGACGAAGCTTTATGACTTCTTTTTTAGGAAGAACATCAAAAGTTCCGTCCTCTTCCATTCGCTCTAATTCTTTTAATCTCTCAATTCTTGAGCGAATAGTCCTGAAATTGGTTAGCATACCACCTAACCATCTTTGATTTACATAGAACATTCCACATCGCTCAGCTTCTTCTTTGATTGAATCCTGAGCTTGTTTTTTAGTACCTACAAAAAGAACATTGCCACCTTCTTCTACAACATCACGAATAACCTGATATGCTTCTTCAATTTTCTTAACAGTCTTTTGAAGATCAATAATATAAATACCATTTCTTTCTGTGAAGATGTATTCCGCCATTTTAGGATTCCATCTTCTTGTTTGATGTCCAAAATGAACACCTGCTTCTAATAATTGTTTCATTGAAATTACACTCATTTTTTTCTCCTCCTATTTTGGTTTTTTCCTCCGCAATCGTCATCTTTTCTAAAAGACCTCTTGGCACCATATTAGAAAATCCGATGCGTGTGTTTTATTTCCACATGGAAGTATAGCACATAATCATCCTATAATCAATAATTAACTTTAATAAAATGATAAATTTCATTAAAAAGCCACGATTATTTTTCACTAATCATGGCTTCTTCTGGTTATTATATCAGCAATGGTTTTATAATCGCTTTTTGTAGGAATGTCAAAATATCCGTAAGCAATAATTCTGTCTAAATTATTATTCCGAAGATATGAATCAAAGGCATCACGATCATCAATTAAATGATTTTCGTACAATAAACTACTGATTTCTTTTGAATCAAGACCTTGTGGTATAAATATGGTAACCACATCAAGCTCATAATATTCATGAGATTCATCTTTTTCATTTAAATTATCGTCCTTTTTAACAAAATCCATACCAAGTTTTTTAGCTCTTCTTATGATTTCTTCCTGTGATAAAACAAATTTTTCTGGTGACAAATCGAGAGGATTTACCATGCCTAATTCTTTTGATTTTTGAATGATTTCGTCATCAGATATCGACTTATAAGGAATAAAACAAAAAGTTATTCCTGTAATAACAATCCCTAAGCCCAATCCTATCATAAAACTTCTTGTAGATAATCCCAAATTACTTCACCTCATTTTCGCTAGTCCGAGTATTAACTGAACTTCTCCTTTTCCAATATTGAGCTTTTTGGCGATGCTTGAAATATCATTTCCTTCTTTATACAATTTGATAATCTGATCGTAATTCTTATTATTTAAAATTTGTAAAGCTTCCAAGTCATGAGCATTATTATCTTTGTCGCTACTGTTTTTATCATTTTTCTCACTAACCAGTTGAATCTTATCATTTGATAACTCTTTACCTTTTTCATCAATTAATTGATATATAAACAATAATTCCTTATATTTATTATCTAATTCTTCTTTAATATAGGAAGAAAAATGATTGAGTTCCTGAAGCATTTTATCGGCTTCATTAATTTGTGATTCCAGTTCCTTTTCAAAATTCTCATTTTTATTGCTGGAATGCTCCCCCTGATTTTTTTCTTTTATAAAAACAAGTCCAATAATTAGTATAATCATTCCTATGCTGATTACAAAAAAAATCATAATATTTAAAATTTCACTTTGCAACATGGTATACACCTCAATTAAATTCTTATATCGATGATGCTGTTACTATCAGAAATATTGGATTTTTTATCTTTTTCATTTTTATTTTTTTTCTTCTTGGCCTGATTGCCCTGATTCTGATTTTTATTACGTCCTTCATCATTGACTGCATATTCAGATTTATTGGTATTCACCACTTGCTGCTGATGTTGCATAATCTTTTTTTCCATCTGCTGTGCAAATTCCTGTTGCTGTATTTCACCTTTATATGTCTGTTCCTGATTTTGTTTTGATATTTCTGTCGTTTTTGGAATAATCACTTGCATATCAACAGGACGTATGGACACACTTTCACCCCCTAAGAATAACTAGTTGTCCTTATATCAGCATTATCTTTATATAACGTACAATATTTAATTTCTTCTCTTACATACATTGTGGCTGTTCCAATGGTAACTTTAACACCTGGATGAATAACATTAAAAGCACGAACCTTTCCGTCATCTCTTTCTTCCATTAAGGGTTCCAAATCAGCCATTTCGTTCTTGATACTTTTCAAGCGGTCATTCAGAAATACTTTCGTACGGATCGATTTTTGCAATAATGCTCTTTTGTCATCGGTTAAGCGGTTTGTGCCTTTCATTTTATTTAATAAGTCGATAGCCTGATTGGTTTTAATAATTTCTTTTTTAATATTAGCCTGTTCATCTTTTAAATAGCGATATCTTTCGACAATTGTAGGATCTATACCTACTTCTATTTCTGTAGATGTTGCCATATGTGAACCAATGACTTTTGCATTCACTTCCTTACCTGCCCTGATAATGCCCCCTACAATAAGCCCTTTTTTACCTTCAACAATAACACTGCCACCACATTTAACCCTGCTATGCATAATGGCTTCACTGGTTACATTCCCCATAGCTTCGACCGTACTGTTTTCAATATATCTTGCTACAACATTTCCCATGGATTTAAGAATTCCCCTGCTCATTCCCTGAATTCCTCTATACAAAATGATATCACCTTGAGCTTCAATGCATGCTCCTTCAACTACACCGTAAACTTCGACATTACCACCTGCTTTTATAGAAAAGCCAGTCAAAATATTACCTTTTACAATAACGTTACCGACAAAATCGATATTGCCTACTGAATTGTCTACATTATCAGGCACTTCATAAGTTTGATTGACCGTCACTTTATTATTTATATAAATCGCTTGACCATCAATCGTTGCAATTAAACTAAGACCATCTTCAGATATTTCCGTATTTTTTCCTTTAGGAAGGGTTGGATTTTTTACTTTCGGAGGAAAAATTTCTCTTCCTAATACATCCATTCCCGGAGTTCCCGGCTGGGCAGGAATTAACGTAACCAGAACTTGTCCTTTTGAAACATTATTAATAATGTCTAAATTACGAAAATCTACAGAACCGTCTTCTAAGACTTTTGGTTTAAGATCCTTGTTAACATTAAAGTGAAATTCTAATTTGCCATGTGTCCCTTCAACGGGTTTAAGACCTTTCGCAATCACATATTTATAATTAGGCTTTCTTTCTTCTAAGGCTCTTTTTACTTCATTTTCATCAATACCAAAATTAACGCCTGCAGATTCAATTGCATGCATAACTTCTTCATAAGATAAAAGTCTTCCATTGTTTTCGGGAGGAATAAAACTAATGACAGCAAACATTTTATCTTTCGAAATATTTACGACTACTTCTTCATCGATAACTTCTAACTCCTGTTGATCAGAAATATATATTTCTAATTTTTCCGAATCTTTTATGTTTTTAACTGCCTCTTTGATTTTAGCATAATCATAATTTGTTATGTTTTTTTGTCTAAGGCGGCTCAAAATTTCATCAAGCTCTACGGGCTTTCCTTTACCCATGGGTCCATGCAGGATAAGATAAAGACCATCTTCTCTTAATTCGAAATCAAAAAAGCCGTCAAAATTAGGATATCCACTCCTTGTGAACTTGTCAGGATTATACATGAGTATCCTCCTCTTTATAATTCGTATAAGATAGATTTATATTTTCCCAACTTAGTCTTTAAACGTGTAATGGCTTTCGTATGAAGTTGTGAAATTCTTGACTCGGAAACGCCCATAATAGAACTGATTTCTTTTAAGGTTAACTCTTCAAAATAGTAAAGAAAAAGAATTTTTTGTTCTCTTTCCGGTAGTTTTTCAATGGATTCTTTAAGTATTCTTTTTAATTCTTGCTTTTCAATATAAGATTCTGGTTGTTCAGTGGCAGGGCTTTTTTCAGAGCTTATATTATAATCATTATTTTGTTCTATATACTCATCTAGCGATATAAGAGATATAAGATTTGTCTTTTTATAAATCTCATGTAATTCTTCAATGGAAATATTCATTTTCTGAGCCAATTCTTCGTCTGTAGCAGTCCGACCCAATTCCGTTTCTAATTCCATAATGGTTTTTTCAATTTCTTTATTTTTTTGTCTTAAAGACCTTGGAACCCAATCTAATTTTCTAATATTATCTATTATTGATCCTCTGATTCTTAATGAAGCGTAAGTTTCAAACTTTACTCCTTTTTTTAAATCGAATTTTTCAATCGCATCAATCAAACCGAACACACCATAACTTACCAGATCTTCATACTCTACACTTTGACCCAAATAAATGTTCAATCTTCCAGCTACATATTTAACTAATGGGGCGTATTCCATAATCAATTGATCCTTTATGGATACATCTTTTGTGGCTTCGTACTGTTCCCATAGCATTTCAAGACTTTTTTCAGACATATAATTCCTCCTGAAAGCAGTTGTTTTCAGAGACAAATCTTTCTCGCTTACCGATTGTCACAAAGCTTGTCTATTGAGTGCCTGCTTCTTCTTGAATATTGCCCTCCGATTCAGAATTTGTACTGATATTATCATTTAAGCTTAAATTGGCATCGGCTTTAGCTGTAATTTGAGAATGGTCATTTTTATCTGACTCAGAATAAATATTATTAATAAGTCCTTTAAAAATATTCCCTATAAAGTAAAAAATAATAATAATGATAATTAATTCTTTTATAATTGTGATATAAGCTGTTTTTTTTATGATACCGATACTTAAAATTATTATAGCAGAAATCAAAGGGAGAATAATATCCAACTTTTTGTTCATTCTATCACCTAAATCTCTTTTATTCCGTGCCCTATTGTTTTTATAACTAATCTTCCATCTTCAGTATATAATTCAATGGTTCTACCGTAATTTTCACCTGTATCGGAAGCAATAACTTTAATACCTAATTTTTCAAGTATACTATGGGCTGCAGCTACATTCCTTTGTCCTATTCTCATTAATTCATTTGCATTATTAAATGCAAACATTTGTGCACCGCCAGCTAATTTCGCAACAATTCTTTCTTTTACTGCACCCAATTTAATCATTTCTTCAACCAGGATAATGGTAGCAGTGTCGGCAAATTTTGCCTTATTAGAATTATTTTTAATTTGGGTGCTATCGGGTAGCATTATATGAGCTAACCCCCCAATTCTTGCCACAGGGTCATATAATGCTATCCCAACACATGAACCTAATCCTAAAGTGGTCAGAATATCCGGATATACTGCTGTATTTAAATCTGCCATTCCTACTTTAATTATTTCTTGCGAACTCATCATACACTAACCCCTAATGACGATAAAATTTTTTTAAATGATTTAATATCAGGTATTAAAATAAAATACCCAACAACTCGGTCTATACCCTCTGCAAATTCAGTTTCTATGAGTAATACTCTATCGCCAACCTTTCCAAATTCAATGGCAGGAACACTAAGTATTGCTCCAGCCATATCAAAGGCAAGATGAGGTATAGATGGTACAATCATTAAACGGGTAAGTGCAGACAAAGAAGATAAATATGAACTTGCTAATATATTCCCAATTTCATTTAAAGCAGAAATATCCATTTCACTAAACTCTGAAATATGATGAATGTCTCTTTCCATTAAAATATTTACCAAAGTATGAGCAGAACGTTGTTCCAATACAAACATCATCATTCCTTCAATTTCACCAGAGACATCGAATAAAACGCCGACCACAGGATTTTCAGGTCCTCCTAATATATCTGCTAAATTTTTAAATTCTAAAATATTAACTTTAGGCACTTTCATATCTACTTTTTTATTGATGAGTTTTGAAAGTGCCGTTGTCGCATTTCCTGCACCTATATTACCTATTTCTTTTAAAATATCCAGATGTAAATGATTTAACTTATCAATATCTACCATATCAATGTTTTGCACTATTTCACCCCTTTAAATAGGGATAGATTTCCTTCCTAATGCTTTAGTTTGGAAATCTATCAAATATATATATAACTATATATAACTAACCGCCGATCAATCTTTATGCATTTTCTAAACTATCAACTAAAATAGAATCAATTAAGCTTTTTATATTTAACAAGGTTACAATATGATTGTTAACTTTTCCAACTCCCTGAATAAAGCTTAAATTAATGTCCGTATTGATGCCTGAAACACCTTGAACACTTTCTATGGAATCAGCAGTAAGTTGAAGAACTTCTTTAACTTCATCTACAATCATACCGATTTGATTATCATCAATTTTCACGATAATAATACGAGTATCATCCGTATATTCATCTGCTTCTAAATTAAATTTAAGTCTTAAACTCATTACGGGAATAATCTCACCTCTAAGGTTAATAACTCCTTTTATAAAAAAGGGAGCCTTAGGAACCCGGGTAATACTTAGTACTCTTTCAATATTTTGTACATTTAATATATCAATCCCGTATTCTTCATTTCCTAATTTGAAAACTATAAATTGCCTCACTTCTTGGTTGGAAATGCCTTCCATATCATCGCCCCCAATTATACTAATGTATTAATATCTAAAATAAGCGCTACTTCTCCGTCGCCTAAAATTGTTGCACCAGCAATCATTTTTATTCCGCTTAAATATTTACCAAGAGATTTAATAACTATTTCTTGTTGTCCGATTAAACCATCTACCACAAAGCCTACTTGTTTTTCACCTTTTTTTACAATAACCACTGTAATTGTATTGCATTGCTCATTCTTAGGCACATCTAATATATCTTCTAAATAAATAATTGGAATCACTTGGTTTCTTAAAAGGATAACTTCTTGCTGTTGAACTAATTGAATATCGGAGACATTAATATCTTCAATATTTTGTATAGTATTAAGAGGAATTGCATATTTTTCATTTCCAAGTCTAACCATTAAAGCTTGTATAATTGCTAAGGTTAGTGGAAGTCTGACAATAAATTTACTTCCTTTACCAAGCTCAGATTTAACTTCTATATCTCCTCCAAGTGCTTCAATTTTAGTTTTTACAACATCTAAACCGACGCCTCTTCCAGATATATCAGATATTTTTTCTGAGGTGCTAAAGCTTGGCTTAAATAAGAGGTCTATAATATCTTGATCAGACATATTTGCAGCTGCCTCATAACTAATGGTACCTTTTTCAATAGCTTTTTGTTTAATTTTATTAACATTAATACCTCTTCCATCGTCTTCTACTTCGATTACAACATTATTACCATCTTGATATGCTCGCAGGTAAATATGCCCAATTTCAGGTTTACCACTATGTAGTCTTTCTTCCTTCGTTTCTAAACCATGGTCTGCGGCATTTCTTAATAAATGAATCAATGGATCTCCAATTTCATCAATAACTGTTCTATCTAATTCTGTATCTTCACCAGACATAATAAGTTCAATATCTTTGTCTAATTTTCTGGATAAATCTCTTATCATTCTTGGGAAGCGGTTAAATACTCGTTCTACAGGCACCATTCTAACTTTCATTACAGCATCATGAAGGCTGGTTGTTATACGTTCAAGATATTCAATTGCTTCATTATAGTTTTGATTCGTTTTATCCCGCTCAATACCCTCGAGCCTTGTTTTAATAATAATCAATTCACTGACTAAATTCATTAAAGTGTCTAATCTGTCAATATCTACCCGGACAGTTTTTCCTGCTTTACGTTTTGCTTTGCCACTGCTGTCATTATCATCTGACTCATCATCAGCCATACTTCTGCTAACGTTACTTTGCCTGTCAAATTCAGGCGTATTATGTACTTCTTTCACATCTTCTGCTGCCAGTTCAATTTTATCACTTAATAATACATTTTTAATAATAACCTGATCTACTTCAGCAATTGAAAGGAGATCTTTTTCAAAATCTTCTTTAGTATCCTTAGAAATAACCACAACTGTAAAATCAAATTCAAATTTTTCGTCTTCGATATCCTCTACTTTAGGTATGGATTTAATAATATCACCATGTGTTTCTAACGCTCTGAAAACAATAAAAGCGCGGGCAGATTTAAGTACACAGCCATGATTTAAGAATATATGAATTTGATATACATTGTAATTGCGGGCAAAGGCTTCTCTTACTGCATTGATTTCAAAATCCGTTAAAGCTGCCTCTTTAACATCTATTGCATCGCCGGAATCATCAGTAATATTATTTGTTATATTGTCTTCTGTCACAGGCGCTTTTATCTCTGGGCTGGAAGCCACTGCTACATTATTATCCACTTTTTTTGATTTTCCTGATAAGATATTCGTTAATTCATCAATAATATCTTTATACTCTTCATTACCTTCTTTTCCTGAGTTTGTTATCTCATCCACATAACTTTCCAAAGCATCTAAACATTTAAATAAAACATCTAATAAATTTGAATCCGCAACAATATTACCATTACGTATTTCTGAAAGAACATTTTCCATATTATGTGTCAGATTTTGCATTTTGGTATAGCCCATGGTTCCAGACATACCTTTTAAAGTATGAGCAACACGGAATACTTCGTTGAGTATGGGCATATTACCTGGCTCATGCTCTAACTGAAGTAATGACTCATTTAAACTTTGCAAATGCTCTTTAGATTCTTCAATAAAAATTTCTAAATATTGGCTCATGTCCATGCTAAAGCACCTCCACTACTCTAATGATTTCCTTGGCGATTTGATTAATCGGTACAACTGCATCTGCAATACCTTCGTCGATTACAGCTTTTGGCATACCATAAATGACAGAAGTTTTTTCGTCCTGGGCAATGACATATGCCTTATTGTTCAGCTTAAGCTTTTTCATGCCCTCACAACCGTCATTTCCCATTCCAGTCATAATAACCCCTACAATGTTATCAATATTTAATTCCGAAAGAGAATTCAGCATAACATTGACAGAAGGTCTATGACCTGAAACAGAAGGGCTGCTTGACAATCTTATCCACAAATCATTGGAATAAGGCATTTTTTCAACTAAAATATGATAGTTCCCCGGGGCTATATAAGCAACACCTGGATGTAAAATATCTTTATCTTCTGCTTCCTTCACTTTTATCTGACATAAGTTGTTTAATCGTTCAGCTAGAGATTTAGTAAAACCTGCTGGCATATGCTGAACAATAACATAAGTTGCAGGTAAATGTTCCGGAAGCTCAGGTAAAACTTCTTGTAATGCTCTTGGCCCACCAGTAGATGTTCCAATGGCAACTATCTTTTTAATCTTTACACTATGTACTTGCTCTTTTTGTTTATTGTGACCTGTTTCTTTTAACTGTCTTTTATTGTCAGACGGAAAATTTGATATGTTAGAAATCAAGAGAATTCGTTTAATGATATTGTCTCTGATTTCTTTGTCCTGCATTTTGAAAATATTGCTTGGCTTTGTAATAAAATCAGCTGCCCCTAATCCCAGTGCTTTTATAGTCGTATCAGCCCCTTCTTTTGTATAAGCACTGATTAGGAGAACCGGTTTTGGATTCTCTTTCATGAGATTCTTAAGCATTTCCAGTCCGTCCATTTCTGGCATATCAACATCCAAAGTGATGACATCCGGATCTAATTGTCTAACTTTTTCTAAACCTTCTTCCCCATTTTTAGCCGTACCGACTACAGTAAACCTGTTGTCACTATTAATTATATCAGAAATAACCCTTCTCATGAATGCAGAATCATCAACAACTAAGATTTTTATTTTCCTATCCACTATCATCACAATCCTTTTTCCTGCCTAACCCTTTTTCTTTGCTGCTCGAAAATATACTGAACAATTTTATCCTGATCCGTTTTAACAACATTGATAAATTTTACTCTGTATTGATATTTGTAAAGTTCTACATTAGCCTTTTCTTTAAATAAAATAATACCTTCGATTTCGATACTGTCATTTTCTATAGGAATTCTGCAATAAATATGGTCTTTTACTTCTAATTCATCATTACTAATAAATCTTATCCCGCCACCACTAATATCTTTAATAACACCGTCAAACCAATTTTCATTGATTCTAAATTTAAAGGGCTGAACGCACTCATGCCGGAAAAACTCTCGTCTTTGTATTTTTGCTAAATCAGAAATAATTTCTACTTGAACCAACTCAATAAGCCCTTTTTTATAATGACGGACAGGACAAACCTTGCAACTATAAATACCATTACTTGAATAAATATAGAGGATATAAATCCTGTTTATTCTCAGAGGAACAATTTGTCCGCCAACAATAGGTGTACCAAGTACTAACACATCTTTTTTTAGAACTTCCTCAATTTGGCTGGTGTAGCAATAAGAATCATTATCATCTGTTCCATATTCTTTTATTTCAACTTTAACTCCCGGTGAAAAAATATTTTTCACGTAAGTGCCTCCTTTGTTGAAATAATTGCTTATTAATTATTTCTTTCAAACACATGCATTAAGCGTTTAACAAACGAGGTAAATCCGGAATTTATTTCTTCTTGTGGCTCATCTTCTGTTATTTTATAAGAAATTTTCCTAAAAGCCCTGCTAATTTCACTATTTGGAAAGCTAATACAAACAGGTTCTTGTAATTTAACGGATTTAATTAAGTTTTTGTCATAAGGCAGATAACCTAATTCATTAATTTCAATATTAAGAAATTTTTTTGATACTCTGTATAACTTATTAAATATTTCCTTACCTTCTTCGTCATCTTCCACTCGGTTAACTAAAAGTTTAATATTGGGTATTAAATTGTTTTTACACAACACTTTAATGAGAGAATAGGCATCTGTAACGGAAGTTGGTTCAGGAGTAGTTACCAGAATAATTTCATCAGCAGCTTTAGAAAAATTGATAACAGAGTCAGTTAATCCTGCCCCCGTGTCGATTAAAATAATGTCTGCATATTCATCTAACAGGCTTAAGTTACTTATAAAATTAGATAACTGTTGACTGTTTAAATGAATAAGATCCTGTATGCCTGAACCTCCTGAAATAAAATTAATTCCTAAGGGACCGGGAGTCATAATTTCGGCTATGCTTTTTCTGCCATAAATAACATCAGTAAGATTAAATTGTGGAACTATACCAAATATTACTTCAATATTGGCTAAACCTAAATCCGCATCAATGATAACAACTTTTCTATCGGTTCTTTGTAATTGTATCGCCAAATTAGCAGTAAAATTACTTTTACCAACGCCACCTTTTCCACTGGTAATCGTTATTACCCGAGATTTTCTTGTTTTAAAGACACTATTTTCTAATTGCCTGTTTTGTTCATTAACAATCTTTCTTAGTTTTTCAGCTTGATCCATCATAGTTCATCAATACTCCCCAATAATGCTTTTGTCAATTTTTTAGGACTAATAATTTCAATATCATCAGGAACATTTTGCCCAAAAGAAACATATGATAATGGCTTGTCTGTTAAATATCTTACATTTAATATGGTTCCTAAAGAAGTTGTTTCATCTATTTTTGTAAAAATGATATTATAATCGGATATGGAGGTGTATTGTTTTAAAATACTAAGCATATCTTTATGTTTCGTAGTTGCGCTTAATACAAGATAGATTTGTTTTTCATTTACAGTAGACAGTAAATAATCTAATTCTTTAAATTGCTCTGCATTTTTATGAGATCTTCCCGCAGTATCAATTAATATTAAATCATAATCTTTCATTTTGTTAAGTGTTTCTGGTAATTCATCGGGATTATAAATCACTTCAACAGGAATATTAAGAATTTCTGCATAGGTTTTTAATTGCTCAATAGCGGCAATGCGATAGGTGTCCGCTGTAACCAGCCCTACTTTTTTTCTTTCTGTCAGGCAAAAATGCGCTGTGATTTTTGCAATGGTCGTTGTTTTTCCAACTCCTGTTGGCCCAATAAAAAATACGACTTTAGGCTGGCTGCCATCTGCTTTTATTGGAGCAGGTTCGCCAATTAAATCCAGTATCCGATTATAAATGACCGTTATCATTTCATTAACATCTTCCGGATTCAGCTCTTTATCTTTATCTAAATCTTTTAAAATGTAATCGGCTAATTCAGGCAATACTTCATTATTAGTCAAATTATCATAAATAATCTGTAAAGCTGGATTATGATATCTTTGATTGTCTTCTTTAGAATCTTTTACCTGACTGGTTGTACTAACTTTTTCCATAACTTTTGTAAGTAATTCTTCCATAGAATCAAGTTTATTCTCTAAGTTTTTAATAATTTCTTTTTGCTCCTTAATAATATCATCAGCCTGGACTTTTTTAGAATCCTTTTTATTAACTTCGTCCAACGCGGCTAAAACTTCAACATATGGCTTTTTAAATAATTTAAAGATACCTTTTGGAGTAATCTTTTTTATATTTAAAATGAGGGCATCTTTTCCTAAATCTTCTTTAACTTTTTCAATTGCTTCCTGCTCAGTCTTTGCTTCATACTTTTTAATCTTCATTTCAAACACCATACCTTCATTTTTATTATCTAACTAATGCTTACCATTCCTATTGACTGTATTTCAATACTGGGATCAATTTCATTATAAGATAAGATGATTAAATCCGGAGCAACCTGTTCTGTAAGTCTTCTGAAGTAAATTCTGACGATTGGAGACGTCAGAAGAATAGGTTGCTGGCCTATGGAATTAAAGCGACGGATCTCTTGATTTAATCTTTCAAATATTTTTTGCGTGCTTTCAGGATCTAATGCAAGGTATGATCCTTGTTCTGACTGCTGAACAGAATCCATAATTTTTTGTTCTAAATCTGGATCAAGGGTAATCACTTTATTACTTGGCTGATTAAGAAATTTTTTAGAAATTGCTCTTGATAAATTTTGTCTGACATATTCCGTTAGTAAATCCGTATCTCTTGTAATTGTTCCATAGTCTGCTAATGTTTCAAATATTGTCACTAAATCTCGTATGGATACAGATTCTTTTAACAAATTGGCTAATACTTTTTGTATTTCGCTAATGGTTAATATTTTAGGAACTAATTCTTCCACCAGAGCAGGATGTGTTTCTTTAACATTATCCACTAGAGTTTGTACATCCTGCCGGCTCAGCAATTCATGAATGTGACGTTTTATGATTTCTGTTAAATGGGTAGCAATAATAGATGGAGGATCTACGACCGTATAACCAAGAATTTCTGCTTTTTCTCTTTGGCTTTCAGAAATCCATAATGCAGGAAGACCAAAGGCAGGTTCTACAGTTTCGATACCATCAATTTCTTCTTCTACATAACCAGGATTCATGGCCATATAATGATCAAACAGAATTTCGCCTTTCGATACTTCTACCCCTTTAATTTTAATAACATATTGATTGGGGCTTAACTGAATGTTATCACGAAGTCTGATAATGGGTACAATAGCCCCTAATTCAAGGGCAATTTGTCTCCTAATCATAACAACTCTGTCAAGTAAGTCTCCTCCTTGATTTATATCCGCAAGCGGAATGATGCCGTAACCAAATTCCAATTCTATAGGATCCACTTTAAGAAGTGAAACAACATTTTCTGGTCTTCTGACTTCTTCAGCCTCTATATCTTCAGAAGAAATTTCTTCACTAATAGACTGTAGTTTAAGATTTTTATCAATGGTATTGGCACCAAGGAGTAATAAAATACCTACTGGCAAAGTAATGTAGTCCGGCAGTGGTGTAACCAGTCCTAAAATAATAATGGTTACTCCTGTAATTTGTAAGACTCTGGGGGTACTGCCCAACTGTTTTATTAAATCACTGCTCATATCGCTTTCTGAAGCTGTCTTTGTTACCAAAATACCTGTTGCTGTAGAAATTAATAAAGAAGGTATTTGGCTTACCAAACCATCCCCTATTGTTAAAACAGTATAAACATCTAAAGCTTCCATAATAGGCATGGGCTTTTTGGTTACAATTCCTGTAGTTCCAAGAATAATACCACCTATAATATTAATAAAAGTGATTATAATTCCAGCTATGGCGTCATTTTTTACAAACTTACTTGCTCCATCCATAGCTCCGTAAAAACTTGCTTCATCCTGAATCTTTTTTCTTCTTAATTTTGCTTCAGCTTCATCAATCAAACCAGTATTTAAATCCGCATCTATAGCCATCTGTTTACCTGGCATAGCATCTAAAATGAAGCGGGCAGATACTTCGGATACTCTTTCAGCACCCTTTGTAATAACTAAAAATTGTATAATTACTATAATGATAAATACAATTACACCTAGAACAATATTGCCACCGGCAACGAAACTTCCAAAAGTTCTTACAACGGCACCTGCATCTCCCTGACCTAAAATTAAGCGGGTTGTAGAGATATTTAATCCTAATCTGAACAAAGTAGTAATCAGCAATATCGTTGGGAAGGTTGATAATTCCAAAGGTTCTTTGGAGAATAAAGCAGTTAATAAAATCATCAGGGAAAGAGAAATATTTAAAATTAATAATATATCTAACAAAAACAGAGGCAATGGAACAATAATCATTGCAATAATGGCAATAACAAATACCCCTAAAAATATATCGCCAAATTTGAAATTCACATAAAATCCCCCTTGTTATCCTAAATTGCAAAATATCAATAGCTGTGTCTTAAGCTGTATACAAAGGCCAAAATTTCTGCCACAGCCTGATACAATTCAGGAGGAATTTCTTCTCCTATTTCGACAGTTTGGTAAAGTGTTCTTGCAAGCACTTTATTTTCAACAATTTCTATATTATTTTCTTTAGCAATGTTCTTAATTCTCATAGCCAGATAATCTACTCCTTTAGCTATGACTACAGGAGCAGAATGAACACTGGAATCATATTGCAGCGCAACAGCATAATGAGTCGGGTTTGTTATGATGACATCTGCTTTAGGTATATCTTTTATCATCCTTCTTAAAGAGACTTCTCGCATCTTTTGTCTTATTTTGCTTTTTACCTGGGGGTCTCCTTCTGTCATCTTATATTCTTCTTTAACTTCTTCTTTAGTCATTTTTAAATTTTGTTCAAATTCATATCTTTGGAAAAAATAATCCGCCGCTGCAACAAATATGAAAAACAAACCGACTTTTAAACCAATATTAATCAACAAAGAACCAATATATATGATAAATGGCATTAATTCCATATCCAATAAAAGCAAAAGGTTTTCCATTTCATCAACAATACAATTATATATAATGACAGCAATAATAGCTATTTTACCGATAGATTTTAAAAGTTCTATCAGTGCTTGTTTAGAAAATAATCTGGAAAAACCTTTTATAGGATTTAGTCTGTCAAAATTCGGCTTTAAAGGCTTCAAAGTTGGGTGCCAGCCAACCTGGGCAAAATTTACACTAAATCCTACTACCATTGAAATGGCAAACAAAGGTGCAACAATAATTAACGTTTGAGTAAAAATATCAGAAGCAAATTTTAACATAGATGAAACATTAAAAAGATCATCTAATTGAGGAAAAAGCATATAGGTATTTTTAAAAACGGAAGTGATTCTTTTATACATAAAAGAAGCAAAAATTTTCAGGCCAGCGAACATAAAAATTAGCAAAAAAGCTGTATTGATTTCCATGCTTTTTGCAACTTGTCCTTCTTCCCGGGCCTTTTCTCTTTTTCTTGGAGTTGGTTTTTCTGTTTTACTGTCTTTATCCGCAAAAAACTGTAAATCATAATAGAGTATTGGACAATCATTTGAATTTTTATGATTTATTATCATGGGATCAATCCTTTAATAACTTTAAACAACTCGCTGAATAACTCGTTGGAAACATAACTGAATATTGAAGATAATAAGGATGCTACAATAAATAAACATGCCAAACCTAATAATAGCCTTAAAGGCAAACCAACAACAAACATATTCAACTGAGGAACTGTCCGTGCTAAAACAGCTAATGCAACATCAAGAATAAGTACTACCGTTATAAATGGACTTGCAATTTTAAAAGCTATAACAAAACTATTTGCCACAATATGAATATAACTTCCTGTCAATTGATTCGTAAAAACGGCTTCTCCTATCGGAAGAACATCGTAACTATAAAACAAAGCCTGAATAAGTTTATGATGACCATTTGTAATAAGAAAGAGGATTAAAACAAGCAGATAATAAAAATTTCCTGTAACAGGAACTTGAATCTGACTTAGAGGATCCATAACACTGACCATAGTAAATCCAATTTGATAATCAATGAGTTGTCCTGCTAAATAAAAGACGCTAAGGATTAAATAAACAACAAAACCCAGCAGCATTCCAATAATGAGCTCTTTCATAATGAGTAAGGCATAGCCTATGACATGATTATCATAACTAACTGTAATATTTTGTTTTACGGAAAGCAAAAGAGTACTGATAATTAATGAAAAACCAATTTTTGAATAATTAGGAACATTCCTTCCGCCAAAAACCGGTGACGTTACAAATAAACCTAAAAATCTTACAAACACTAATAGCAAAATATCAACTTTCAAAAATACATTACTCATTAAAAAGTCCATTCTGCATTTTCCTTTAACGAATATATAAATTCAAATTTTTATAAATATTATTAATAAATTCCATCATGGTTGACAGCATCCAAGGTCCAAAAATTAAAATTGAAATAAAAACAGCTAATATTTTAGGAATAAAGGCAAGAGTAGCTTCCTGAATCGAAGTAACTGCCTGAAAAATGCTAACCAGTAAACCAACTGCTAAACCCATTAATAGCATAGGAGCAGATACTTTTATGACAGTCATTATTGCTTCCTGTGCTAAATCAATAATTAATTGTTCCATCCTTTTCCTCCTTATTTAAAGGTCTGAACCAGTTGACCTATCACCAAATTCCACCCATCTACCAGAATAAAAAGTAAAATCTTGAATGGCAGAGAAATCATTGCTGGAGGAAGCATCATCATTCCCATTGACATTAGGGTTGAAGCGACAACCATATCAATAACAATAAAAGGAATATATAATAAAAATCCTATAATAAATGCCGTTTTTAATTCACTAATAATAAATGCAGGAATTAAAACTCTTGATGGAATTTGCTCTTTTATTTGTTCAATATTTTCTGCATTTTCAATGGGTTCTGCATTAGAAATACCCATAAATAAGTTTAAATCACTCGTTCTGACTTGTCTGAACATAAATTCTCGCAAAGGATTCATTGCATTATCTATGGCTTCTGCCTGAGTTATCTGACCAGCTGTATAGGGTTTTATTGCCTGTTCATTGATATCTGCCAGAGTAGGACTCATAATAAATAAAGTTAAAAATAAAGCAAGTCCAATCAGAACCTGATTAGGTGGTGTCTGCTGAGTTCCAATTGCAGAACGCAGAAAGTACAGGACAATAATAATTCTGGTAAAAGAAGTCATCATAATTAATATGGATGGAGCCAAAGAGATAATCGTTATAATAAAAAGAATTTGCAGCGTACTGACAACTTCCTGAGGTCCTTCTGCTGGTTCTAAATCAATATTGATATGAGGAATAGGCAAATTTTGCTCATCTATTTCCTGACCGTAGCTAATAACGGAAAAAAATATTATTAACATTATGGTCAAAGTGATGATTTTTATGACTTTCTTTTTATCTATCCTTTTCATCCAGAATCTCTCCATCAATGTTACTATTCTTTTTTCGAGAAGAATTTCTCACATTTTTTATCATGTCTTTAAATAATGAATCAAATTTCAAATTCGGTACTTGATGAATATTATCAGAAATATTGATTTCTTTTTCATCAATTTCCGATATAAATACGATATTGTCTTTGGTAATGGCTAATAAATAAAACTTATTTCCTACCTTTACCAATTGCAGGCTTTTCTGTGGAGAAATTCCTACCGTTTCTATAATTTTAATATTATTTCCCTGATATTTTTGATACTGAATTGTACCAATTAATTTCGTAACATAATAAGCAGCAAATAATACTACGACAAATAATACAATCAGGAAAAAAAACTGGCCTATCATCTTAAACCAGTTTATATTCACTTGTCCTCCTCTATCGAATGAAGCTGATCCCTGAAGTAATAGAAAAGGCAAATATAGATTCCATATCGTATTCATTTTCTATCCTATAACCTTTCTTACGGCCTCAACCACACGTTCAGCCTGGAATGGTTTTACGATAAAATCTCTTGCGCCTGCCTGGATAGATTCAATAACCATCGCCTGTTGTCCCATAGCTGAACACATAATGATCATGGCATTACCATCAATTTTTTTAATTTCCCTGACAGCCTGAATACCATCCATTTCGGGCATTGTAATATCCATTATCACCAAATCCGGTGCAAGTTCTTTAAATTTTTCGACAGCTACAACACCATTTTCTGCTTCACCAGCTACTTCATAACCATTCTTAACTAAAATATCTTTTATCATCATTCTCATAAATGCTGCGTCATCAACGATTAATACGGTCTTTCCCATAAATACCCTCTCCTTTGAATGAATATTAAAGAAATCAGCCATAGCATTTATTAGGTATTATAATATATTTAATTAAAAAATTCCATGAAAAACGTCAAATTATCGATTATTATATCCTTTTATCAGGATTAACGATATCTGTAATTCTTATACCGAAATTTTCATCAATAACAACGACTTCACCTTTAGCAACAAATTTGCCATTAACTAAAACATCAACAGGTTCTCCTGCTAACTTATCTAATTCAATGACAGTACCAGGACTAAATTCTAATATATCTCTGATTAATTTATGGGTCCTTCCTAATTCAACAGTAACTTCCAAAGGAACATCCTTAATAATTTCAATATTTTCTTTTGTCTGAATCACTGCAGTTTGATCAAAAGATTGAAATTGGGCAGGTTGAACATTAATATTTGGCTGACCAAATCCAGAAGGCTGTGTAACAGGACTTTCGTAATAAGTATAAGATTGATTGGTTTGATTTTGCTGTTGTGGCTCAATCACTACTTGTGAAGGTGTAGGTTCAACAGCTTTTGCTGATTCAGCTTCTGTTTTTGTTTCCACTTTAGTACCAGCAGAACTTCTTTGAGAATTAATTAAATTTGAAGCAAGATTTTTTGCAAAATCTACAGGCAAAATCTGCATAATTTCACTGTCTATTAATTCACCAATCTTCATTTTAAAGGAAACCCTTACAATACCTTCTTCACCGAAGCCCAAACTTTCAATCATTTTTTCTTTTTCTAATTTAGGTATAAATGCATGAGGTGGTTTAATATCTATTCTTTTATTAAATATGGATGACATGGAGGTGGAAGCAGAGCCAACCATTTGATTCATGGCCTCACTAATGGCACTTAAATGAAGTTCGGTTAATTCTTCGTCCGTATTTTTGCCTTCCCCACCCATCATTAAATCAGCAATAATCTTGACATCACTTTCTTTTAATATAAGCAGGTTAATACCTTCTAATCCTTCTTTAAATTCAACGTTCACTGCAACCATTGATTCTCCGTATTCACTGGCAATTTGTTCCCAAGTCATCACCTTAACATTGGGAGTGGTAATAATCACTTTTTGATTAAGTAAAGTAAACAATGTCGTTGCAGCAGTACCCATACTGATATTACCGATTTCACCTAATGCGTCTTTTTCTTCCTCCGTAAGGGGATCATTTATTGTTATTGCCTCATTATCAAGATTATCAAAACCATTGTCTTCGTCAATATCCGTTCCGCCAAGTAAAGCATCAATTTCAGCTTGCGAAAGCATATCTCCCATTTAAATTTCCTCCCTTCGCTCAACAGCAGTTATCTGTACTGCGTTTTGCTTTCTATGAATTCCAGGTTTACCATAAAACTTTAAGAGATTACCTGCATAAATTTCTAAATCTGAATTGATATATGAGTCCAGCTTTATCACATCACCAACTTGAAGATGAATAAATTCTTCAACGGTGATATGTGTTTTTCCTAAAACAGCTCTTATGGGGATTTTTGCAATTTCAAGTCTCTTTTCTAAGAATTTTCTGTAGGCAGATTTATCTTCTTGCTCCACCACTGCAAACCAATACTTAGTATTTAACCGTTCTAAGACAGGTTCAAGAACTAAATGTGGAATACAGATATTCATCATGCCTTCTACTTCCCCAAGTTTAATATTTAAAGTAACTAATGCAATCATTTCATTAGGAGAAATGATTTGAGCGAACTGGGAATTGGTTTCAATCTTTTCTAATTTCGGATTTAAATCAACTACGTTTTCCCATGGCTCTTTTAATAAAGCAATAAGTTGTGTAACAATCCTTTCTAATAGTATTCGTTCTATTTCAGTAAATTCCCTTATTTTATCAATCATTGCACCTCTTCCGCCTAAAATTCTGTCAATGATTGAATAGCCTAAATTTGGAGAAAGGTCTATTACAATTGAACCTTTTAAAGGGGAAAAATCAACAATTGACAAAATTACAGGATTAGATAAGGAATTACTAAATTCATAGTAAGTAACGGCCTCTGCGTTAATTACATCGACTTGTGTAGGTGTTCTTAAATAGCCAGACAAATAAGTAGATATTATTCTTGAATAATTATCAAAAATAATCTCTAATGTTCTTAACTGTTCTTTTGCAAACTTTGATGGTCTGGCAAAATCATATTTTTTAATATGCTTTTCTTGCTTTGATTCCTGAATTTCTGTTACATCAATTTCTCCAGTATTTAATGCTTTTAGCAGTTCATCTATTTCAGATTGTGATAAAACTTCGCCCACTTAATCACCTCCTGGCCACTATATAAGTAAGTCATATCCCTATTGAACAAAGAATTCCCCAAAATAGATATCCGTGATTGTATCGGTTTGAAAATACTCATTAATTTCATTTAATATTTCCTGACCTAATAATTCCTGGGCATTTGGCTGTAAAACTTCCTCATATTTTTTATTCCTTACAACATTGATAATAATATGTTTAAGGACAGGCAACTTTTCAGACAGTTGTTCATTAACTTTTTTATAATCCTTCTTAGTTTTATCTAACGCCAATCCTACAGAAATACGAAGCATATGTTTATCATCATTTGCACTTTCTTGCATAAGATTAGCAGTTATGGGATCATCAATTGAAAAAATGATGATATCTTCTGAATTAACAATTGCTTTATTTTGCTCTGCATTTACATTTTTATTTTCATTATTGTTTGCCATAGATTTAAATGAACTTAGTATAAAAGAAAGAGCTACAATTACTGCTATTAGAGCAGTAAAAATAATTCCTAAAATGACATAAAGAAAGATTTTATTGTTTTTCTCCATTAGAATCCCCCTTAACGAATCCATCAATTATCGCTTCCGGCGTATGGTGCATATTCACTAAGAATCTTAATTTCAACCCTCCTGTTTTTTGCTCTTCCCTCAGGAGTAGAATTATCAGCAACAGGGACGTATTCCCCAAAACCTTCAGTAGAAAATTGACTAGGATTAAAATCCCATTCATTAATATAATATTTTGCTACGGCTATTGCCCGGGCAGCAGATAATTCCCAATTGCTGGGGAATTGTACAGTCTGTATCGGCCTGTTATCTGTGTGCCCTTCAAATCGAATTCTGTTATTTGGATATTTCTTTAGTTGAACACCTATTTTATCCAATATGGTAAGGGCTTCTGGTTTTAAATCTGCTTTACCACTGTCAAACAATATCCCATCTTTAAAGGTCACAGTAACAAAATGATCTCCTAAATCAACATCAATGGCATCTTGTAATTGATTTTCAGTAACAAAATTCTTGAAATCAGAGTACATTTTTTGAAGTTCTTCAAACCTTTTTAAATCAATTTCAGGACTTGTTTCTGACAGGTATTTTTCTAAATCAGGTAACTGATTAATACCATTACCAATTTCACTGCCTTCCCCTATAGTAGAACCAGTTCCTGTCAGAATCCCAATTGAACCTTCCATAGAATTAATAAAGGCTTTAAATTTTGCGATATCTATTGTGGACATCGAGAAAAGAAGAACAAAAAACGTAAGCAACAAAGTTACCATATCACCATAAGTATTCAGCCATGTTGCAGTGCCCTTGTTTACTTCTATTACTTTTTTTCTTTTAGACACTTTTATTCACCTGCCTCCGGACCTTCACCATTGTTCTTGCCCATGGTTTCACGTAAAGTAGGTGATAAGAATGCCTTTAATTTCTCTTCAATAATTCTTGGGTTTTCTCCCGCCTGAATAGACAATAATCCCTCTATCATCACTTCTTTTAAAAGGATTTCTTCATCACTTCTGACTTTCAATTTGTTGGCTGTAGGAGATGCAAAAAAGTTTGCTAAAACTGATCCATAGAAAGTTGTAACTAAGGCAACAGCCATACTGGGTCCAATGGTAGAAGGGTCATTTAACTGGTCCAACATAGCAATAAGTCCAATTAAGGTACCTATCATACCCCAGGCAGGTCCTTCGCTTGCCATGTTCCCCCAGAAATCTTGCACTTCTTTGTGACGTCCTTCTATGAAGGCCAATTCAGTTTCTAATATATTTCTAACCAGTTCAGGATCTGTTCCGTCAACAATTAATAAAACGCCTTTTTGTAAAAACTTGTCTTCCATATCTTGCGCAGCTTCTTCAAGAGCCAGCAAACCTTCTTTTCTTGCAATATTAGCTAATTCAATAATTTTTTGAATAATGTTACCTGTATTGAATTCTTGAGTTTTAAAAATTAAACGAACTGTTTTTAAGGAATTCATAAATTTATTTAACGGATAGGAAACTAACAGTGAGGCAAAAGTACCTCCAAAAGTAATCATAATAGAAGGTAAATCAAAAAATAAGCCTAACCGACCATTCATTTGAATAGAAATAATCATGAAAACAAATCCTAATATCAGTCCTAAAATGCTAGAAATGTCCAATGCAATCACCTCACTTTATTGCTAATATCGGCCAGTATTTTTTGCTTATATTCGATGACACGTTGGATAATCTCATCTACATTTTCCTTTACAACTATTTTTTTACCTGTAGTCATGGTTATGACCGTATCGGGTGTTTCTTCCACAAATTCAATTAAATCCGAATTGATCACCATATAACTACCATTTAACCTTGTTACTTTAATCATCTTTATCCCTCTTTTGGACATCAAATTACCTCGCACTTTAAGACAAAAATGTCTTAAAGTGCGAGAAAGTTAATTAACGTTTTAAATTAACTAACTCCTGAAGCATTTCGTCTGATGTGGTAATGATTCTTGAATTTGCCTGAAAACCTCTTTGAGTTGTAATCATTTCTGTAAATTCTTTAGCGAGGTCTACATTAGACATTTCTAACACACCACCTTGGAGATTAGGTTCACTTCCGATTCCGTCAAATTCACCAGAATTTGGCGTGGTAATAAATAAGTTATCTCCAACCTTTTGAAGACCAGCTGGATTTCTAAAATTCGCAATAACGATTTGACCTAACATTTTTTGTTGGCCATTGCTGTATTGGGCAGTAATGATACCATCTGCACCAATGCTATAACCCGTTAATTCACCAGGTTCCCGACCAGCTCCAAGTCCATTTTTGTCACCCATTAAAGGATCGATATTGGTTTTTTGATTGTATTGGGTCAATCCAGAAAAATCAACTGTTAAAGGTCCTATTGTGGATTTAATAATAGGATCTCCGGCACTTAAATCAGTAGTTAAATCAAAAGGATTTCCACCATTAGAAATAGTAAAAGTTCCATTGGTTCCACCAGAGTTTTCAATATCCAGATTTCCGTCGGAATCAAATACAATAGTAATAGAATCGTCTTCAGCCCCTACATTTTCTAACGTAAAGACATTACCATTCGCGTCTGTTAGTTGCAAGGTATCAGGTATATCAATACTCCATTCAGCAGCCGTTGCGTCATACGTCATATAAAGATTTGCTGTATATAAGTTGCCTAAACTGTCATAAAACTTTAATTGAATTGGAATTCCATTTCCGGAAATACCATCCTGAATGTTTACGTTACCTTGTATTCGAAGATTGGTTGTAGCCTCAGGGTCGGCTGTTATGTTTTCAGGTTTATCTAATTTCAAATATTCAACTGTGCCTCTTTGAATCCTGGTACCATTATCAACCGCAGGCCATCCCATAACCTTCATTCCATTAGGAATCGTTAAATTACCATCGTTGTCTTTTCTAAATACACCTGCTCTGGTAAAGTAAGTTCCACTTTCATCACCAACAATAAAGAACCCGTCTCCTTCTATCATTAAATCAAAAGGATTGTCCGTTCTTTGAGCAGCTCCGGTTGTCATTAAAGTATCAATGGAAGAAATATTGGTTCCTAATCCAATTTGCATCGGATTTCTTCCACCTCTGCCCGTTTCAATACTTGCTGCACTGGCCCCTTGAAGAGTTTGGCTAAATACCTCATTAAAAGTAACCCGGCTGGATTTAAAGGCTGTGGTATTTACGTTGGCAATATTATTACCTATAACATCCATTTTTGTTTGATGTACTCTTAAACCGGAAATACCGGAAAACATAGATCTCATCATAGTAAAACGACCTCCTTAAATAAATAAGCTAATCCTGGTGCAGTAATACACTCATCTTTTCAGTCAATCCAAGATGAAAAGCTCTCCTACAAGAGGTCCAGCTTATATGATTACAGCACCATCAATATTGGTAAAAACAGTATCTTTGGCCTGACTTGAATCTATAGCAGTGATAACCACCCGATTTTTAATATTAACAACTAAAGCAATTTGATCCATTAGAACCAAAGAATCTTTTATACCTTTTTCCTCTGCTTTTTTAATTCCTTTTTCCAGTTTTTCAAATTGCTCTTTCGTAAAAGCTATGTTACGCGCATCTAAACGCATAGCCGCATGTTTGGAAAACTTTATATTTTTGTCAGACGCAATTTGATTTTGTAGTAGTTGCTGGAATTCACTAACCCCAGCATTGCTATTTTGATGATGAACTTTATTGACATTTAAAGTATTTATAGGGGTAATTTTAACAGGGTTATGGTTTATTTTCATAAACTCACCACCTTTATTAGCCCTCATATACTTTGATAAGGTCTTCGTATGCCAGTTCTTTACCATTTACAATAACATACATTTGATTATCCCTCATCAAAATATAATTGACTGTACCTTCAACTTCTTCATAGTCATTCATCTCTGGATTAAAGTATTTACCAACTACTTTTTTTCCCGTAATGGATTCTTTGGTCACGACACCTACAATTTTATCCATAGTGGTTTCAAGATAATAATCGTCTGTGCCAATTACCAGATAAGGAATACCATTTTTCATATTAATATGTTTTACAAAACCTTCAACATATTCCTGCTTATTATTTAGTGGATTGTTTCTTGTAAATTGAACAACTTTACCAATCAGTTCAAAAGGATTACTTGGCCCATCATCAATCGCTGATAAGCTTGCGTCTGTTACCATATTAACATCTTCAACAGCAACCTCTCTGTCTCCAACCACTAAATAAGCCTTATTATTTGCAATTTTAACAAAGTCAACTTTCCCTTCCACAATTTCAACGTCTGATGTTTGACGATTGACAACGGTTGCTTGTATATTTTTTCCGATTAAAGCAAAAGCTTTTGTTACTTCTAAAGTTTTATTCATATTTTGCATTTGCTCTAAAGCGCTAAATTGAGCCATTTGGGCCAAAAATTCTTTGTCATCCGTCGGATTAAGAGGATCCTGGTATCTTAATTGGGTTACCAGAAGATTCAAGAATGCATCTTTGCTTAACTCATTTTTTGGAGTGGTCGTTTGCTTGGAATACTGTATCCTTGAATCATTAGGATCAATATAATTGACTTTTTGAACATCTGCCATGCTTTCACCTCCAAGCTTAAGAATTTATGCAGAATAATCAATGATACTTTCTGAACGTTGGTAAGGATTATCTGCCGGGTTTAAATAAGTTTCTTCGGGATTATTTACAAAATCCGAAAGAATGTTGCTAATTCTCTTTCCAGATTTTGATGACTTTTCTTTCATAAAATTGGAATGATGTTTTTGAAAATCTTGTTTTACAAATACTTCAAGATTTTTAACTTCCAGGCCTTGTTCACTGAGTGCATCTTTTAACTGATTGAAATTGGCTTCAATAATTTCTTTAACTGCCTGGTTTTCTGCCATAAATTGAGCAGTAACAATACCTCTTTCTGTAACAATTTTTAAGCTCAATTTACCTAAATGATCTGGTTTAAGCTGTAAACTCATTTCTGAACTTGTCTCACCAACATTGATTTTGATTTGTTCTACCATTTGTTCTACGATATTTTGCTGATTCATTAAATCATTCGTTGTTCTTCCTGTTACATTTTCAGTAATGTTTTCTGTACTTTGAAGATGCGTTTCAAAATTTTGCTGAATAATTATGTTTCTATTTTCTAATCGCATCTCTTCTGAATTAGCAAAAGTATCTTCATTTAAAAAACTCTCATCATTATTAAACTTATTGTCAAAAGTCTTTTTATTACTTTGTGGGTTATTCTTTTTAGATTCAAGTGTTAAAACCTCTTCTCCAGAACGCTGTTCCTGGCTTTTATCCAGAAGTCTGGCATTTTGCTCTAAATCCTGGTCAATGATATGGTCAACTTGTTCCATAAGCTCTGAATGGTCAATGTTATTCATAGACTGTTGATCAACAACTGAATTTAAAATGAAATCTTCACTGTCATTTTTTAGATTGAATTTCACTGTTTCTTCAGCTTGCATGAAATGAGTATCAACGAAAGGAAAAGCAACTTTTAAATGTTCCATTATACTCATTATGTCTTTGTACAATTGATTAACATCAGGAATGGATAATAAATCAATAGAACTTGTGACATTGAATAACTTCTGAAGGAAAAGATTAATATTGGTCGGAGAAAACAAATCGTATACAGTCAGACCTAACTGTTGCAAACTCTCCACAATCTCTTCTTCTGACATATCCGTTTTTTCAGCAATGTTTTTGATAATTTGCCTTTCTTCCGGCAATGGCTCAGGATTAATCTGTGAATCATCTGTTGTAACAACCTTTTTCAATGTATCGCTTTTATGACTGTGATAATCTTTTTCTGATACATTGATCTTACTGTTAGCATTACCAGTCGTGCTTGCTTTTGATTTGAAAATATTCTTGTTTTCATAGCTGTCGTTTAACAAATCTTTAAAGCTTCCTTTTTGAGAATTTGCATTTTTCACTGAACCATTATTAAAAGATTTTGCTAACTCGGTTGTAAAATCAAATGAAAAAATTTGTACATTCATCCCCTACCCTCCTTTCATTTCATTATTGTGGTGCTAAACTTTTTACAAGTCTGGCTGCACGTTCAGGATTCATTTCTTCTATAATTGCAGCCTGTTGTTCACTATCTATGTTATTAAAGATAAGAACAACCAAATCCATATCTGTAACCATCATTTCTTCAACAACTTCTGCAGCACTGGCAGGGTCCATGGTTTGGAACGGTTCAGCATATTTTTTAATCTCTTGTGTATTAACTTCTTCACCCAGTAATTCCTCGTAGATTTGTGCTGCTGTATCCGGATAAATAGATTCAAAAAACTTCATAAAAGCTTCAGGATTGTCCTGTGCAACCTGCTTACTAAATTCATCTTTGTCTAGCTTAAATTGTAATTGCTGCTCTTCTATTTCCCTCAGTCTTTTCACTTCAGCTTCAAGTCTTTCTATGGCATTTTGATAAGAAGCAAGTTGTTCTTCTTTTCTTTCTAATTGACTTTCCAAGTTATTTATTTCCTTGATTAATTCTTCTTTAGTCAAATTCCCATACTTGTTACCATCTTTTTTGCTGGCAGGAAGAAGATTGCTGATAATAGGTACATTTTCTAAAAAATTTCTTAAATATTTTTCCGATAAGTTTCCGACATTAAAACGGATTACAGCCGCTATTACGAGAAATAGGATAATAAATATAATAATTGCAATAAATAAAGGACTTTTCTTTTTTCTCTCTTCAGATGGAAGAAAATCTTCCTCTTTATTTTTTGTGGTCGGGGTGCTTACTTTACTAGCTATTTGTCTCACTCCTATCTATAAGACGGTTTTGAGATTGGAAACTAACGACTTCATCAATACTTCGTTGTTCTTTTTTATTTTCATCATCTAAGAAATTAAACCAGTGTTTTTCTTTTAATTTCTCCAGCATCTTCTTTTGCCTGAATGCTTCAATTAGTTCTTGCCTTTTTTTTTCTGCCTTCTCATAAGCAAGTTTTACATTTTCTTCTTGCTTGATTATTTTTCTTTTTAAAAAGTTACCATAATTGTTATAAAAAATTATTTCATTAGGAGCAATTGAATCATGGATTTTTGAACGTAATAAATGAATCAATTCGTTAGATTCCTCTGTCAATTTTTCTTTTATTGATATTTCTCTATGAAGTTCATTTAAGGCATTTGAATATTCCTGCTTTTTTTGTTCTTCAATTTTTTCTCTTACGTTCAAAATGCTTTCCATACGGAAATAAAAACGGCCCATAAAAATCCCCTTTAATATCTATTCTCCGTAAAGAATTCGATTCATTTGCTCTAAAACTTCATTCATCTCGAAATTTTCTTCAACTTTTTGCGTTAAAAAATCATTAATTTTTTTTATTTTAGAAATAGCTTCATCGATTTCATCATTGCTTCCTTTAACATATGCACCAATATTAATTAAATCTTCAGCATCTCTATAAACAGCCATTAATTTTTTTATTTCATATGCCATTGCTTTATGGTCATTATCAACAATATCGTTCATTACCCTGGATACACTTTGTAAAATATCGATAGCTGGATAATGATTCCTATTAGCTATTTTTCTGGATAAGACAATATGACCATCCAGAATTCCACGTGCTGTATCTGTCACAGGTTCTGTCATATCATCGCCATCAACTAAAACCGTATATAAACCGGTAATCGAACCCCGATCAGAATTACCTGCTCTTTCCAAAAGCTTAGGCATAACTGCAAAAACAGAAGGGGTGTAGCCTCTTGATACAGGTGGTTCACCAATGGCTAAACCGATTTCTCTTTGAGCCATTGCAAAACGTGTCAGAGAATCCATAAGCAGCAATACATCTTTCCCTTCGTCCCGGAAATATTCAGCAATTGCAGTTGCTGTTTGAGCAGCTTTTAAACGGATTAATGCAGGCTGGTCAGAAGTTGCAACGACAAGAACTGAACGCTTTAGTCCTTCTTCTTTTAAATCTTTTTCTATAAACTCTCTTACTTCTCTTCCCCTTTCTCCGATTAAAGCAATCACATTTAAATCAGCTTTTGTGTTTCTGGCAATCATACCTAATAAGGTACTTTTTCCCACACCACTACCGGCAAAAATTCCTAATCTTTGACCTTTTCCTACGGTTAAAAGTCCATCAATTGCCTTAACACCTAAAGGAAGAACTTCTGTTATCCGTTTGCGCTTTAAAGGATTAGGCGGTTGATTTTCAATGGGATATCTTATATCTGAAGCAGGTAATTCTTTACCATCCATAGCTTGTCCCAGTCCGTTTATAATTCTTCCTAATAAATGATAGCCAACAGAAACATTTAAATTTGTTTTAGTGGTTTCTATAATACTGCCAGGACCAATGCCAGCCATCTCTCCCAAAGGCATTAAGAGAATTTTATTATTTTTAAAACCTACCACTTCAGCCATTACGGGATAAGAAGTATTTTTTGAACGAATATAGCAAAGATCTCCCACATTACAAACTGGTCCTATGGATTCGATGGTTAAACCAACAACTTGTGATACTCTTCCCTGATATTTAAAATAATCTTTATTAAGTACGCTCCTGTATTTGTCGATGTTGATTGTATTCAAGACCTCACCCAATCCTAAAATCAATAATTCTTAATTGACAGTAATTCTTCTTTTAATCCTTCAAATTGCACGCCTAAACTGCAGTCAATATTACCAAAGTCTGTTTCGATAATACAATCTGAACAAGATAATGAAGAATCTTTAATAATTTCAATATCATTATTTATTCCTAAATCTTCTATCAATTCCTCTTTGGATTCAATAACCAACGGATAGTCTTGATCAGAAACCCGGATAATTATTTTTTCATTTCCTTCTTTAACCTGAGAAAAACCCTTTCTTATTAAATATAAGATATATTGCGGGTTTGTTTTTATGCTATTCGCTAATAACTTTTCCAAAATATCAATAATGAGCTGAACCATTTGGGGTTCTATTTCATTAATGATTCTTTCTTTTTCTAAATAAGCTTTCTTTAATTCTTCTTTTGCCTGACTTTTAATTTTTTCGCCCTCCAGGATGCCTTGTTGCAATCCTTTTTCATAACCTTCTTTCCAGGCTTCTTCTTCTGTTTCCTTTTTTAATGCGATTGCTTCCTGACGGGCTTTATCCAACAACTCAGCTGCTGCTTTTTCTGCCTCATGGATCATTTTATTAGCATCGTATCTTGCTTTTTCTAAAATATTCTGGACTATGATTTCAGCCGAAGTATTATCAATTTTAACAAGATCTTCTTTAGGAAATTCCTCGTTGGCTTTAATCTGTACCGTTTGCTCATAATTATAGTTAACAGCAGGACCTTTTATGATACTAGACAATTATTTCGTCACCTCCACCTCTGGAAATAACAATTTCGCCAACTTCTTCAAGTTTCCTGATTACATTAACAATTTTTTGTTGAGCATCTTCGACATCCCTAAGTCGAACAGGTCCCATATATTCCATATCTTCTTGTATCATGGCAGAGAGACGTTTAGAAAGATTTGCAAAGATAACATTTTTAACTTCATCGGTTGCTCCTTTAAGGGCAATCGCTAAATCATTGTTATCAACTTCTCTGAGTATTCTTTGAATTGACCTGCTGTCTAAGGTAATAATATCTTCAAATACAAACATCTTCTTCTTAATTTCTTCTGCTAGTTCAGTATCTTCTACTTCCAGTGTTTCCATAATATATTTTTCAGTTCCCCTGTCCACACAATTTATGATATCAACAATAGCATCTACACCGCCGACAGCAGTAAAATCTTCTGTTACTAAAGCAGAGAGTTTCTTTTCCAAAACTCTTTCGACCTCTTTGATGATGTCTGGCGATGTCCTATCCATTAAAGCAATTCTTCTTGCTACATCAGGTTGTTTTTCCTGAGGTAAAGATGCTAATACTGCAGCTGCCTGAGTGGGTTTTAAATAAGATAGAATAAGGGCGATTGCTTGAGGATGTTCATTTTGAATAAAGTTTAATAGCTGACTTGCATCCGTTTTTCTTACAAATTCAAAAGGTCTGACTTGAAGAGATACGGTAAGTTTATTAATAACCTCAATGGCTTTTTCGCTGCCCAACGCTTTTTCAAGAACCTGTTTAGCGTAAGCAATACCTCCTTCTGCAATATATTGCTGCGCTAAACAAACCTGATAAAACTCATCTAAAACTTTTTCCTTCATTTGTGGGGAAACAGTCCGTATATTTGCTATTTCTAAAGTTAATTGCTCTATTTCTTCTTCCCTTAAATGTTTAAATATACGAGCTGATTTTTCAGGTCCCAATGCAATAAGAAGCATAGCTGCTTTTTCTCGGCCTGAAAGTTCCTCCTTCACAATTGCCATCTATCTTCACTCCCATTCTTCGCTTAGCCAATTGCGTAAAAGACTTGCAACTGCTTCAGGTTTTTCGTCAACAAATTTATCAATTTGTTTCTTGATCTCAGATTCTTCATTATATTCAATGGGTTCAAGTTCTTCTGAACGAACTTGTGAGCTTTCAAGCATTGCTTCTACAGACAATTCAGGTTCTATTTCTGTAACTTCTATAGGCTCTGCTTTTCTAATTAAAGCATAAGCTAACAATGCAATCAGAACAAATAAAATACCCAATAAAACATATTCATGATAAGGCCTTGGTGTAATGGTCTTATCTATAAAAACAGGAACCTCATATCCAAGAATCTCAACATTGTTTACATTTAAACCCGATGCATTTGCCACCAAACTACGTAATTGCGGATATTCATTTTCAATATCAATGATGGAAGGGGTCGATTTAATACGATACTTAAATTCTTCCCAACTTTCTCCATCCTGCATTGAATTTGCATTATTTGAACCACGATTGCTTTCTAATTGCTCCTGATCGTAAATTTTATCCCGTAATACAACAACCGAAATATTCGATTCATCTGCTATTACAGAACCGATACTTTTTTCTAATTCAGTATATTTTTTGTCTAGTTCATACTTTATTTCACTTTGGTTTTCTTTAGCTTCATAAGCGTTTTCGGCACCCATAACATATTGTGGAACATCAAGATCATTAGCCGCTAAGCCTGGTTCTTCTCCTGAAGCACCACCAGTTGCTTTGCGCGAAGAAGTGTTTTCATAAGAAATAACGCCTTTATTTGATCCTTCTATAGGAGAGCTGACTAATTCTTGTTTTTCCCTATACTTATCAAAATCTAATACCAAATTGGGAGTTACCCGCACATCATCAAATAAAGGACCCAGAATTGAGAGTACTTTTCTTTCAATTTCTCTTTCTGCAGCAAGTTTAACTTCCTGCTGTTCATCCATATTAACACCTGCTGTTTCAGCATCAGCAAGATATAAGATGTTACCTCTGTTATCAATAATCCTTACATTTTTTACATCTAAATTTTTAACGCTTCCTGCAACATAATGAGCAATTCCTAAAACTTGCTTTTTGCTTAATTCCTTTTTAAGAGTCAACTTAACACTTGCACTTGCTTCCTGATTAGCCGCTATGAAAAAATTATCATCATTTGGTATAACTAAATGCACATTGGCCGCCTCAACACCTTCAATAGTAGCAATTTCCTTTGCTAACCTCTCTTGTTCAGCTTCTTTTAACTTGGCTTTTTTTTCCGTTTCCGTTGTTCCCATACCATTATCAAGTGCATCTTCAAAAGTAAAACCACTATCTGGGATTTGCTCCATAGCCAATTCCATTTTGGCTTTAGCATAGTCTTCTTTTTTTACTTCAATGGATGTTCCATCTTCATTGGTTTTATTATAAATATTGGCCGCATCTAATACTTCTTTAATTTCTGCAGCTTGCTCATAAGTAAGATCTTCATTAAATAATCTTACCATTTTCGGTCTGCTGGTAATAAAAATAGCAACAGCCAAAGAAAAAACAATACATACAGCTATGAGCCCTAACCTAATTTTTTGTCCTTTATTGAATTTATTCCAATATTCTGTAATCTGCTCTGAAATCTTCGAAAAAGTTTCCTGCATTCATTCACCTCATTTCTGTACAAAATCAGTATTATACGCTTATAACTTAACATTATAAATTGATCCGCATGATGTCATTATAAGCTTCTAATACTTTATTGGTGATTTGTACAGTAAATTGAAGTGCTACATTTGCTTTTTCCTGTGCAATCATGACATTGTGTATATTATCCGTTTTACCGGTTACAAAATCTAAAGTAATTTGCTCTGCATCTTTTTGAAGAGAATTGGTAGTATTAATTAAGCCTAACGCTGCTTTATAAAAATCTTCAAAAACAAGGGCTTCTCTATTAACTTTAGTAGTATGATTATCGAAATTATTATCTAAATTTAAGGAATTAATAAAATTCCGACCTTCAACCTTCATGTACATCCTCCTAAATCAGATAAATTAACGACCAATTTCCAATGCTTTCAACGCCATACTTTTATTGGTATTGATAGCTGTAACATTAGCTTCATAGGAGCGGTTAGCAGAAATCATATTTACCATTTCTTCAATAATATTAACATTAGGCATGCGAACATATCCGTTTTCATCTGCATCAGGATGTTCAGGGTCGTATACCATTTGAAAATCACTATTATCCTCTACGATTGCTGAAACCCGTACCCCAGAACTACTATATTGTTCCATGCTCTTTTTTAAAAGCTTACTGAAAGGCAGTTGCTCTTTTTTTTCTTCAAATAAAACCGTTTTTCTTCTATATGGTTCTCCATTTTCTGTGCGGGTCGTATTGATATTAGCAATGTTCTGAGAAATGATATCCATTCTTAATCTTTGAGCTGTTAAACCACTGGCACTGACATCCATTGCCCTGAAAAATGACATCGACCTCACCCCTATCTAATATTGTTTAACACAATGTTAATTCTTTTAAACTCATGAGATACCTGACTTATTAAAGTGTTGTATCTGATGCTGTTTTTGGCCATCTCCACCATTTCTACATCAACATCTACATTGTTTCCATCCATACGTGTTTCCAAATTATCGTAATTGACTACAATTCGGGGCTGAACTTTTTCAACATTTTTCTTATTATTTGACTTAAGAGCATCTGCTAAATACTGTTCAAATTTTACTTCTTTTTTCTTATAATTTGGTGTATCTGCATTAGCAATGTTCCCAGCGATAATTTCATTTCTCAACCACGAAGCATCCAAGGCTTTTTCTAAAATGTCAACATTAGAATTTAGCCGGCTAAACAACATTATTAACCCTCCTATGCTTTAATTAATCATAATTATATAACAAAAAACCACACATTAATATAATTTTTTTCAATCTTCCATTAATTAAATAATTATTCGACTTTAATTATCATTATATACATTAAATAATAAAAGAGCAACAAAATCATATTGAGAAATTTGTCCCATTTGCTTATTTTTTCCCATATTATTATAATTTTTTTAATATCAATTTAAATCAATAAAAATAATATAATAATTAATATTGTTAATAATTTCTATAATTTAGTATTATGTTAATTGATTAATAGCTAGAATACACAAAAAAAAAGTGGCAAGCCACTTTTTTAATGTCTTAATTTATTTAATTCATCGATTAGCGCGTCATTTAATACTTTAATGTAAGTGCCTTTCATACCTAAAGAACGAGATTCTATTACTCCGGCACTTTCGAATTTTCTAAGAGCATTCACAATAACAGATCTGGTAATTCCAACTCTGTCAGCAATTTTACTTGCTACCAGCAAGCCTTCATTACCATCTAATTCTTCGAAAATATGAAGAATAGCTTCTAATTCTGAATAAGATAAAGTAGCAATAGCTGAATTAACAATAGCGGTTTTTCTAAGTTCCTCAGCAGATTCTTCAGTCTTGGAACGAAGAATTTCCAAACCTACTACAGTTGCACCATATTCACCAAGTATTAAATCATCTGTACTATACTCTCCACTGTCTTTATATATTAAGAGAGTACCTAATCTTTCCCCGCCAGCACCTATTGGTATAACAGTACCTATTAAATTAGCAGGAAGTTTTTTCTCATCAGACATAGGAAAATCGCTTAAAGATATATTGTCCTGAGTTTCAATAATTCTTAATAAATAATCATTAAAACTAGTATCAACATTGCTGCCTACTTCCCCTTTGTCTGCATCAAACAATTTGTTAGAAGAATTCGAATAATCCGCCCCTAAAATTTTTCCTTTCTTACTTATGATTAGTGTGTTGGATTCTAAGACTTCACTCAGCACTTTACATATATCGTTAAAAATTACTGGCTCAACTCCAGAACGCTGCAACAAATTGTTCAACTTTCTCGTTTTTTCTAATAATTCTACTGACATTTTATTCCTCCTTGTTTAATCTTTATTTTCTGTCTAGTATTATGTTCTAAAAATTCACACTTTATACTATAAAAACGATAATTTTTTTATAATAATTATTGTTGTAATTGTTTTTTTTTTACTAATAATTAGTTAATTCATAAATTTATATTATTATCATAGCACTAATTATTTAAAAAAACAATATTTTTAAAGAATCTTACTAAAAAGTTTAATTTTTTAATCATTTGCCGAATTAATAATATCATTTAGAATTAAAAAAAGCAATAGTTTTTAAAAAACTATGCTAAAAAGTTGTCTTTTTTTGTCGATTTCTCTTAGATAGCTTTTATAAATATATTATTCTATTTCTTTACTATATAAACACGCCTCATTACTGCATATCGCTGTCTTTTTCTTTTTCCCTTTCTCTACCATATAACTGCCGCATTTAGGACATTTTTCGCCAGTTGGTTTATTCCATGACATAAATTCGCATTCTGGATTCTTTTCACAGCCGTAATATTTTCTGCCTTTCTTTGTTTTTTTAATGATTATTTTATGACCACACAAAGGACAAGAAACACCTGCTTCTTCATATATGGGCTTGGTATTTCTGCACTCAGGAAAATTAGGACATGCAAGAAACTTACCGTAACGCCCGTATTTAATTAACATGTTCTTCCCACAGTTTTCACAAATCACATCAGTAACTTCATCTAAATTAATATCCCCAATTTCTTCTTCAGCAATTTTCAAGGTTTCATAAAAAGCTGGATAAAATTCTCTGATTACTTTTTTCCAGGGAATTTTTCCTCTTTCAACTTCGTCTAATTGTTCTTCCATTTGAGCCGTAAAATCTACATCAACTATATCTTGAAAGTAGGATTTAAGAATATCGATGACAATCTCCCCTAATTCCGTCGGATAAATGACCTTATTTTCTTTTACGGCATAACCTCTGTTAAAAAGGGTGCTGATAGTAGGCGCATACGTACTTGGACGACCTACTCCATTTTCTTCTAAAGTTTTGACTAATGTTGCCTCAGAATATCTGGCAGGTGGTTGAGTAAAATGTTGCTTTGCTTCTAAATGGTCTAATTTTAATTCCTCATCAATATTTGTGCTGAAATTCATTTCTTCTTCTTTTTCTTTTTCCTTATTATATACGATCAAAAAACCATCAAATTTAACAGATGAACCTGAACTGGTAAAAATATAATCTCCAGCACTTATTTTAATTGAAAAAGTATCATATGCGGCAGGTGCCATTTGACTGGCCATAAATCTTTGCCATATTAATTCATAAAGCTTATATTGATCATTACTTAAAGAATTTTTTATACTTTTAGGTTCTTTATCAATATAAGTAGGTCTGATGGCTTCATGGGCATCCTGACTTTTCCCTTTATTCTTATAACTATATTCTCTTGTATTGATATATTCTTTTCCAAAATGAGTTTCTATATATTTTTTTGCCTGAGCTTTAGCTTCTTCTGAAATTCTGACAGAATCCGTACGGATATAAGTAATTAAGCCAACAGTACCTTCTCCTTCAATATCCACACCTTCATATAACTGCTGAGCAATTCTCATTGTTTTAGTGGTTGAAAACCCTAAATATTTTGAAGCTTCCTGTTGAAGAGTACTGGTTGTAAAAGGTGCTACAGGCTTTTTGATACGCTCTCCAAATTTAACTTCTTCTATTTTAAATTTTTGCTTCTTGATTTCGCTAAGAATCTTATCCGCTTTTTCTTTTGAATCAATTTCGATTTTATTGTCTTTTAAACCATAAAATTTTGACTCAATTGCTCTTTTTTCATTGTCCAGGAATTTTGCTTCTATAGTCCAGTATTCCTCTGGAACAAAATTATTAATTTCTTCTTCTCTGTCACATATCAATCTTAAAGCAACCGACTGAACTCTACCGGCACTAAGCCCTTTTCTGATTTTTTTCCATAAAAGCGGACTGATTTTATAGCCGACAATTCTGTCTAATACTCTTCTTGCCTGTTGGGCATCTACTAAATTCATATCAATATCTCTGGCCTCTTTTATGGAGTTTTTTACAGCATTTTTTGTAATTTCGTTAAAAGTAATTCTTTTGGTTTTCGTTTCATCGAGATTAAGGGCATGCATTAAATGCCAGGATATAGCTTCTCCTTCTCTGTCCGGGTCCGTCGCGAGATATATTTTATCTGCAGTTTTAACAATTTTTCTTAACTTGCTTAAAATTTCTCCTTTCCCACGAATGGTAATATATTTAGGTTCAAAGTCTTCCTCTATATTCACGCCTAATTGACTTTTGGGCAAATCTCTAATATGACCCATCGTCGCTTCTACCTTATATGATTTCCCTAAAAATTTTTTAATTGTTTTTGCTTTAGCTGGTGATTCTACTATAACCAGATAGCTTGCCATATTACCCCTCCATCATTAAATTCGGATAAACTTCTTACCCGGCAACTGTTTGATTAATCCTTTTATCTCCAATAACGTAAGTATTGCTTGCAATTTATCGATATTATACTTTGTTTTAACAGATAAATATTCCATTGATGTGGCTTCAAAACTTATACAATCATATACTATATTTTCTTCTAATGCAAGTCCACTTATACTTTCATTTTTATATGGCTTATCTTCTTTATTATTATATTTATTATAAATATCCATATTTAATTTTATTTCTTCCAAAATATCTTCAACTTTTGTAACTAATTTTGCTCCCTGCTGAATAAGTTTATTGGTTCCTGTACTTGTACTGCTAAAGATACTTCCTGGTACAGCAAACACTTCTTTTCCTTGTTCTAAGGCCAAATCTGCAGTAATAAGAGCCCCGCTTTTTTCTCCTGCTTCTACAATAAGAACGCCTTTGCTAAGACCACTAATAATTCGGTTTCTGGCCGGGAAGAAAGAAGGAATTGCTTTTGTAGTCGGAGGGTATTCAGAAATAAGTGCTCCTGTTACTTCAATAGATTTCATCAAATTTATATTACCAGGAGGGTAACAGTTATCTAAACCATTTGCAAGAACTGCAACCGTATTCCCTCCAAATTCTAAAGCAACCTTATGCGCCTCACTGTCAATCCCATAAGCTAAACCACTAATGATGCCAATTCCCCTTTTAACCAATTCCCTGCCCAATTCCCTTACAACATTTTTACCATATTCAGTGCAGTTTCTAGATCCCACAATGGCTATATATCCTTTTTCAAAGGCAGGTAACTGACCTTTTACATAAATTCCTGGCGGAGGATTAGGAATGTTTCTCAGCATCACAGGATAAGCTTCATCCTGAATAGAATAAAAAAAGATATTTTTTTCTTTTAAATCGAATAAAGCTTCTATTAACCCTTCATAATTTTTTGATCTTTCCAATATATTTAATTCTTCTTCAGAAATATTTATCACACTTTTTATTTCATTTTTTCCCAGCTTCCAAATATTTTTTGGTGTTTTAAAATGCTTTAATAGCTGCTGGATTCTACTTTTTTTAAGACCTTTTAAATTGCTTATCCAAAACCAATAAATCGTACTCTCTAAAAGCCCTTCCACAAAATCACCTTCTGTTATCATTAAATCTTACTTATTACATGATTATAACACACCCGCTCTGTATAACTTTTTATATTTTACCACTTATTTGAATTAATTCAAGCCTCTCATCTGTTGGTTTATTAATGTAATAATGTGGAATAATGGTTTATTAATGTAATAATGTGGAATAATATTAATAAATTCATGTTTTAATGAAAGGAAGAACACAATGCTTAGTAAAGTTAAAAGTTGCTCTTTATATGGTATTAACGGGTATCTGGTAGATGTCGAAGTTGATTTGAGTGAAGGACTTCCCGGATTTGATTTAGTGGGACTTCCCGATTCTTCTGTTCGGGAAGCAAAAGACCGGGTCCGGGCTGCAATAAAAAATTCTCAGCTTTTATTTCCTGTTAAAAGAATTACAATTAACCTTGCCCCAGCTGATACTAAAAAAGAAGGATCTGCCTTTGATCTTCCTATTGCTGTCGGAATTGTTAGTTGTAATCTTTCAATAAGCCCGGAAAAACTTGAAAAAACTATGATTGTTGGGGAGTTGTCTTTAGATGGCAGCGTGAAACCTGTTAATGGTATCTTGCCAATGGTTTATTCTGCCTATAAAAACGGACTGGAACAATGCATTGTTCCTTTTGAAAATGCTGAAGAAGGGGCAATCGTTGAAGGAATTAAGGTTATTGGCGTACATAACTTAATGGAAGCTTTAGAATATCTTTTAGGAACAAAATCCATTCCTGAAACCACTGTAAATATTCAGACACTGATGCAACAATCTTCGAACTCAAAACTTGATTTTTCTGATGTCAAAGGACAGGCACATGTTAAAAGGGCATTAGAAATATCTGCTGCAGGCTCTCATAATTTGCTGATGATTGGACCACCAGGATCTGGCAAAACTATGATGGCAAAAAGACTTCCTACCATTCTTCCTGACTTAACTTTTGAGGAAAGTATAGAAATAACTAAAATATATAGTGTTTCCGGCTTGCTTCCGGACAAAAAATCTTTAATTACAAACAGACCTTTCCGTTCGCCTCATCATACTGTGTCAACTTCTGCCTTAGTTGGAGGTGGGAGAATCCCAAGACCAGGAGAAGTAAGTTTGTCCCATTATGGTGTCTTGTTTTTGGATGAACTTCCAGAATTTAACAAAAATGTATTAGAAGTACTGCGCCAGCCTTTAGAAGACAGAGAAGTAACTATATCGAGAGTTAACGCTACTTTAACTTATCCAGCCAGTTTTATGCTGGTTTGCTCGATGAACCCATGTCCATGTGGTTACTATGGGGACGAGGAAAAATGCCATTGCCAGTCTGAAACAATCAAAAAATATCTTGCAAAAATATCGGGTCCCCTTCTTGACAGGCTGGACATCCATGTTGAAGTGTCGCCTGTCAAGTACAAAGACTTAAACACAAAAGAAAAAAGTGAATCCTCAGCCAGCATCAAAAAAAGAGTCTTAAAAGCTCAAAAAATACAACAAGAGCGCTATAAAAATGAAAATATTTATTTTAATGCACAACTAGGCGCTGCTCAAATTGAGAAATATTGTATTTTGCGAAAAGAAGAAAGAGAGTTATTAAGAACTGCCTTTGAAAAATTGAATTTAAGCGCCAGAGCTTATCATAGAATCTTAAAAGTAGCAAGAACAATTGCCGATTTAGATGAAAAAGAAAATATTGAACTCCAGCATCTTAGCGAGGCTATACAATATCGAAGTTTAGACAGAAAATACTGGGCATAAAATTAGGTTTAGATGTTACTGTATTAAACAAAGAAGCAGCTACGTTAACACCGAAAAAGCTTCCAAAAGTTTATGAAAAATTAATAAAAATGGGTGTAAAATAAAATAAAAATGAGTCTACTTTTTATTTATCATACTGATATTTTGGTAATGAATTTTTCTTTCATAGTCTGTTTTAAAAGTAAATTTCCGGCCTTCAGAAAGACCCTTCAGATACTCAATAGCGCTAAAAATATCTTCTTCTTTTAAATCCAGGCTATGTCCTGCAACGATTTTTTTTGGCTTGTAATTCAAATAATTTTTTAAGCTTTTAATATATGTTTTAATATCATTATTTTCAACATAAATAATTGGTTTTTCTAAATTATCACCTGCATATAATACCTTTTCATTATGGTCAAATAAGGAAATACTGTCTATCGTATGGCCCGGACTGTAAAAAAGCTCAATTCCTTCATCGTAAAAAATTATTTTTTCCTTAAAGGTGATGTTAGGTAATTGCTTCTCTGCCCTGCCTAAGATATATTGCCTGTTATGCTCCATTTGCTTTTCCCATTGCTCATCAAGAAACTTTCTGCATATTTCGTGGCTTATAATATCCTTTCCGATAAAGCTGGCATTGCCCCATACATGATCCCAGTGAAAATGGCTGTTAATCACAATTATTTCTTTATTTTTTGAAGAATGGTTAATTCGTTCTAAAACGGGTTTCATAGCATCTGAACCGCAATAAGTATCTATCACAAAGAATTTTGAAGGGGTTTCGACAAGAAAAACATTGGTTACAAAATCTTCAATATTCTCATAAGAAAAAGCCACAGCATTGGCTGCAATCTTACGAACCTTCATAATATCTTCTCCATATGAATATGAGGACAAGTTTCTTCATAATAAATGTCTCCCGATGAAGTATAACCCAGTTTTTTATAAAATCCTTCCGCTCTGCATTGAGCCGATATGGTTATTTTCTCTGCCCCTTCTTCTTTTGCCTTTTCTTCAAGAGACTGCACCAGTACTTTTCCCAGTCCAAGTTTACGATATTCTTTTATAACTGCCAATCTGCCAATAGTATAAGTTTTCTTTTGAGAATCCTTTGTAAATAATCTGCCTGTTGCAACCGCTTGCTGATTATCATACAGAACAAGATGAATGGCTTTTTTATCACAATCATATTCATCAAATTCATCTTTGAAACCCTGTTCTTCAATAAATACTTTTTTTCTGATGAATTTCCCGTCATCTGTTAAATGCCTTGAAAAGACTTTTTCAATTTTCATAAGTTAATCTCCTCTTCTCGAATATATTATTTTTGAGTTGTTTACCAAGAACCTTCTAAAAATTCTTTTTGTATTTTATTATGCCATTTTGCATCAAAACCTAATGGAAGATGTTCTTTATCTATGAACTTTTCATTATCAATTTCTGAAAAATAGTTATAAAATTGAAGCTCAACATATATAAATTGATTGCGTTCAGGATTGGTCATGGCATAAATATATCCATAATACGGATCTGCATAAACCGCATATAATTCATAGGGAAATTCTTTTGCCCCGTAAATTAAATAATTATCTGAGGACTTTATATTTTTTAAGCGTTCGTATTCCTTTCGGTAACTTTCGTCATCACAGGTATAAACCAAATATCCAAGATAAGAAGCATCCCAGGGATTATAGTAAATGTAGCAGAATTTTTCAACTTTCATTGAATCTGTTATTTCATCAGAGAAAATATCTTTATAACGATTAAAATGATACTTGTATTTTCCATCGTGTCCTAAAATTTCTTCATACATCCTTATATCATTAATCGTTTCCTTACTATCATACATCCACAAATACCCAATGACAACAAAAAGCACTGTATATATTCCAATAATAACAAACAAGAGTATGATAATACGAAGAACAGTATTTTTGTATTTTTGTATTTTTTTAAATAATTGATTTCTTTAAGATTATTATTAACCTGATTCAGATCAATTAATTGATCAGTAATTTTATAATTCATTTCATCATAGATCTTTTTGCTGTCTTCACAATCCTTTAAGTGTTCTTGTATGTCTTGATTTGTTTCCTGAGAAGTCACATGATCTATGTAATTAGGTAATAAATCTTTTACGATGTGGCATTTTAAACTCATTAAATCTCTCCTTTCATTAATTGCTGTTTCCCCCTAAAAAAGGTTACCCTGGCCCAGCTTTCTGATTTATTCATTATCTCACCTATTTCAGCAAAAGATAATTCTCCCAATAATCTCAAATAAATCACATCCCGGTAATCTTTATCGAGACTTTGATTTTTTTATAAAAATTGATTTTATCCTGACGATCAATAAATTCTTCGATATTGTTATCCGAATCTTCTATTTCTATATCCTCAAGAGAAATTGATTTGTGTTTTTATTCTTTTCTAAATACTTATACCGCACAAATCTGGCAATTTAACATAACCAGACGGCAGGCTTACATTCTCCTCTGTACTTGTTGATGGATTTCATTGCCTCACCTCCTCAACTATTATGTACGGATTAAGAAAATTTCGTTACAAAAAAATAAGAGTACCAGTTAAAAAAATTCAAAGGTCATCTGAAGACCTCAAATTTTATATATCTGGTAGCGGAATTTAGGATAAAGCTAATTTTTCATAATGCTTATATAATGAATGAAATTTGCCACTATATTTTTTTTGCCAGGGTTTCTTTTTTCCACAAAAATGCAGGATAACCGTATGATAAATGACATAATCCATATCATATTCACCACTGCTTAAAATCTTATAATAATTATAGAATCTGGCATCGTAATTATACAAAATCTCATCAATACTCTTTATTTTCTTTGAATATAAGGCATTTAAGATATCCTGGTCCGGCATGATTAATTTAGATTTATGTTTTCTTACAAAATCAAATATCTCATTTTCATTCATTAAATTCCTTTGCAGTTTTAAATTCATAAGAAGTACACCCGAATTATAATATTTATCTATTTCATACGGACTCAGTCTAAAGCGGTTAATTTCCCTGACAGAAATCTTATTATGATAAGCGGCAGCAAATAAATAGTCTTCAAGATCTAAATGATATAAACCATCTATCTTATTGATGACTAAGATATCCGGATCTAGATACAAGATTTTATCAAGTTCTTCAGGTAAAAATTTAAAAGCCAGGAGCCTGTAATACATTTCTTTTGTATAATGCATCAGTGTCGGTGCATCCTCAAAATAATCATCAGCAATCTTAATGGCTTTTAATTGCCTTCCATGCTGCTTTATATAAGTGTTTAAATCTGCTAATTCATCCTCTTTGATTCTAGAATAAATGAGATAAATGGTAAATTCATCTTCCGCATTATTTAAAAAAAGTGATTTTAACATAACTTTTAAAGGCAGAATATAATTCGAGTCTACTGTAACAAGTATGTTCACAATAGTCACCTCTTTGTATATATTTTTCATAACAGAATGTTCTTTCGAAATAGTATAAATAGTTCTGCTATCGTATATTATACAACATTGTTTTGGATTTAACATATAGCTTGAAAAGATTTTGTCGATACAATATAATAAATATAATTAAATAAATTAATAATTCGATTGTACTGATACAAAAGGGTTCGTCCCGATTGTGAAGGCAAGAGAATAATAATGCATATTTATTTGTTATTATCCTTGTGCCTTTTAGTACAAGGATTTTTCTATGCAAAAATCCAGAATTATTGTAAACTAGCAAATTAATTTTTTAACAAGGGGAGATGATATGGAAACCAGAATTGCTATCGTAGGTATCATTGTTGAGAATCCGGATTCAGTGGAAAAACTTAACAAAATCCTGCACGATTATAATGAATTTATTATTGGCAGAATGGGCATTCCTTATCACAAACGAAATATTTCAATTATTAGTATTGTGATGGATGCTCCCAATGATGTGATTAGTGCCCTTTCAGGAAAACTTGGTATGCTTCCTGATGTCAGCACAAAAACCGTTTATTCAAAACTATCTGCAAAAAAATAATGAATCAGCTGATTTGGAAGGAGTTATATTATGTACAATGTAAAATCTTTTGATTCCAATGAATTTATATGCCATGAAGAGATATTAAATTCAATGGAAGATGCAAAGAAAGCCGTTCAGAATAAGTATGAAATTGAAAGGATCTTAGATAAAGCTGCAAACTTAAAAGGACTTTCTCACAAAGAAGCTGCTGTTTTATTAGAAGTGGACGATGATGAAACTTTAAACAAAATTTATAAAATAGCAAATGATATTAAAGAAAAAATATATGGTAAACGAATTGTCCTTTTTGCCCCCCTGTATTTATCCAATTACTGTGTAAATAATTGTAAATACTGTGGTTTAAAATGCAGCAATCAAATTGCAAGACATAAACTTACCCAGGAAGAATTGAGGGAAGAAGTAAGGGCTTTAGAAGCTATGGGACATAAAAGACTACTTCTTGAAGCGGGAGAAGATGATCAGAACTGTCCTATTGATTATATTTTGGAATGCATAAAGACCATTTATAATGAGAAATTTAAAAATGGTTCTATCCGACGAGTAAATATTGACATTGCAGCCACTACTGAGGAAAACTATAAAAAATTAAAAGAAGCAGGAATAGGAACATATACCCTTTTCCAGGAAACTTATCACAAACCCACTTATCTTGAAGTTCACAAAGGACCCAAACGAAATTATGAATGGCATACAGAAGCTATGGACAGGGCAATGCTTGGCGGAGGCATTGATGATGTCGGTATAGGTGTCCTTTATGGTTTATATGATTATCATTATGAAACCATTGCATTGCTTATGCATGTAGAACATTTAGAAGCCGTTTGCGGTATTGGTCCTCACACGATTTCTATACCCAGATTGCTGCCGGCTGAAGGTGTCAATTATGAAGAATTTCCTTATTTAATCAATAACAGAGATTTCAAAAAAGTGGTTGCAGTCATTCGTCTTGCTGTGCCTTATACTGGTATGATTCTTTCCACCAGAGAATCTGCCGAATTCCGTAACGAATTGTTAACAGTAGGAATATCTCAGATGAGTGCAGGTTCTTCAGTTGGCGTTGGAGGATATGCTAAAAAAGACGTTTATATAGAAGATGGTGTAGAAGAAAAACCCCAATTTTATTTAGCCGACCATAGAAAACCCATTGATGTCATAAAAGGTCTTGTTAAAGACGGATATATCCCAAGTTACTGTACAGCCTGCTATAGGGAAGGCAGAACTGGTGATCGCTTTATGTCTCTTGCCAAATCCGGCCAAATATCCAACTGCTGTTTGCCTAATGCCCTTTTGACTTTCGAAGAATATTTAAGAGATTATGCCGATGATGAATTAATGGAAATGGGACAAAGCTTAATCGACAAAGAAATCAATAACATTCCTAGCGAAAGACGCAGACAAAGAACCCTTGAATATTTAAACAGAATCCGTAACGGGGAAAGAGATTTGCGATTCTAGATTAAAAAAACATCTTCAAATTTTTGAAGATGTTTTTTTAATATTTACCGGATTCCTGCAGCAATTTTCACTTGTTCCTGATGAGCCGTTGAAATTAAACCATCTTTATGACGAATACTATTTTTAAAGTGAATATCAAAATGCCCATTAAAATTATTATCCGTAATATAGGCTACATCATGTGGCATTGAAGCCATGGAAGCAGCTATTTTTCTTCCGTCCACCTGAACAATAACCGCTCTTTCTTTCCATGAATAATTCCCGCCCCATATTTCTTTTATAATGGCTGCATCTTTTGCAGACAAAGGTTCGCAATCTGCATGAAAAGCCCCTGTGGTCCTTTTTACCTTAAAACTCTTTCCCGTTTGAAAGTCCGTTACGGTGGCCACTTTATCTATGGGAAACAGATATTGAGCCTCTGTCCACCAATCTAAATACTCTCCATGACGTTCACTGACCCTTTCTTTCTGAGCAATATGATGAACAGGAATTTTAATTTTTTGCCCAACAGATAAGGGGCTATTTTCTGTCATATTATTGACAGCCAGTAATTCTGTGAAAGGTACTCCGTATTTTATGCTCAGATCCCACAAATTATCACCTGCTTTAAGGCTGTAGCTCATATAAGTTATATAATTACTGCTTGACGGTGTATTGATTTTTGCATTCGTATCTGTTTCGATTTTTAGCTCTTGACCGGCATAAATGGTATCTCCTTTCAGAGCATTTAATTCTTTTATTTTACTGACTGTTGTATTGTATTGATTTGCAATTTTCCATAAACTTTCTCCTGCTTTTACTTTATGCGATTTAAGGGATGAACGGATGTTAATTGTTTTTGTATTTTGATCCCAGTGAACATCCATTCCAAGACTTTCACTAATAAACCTTAATGGAACCATAGTCGTTCCATTGTCTATATAAGCAGGCTGCATTTCAATTAAACGGTCATTAACCCGGACCTTATTTGAACCCACAACAAAAGAAATTTTAGTATTATCTTTATTTATACCTACTGTTTTAGACGAAGCATTCCACCATACTTCTGCCCCCAAAGTCTCGGCAACATCTCTTAGGGGAATGTAAGTTGTCCCGTTTTTTATCACAGGAGAACGGGAAAACTGATATTTTTGACCGTTAATGATAATAGAAATAGGGCTTGAACTTTGGCTGCTTTGAACTCCTGTTGCTGCAGCACTGACTGAAACAGGACTTGTAAAAGGGATGCTGGCAATCAGCATGCTTCCAGCCATAAGCTTAATGGTGTTGATTTTAATATTTTTAAAATTTTCACTGATGTAGTTTTTTATACTGTAGTAAAAATTTTTGTTTGTTGAAATATCTTCTTTATTAGTTAATTCTTTTGCAAACTCAGTTAAATCCGGATTGATGTATAAAGTCAAAATATAACCAGACGCGTCTTTATCTAATTGGTGTTTGATAAAAATATCCATTACCAATACTCCTTTAGCAGCCTATGATAAAAATTTAGTCAATATAGTTTGGCAAGCATGAAAGCATTTTATGCATTACCTGATAGTCAATCTTTGATAATTGATATTTCTGCTATCCGGCTGTATCATTTAAAGGATACACACCACCATGGACTTCACCAAAAAATTGATTTAAATATTTCCCTTAATTTTTCTGAATGTAACTTCATTTTTTGAATTAACTTGATAAATTATAATTACCCATGATATAATAAAAAAAAATATAAGGAGTGAGAAAATGGATTCCATCGTTTCAGCTGGTAATATTAGTTTTTTTCTGGTGTTTATTGAAGGTATTGTATCTTTTTTTTCACCTTGCGTAATTCCTTTAATCCCGCTTTATATGAGTTATTTGGCAGGAAGCTCCAATGAGACTTCTGAAAATGGTAAAATGATTTTTGATAGAAAAAAAGTCTTTATCAATACAATATTTTTTGTATTGGGAATTTCCTTTGCATTCTTTATTCTGGGTATGACTTTTACAGCTATAGGAAGTTTTTTAAACAGTAACCGCTTACTTTTTACCCGCATTGCAGGAATACTTGTTATTATTTTAGGTTTATTCCAGTTAGGTTTATTTAATATAAAATTTTTAAATCAAGAACGAAAAATTCATCTGAATATCGATAATAAAAAAGTGAATCCTTTTGTCGCTTTTCTTCTTGGATTTACTTTTAGCTTTGCCTGGACGCCTTGTGTTGGTCCAGCCCTGTCTTCTGTATTGATTTTTGCCTCAAGTTCCAACAGCTACATTATTGGTAATTTATTAGTTCTATTATATACTCTTGGCTTTATCATTCCATTCTTATTACTGGGCTTATTTACGACTCAAGTGATAAACTTTTTAGATAAACATAGAAATATTGTAAAATACACTGTAAAAATTGGCGGAGTGCTTTTAATTCTTATCGGAATTATACTGTTTACCGGCTGGATGAATAGTATATCAAGCTACTTAAATTCTTTTGGTAGTTCCAGGACGCCCAATCAGCAAGAAGAAATCTCAGATTCTTCAACCGATGAAAAAAATGAAGAAAATCAAGAGCAAACAAATGAAGAAAATCAAGAAACAAATGAAGAAACAATATATCCTGCCATTGATTTTACTTTGGTCGATCAATATGGCAATGAGCATACGCTTTCTGAATACAAAGGCAAAGTGGTATTCCTGAATTTTTGGGCAACCTGGTGTCCACCTTGCCGGGCTGAAATGCCTGACATCGAAGAACTGTATCATGAATATGGAGAAAATCAGGAAGACGTCATTATTTTAGGTATTTCTAGCCCTAAAACTGCTGAAAATCCTTATACCAAGGAAGTAGACAAAGAAGGGGTTATTCAATTTTTAGATGAAAGGCATATTACTTTCCCTATCTTATTTGATGAAACTGGCTCTGTTTTTTATGACTATGAGATTTATTCCTTGCCGACCAGTTACTTTATTGATAAAGAAGGCAATATTTATGGCTATGCACCAGGAATGATTACTAAAGATGTCATGAAAAGCACCATAGAACTGTTGAGAAATCCTGTAGACTAAATCCAGTTTAAGAATACTTTTCATGCCATTATTACAATACCATAATCCTGTCTTTTATACGATAAAGATAAATTTAAAGGGGTATGGATATGAAAAATCAATATAATTTACCATGCAATATTGCACAAACACTAAATATCATAGGAGATAAATGGACCTTATTAATTCTTTGTCAAATCTTTAAAGGAAATGATACTTTTAATGCTTTGCTTGAAAACTTAGAAGGTATTTCTACCAACCTCTTATCCAATCGTCTAAAGGCTTTAGAAAAAGATGAACTAATCATTCCTGTTCTATATCAAAAACACCCTCCCCGCTATCGATATGAACTGACAGAAAGCGGAAAAGATTTAGAAGATATATTTTACAGCATTATCCTTTGGGGAGAAAGACATTTAAAAAAATGCTATAAAGAAGTCATTCATCAGTCCTGTCATCACAAAATTCAACTAAAATATTATTGTCCCCACTGTGATAAAATGATTAATAAAAATGAGCTTTTCATTAAAGACATTGAATAAAAAAAGCCAGTCAACTGGCTTTTTTTATTCGGGCATATTTTCCACTTCTTTTATCCGAGTTTTCTGCTATCTTACCATCCGTCATAATTAGCTATAGAAAATCTAAAATCTGACTGGGTAATAGTCTGATATTTTTGCATCCCGAAAGAACTAGGCTTCCAGCCACTTTTAACGGCTCCGCCAAAAGGTTAATCTCTGATCTGGATAAGTTTAGATCTCCCTTTAAAATTATACTTTCCTGTCAACAAGTAAATAACTGGCTAAATAAATTCCTTCTACTCTCTTTATCAAAATATATAATTAAAAGTTTTATGCTCACTCTTCTAATCTATGTTCATTAAAAAAATCTTATCAAACAGGTTAAATATTTTTCATATGTTTATTAAAGTTTGAACTATTTTAATGATTTAATAGAAAAATATCGAAAAATATCGAAAAATATGATAAGTTAAAATATATCATAAAATTATTTTATGGAGTGGAATTTAAAATGGCTGGAGAAAAAATCCTGATTGTAGATGATAAAAAAGAAATTGCTGAATTAATCCGGGATTATTTAGAAAATGAAGAGTATATTTCCGTAGAATAAATATAATTATTCTGATTAGCCATAAATACTACTGAATAACCTTTTTCAGGAATCATTAATATATGGCAATGATAAGTATTAAGATCTCCGCTGCTATGAATAACGGTATAACCCTTCGTACTATGTGCAATATTCCAGCCCATAGAATAATTTGAATCTCCCATTAAATCGGGGGCAAAGATTTTTTTTAAGCTTTCCTTAGAAAGAAGCTCATAATCTGAATTTGAACTATAATTGAGAGCCATAAGATATTTCATCATATCGTTTGCTGTCGAAACAATATAGCCTTCTGGCAATGCGTAGCTTAAAAAAGCTTCTTTCTTTTTTACCGCGAAACCAAAAAAAGAACTATATCCTTTGCTGACACTGCTTTCAATATTCTCTTTATCTAAGAACGTATGATTCATGGACAAAGGTTCAAGAATGTTACTTTTAACATATTCACTATAACTTTGCCCTGAAACTTCTTCAATGATTAACCCTAAAATCTGATAGTTTGGATTAAAGTAATTAAAAACTGTTCCAGGTTCAGCTACAGGTTTAGCCTTTGAAAGGTCCTTAACAGCAAATACTAGAGAACTATCTGGAGGTAAATGTTTATAGTAACTTTTCTCTGACAATCCACTTCTGTGGTTTAAGAGATCTTTAATCTTTATTTTTTTGCTAATCTCCTCATGATTCACTTTAAACCAGGGCAGGTAATCTACGACAACATCTTCTAAATTAATTTCACCTTTCTCAGCTAATTGCATAATGGCAAGAGCAGTAAAATTTTTGCTTACAGAAGCAATATACATCGGTGTATCCGCTGTAACTTCTAATCCTTCAGGCGTTTTACCAAAGCCTTTTGAATAAATTATCTCATCATCTTTTGCTATAGCAAGTTCAATGCCAGGTATCTTGTAAACTAACATGTATCGATATACAAATTCGTCTAATTCTTCCTCAGTATTGAAAGCTATAATTTCATTAACATAAAATATGAATATTAATAGAAAAGCAAGCAATCTAAGCTGGGTATTTCTTTTCAAACAAAACCTCCTTACATCTATTCATATTTTTACAACTATACGCTTATAAAAAATCAAAGTATGAACATAATTGGGGACCAAAAATTAAAACGAGGCAACAACTCCTCGTTTTAAAAATTGGAACCATTCCAGCCCCAATGTTTACATTCTTCATATTTTACATAAATACCATTTGGTTTAATTCCCAATTCTTCATTTAAAATATCTGTAACTGCCTTCGTCAACTTATCATAGGCCTCCTGCGAAGCTGAACCAAAAAGCATCACTTCCACAAAAGCTAAAGGTTCCTGGTTGCTACCTTTGAAATACATAGGCAGATTATCCTGGAAAGAAAGCATTAACCAATTTTCAGTTTTACCAGGAATAAGCTCTATGGCTTTACCAAGTTTTGCTTTAATATTTTCTCTTTTTTCAGCATCAATCGATACGCTCGTTCTCGTACTTATAAAAGGCATAAAATCATTCCTTTCTATTTATGTCATTAATTTTTCTTAGCTGATTTAGATTTTTATTTATTCATATAAGCCGTCCTGACAAATGTATAATAACAATGAACTGAATTTTTTTAACTGTACAATAAATATCATACAGCTTTTTGAATGCAGTTTAAATAATGATTTAATATTTTTTAATCATGCCGCTTTTTAAGTAATACATTAAGCCAGTATTCACCTTCTTTATCTTTTCGAATCTTAACTCTGTCTTTTGATTTACTCATCTTAAGAATCTCGAATTCTTTATGTTTACTTATAATTTTTTCGAAAGACTTTTCATTATGATATCTAAAATACCTTCCCTCATTCCATTCTTCTTTATCTCCATACTTAAATGACAGATAAAAGAGGCCCGGAGTTTTTAAACTTTTTGAAACACGTTTAATAACATCTTCTATCTCTATATCATTGAAATGAAGTAAAGAGGCACAGGCCCATACGCCGTCAAATTGCAACTGAAAATCCATTTCTTGAAATTTCATATGCAATACTGGCTGTTTAATGAGCTGAGAACTTAATTTTACCATTTCTTCTGAGCCATCAATAGCCGTTACTCTGTAGCCTTTCTGAATAAAATATAAACTGTCTCTTCCTGAACCACATCCAAGGTCCAAAATATGTCCACCTTATTTGACATTCGCTAAAAAGTCAGCATAAATTTCTGTCATATCAGCTTCAACAGTACTTTCGTAGAAAGCTTTTGCATTCTTATTGTAATATTCAATACTCATAAACAATCCTTTCTATCTTACTTATCGAGTGATTTCTTATTATTTTGGTACATTAGTGTTTCTGTGATAAACTCGTTAATAATTACTATCACTTTTTTTATTTGAATGAGTTTCATTGACCTCGTTCCTTACCTTGTGTAGATTAAACAATTTATACATGTTGAGTTTCGAAAGATCCTTCCCTATGTAAAACAGTAATCAAAATACACTAAACATTTTATATCTTTTTATACATAGTATAATTTATTAACAGCAACTTTACAATATTAGTTACTAAAAGATAAACCCCTTTTAATATTTTAGACTATTGGTATTTTAGCAAATTAAAACAGTATCTTAGATATATATAAAAAATATTATGTTAACAAGAAAAAATTGTATATATTTAATATAAAAAATAACAAAATCAAAAGTTTACACTTAATTCATAATTTGTTCATAATTATTTTCTATAATTTGCAAGTAGACAAGGGGGTGTGGAAATAACTGTAACTTCATTATTGAAGTTCAAGCTAAAAAATATTCTTTAAATCATTTCTATTAAAAAAATTCTTAATGGAGGGATTAAAATGATTAAAAAATATATGTCTTTATTTTTAGCTGTAGCATTAACTCTTTCTATTGCTGTAACAGGATGCTCAAATAGTGGAGAAGATACAAGCTCTCAACCAGCTCAAACTGAAGAAGTAACAAATACTGAAGATAGTACAACAGAAGAGGCTTCTGAAGAAACTGCTGAAGAAGCAGCTGAAGAGGCTTCTGCTGAAGAAAGTACTGAAGAAAACTAAAATAAAGCCCTTTACAGGGCTTTATTTTTTATCCTATTTTATTGTCTTTTTTGTCTTTATTAATCGAATCTTTTTCTGTCTTATCGTCCATCTTTTCTTTTAATATCTTAATGGTTTTCTTTGATTTTCCTCTCATTTTAGTTTTTGCACTTGCTTTTTTAATATCTTCTGTCAACGCCGGGCTATTTTTGACCGAATCGCCGGTTAAAAATTGACCCAATCGCCGGTTTTTGTTTAAACACCCCGTGCCATATTATCTAATTCCGGGATATCGGCCGGGGGCACTACTTTGACACCGCCTTTTATCCTGCTTTTCAGTCTATAGCTATCACCCCTTATGTTTATGATATGTGCATGATGCAGCAATCTATCAAGTATTGCTGTCGCTATTACTGTATCATTCATTAGCTCTCCCCAGTCTCCAAAGTATTTGTTACTGGTCAGTATAATACTGCCGTTTTCATACCTTGTGCATATAAGTCTAAAGAATAATTCCGCTGATGCACGATCTAGCTGCATATATCCCACTTCGTCAATGATCAGTATGTCGGGCCGGGTATACACGCGCCACCTGCGCTCTAGTTTGCCTTGCAGATCTGCCTTTTTTAAATCTGATATCAGATGCGCCAGGCTGGCATAATATACTGTCATACCGGACCTTAACGCTTGCATCGCAAGACCTACTGCAAGGTGAGTTTTTCCGACTCCAGGTGGTCCTAAAAAAATTACGTTCTCCTTCCTTGCTACAAAAGCAAGTGTTGATAACTCTTTGATTTGCTTTACATCTATGCTGGGTTGAAACCCAAAATCGAACTCTTCCAGTGTCTTTCTATGCGGCAGTCTGGACAGCTTAATCCTTGTTTCTTCGCTGCGGCGTTTTTTCTCCTGTATTTCAGCCTCCAAAAGCTCACTTAAGAACGACAGATAAGTTGCATCTTTATGCATCGCATCTTCAAGTTTTGCATCCAATAGCTCGGAGGCCGTGTTCAAACCAAGCTCATACAGGAGGTTGCGGGTATGCTCCAGTT
>ENA-OWPA01000088-OWPA01000088.1-bioreactor-metagenome-genome-assembly--contig:-NODE-88-length-175791-cov-8.852510_pt1 | contig 175791 bp, 170 predicted proteins | sample MGYA00238139_ERZ651803 | MGnify/ENA primary metagenome ERZ651803 (study PRJEB26909, sample SAMN07631231) | bioreactor metagenome | isolation source: Switchgrass digestor | place: USA: Dartmouth...
TATTCTGTCTTCAAATCCACAAAAGGATGTATCAGTTCATCCTTTATGTATTTCCATATGATACGGGTCATTTCATCCCCGTCCATCTCAACAAGAGGTGTTTTCATCATAATCCTGTTCATATTTCATTTCCTTTCCCTGTAATCTTTTTTATCCACGGAAGTTTTCCGCCGGTCTTCAAAATCTCAGCATCAAGTTGGGACAGTGAATGATTTAATTTAATTCTTTTATCCTTTGTTTTATTGTAAAGTATGCATTCACCCTTAAGATCTCCAATATGGAGCTCCAGTTCATCCATCTCATCAATGGCAGAATAATCGTCTGGATTTTCAAAAGTCAGAGGAACAATGCCGAAGTTAACCAGGTTCGCCAGATGAATTCTTGCAAAGGATTTTGCAATTACAGCCTTAACCCCCAGATATTTCGGAGCAAGAGCCGCGTGTTCCCGGCTGGAACCCTGACCGTAGTTTTCTCCTGCTATAATGAAACCACCGTTGTTTTCTTTTGCTTTCCGGTAAAAATCAGCATCCACGTTTTCAAACACAAATTTTGATATTTCAGGGATATTGCTTCTTAGCGGAAGAACTTTGGCACCTGCAGGCATAATATGGTCGGTTGTGATATTGTCTTCAACCTTAATCAGAACCCTGCCTGAAAGCATATCACCAATAGGTTCAAAGGTTGGAAGCGGTGCGATGTTTGGACCTCTTAAAACTTGTACTTTTTTCGCTTCTTCTTCAGGCAGAGGCTTCAGAATCATGTTATCATTTACAAAGAACCTGTCAGGCATTGTGAATTTCGGGAATTCACCCAACTCCCTTGGATCTGTCAGATATCCGGTAATTGCCGTTGCAACGGCAACCTCAGGACTTACAAGATATACTTCGGCATCAGCGGTTCCGCTTCTGCCCTTAAAATTCCTGTTAAAGGTTCTTACCGATACACCGCCGGAATTTGGTGCAGATCCCATACCAATACATGGGCCGCATGCATTTTCCAGTATTCTCACACCTGCTCTTACCAGTTCCCTGTATTCGCCGCTTTCAACAAGATGTTCTACAACCTGGCGTGAACCTGGGCTTACCGTTACATGAAGATCACTGCAGACAGTTCTGCCTTTCAATGCATTGGCAACAACTTTTAAGTCGCGCAATGACGAATTCGTACATGAACCTATTGCCACCTGGTCTACCTTAATTCTGCCTGCTTCACGTACCTTTACAACATTGCCCGGGCTATGGGGCAACGCTACCATTGGCTCAAGGGTTGATAAATCTATTTCAATAATCTCGTCATATTCTGCATTATCATCGGGCAACAATTCAATCCATTGGTCTTCCCTTCCCTGGCTTCGCAGGAAATCTCTTGTAATTTCATCACTTGGGAATATGCTTGTTGTACATCCTGTCTCGGTTCCCATATTCGTTATTGTTGCCCTGTCGGTAACGCTTAAAGTTTTTACTCCTTCTCCGAAGTATTCCAGAACCTTACCAACACCGCCCTTGACGTCTATCCTGCGCAATACTTCAAGAATTACATCCTTCGCTGATACCCATGGTGAAAGTTTTCCTGTAAGACGTACGCCAACAATTCTGGGATATTTTATCCTAAACGGTGCTCCGGCCATAGCACATGCTACATCCAATCCGCCTGCCCCCATTGCAAAGCATCCTATACCTCCAGCAGTTGGAGTATGACTGTCTGATCCTATTAAAGTGTTTCCAGGTTTTGCGAAGCGTTCAAGGAACACCTGGTGACATATCCCGTTACCCGGTCTTGAAAAATAAATGCCGTAACGTTGTGCAACAGACTGTAAGTAACGGTGGTCATCCGCATTTTTAAAGTCGGTCTGAAGCATGTTATGGTCAACAAAACTTACACTAAACTCAGTTTGCACTCTGTCTATGCCTATAGCCTCAAATTGAAGGTAAGCCATGGTTCCTGTTGCATCCTGAGTCAGTGTATTGTCTATACGCAATGCAACTTCCGACCCGGCCTTCTTTTCCCCCTCAATTATATGTTTATTCAGGATTTTTTCTGTAACAGTACCTGCCATACTCAACACCTGCTTTCTATAAGAAATATGTATTTTTATTCAGAATTAACCTCTGTATAAATAGACTTTAGCCCGTTATTATCCTATTATAAATGATTGAAGGTTCATGTCAAGTAAATGTATTTTTTGTATAATGCCGAAAAATGCACGGTTTCTCGTTGTTTCTTGTTACATATATCCAAACTGCATTGTGATAAAGTGTTATTGCAATGCTCAAATATAATCATTATACCGTGCAGGAAATTAATCCGTTGTTTTACCTCTGTAAAAAATGTATAATACTTTTATCAGTGTATTTATTCCTACTCTGTTAAAGGAGGTAAACCCGCAGGTAATGAGTGAGCATTTGGATATTGCCGAAAAGAAAATCCTGATTCTGTACTTTTTTAAAGTCATAGATATGCCTGTCGGAAGCATGCAGTTTGTTAGAATTATGCTGGAAAACAGGTTAATAAATTATTTTTACATGCAGCAATATTTAAGCGAACTTATCGAGGAAAAACTGGTAACAGCTGAAAAAAAAGACGGTATTTCTTACTATACAATCACAGAGAAAGGCTCAGAAGTTCTGGATATGTTTGAATCCATTCTGCCTGCCGGCCTGAAAAAGCTAATCAAAGACAGTACTGCAGAAATAAGGAACAAAATCCGCACCGAAACCATGATCACTGCTGATTACATTCCCGAAGGCGACGGATACACAGTGTTGTGTAAAATCAGAGAAAATGATTTTTCATTGATGGAAGTAAAAATAGCAGCGGGTACAAAGGAAGATGCCCGCAATATATGCAAAAACTGGACCAGCTTTCCGCAGGAAATATACCTGGAAATTCTGGACACGATGATTAGAAACCGGGAAAAGAACCCGCAGGTTGATGAGTTCGTTACGGATGATCAAAAATAAATGATTTTACCATAGCAAAAAACTCTCTCAAATAACAGTTTATAAGGACAATCCCCGGAGTAGATGTACCGCATCCGTATGCATCAAGGCCGTTTCTCCTGGCAAGCATCGTGGATCTGAAAATGTGAAAATCGTTGGTTATAAATGCTATTTTTTTGCCCGCATCTATTAATTCTTTTGAATATTTAAAATTCTCCATTGTACTGGTAGATTTATCTTCAATAATAATTCTTCCGGGGTTTATACCCCTGTCGGCGAGATAATACGCCATTGCAAGTGCTTCAGGCATTGGTTCATTTCTACCCTGCCCGCCTGATACAACTATATATGCATCAGGGTGCTGTTTCGCTAATTCCAGGCCCAGTTGAAGCCTTTTCTCCAAGGTAAGAGTTGGGCTTCCATCCCCATAAATCCCGGCTCCCAAAATTAAGATATAATCGGGATTATTTTCAGGATTCTGATTAAAAATACCGCCCAGGACAATACAACCTTCTAGAATAATAAAGAAAAACATGAATAATATAAAACACCAGTATGTAATACCGCGTAAAACCGGATTTATCTTATTCAAATATTTTTCATAAAGGGGTTTAAGTGACCAGACAATACATGCAAGCCCAATAACTGAAGGCATGAAAACTCCCAGATCCATTCCTTGTACAACGGCTCTGACAATAATAGTATCAAGTATCCCTAAAACACCAATTACAAACAGTATAGCCCGACCGATTCTCTTATTTTTCATTCTCACAGTATCTACGTCCACAATAATCAGTTTATGAATATTTCCACATAATAATAATTTTCAACAATATTATATATGAAAACATTCATAAATAAAAGCATTTTGGGGAAACTTGCACTTATTTTGAGAAGTAAATATCCGAGAACTCTATATTCATCATGTCAACTATTTTTCTGTTTTCACCGTCATCATAGCTGACTTCTGTTGTATCCTTAGTTTCAGAGGCATCAGGAAGCCTTACCAAAAAGGTTGTTCCCTGAAAAGGCTTGCTTTTAACAGATATGGTTCCTCCCATTTTTTCCACAAACATTTTTACAAGATAAAGCCCTATTCCGCTTCCTTCAGCCTGCCTGGATAGACTTGAATCAACCTGGCCAAAACGTTCAAAAATAACACCTATTTTATCTTCCGGAATTCCCACGCCCTCATCTTTTACGGCCAAATTGACATAACCGTTTTTGATAATCAACATGACCTTTACATTTTTGCCTTTCGGAGTAAACTTAATTGCGTTGGACAGGATATTCAACAATATGCGCTCATATTTTTCATCGTCAATAAAAATCATTTTTTCTGAAACATTTGAAGTAAAAGTAACGTTAAGCTCTTTCTGGCCGGCGTACAGTTTAACCGATTCTGTTATCAGCCTTGTAAGTGATACGATATCTATGGTTCTGTTATTCAACCGGATTTGATCGGCCGTCCCCCTGGTAATATCCAGAAGGTTCCTGACAAGCCTGAATTGCCTTAGTGAATTTTGTTTGATTGTATTTATATATCTTTTTGCTTTATCGCTTAATTCATTTGCACAAAACAGCTCCATTGCCTGGATTGCTGTCATAATAACCGATAATGGCGTCTTAAACTCATGGGAGATTAGTGTCAGAAAATTGTCTTTAACCTCTATAACCCTTTCAAGATACTCCTTCTTCTCCTTTTCGAGCTTCAGTACATAATAATCGTTATTTACCTGGTTTGTAACATCCCTTATGGAAATAATGGAAAAGTATATATTGTTGAAATTGTCGTATACAGGCCTTCCGCTGATACTGTAATGATGAGTGTCTTCCTGCGTAACTACTGTAACTCTGAATGCTTCATATATATCTCCTTTTAAAATTTTAAATATTGGCAAATCATTATAAGGTATTTCCTCATCATTTGAGTTATAATACTTTATATTAACCGGGGGCAGGTTATACTTAAAACCGTTGAAATAGTGCTTTACTATATGTGCTTCCTGATTCAGCGCCACTATACTGTAGTCGGGGTAAACTACAAAAAGTGCATCTGACATGTTTTCAACTACTGTTTCAAAGTTCTGGCACTGTTTCGATATGTACGGGCTCTGGCAGTTGGCTTGATTTCTGTTTATCACCGTTTCGGTAACATCAAAGGTTGTTTCTATGAAGTATAACAATTTGCCTTCCTGTAATATCGGAGTTAATGATACATTCCAGTAGGAAATGCCTTTTTTCATTCCACTGTGGCGATACTCAGGGAGATTAACTCCCTTTTTTGTCTGAAATGCAATATGCCAGACTTTCTCAAAAGCGCTACCTTTCCACCCTGTAATTATTTCATAAACAGGTTTTCCTATACTGAAATTTTTGTTATTATATGGCTCTTCCAACCTGTTCAGCCAGATTTGATTGGCATCAAGCAAAACCATGTCTGCTGCTCTGAAAATAGCCATGCCAAACTGGCTGTTTGAAAGGAACTGCTGAATTGCATTTATCTCCAGGATATCATTTTTCACAGGTGAATAACTGTTATAATATTCGTTCATCATTTCCCCCATTGGTATTTGTATAAAATTTCTGTCTGTGTGACACTTTCCTACATACTAACTATTATTTAACATAATTTTCCCATATTTTCAAGGTAAACAGCAAACATTTCCAGAATAAAATGCGAAGTATAAAGAAATTTTCTATTTACCCGTGAACAGGCAAATTGGAACATAAGGTAGCAAAAAAGGCAGACTATTCAGTCTGCCCCACAATCAGCATAATATACATCATACAAGGATAAGCCCGGGGTTATCACCTGTTATACATTTCCCACCACCGGGAGTAACTATAAATGTATTTTCAACCCCTACCATTCCAATACCTTTTATACCTTTTTTAGGCTCAAGCGCTATTACCATTCCTTCCTGCAACGGTTCCATAAAACCATCTGCAATTACCGGGTATTCGTCCACATTCAAACCAATTCCATGACCTATAAATTTAACCCTCCGGTTGCCATATCCCATGAAATTTACCAGGAAGTCTGAACTGAGCCTGTTAAATATGGATTTATATATCTCAGCCGGAACTGCACCCGGCTTAAGCATTAATGCGGCTTCGTTCTGTATTTCCAGGCATTTTTTGTGAATATCAATCACTTCGTCAGGCAATGCTTTTCCAAACATATAGGTCATTGTTTTATCAGTATGATATCCATCTACGGCACAGCCTGCATCAATAAAAACCAAGTCCCCGGTTTTAAGTTTCCGCTCCCTGCTCCCGAATGAAGGTACTGCAGGACTCAAACCGTAATTGCCGCCCGGGCCGTCAAAAAATGTCGGGTAAATGGAACTTTCACCAAAAGCAATATGGCCTAATATTAACTGCGTATCAAACATGCCGAAACGGACACCCGCGTCGTGTCCTTCCTCAACCATCACATTATAAAGCTTTATCGCCAGCTCTGCTTCACTCATGCCTTCTTTGAGAATTTCAGGTATTTGCTCTTCTAAAACCTTTTTATGGATATTTCCCGCCTTTATCATTAATTCAAGCTCATAACAGCTTTTTACTGCTCTAACCGAGTTTATTGCACCATCAACGGGGTTTACCGATTCGAACGGGAAATGCTTTCTGAACCTTTCAACCAGAGCTACCGGTACAACCTCTGTTTCAAGATATACAGCCGATGGCACCTTTCCAAAACATGAAGCTGCTTCCCTGTAGCTGTTCATTGGCTTTATATTTGGAAACAAAGACTCATCCACGGCCCTGTCGAAACTTCTTCTGACCCAATACTCAGCCTCGCGATCCCGTGGGATCAAAATCATTCCGTCCTGCATTGTGCCGGTAAAATAATACTGATTAACCTTGCTGAAAATTACCGCCAGTTCCCACTCAGGGTTGAGCATGTCCATTTTTTCCCTGAACCGATTCATCCTGGTTTGAAGTTCTGATAAAGGTACTTTTTTAATCATAATCGCTCCTGTACTTTAAATTTTACCGTGATTAAAATTAACTGTTGTGAAAATACAGGTATTCAAAAAGGATTTCACTTTATTGCCAACAGTATAATAAATACAATAATAAATCCAATAACAGCCAATACCAGCTTAATTTTCTTAGCCTTTTCAGGATCCATTGGCTTATAGTATTTTAATGTTACTTCTTTATTACAATAAGGACACCTGGTCATGTGGTACAGGATATCCTTACCACAGTTCGGGCATGGCTCCAGATACCTTTCAAAACCTTTCATTTTGTTATCTTTATTGCTCTTTTTATCCTCATTCTTCATAATGATAACTCCGGCTAAGCCTGTTAAAACAATCGTTGAAATTGCATCGCAATTTCAACAGACCATTTCAACAAGGCGTGGATATTGATAAATCACTTAAACCAAACCTGGGTACAAAAGAGTAAAAACACGAAACAGGCAGCAATAAATACAAAGCCAATCAGCAAACCTGCAGCAAGAGCTCCTTTCATGATATAAAAGGTTTCTCTCACATCAGGTGCAGGCTTTTCGGATGAAGTACCGCTCTGTTTCTGATTTTCCTTAACATACCACGGAGTGCCCTCAATATTCATATTTGCAATTACTCTGCCGTCATCATCGTCGTAAGTTCTTTTTCTCATCACTGCTCACTTTCTAAAATATATCACTCCAAAACTATACCCGGCATCAAGTAAATATAATCTCAAAATTATTTGACCAACTTAAATTTTACTTGGCTATATCCTTGTCATACAAATGGCAGACAACCCTATGCCCATTCTCCGCTTCTACCTCTTTTGGCGCTACTGTCTTACATATTTCCATGCATTCCTTGCATCTTGTATGGAATTTGCATCCACTGGGTGGATTTGCTGGAGAAGGAATGCTTCCCTCAAGTATAATCCTGTTCATTTTAACATCAGGATCGGGTATCGGTATTGCGCTGAATAATGCCTTTGTATATGGGTGCAGAGGATTTTTGAATATTGATTCTTTATCCGCATATTCAACAAGGTTGCCAAGATACATTACACCCACTGTGTCTGAAATATGCTCAACCACAGACAAATCATGGGATATAAACAGGTACGTCAGCTTGTATTTTTCCTGCAGATCCTTAAGCAGATTAATGATCTGTGCCTGGATTGATACATCAAGAGCAGATACAGGCTCATCGCATACAACAAATTCCGGATTCAGGGCAAGAGCCCTGGCAATACATATTCTCTGCCTTTGTCCGCCGGAAAACTCATGAGGATACCTGTCCTTGTGATAGGGCTGTAATCCGCAATCAAGCATAATTTTATTTATATAGTCATTATACTCTTCTTTCGGTACAATATTATTATCCTTAACCGCTTCACCTATAATTTCACCGACGGGCAACCGCGGGGAAAGGCTTGAATACGGATCCTGGAAAATAATTTGAATTCTTGGACGCAACTTTCTTAACTTTTTACGGTCCAATTCAAAAATCGGTATACCGTCAAAATATACTTCTCCGTCGGTTTTGTCGGTAAGCCTTAATACAGTTTTACCTATGGTTGTTTTTCCGCACCCTGATTCACCAACGAGGCCCATTGTTGTTCCGCGCCTGATTTTAAAGCTTACTCCGTCTATTGCCTTAACATAACCGCTTGCCCTGCCAAATATACCTGATTTAATCGGGTAATATTTTTTCAAATTCTTAACTTCAAGTATATAATCATTTTTATTTGTTTGGATATCATTTACTACCGAATTAGCCATTTTTTGCCTCCTTCGCTTGTGAATACAGGTAACAGCTAACCATGTGCGTTTCGTTCAGATAGACTTCAGGAGGATAATCTCCATCACAAGCTTTAATACATCTATCACATCTGTCTTTAAAATAGCAGTAGTTTGGCATATTTATTGGATTAGGAACATTTCCGGGTATGCTGTAAAGCCTTTCAACCCGCTTGTTTACAACAGGTTTACTGTTCATCAGGCCTATTGTATACGGATGCGACGGGTTATGGAATATGTCTTTTGCAGTTCCCTTCTCCACTATTTTACCAGCATACATAACGACAACATAATCTGCCATTTCAGCAATTACACCCAGATCATGTGTTATAAGCATGATACTGCTGTTTATTTTGTCTTTCAGGTTTCTCAGCAAATCAAGGATCTGAGCCTGTATTGTAACATCCAATGCTGTTGTCGGCTCATCGGCTATTATAAGTTTTGGCTCACATGCAAGAGCCATTGCTATCATAATTCTTTGACGCATACCACCCGACAGCTCATGGGGGAACATTCTATATACGCCATGGGAATTAGCAATGCCTACCATTTCAAGCATCTGAATGGTTCTAGCCTTCACTTCTTCTTTTGATAGCTGCGGATTGTGTAATGCTATTACTTCATCAACCTGATCGCCAATGCGGAAAACCGGGTTCAAGCTTGTCATAGGTTCCTGAAATATCATTGACATTTTATTTCCCCTGATTTTCTGCATTCTTTCTGCAGGTGTCTTCGCAATATTGTATACAAAATCCCCGGCATTAAATCTGATTTCGCCGCCGACAATCTGCCCCATAGGTCTGGGAAGAAGCTGCATCAATGAAAGGCTTGTAACAGATTTTCCACACCCTGATTCACCTACAATACCAACGGTTTTCCCTTTTGGTACATCAAAGGATACACCATTTACTGCCTTAACAGTACCTATATCTGTAAAAAAGTAAGTATGCAAATTATCAAATTCAACAACATTTTCAGGATTCCGCATAGCAGACTTAAATTCCGATTCAGGCACATTCTTGCGGTTGTATTGCTTCTCATATGCCCTGGTTATTTTCCTGTTTTCTTTCGAAATCCTTCTTGTTTCTTTTGCGGAAATATAATTAGCCTTTTTAATACTGGTCTTTAAAGCATGTCCTGCAATTAATCCTGATTTTTTACCATTTCCATTTTTGCTTGTCATCCTCAGCACCTACCTTTTCATCTTGGGGTCAAAAGCATCGCGAAGACCGTCGCCAACGAAATTGAAACCTAATACTGTAAGTAATATCAGAAGTCCTGCAGGTACCCATACAAACCAATAGTTTGTCATTTCGTATGCTGTCGATACAGCACTTATTATATTACCCCATGAAGCGAAAGGAAATTTAACACCCAAACCAAAATAACTCAATGTGGACTCATAGAGTATTATATTTCCAAGGCCAAGAGTTGCCAATACGATCAGCTGGGGCACTACATTAGGTACCAGATGTTTGAAAATTCTTTTGGATGTGCGTAGTCCGGTAGCTTCTGTTGCGATCATGAACTCCTGCTCCCTTAATGACAGTATTTGTCCACGTACCATTCTTGCAATTGCGGGCCAACTCATCAAACCCAGAATTATCATCAAGTAATAGATTCTTTTTTGTGGCTGCACATTCATGGAGTCCATAACAGCACCCATAATCATTATCAACGGCAAAAACGGAATACAGTTAAATACGTCAACAATACGCATGATGAGCATATCCACCCATTTGCCGAAATATCCTGCCAATCCGCCAAGTATTACACCAATGAGAGTTTCAAGAAATACAACAATAAAACCAATTAAAAGAGATACTCTTCCTCCATACATCAAACGTGTTAACACGTCCATTCCATGACCATCGGTTCCCAGCCAGTGTTTGCCGGACGGTGATTCATACATGGATATTAAATGGGTTGGTGCCTCGGTTTTAATTGTGTAAACATTATTCAGTTTTGTAATAGTATACTCGGTACTGCCATTTTCATTTTCAAAAACAAAAGAAGTCTGTCCGTTGGAAATAGCTTTTTGAAAAGCCTCTTTAAAGTCTATTGATAAAAATATTTCGGGAGAAGCAGGCTGGAAAGCCAATTCTGATACAATAGCGTAAGGAACTTTTTCGCCCGATTTAAGCTGGTACACTACAGAGAAATTATCATATTCTTCAATTGAAAAATTCTCACCGTTCAAAGAAAATGAACCGGATTCAGCAGTACGGATTGCTTTTTCAGCAGCATATCTAAAATTGTAATCAACCTTAATGTCCTTTCCGGCAGGCTCAATTATAAGCATTGATTCCAAAGCAATATCTTCTGATTTTCCAAGAATATAATCCCTGTTCTGACGTTTGACTGTATATATTTCATCTTCAAATTCAAATTGCTCTGCGCCAGAGTCAATTGCCGTCTTAGCAGCTTCTTGAAGTGATTCTGAAATTGCATAATTGTTTATCGGGTTTACACCAAAAATGCCTCTGAAATACGTAACATTCGCTATAGGGGTTATATGTGTGATTCTGTAAAAATCTTCAGCTTCCTGGATTATAGCATATTCAATACCATTATGCTCAAAAAAGGAAGCTCCCTGGTTTTTTGCCAGTATAAATTTAGCATGAGCGCTATCGCCATACTCTTTTCCTTCAACTACAGAATATCTGAACTGATTATTTTGTGTAACGCTGGCAAACTCCTTTGCCATTACTCCAACATACGTAAAAACCTGTGTCTCATCATATGGGCTGATGACTCCGCCTAAAAATGAAAACATGAACATAAATACAATGATAAAAAAACCAACAATAGCAAGCCTGTTTCTGATAAATCGCTTTAATACGAGCATACCCGGGGATAAAACCTTTACACGTTGCTCGTCAGAAAGACTCGTTGAAGTACTTATATGTTCATTATATACATTTTCATTGTAATCCACAGATTCAATAGGATTATCATTTTTTACATAACTGTTTTTATCCACGATTTACCTCCTATTTAAAACGGTGGTTATTCCACTTGTTATTAAAACTGCAATCATTTTTAATCTCCTTCATCAACTGATTCTTACGCGAGGATCCACCACAGCGTACAGGATATCAGCGATCAATGTCCCAAGAAGTGTAAGTAATGCCATAAACGTCATGTAGAACATGGTAAACGGTATATCACCATTTGTTATAGCCAGATATGATGTATAACCTATTCCCGGTATCTGGAAAAGAGTTTCTGTTACCATGGCACCTGCAAATAAGCCAGGCAAAGATCCTCCTAATATGGTTACAACCGGAATAAGGGTATTTCTGAAAGCATGATAATTTATAACCTTCTTTTCCGGCAATCCTTTTGCCCGAGCTGTCCTGATATAATCCGAATTTAAAACTTCAAGCATATTGGTTCTGGTATAACGCATCAAACTTCCCACATTGACAATTGTCAATGTCATTACGGGCAGCACGTAGTGGGATGCTATATCCAGGAACTTGCCCATTGCGTCAAGCTGCTCATGGAACCTGCCCACTTTACCGTAAAGATCAAACCAGCCTAACCAAACAGAGAATATCAGTTTTAAAACAGTTGCAAAGAAAAATGTGGGAAGCGAAATACCTAAAAGAGCAAATACCGTAACAGCATAGTCGGTTCTGCTATACTGCTTCCTTGCTGCAAGTATTCCGAGCGGAATTGCAATAAGAATTTCAAAAATAAAGGAAATCGCTCCTAATATAAAGGAATCCCAAATAACCTCTGAAAATTTTTCTGTAACAGGTACAGTAAACTGCCATGAGTCACCGAAGTCACCTCTCACAGCATTACCTAACCAGAAAAAATACCCCCTTATTATACCTACATCCATTCCATACATTGCTTTTAACTGTGCCAACCACTCCGAATAGCTTTTTGCACCAGGTTGAGTTGCAAGCTGCCTTGCAACAGTTTCAACATAGGACGTGGGGAGACATCTCATTATGGTGTAAATAAGCATCGACGCAAAGATAAGCAACAGTATGCATAATAAAAGCCTTTTTACTATATATTTTCCCATTAAATGACCCCTCTTTACAAGTAACCCATTTTGGGCTTTATTAGAAGATATATCTATAAAATGATTCCTTATAAATTATTCCAAATTTTGCTTTAATGAGTTAGAGCCCGCTTTTGCGGGCTCTAAAGCTGAACACATTAGCTGTTTATCTCATTAGCCGTTTATCTCATCAGCCAATTATCTCATTTCCATATTTTCAATTTCGTCCATCCATCCGTAATAAGGAGTAAGATCTTTGGCAACTGTATCAGTATTTATTCTCTGTGTACTGAAAATAACCAGGTTCTGTCTTTGATAGTTGGGTATTTCTACTCCCCAGTCAAGTATGATGTCCAAAGCTCTCTTGTATGTTGCCTTTCTGAAAGCCTGGTCAGCGCTTTTTCTGGCTTCCATAATGAGCTTGTCAAGCTCTTCGTCACCAATATTATAGTTATTGCTGTCAGTACCGCCTCTACCAATTTTATTTGAACTATGGTAAACCTGGTACATATCCGGGTCAATAGTAGCTTGCCATGCAGCTGCCCACATTTCATGGGTGTTTGCATTGATTGAATTCCAAAGTTCATTGGAATCTGACAAGTCTTTTATTTTGAGAGTAATGCCAATCTTTTCAAGTGCAGCCTGTGTATCCTTCAAAATTGAGAATGCAGGGTGGTCGCCAACACCGTCAGCAGGTATCATAACTTCATATTCCATCTTGGCACCATCGGGAGCTGCAACAAATTTTCCGCTTGCTTCATCAAAAGTATAACCGGCTGCTTTTAAGAACCCTATAGCTGCTTCCAGTGCTGCTGCATATTTTTCATCAGCAACCATGTTGGATGTGTAAATAGGATTGCCGTTTACATCTCTTGAAAAAGCCACTTCGTACCCTTCATCTGCTTTTTGAGGAGCTGCCCATGATGTATTTGAAATCGGATAGTTTATAACTGAAGCTGCATCACCGTAGTAACTGTCTATAGCAACATCACGGTATACTGCAAATAAGGTTGCAAAAGCTTTTCTTAAATTCTTGCTGGCTTCAGATCCCGGCTCGCCGCCTACATTAACATTATCAGCATTAATTCCAATATATCCGTAACCGAGGTTGTCTACCAGGCTTGATGTGATCTTGTCACCGGTGAGCTGGCCATTGGAGTTTTGCTTCTTGATTTCTTCCATCTTGGCTACTGAACCTGAAGGATTAGCCAGGTCGATAACACCGGTAGCTACACCTGCTATCATTTCACCGTCAGTTGTCTCTTTCAGCTGCAGGTACTTGATTTTGGGCTCACCCTTATAGTAATGTTCGTTAGCTTCAAGATAAACAACCTTGTTTTCATATTTTATAAACTTATATGGACCTGCGCCCATCGGCTTTGTGGTCTTGGACTGTACAATTGAAAGATCTCCTCTTGGGAAACCGAACTTGTTATTCTCGTAATCATACATGGATTCGTCTCCGTAGTAATGCAAGGGAGCAACTTCAATACCGCAAATGCTGTATACGGCAGGAGCTTCAAATCCACGGCATTTTATTTCAACTTCGGTCTGGCTCAGCTTTTTGATACCTTCAATATTAGGAACTTCGGTACCACCGGCAGAAGCAAGTTTTTTGTCAAGCAATATGCTTTGTACTTTCTTTTCTATATCAGCCTGGAAATAGGTTTCACTTCCGCCGTAGGCACTGCCGAGAGCTTTCCAGTCAGTTCCATACTGGGCAATAATATCTTTAAGAACTTGTGCTTCATCAGCAACAGTAGAAGAATCATAATTTTCATCCAAGTTATAGAAGGATGCAAATAAATCCTTTGCAATAGGATATTTTTCAGTGTATGAAGCATAACTGGGATTTCCGTACAGGGATTTTACCCAATCCAGCTCAGATGTGAGAGTATCAGAAACAAATTGTGCTATAGCTTCATTGGTTTCAGCGCTTGGATTAGCCAGTTCTGCTGCAACTTCGTCAGCTGTAACATCTGTTTTTTCTGCCATTGAATTGTTTAACCTGTAGTTCTTCATACCAATAATGTCATATGAATATATGGTGGAAGAACCTGTGTAGGTAGGATCAGCAAGGACGTAGTATGTAAAGATAATATCATCTGCATCCATTACATGTCCGTCACTGAATTTTACATCGTCCCTGATTTTGATGTAGTAAGTTGTTATGTTCGATTTTTCATCATATGTTACTTTAATATTTGCAATACCGTTGTAGAAATAATCAACTCCATTATATGGAACTGTTTCGCCTTCAATTGCGTTGTATATGATACCGCCTGTTCTGTCGGTTTTGAGAAGGTTAACATGGGTTAAACCCACAACATCCTGATCGTATGCGGTTTGTGCAAAGAATGGGCTAAACTTCTCACTAAAAGGCGAATACCCTACAACCAATGGAGTGCTTTTCTCAGCGGTCTCTGTTGGTGTAGCAGGTGCTCCTGTTGGAGTAACAGTAACATTATTATTTCCGGTTTCTGTACCCTTCGGCCATAGAACTACAGCCAGAACAACTGCCACTACGACAACAACTGCTGCTATAATTCCTATTAATTTCTTGTTTTTCATATCCTTCCCTCCTAAATTGATTATAAAAAAAAATATCTGAAAGCCCATTTTAAAAGGCTTACATTTGAAATTCCTTGTTTTTTAATTTATCAAAATACCTGTATTATGTCAATGGTAAATTAAATTATATAGGTGCTCAAAATTAAGGAGTTTTATCATTTTGCACCATCTTAAATTTTATCTTGGCATGTATTCGCAGAGTAATAAATGCAAGTATGGATATTATAATATTGCAAACTAAAAATATTATCTCAAGTTCAAGCGTATTTCCATATCCTCTGACTATATAAAGTATTTCACCCAGTATACTTGCCAAAGCCAGTATCAATATCCAGGTTCCGCTGGTTCTGATGCGCATATATGTTTTATCATATTGCGCCACTGTCAGCATATTTTTCGGGAAAAACGATACGGCAGATATAATCATATATGCTATAGGTAAAAACTGTAATACATATGGCATTACAACATAAAACACACGGGAACCGTCATTGTTCAAAAGACCCATGTATATAAACAACGCAGCCATAATAACCGGTATTAATACAAGGCATATTTTATATTTCTGTTCCTGCTCTTTAAGCAGGTCTGTCTTGTAGTATTCACCCGTATATACAACCTTTTGCTTAACCCTGTCATTGGATTCCACAGTCTCCACTTTATATAAATTCCTGTATTTGTTCTTTCTCATCTGTTAATTGCCCCTGCCTGATTTTATAGTAACCGTTTCCTGCCTGTTATCACTCAACAGCTGAAAACTGCCGGCTAAATTACCCCTGATATATATTTCATAGTCTCCCAGGAAACCAGACACAGTAAATGAACCGGCTTCATCGGTAACATAAGTTTTTTCACCCGTCCACCATTCATTATTAATAAGTTTATCTATTTCCTCATAAGATGGCTTGACAGTTCCGTCCCCACGCAATAAGCCTGCCGGTGCATTAAGCCAGCCACCGTCTGTAAAATTCCAGTACGTTATTGATTCCACAGAAGGATGGGCAAACAAAGTCTTATAATGGAGTACCAGTTCTTTTGCCTGCCTTTCTTCCCCGTCTGCCGTCGTGGGCCAGGAATCAACAACATAATCATTCAGATCAACTATTTCAGGTGGCATAAGTTGCCCTGAAACTATTGTATTTTCGGTGAAATGGACAGGTAATTTAAAGCGCGAGAATCTTTCAAGAATCTCAAGGGTTTTTTCAACGCCCCAATATCCCTGATGCATATGGGACTGTATTCCGATTGCATCTATTGGAATGCCTGCTTCAAGACATCCTTCAATTAATATTTCATATGATTCAGATGTTTCAAAATCGTTGATTAACAGAACAGCATTCGGGTTTGCTCTTTTGGCCGCCTGAAACACTTCACGAACCAGGCGGATCCTTCCCAAATCCTTGCATAACCTTGTTATACCATTGTCATATTTATCGAAAGCAGGCATTATAACAACTTCGTTAATTACATCCCAGGTGTCCACCAAGCCGGTAAAATTTGCAACATCCCTTCGTATCCGGTTTACCTGCATCTGTAAAATTTCGTTGCTTTTCAAATCAAGAAGCCACGGAGCCGTTAATGTATGCCAGCATAACGGATGGCCTTTTAACTTGCATCCTTTTGATATCAACCATTCAGCTGCTTTTCTAACCCTCTGCGTATCAGGTTTTCCCTGAACAGGCTCAAACCTTGCCCAATAAAACGGAAGTGTTACAAAATTAAAAAGCCTAAAAAACTTGTTGAAAATCTCTTCTGTTAATTCCTTCTTTTCCCCATCCAGTTCATTATTTGCCAGGGGTATTGAATCAAACGCCGCGCACCCGAAAAGAAAATGATGCTTTGTCTGCTTAACGGTAATTTCGGTATTCGCCAGCTTAGTCCCGTCAGCCTTCTGCAAAGTAATTGCTTTCTCTCCCATACGGTGTTTGTACCTGTCATTAAAATAATTTTCCATGCAATATTCTCCCCCTATGTTTATTTTCATTACTGTTTCTTTTGAATAAATATAAGGGTATTATTATAATTTATGAGACAAGACGGGCTGTAATTCATTTTTTTGGTATATTTTATAAAAATTAAAATTACTTCTGCTGTCCTGAAGGGCTTACAGCGGCTGCCCTTTCAAACAGTTCCGGACTGATATGGCAGTACCCGCCCGGATTCTTTTCCAGGTATTTTTGATGATACTCTTCTGCCGGGCTGTAATTTTTTAGCGGCTCAACTTCAATTACAACAGGTTTGTCATATTTTCTCTGAAGTTCGTTTATTGCTTCACGTATTATTGGAAGATCCGTTTCGTTTATATAGTAGATTCCTGTCCTGTATTGAGTGCCTACATCCCCACCCTGCCTGTTTAGCGATGTGGGATCAATGGCCTCAAAGTATATGTTCAGTAACTCCTTCAAGTTTATTTCATCAGGATTATATACTACTTTTACAGTTTCTGCATGTCCTGTATTGTTGTGGCATACTTCTTCATAGGTTGGAAAAAGAGTTTTTCCGTTCGCATATCCAACCTGTGTTTTTTCAACTCCTTTAACCAGTGAAAGGTATTTTTCCATACCCCAAAAACAACCGCCTGCCAAATATATTTCTGAAGACATTCTATCACCCTTTTTTTATTTTTTAATACATTATATATCAAAGATTAAATCCGATACATAAATATCAATTTTATATACCACATTAGCACAATATAGAACAACAGGCAACTATTCATTTAATTGCCCTCTAATGCTGGCATCAGCCTTAATTCACCTTTTTTCTACAAAGCACAAAAGGGATCTGCCCAAAGAAAAAACCGATTTTCCTCAAACTTCGGGAAATAATTACCCAACACCGGTTCATATTGAATCCGGTTTTATACATCAATTATCATTTTGGCATAATTCTTCATAACACTTATTTTAGCTTCAAGTTCACTGATTTTTGCTTTCAGCCGGGCATTTTCATTCCTGAGCATGTCGATTTCTCCTGAGTCTCCGGCTCCGGCAACAGGCACCTTAAGTATTTCCTGCCATATCTTAATTATATCCTGCCCATATGTAGTACCCGGCACAGCCCATTTGCCGTTAAGGTCTTCCCAGTTCGGAGCAACTCCCCTGGTAACAAGATGAAATCTCTGGTCAACGCATATTTGCCTTAACGGTTCAGTTGTTGCATAAGCTTTAAGATGCTGTATCTGTGCCCTTATTCCTGTACGCCAGTCCGGAAACCTGTTACCTTCATATTCCCCGTTCACGATTTTCCCTGAAACACCCAACCCCGCCGGGTTATGCCATTCAGGTCTTGCTATGCCTGTGAACCTGAAGTAGTTTGTTTCTCTTATTGCCTGCGCAAATGCAATATCTCCCCTCACTCCCTCTATTTCCCCTTCTTCAAGGTATATATGCGCAACATCAGGAGCATTTGGGTTCACTCTTTTCAAAAATGTGTTCATCTGATAAGCCGTAGCTTGCGCTTTACCCATTATAGGGTTCATTTCACCACCCCCTAAAACTCATTCATTACAGCTGCCTGTTAAATTAGTTGTGATCAGCGTTTATATGTTTTGAAAACTTTGCTGCAAAAATTTTTAATTCGTAAACCATAATTTATATTATTTATTCTTCTGCATATTGGTTCATACTAATACACATCAAAAACATATTGCTTTTTGCAGCAGACACCTTACTTCAGATTTGAAAAACACTTTTTAGATGAGGCTAAAGGCAGTAAAACCGCATTGCAGCGGTTACAGCTTTCGTTATTCCCGGGTACAGCCCATAGAAGCGGTTGTTGCCTGGAAAATAAACAAGACGATATTTAACTGGCCGAACAGTGGTAAAATCCACTGATAAAACAACCAGCACATATGCATAAGGAGGTTTATTATGAAAAAATCAGGCGGAATCATCGCCATAATAGCAGGAATTTTTGGAGTTATCGCAGCAATAGTAACAATGTTTATCGGCGGTGTTGGAGCATCATTAGGAGGAGAAGACGCAGGTACCGTTATCGGTCTAGGCTGGGGAGGCATTATTTTTTCACTCTTAACTATAATTTTCGGTGCTACGGCAATGAACGCCAAATCAAAAGCACCGGCCATACTGATTATAATATGCGCAATTCTGGGAATTATTTTGGGCGGCACATTCGTAGCAATTTTTATGGTGCTGGCATTTATCGGCGGTATACTGTCTTTCATAGGCAATAAAAGAGAATCAGAAGTTAATGCTTCTTAAGCGGAAATTATCCTTTGCGCTTATAAATATACTAACGTCCCTCGCCATTTTCCATTATCCCTGCCTCATAACAAATCCCTGTAGAGTCCACCTTACAGGGATTTTAATATTACTCTGGTACTTTTAGATATATTCAAATCATACAAAACATAAACCTTTTGCTTAAAATTGAAGAGACCAAGCTGCAAGCCAAAACGAATGCACCTAACGAAGATATAATAAGAAGGTTCCTGACAAGAAAATGGTGATAAAATCAAAAGCCCGGAAGAGCAGAAACGCATCATCCGGGATTACGTTAATAAAATAATTGTCTATGAAGATAAAATTGAGATAGTCAAATATAAAACTTTTATTGGTGGAGCGTCCGCAACCAACGATGAACACTTTTCGTGATAAGATACTGCACTTTCAAGGTAGTCCTCTATCTCATCCAGCAGGACATCATCCAGAGTAATAGGCTGCTCTCCACCGTTGAAAATCAGAGTCATCCGGTCATCGTAAAGGTAGACCGCCTGGAGAAAAATGTTGATGATCCCCCGTCGGGTGCTTTCATTATTTAGATCGCCTTTCTTGAGCGCATACAAAAACGCCCTGACCTGAGGCACAGTAAGGACGACTTGCTTGCCCATCTCCATAGCAAGCAGGCCTTGTAATTCGTCCTTTTCCTGCTTGCGTTTCTCGATTCGCTCGGTTATCATGTCCACTGCCTGCCCACGTTCCAAAGCCTTCCAAAGATTTTCGATGGCAGTATCAGCTTCCTGAATGGCCGATTTGATTCGTTTGATAGCGGAAGTGTCCTGCTCTGCTTTGCAGACATCCGCCACGGCGGAGGCGATCCGCTCAATGTTGCTGTCGGTCAGTAGCTTGCAGCACTCCAGTACGATCCGGTTTTCGATCTTCTCCTTGTTGACCACTTTCTTTTTGCATTTGCGGCGTTTGAAATTGTTGCAGGCGTAGTAGTGGTACGCCTTGCCGGATTTTCCCGTGCCTCCATAGCCGGTCATCATCTCCCGGCAGTAGCCGCAGAACAGCTTGGTGGTCAGTAGATATTCCTCCCTGCCCCTGGAACGGGCAGGGGCTTTTTTGTTGCGGTCTAAAATGTGCTGCACCCGCTCAAATAACTCGTCCTCGATAATGCGGGGCATACCGCCCGGCGTTTCGGTATCCTTGTAGATATAATAGCCGATATACCGCTTGTTTCGCAAAAGACGGTGCAGGCTGTTCTTGTTGAACTCTTTTCCTAACGAGGTCTTGACCTGCTTGGCGTTGAGGTACTTGGTAATTTCGGCCACGGTCTTTCCACTGGCATACATCTCGAAAATCTCCCGGACAATGGTTGCTCCCTCTGGATCAATGTGAAAGCGGCGCTCCTCGTCCACATAGTAACCCAGACCAGGATTGCTCCCGTTGCTCAGGCACTTTTCTGCATTGATGTCCATACCCCGGCGAATTTTTTGGGAAAGTTCCGCCGAGTAGTATTCAGCCATACTTTCCAAAACCCCTTCAATCAAAATGCCGCTGGCGTCGTCGCTGATGTTCTCCCTAGCGGAGATGACCCTGACACCATTCTTCTTCAGCTTGGCTTTGTTGATGGCACTGTCATAACGGTTGCGGGCGAAGCGGTCTAACTGATAGACAAGCACTCCTTCAAAGATGTGCTTGTCACTGTCGGCAATCATCCGTTGGAACTCGGCCCGGCTGTCCGTGGTGCCGCTCTGCGCCCGGTCGATGTACTCTCCAATCACGATATGTCCGTTGTGCTTGGCAAACTCATAACAGGTCTGGAGCTGTCCCTCAATGGACTGCTCCGTCTGGCTGTGACTGGAATAGCGGGCATAGATGACGATATTCATGGAAACACCGCCTTTCCTGGTTCTAATTTGATTATACCAAACGGGATCTTATCAGCGAACTGACAAAGCGCCTAAACTTTGTTCTATGTGTTTGGCAACGACTTTCGATAGGAATCGCACGGTTGCCACCAAGACTGGAAAATCCAGTCTTGGTTTTTCCAGTCTTGGGAAACCCTGAACAGGAAAATCCCGCACAATTAAATACTAATATAATAAAATATAAAGATATATTAAATACGGAAGAATCAAATCCTATCCTGTCCGCTACGGCGAAAGAAAGGATTGGATGGGATGGGACGGGAATAGGCATGAGAGGAAAATTGCCTGCGTTTTGCCTTTTGTCAAGTACCGCTTTGAGCCTTTCCCGAAAATGTAGGAATTAGGGTGGAAAAAGGCTGAATAATTCGCTTGTAACAGCATTTTAGAGAGTGCCCCGTGTGATTTCCCATGTGCGGACTTTGCTACGGTTTTACAGGAGGAAAAAGACCATTTTCAACACTTTTAAGAGAGCCCGCTTTTATGGCTGACCTAACAGGATGCGTCTTTTTGGCTGCTATATCTGATCCAACCTTTCCCGGATTTCCTCCATGTCGGCCTGATAGGTGGGGCCTCCGGCGTAGACCTGCTTGGCAATCTGATTGATGTTCCGGCCAATGGCGGACGGGAGCCCGATCATCTTTTCGTATCAAGGTTTGGGATGTCCTCAAGGGTCAGCCCCAGCGGGCAAAACCTGCGAGGGTACAAGCATTTTTAGGGTTTAGGGGGAGGGTTCCCTAAAGCCAAAAATCGCAAGCGGGTACTCGCTTGCTGTGCTTGCTATCATCTCTCTGCCCCCTTACTTCCTTCCGTTATTACTACACCTTTAGCCTAATCAAATGGCCGTTCTGCGCCTTAGATACTATAAGAATGTATCTTGACAGGGTGCAATATAATCCGTATAATAAATACATACTTAGAGAATGTTTAGGGGGCACAGCGGATGGCACGGAATAAATACCCGGAAGTCACCGAGGAGCGGATTTTAGACGTAGCTCAGCGCCTCTTTTTAGAAAAGGGCTACGAGAACACCACCATCCAGGACATCGTGAACGAGCTGGGCGGCCTTACGAAAGGTGCGGTGTACCACCACTTTAAGTCCAAAGAGGAAATCATGGATGCGGTGAGTGACCGTATGTTTTTTGAAAATAACCCCTTCGAGGCAGTGAAAGGTCGTACCGATCTGAACGGGCTCCAAAAGTTGCGTGAAGTAGTCCGGCTGAATCAGGCAGACACAGCCCGTACCAATATGACAGCACAGTCCATTCCGATGAATCACAATCCCAGAGTATTGGTCGGAATGATCGATGCCAACCGTCGGATTCTTACCCCGTATTTTCTGGAACTCATCGAGGAGGGGAACCGGGACGGTTCCATCCACACAGAGTATGCCAAGGAGATTGCTGAGCTGCTGCCGCTGCTCACCAGCCTGTGGCTGCTGCCATCTGTGTTTCCGGCCACCAAAGAGGAGATGCGGCGGAAATTCTCCTTTATCGGGGAGATGATGGAGAAGATGGGCGTGCCTCTGTTTGACGATACCATTCAGCGGCTGGTGGACGAGTTTTTTGAGCAAATCCCCGACCTGAAATAAAATTGCCTCGCGGCAATTTTATTTTGGATATATACATTCATTCGGAAGGTATTATAGTGTAAATACCGCAGTCAATCACTGCGGCAAATTTTTTACTAGGATACATACCGCTCGAAGGTATGAAAGGAGTATAACATGGGCCAAATTGTAATCTCTGCAAACAACCTGACAAAAACCTTTTCGGGAAAAGAAGTAATCCGGAACTGTACCTTTTCCGTAGAGCGGGGCAGCATTTACGGTTTCCTGGGGCGCAACGGAGCAGGAAAAACAACTGTGCTCAAACTGTTGCTGGGGTTGTTAAAACCATCTGCCGGAACCGCTAGTGTGCTGGGACTGGACAGTGTGCGGGATAACGGGGCAATCCTTCAACGCACCGGAAGTCTGATTGAAACGCCGATATTTTATGAGCATCTGTCGGCTGCGGATAATCTACGCCTCCATCTGGCTTATATGGGAATCGAGGATACTGATGTGGAACCAACGCTCTGCCGTGTGGGACTGCCCGGTACAGAGAGCCAGCCGGTGTCTACCTTCTCCCTGGGTATGCGGCAGCGTTTGGCCATTGCGCGAGCCATCATCCATCGGCCCGAAGTGTTGATCCTGGATGAACCGGTTAACGGTCTGGACCCTGTGGGAATGAAGGAGATGCGTATTTTGTTTCGCCGTTTGGTTCAGGAGGAAGGAATGACCATTCTGATGTCCAGTCACCTTCTGTCGGAAATCGAGCAGAGCGCGGATCGTGTGGGTGTCATTGCAGATGGAACTGTGGTGCAGGAAGCAGAGATGGCAGATATCCGCAAACAACATCCTTCCGATATGGAGGACTATTTTATTTCGCTCATCCAAGGAGGTGCCGACCATGCGTAATTTGATTGCATTGGAATTAAAACGGAATCGTCTACGCCCATATCATATTGCAACCTTGATTTGCGGAGTGACGATGCTGGGCTTCCAGTACCTGATGGCCGCCATCCCCTATATGGACCCCACCGAGCCGGATGCGGAATTGTTCTCTCAGTATCCCTTCCTGATGGGGATCACCTGTTTGGTCTGTATGGCGATGTTTTCGATTCTGTCGGCAGTCATGGCATCCCGCTTTGTGGTGGAGGAATATAGTGGGAAACGCGCAATTCTGCTGTTGAGCTATCCAATCAGCCGGGAAAAAGTACTGTGTTTAAAGCTGGTGCTGGTGTTTGCCTATACCGTTGGTGCTATGCTCCTGTGCGGAGCGGTAATCCAGGCTATGTTCTTTCTAACAGAATCACTGTTTCCGCTCTGTTCTGACCAACTGACAATCAAAGTGGTCCTGCAATCACTGGGCTTCCTGTTCTGCTGTTCCGTTCTGGCGGGGCTGATGGGGGTGATTGCTCTGTGGGTTGGATTCCCCCAAAAGTCGGTTTCAGTGACCATTGTGGCATCGGTCGTTCTGGCAACCATTGTGTGTCAGATTATCAGCTCAGCACTGGCATTCTTGCCAATGATGGGAGCCGTTCTTGGTGTGACGGGCATCCTTGCAGCTTTGGCAATCAAAAATCTACTGAGACAAGTAAATAACATGGAGGTATGAGACATGACAGAACGAGAATTTGACCAGAAGATTGAAAGGGCAGCTGCAAACTTTGAACGACGGGTGGAGACCGCAGCAGATCATCTGGACAAAACCGTAAATCGTGTGTGGAATCGCAGCCGCTTATTTCGCTGTGTAGCCAGAGGGACATCCCTGGCTGCTGAAGTCGGATTACTACTGATTGCTGGGCGTCTGGCGGATCGTGGAAACCGAACTGCCGCGGCGTGGTGTGCGGGGCTAAGTGTCGTTGGTCTGGCAGCCGATATGTTGATTGCAATCTGTTTCCGGAGGACAGAAAAATGAGAGACAAACTATTCACCCGCAATTTTACTTTTCTGATTCTGGGGCAGGTCAGTTCTCTGATTGGCAACTACACCCTAAAGTTTGCCCTCTCCATGTATGTGCTGGAGCAGACCGGCTCGGCGTCCATTTTTGCGACATTGCTGGCAGTAGCCATGCTTCCTACCATCCTGTTGTCCCCCTTTGGCGGTATTCTGGCGGATCGAGCCAACCGACGCAACATCATGGTAGGACTGGACACGCTCTCCGGATGCACCGTGCTGCTTGCCGGATTGGTGCTGCCCTTTGGACATGATATCTGGGTCATCGGCGCATTGTTGGTGATCCTGTCTGTCCTGGCCGCCTTTGAGTCTCCCACAGTACAGGCCTGCATCCCCCAGATGCTCTCTGGAGACAATTTGATGAAAGGAAATGCGGCGGTAAATCAAGTACAGGCCATTGCCGGGCTTATCACCCCATTTCTGGGCAGTCTGGTTTACGCTGCTTTTGGACTTGCTCCGGTCCTCTGGGGAACGGTGGCCTGTTTTTTCCTCACCGCCATTCTGGAGCGCTTCATTCGCCTGGACTATCAGAAGGCGGAAGTTACTATGAGCGTCCGGGAGATCATTAGAGAGGACTTCTCCGTCAGCATTCACTTCCTGCGCCGGGAGCAGCCGGGTATCCTCAAATTGCTCCTGCTTGCAGCCCTGGCCAGCTTGTTTGTAGCCGGTACGGTGGCGGTCGGCTTTCCTTACTTGGTGCGGACTGTTCTTGGACTCTCGGCAGAGCATTACGGAGCAGCGGAGAGTGTTATGGGTGTAGCAGCCGTGCTGGGCAGCCTCTTTGTGGGAATAATGGCACAGAAATTTCGCCTGCGCTGGCTGGCCTTTGTCTTTATGGGACTTGGCCTTAGCCTCGTTCCAACGGGAATTGCTTTTCTCTTACCTGTAGGGGCTCTCAGTATTTACATCATTCTCCTTGCCATGTTCAGCCTTGGGCAATTTGGGTGCAGTCTGTTTTCCACCTATGCAATCTCCGTCATTCAGGCTCGAACTCCCGAACATTTGATGGGAAAGATCATGTCCTATGTATTCACGCTTTCCATGTGTGCCCAGCCAATAGGACAGATTATTTACGGGGCACTGTTTGACTGGTTTTCAGGTAGTCCCTATTGGGTGCTGATCCCCAGCGGATTGCTGGTATGTGTGATTGGTCTGGCATCCTCAAAGTTTTTTGTAAACTTTGAAAAGAATTGATTCCTGGCGGCGCAAACCGCTGACGGAATGCGGCGGTTTTGAAAACAAGAAATCAAGACCGCTGTATTCTGTTTGAAAAAATGAGAATGCAGGGGGTGTATTAAAGTCGCCCTTTTTTAAGGATACGGCGGTATCGAGGAGGTATCGCTGTGTCCTTTTTCATTTGTAGCCAGTCAAAAAAAGCCTATTCCTCGCACCGGATATTTGCGCCTATAAACATGAATACACAAATCATATAAGGGCTTTACACAATTCCTTCCTGCCTGCCTGCGTTTTGCCGGCAGGCATTTTTTGTCCTCACGCTTGTTGTCGTTCGCCGCCTATCCACTGCTGGGTTTGCGATCCAGTTCATGACAGAAAGGAGACTTCAAATGACTGACCAGAGAGAAAATACCTCGGTTTTAGAGAAGCATCTGCCAAATGCACCTTCTCTAAAACCAGTAGTAAGTGAAAGGGGTCAAAAGGAGCCGGTGAACAGGACGCAAGGAGGTGAGAAAATGAATCCAGACCTGCGTCACCAGGAACACAAGCAACACACGTTTGACTGTTTCTGCAAACGGGCCCTGAAGTATGAGGCCTACAACATCTATCGGGAAATCCGGCGCAGACAACAGCGAGAAGTCAATTTCAGTGAGCTGCCGGAGGGATCCATGGAGCAGCTTGCAGTCTACGACTATTACGCCTGTGAACGAGACACTTTCGTCATAGGAAATGAGGTGATCCACATTGAAAATGAAGAACTGGCGGAGGCGTTAAACGCTCTTCCGCCAGAAAGCCGGGATATTCTTCTGATGTATTTCTTTCTTGAGATGCCGGATCGAGAGATTGCTGATTGCCTTCACATGGCTCGACGGACTGTCAACACTCACAGGATAAAGGCATTTCAAGCGTTAAAAGATCGGCTGGGATGTGATGGGAATGGATAGGAACCGATTCCGCCCAACACTAATTCCCTATTCCATCATTGAGGCAGCTGTGCGGGGAGATCCTGATGCAGTGCATATGGTGCTGCGTTGCTATTCCGGCTACATAGCAGCGCTTTCAAAACGGACAATTCGGGATAAAAGAGGATTCTCCCGACTTCAAGTGGACATCGATCTGTTCCAGCGCCTGGAGCGTAAATTGCTGATCGTTATACTTCAATTTTATCTGGATTAACAAATTACAGCGCATAGGCGCAGAAAGGATGGCGCAAACGATTTGACTTGCACCTTGAAAACTGAATATCAGGAAACCTATACCAAGATAAATAATAAGCCTCTACAAAGTAATTATGACATTGAACTTTCTCAGTCTGTTATAGAATCTTTTGCAAGGTTTTTAGTTCCTATTATTTGGGCGTATTACAAAGAGAAATAAAAAATATTTAGCAAAGGCTGATATCGAAACACAGATAATATTTATTAATTTAGAAGCGAGGGTCACAATGAACTGACCCTCGCTTCTATTTTTGTTGCATTAATTATGAGTATAAGTCGTATATTGTGTTTCTTGGTGATACAAATAATTAATTAATTCAAACACATCAGGATTCCTTTGTACACATTCCGTTTGAGATATAGTTTCTAAAAGTTCTTTAGGTTGCTTGGAGGTTTCCTGTGCAAGCATTTTATATAATATGTCATTTGACGATTTCATTTCTAACACCTCCAATAGCTATTATATTATCTTCTTGTGTGTTTGTGCCTCTAATTGCTGACGTAACCCAAGCAAGTCGCTTTCTGCGCTACAAGAAGGACACTTAAATTTATTATCTTTGGGAAATGGTATAGCTCCAGGCTGTATTGGATAATGCTGTTCAAAGTTGATTTGAATTTTACTGGTTGCACTGCATTTTCCACACTTAATATCAATAAGCAAAGGGTTGGGTAATGAGGCTGGCTGTGAGGGAGTTGGCGGCGTAGAAGTATTAATTGAACGATATATTTGAGAAACGGGCGTTTCATAGATTTTGTATATGTTAGTTTCAAAACTCATGCGAAGTAGCGTGTAATATCTCGTAATTGCATCATTTAGTTCTGCATTATGAGAATAATCATTAATTTGTAGCCTCATCTGTGCTAGATCTTCCAGTTTAATGGATCTGCCATGTGTTAGTCAATGTCCATGATTACATAGTAGAGTGGCTATTGCATTTGCTCTTTCGTTTTTATCTTCATCTGTAACTACTTTTCCTGTGGAGGAATGTGTTTTCCAAAACTTAAATTTATAATCTCTTAGCCAATTTGTCACAAGAGTGCGTGAAAATGCTTGAGCATTTTCGCAGTGCTGAATTTCACCAGGAGATATATTTTGCAGAATGGGAATATAAGCTATATCTAAATGCTTCTTTGCTTCTGCATCTTTCCTTATTGAGTCTAATCCAGCAAGAAAGGCATCGGCAGAAAAACGCTTACCATTACTCACTATCTGTGCATCAATAGGGCCCAACGCAGATGTTGCACCCATAAGTATTTCGTCGGCCGCCATTGTAAAAATAGTACCTGCACTTTTTGCCATTCCTGGCACAATAATGCCTACTTTATCAAAACGAGATCTAATCAATTTGACTAAATCTTCAACGACCTCAGCTAATCCTCCTGGAGTTTCAAGTATTATATCTATTTCATTCCCTGAAATCACAGATAATTGGTCAGAAAAAGGAACAATATCTGAATAGTCAATGCTATTAGGGCAATTCTTCGCAACATCACTTGCAAAAGCAAGCACGCTACGACCGCGAATCGTAGAAATGCGCTTTAATTGGGCCTTGCGCTCATTTGTCAATTCTTCAAATGAAAGTTGGCGACTTAAATAATCAGAATATACCCCCATATATGTTCCCTCCTTTTCTTATAGTTGCATTATACCATACATCATCTCCTCTTTCTATAAATTATTACAAAATAAGACTTAAGGGATAAGACATTTTGTCTTATCCCTTAAGTCTTATTTTGACATCACAGCCACACCCTTACGGCAAAGCCGCCTTTGAAAAAGTAGGTGTTCGTGTAATGTCCATCTGGTGGAGGCGACGAGAGTCGAACTCGTGTCCGAAATCATATCCACAAGAGCTTCTCCGGGTGCAGTCTCTGTTTTAACATTCCCGCCTTATAACGCCCAGAGACAGGCTTTATAATTTGGTAGCTTCATAAAATCCCACCGGACTCAAAGCTTTGTCCGGCTGGTTCCCTGGCTTAATGACGCCGGCTACCCGAGGTGCAGGAACCCCGGACCGACGGGCTGCGTGTTACTTACGCAGCAGCTAAAGCGTAATTATCGTTATTAGCGTTTATTTTTACTTCTCGTTTTTTAAAGAGGCCCACGAGAATCCTCTACCCGCTACTCTTGCCTCAACAATCCCGTCGAAACCATTACGCCCCCATATTAAATTGTACATTATATATTATACCACTATTTAAGGTTTGTTACCATCGTTAAATGCTGTAATTATTGCTTGTTATACTCTTTTAATTTTTTGTCAATCGAGCGTTTTGCATCCCGTTCTGCTATATCCCTGCGTTTGTCATACAATTTTTTACCTCTGGCTACAGCCAGTTCTATTTTCACCCAGCTGTTCTTGAAGTAAATCCTGGTGGGGATAAGTGTTAAACCTTGTTGCTGGGTATAGCCAATCAGTTTCGCAATCTCCCGTTTATGAAGCAATAATTTTCTGTCACGCAGAGGATCTTTGTTAAAAATGTTGCCCTGTTCATAGGGACTAATATGCATACCCCTGACAAACACTTCAGAGTTCTTTATATATGCATAACTATCTTTCAGGTTTACTCTTCCCTGCCGTATTGATTTTACTTCTGTACCGGCAAGTTCAATCCCGGCTTCAAAAGTTTCCTCAATAAAATAATCATGCCTTGCTTTTTTATTTTGCGCAATTACTTTAACAGCGTCTTTTACCATTTTTCATTTACCCAGTCCTTTATATCTGCAAACCTGGTACGAAACAACTTATGGATAAGTGGAGTAAAATTATAAACCAAATAAGGCAAAAAGTCAACTATTTAATTAAAAAATATAATATGACAGAAAACAAAACCCTGCGTACAGCAGGGTCTTAATTGGTGCACCATCGGGGACTCGAACCCAGGACACCCTGATTAAGAGTCAGGTGCTCTACCAACTGAGCTAATGGTGCGTGAATCAAGTTTTTTTATTTCGTCTGACAAGATACAATTATACAGCCATGTTTCGGGTCTGTCAACATTTTTAAATCTTTTTTTTATATATTTTTGCAGAAATTTTTGCGCCAAAATATTTACCTGTTATTTCCACACCCCTAAACATTGAACTTAGCCCTGCTAAGCAAAATTACCCCATGTTCACTAATCCAGCGGATAATTAAATCAATAGATCCAGCACTTGCTTTTGCTTTTAAAAAATCTTATAATATTCGTGGAAACGATTACATGAACCAATAAAATATACCTGTTAATATGTTGAAATTTCAAGTGTAATGCTTTACATAAGGAGGATAAATGGCAACAATAAACGATGTAGCAAAGCACGCCGGTGTTTCTGTAGCCACTGTATCAAGAGTTATCAATGGAAATGCAAAAGTTTCACCCGAAACCATAACGAAAGTCAAACAGGCCATCGCCGAGCTGGATTATCGCCCAAACCTGCTGGGAAGGGCATTGAGAAAAACCAGGTCTGAGAGAATACTGGTACTTCTCCCGAATATAGCCAATCCGTTTTATGCAGAAATAGTCAAAGGGATAGAAGATGTCGCGAATAAAAACGGATATAGCATTATGCTCTGCAATACAGATTCAGATTTGGACAGGGAGAAAAAATATATAAAAATGCTTAAAAGTCATTTGGCTGACGGTGCAATACTTATGGCATCAGAGCTGACCAGTGAAGAGCTGACAGAATTGTCTCAGGAAATTCCGATTATACAGTGCTGCGAATATAAAGTCGGGCTTCCGATAACTCATGTGTCAATTGATAATGAAATGGCAGCCTTTAAGGCAGTCAACCATTTAATCGGTTTAGGACATAAAAGGATAGCTTTTATAGGAGCCAATAACCAGTTTCTGTCCTCCACTTTAAGGAAGGAAGGATACATACGGGCTTTGGAAGAAGCCGGTATTGATTATAATCCCGCCTATTGCGGATATGGAGACTATAGCTACAAATCCGGCTTCAGAGTAATGAAATATCTGTTAAGTTTAGATCCGCGTCCCACGGCTGTTTTCTGTATATCCGATCTTATGGCTGTTGGCGCCATCCGATCTGCCATGGAGGAAAATTTACACGTACCTGAAGATCTTGCTGTTTGCGGATTTGATAATGTTTATTTTGCTCGAATGTTTAAACCTACTCTGACAACCGTTTCCCAGCCAATGTATGATCTGGGCTGCGTGGCTATGGAAGTGCTTCTGAAAGCCATTGAGAGTAAAGATATGGAGACAATGCACTATATTCTGGAGCATGAGCTGATTGTCAGGGAATCTACCGTAAAGTAATTAACAGTATTCGGCAGGCTAAGCCTGTTAATATGCATAAAGGATGTGAGGCAATGAAAATAAGGGTTACAGTCTGGAATGAATTCAGACATGAAAAAACAGATGATGAAGTGAAAAAAATTTATCCTGAAGGAATTCATGTGGCCATTAAAGCCTTTTTAGACTCCACAGGCGAGTTTGAAGTCAAAACAGCTACACTGGATGAACCCGAGCATGGTTTGACCGATGAGGTTCTTGATAACACAGATGTGCTTATCTGGTGGGGACACATAGCGCATCGCGAGGTCAGGGATGAGATTGTGGAGAAAATTCATCAAAGGGTCCTGAAAGGCATGGGGCTTATCGTTCTACATTCCGGTCATCACTCAAAAATATTCAAGAAACTGATGGGCACAAGCTGTAATTTAAAATGGCGCGAAGCAGATGAAAATGAAAGATTATGGGTAGTAGATCCGAATCATCCTATCGCAGAGGGAATTGGTGAATACATAGAACTTGAAAAAGATGAAATGTACGGGGAATTTTTCGATATACCGACCCCCGATGCCCTTGTTTTTATCGGCTGGTTTAAAGGCGGAGAAGTCTTCCGCAGCGGATGCTGTTATAACCGTGGTTACGGGAAAGTATTCTATTTCCAGCCGGGTCATGAGACCTATCCTGTTTATTATCATAAAGACATTCAGAGAGTTGTCATTAATGCAGTTAAATGGGCAAACCCAATAAAAAGAATAGACAGATTGGAATGCCCAAACATAAAAGAGCCTTTGGAAAAAATATAATGGATTCATTTCCTATATAATCAGAAAGGAGTGTTTTATAATGCCTGGTATTGGAATAATAGGATGCGGTTCAATATCAATTGCAAGACATGTGCCCGAGTATCACGCCCGGAAAGATTGCAAACTAATCGGCTATTATGATCCTGTAACCGGAAGGGCTGAAAAACTGGCAGAAAAGTACGGAGGCAAGGTTTTCAAATCTGTAGAGGAGCTTCTTGACTGCAGGGAAATTGATGCGGTCAGTGTATGTACTCCGAATAAATACCATGCCCCAATTACAATTGCAGCGCTGAAAGCCGGAAAACATGTGTTGTGTGAAAAGCCAATGGCAACTTCCTTAGAAGAAGCACAGCAGATGATCGACACATCCCGTCAGGCGGGGAAATTTTTAATGATAGGTCATAATCAAAGGCTTGCTCCCGCGCATATACGGGCGAAAGAAATTTTAAAAAGCGGTGAACTGGGGCGAGTTTTAACCTTCAGAACTACTTTCGGCCATGGCGGACCCGAATTCTGGAGCCAGGACAAAGGCCGGCATACATGGTTTTTTAAAAGTGACGAAGCATTCATCGGCGCAATGGGGGATCTTGGCGTTCATAAGGCAGATTTAATCCGATGGCTTATAGACGATGAAATTGTGGAAGTGAATGCCTATGTTTCAACATTGCACAAAACAAATGAAAATAATAAACTGATTGAAGTTGATGATAACGCAATTTGCATGCTGAAATCAAAAACCGGAATTCTTGGCACTCTTACGGCGAGCTGGACTTATTACGGAGATGAGGACAACAGCACGGTTTTATACTGCACTGATGGTGTTATGAGGATCTATGACAACCCAGATTTCCCCATTGAGATTACAAAAAAGAACAAGGAAAAAGTATATTATAAGGTTGGAAAAATTCAAACGAATGAAAACCAGACCAGTTCGGGTGTCATTGACATGTTTGTGGATGGAATTAACAACGGGACAGAACCTGAAATTAACGGCGAAGAAGGTCTTAAAGCGCTTCGTATTGTTCTGGCATGCCTTGAATCAGCAAAGACAGGCAAAACAGTTTCAGTTTAAGGAGATGGACTTTTATGGCGTTACGTTATGGATGTGTCGGAGCCGGGGGAATTGCTCGCGCAAAACATATTAAGGGATATCAAAACATCCCGGATGTTGAATTTGTTGCAGTATGCGATGAAAATGAAAATTTTGCAAAAGAAGTGGCAAACGAGTATGGTTTTAAGTCATATTACACCGACTACCGGGATATGCTCGAAAAAGAAAAGCTTGATTTTATAAGTGTCTGTACACCAAATTATCTTCATTGCCCTGTATCGGTTCTGGCACTTGAAAAGGGCATTCACGTTCACTGTGAAAAGCCCATTGCAATGAATGAGAAAGAAGCACAACAGATGGTGGATGCAAAGAACAAGGCAGGGAAAATACTGATGGTGGCATTAAACAACCGTTTTACAAATCATTCATGGTTTGTAAAACAGTATGCTGACGAAGGCCTTTTCGGTGAGATCTATCATGTCCGTTGCGGCTGGAAACGCGTACGCGGTATTCCGGGCAAAGGAGGCTGGTTTACCAATAAGGCTTTATCGGGTGGCGGACCTCTGATAGATTTGGGTGTCCATTTCATCGATCTGGCTATGTACTTCATGGGCTATCCAAATCCGCTATCAGTAACCGGTGCTGCATATTCAAAATTCAGTGAAAATAAGTGTATAAATTCCTCGAGCTGGGGAATGACCGGCAGTGACAATGGAATCATTGATGTTGAAGATATGGCTGTCGGTTTTGTACGCCTTGACAACGGAGCTACTTTGGATCTGGAATTCAGTTGGGCTTCAAATATTGAAAAAGAGGAAAACTTCTATGAAATCCGGGGTACAAAAGGCGGTGCAATTTACCGCAATGGAGAACTGAAAATTATAACCGAGCAGGTTTCCACACTGGTTGAAATAAAGCCGAACCTTAATTTTAAGAGCCCAATCAATGAATTTTCCCATTTTATTGAATGTATCAAAACAAATAATGAACCTATTGCAAAACCCGAAGAAGCCGTAAAACTTATGAAGATAATTGATGGCATCTACCTTTCGGCTGAAACAAAAAAGGAAGTATGTTTTTAGGAGGATACGCATGAGTTTTTTAGACAAAATAGGACTACAGCTATATTCGGTCAAAGACGAAACAGGCAAAGATTTTATGGGAACCCTTGAAAAGGTAGCTGAAATAGGCTACAGGAACGTTGAATTTGCAGGTTTTTTCAACACGCCCGCAGATGTTCTGAAAGATACCCTGGACAGACTGTCCCTTACCGCTATATCTTCACATGTCGGGAAAGATTTGCTTGTTAACGATCTTGACAATGTAATAGCATATCACAAAACCATAGGGGTGAAATATATAGTCCTTCCATGGTCCAAAACAGATACACCGGAAGATGTAAATGATACCGCAGCCCTGTTGAACAATATAGCCCCCAGAATTCATGAAGCAGGAATGGAGCTTGCATACCATAATCATTATCACGAATTCAACAAATTGGACGGTAAATATGTTATGGACATTCTTCTGGAACTGACAGAGAAATCCGGAGTTTACCCCCAGTTTGACGTATTCTGGATTCAGTATTCAGGTATTGATCCGATTGACTACATAACAAAATATTCAGGCAGATGCAAGACAGTTCATTTAAAAGATATGAAAGCGTCCGGTGAAAAACAGAATACCGAGGTCGGTAATGGCGTTATTGACATGAAGGGAATTATACTGAAAGGTCTTGAGGCAGGGGCAGAGTATTTTATTGTTGAGCAGGAAACTTTTGACAAGCCGTCTTTAGAATCATGCAGGATAAGCTTTAATAATCTGAAGGCAATGGCAGAGCAAATGAACATTTGATACGTCCCAAAAAGAATTATCAGACTTTTCCGCAAAAAATGAGTGTTCTTTAAAAGGAGGTATGTGTAATGAAACTCGGTGTATTTACTGTATTATTATCCGCAAAAAGCCTTGAAGAAAGTCTTGCCTATTTAAAAGAGTCGGGAGTACAGGCCGTAGAGCTTGGAGCAGGCGGATACCCCGGTAAAGCCCATGTAAATCCGTCAGAGCTTTTGGAGGACGAATCAAGGATCACTAAATTGAAGGAACTTGTAAAAAAATACGATATGGAAATAAGTGCGTTAAGCTGTCACGGAAACCCGGTCCATCCGCAAAATGATATAGCCCGTGCCTTCCATGAGGACTTTGAAAAAACAGTATTGCTTGCTGAAAAATTAGGAGTTGAAAGAGTTTGTACATTTTCAGGCTGCCCCGGAGATTCGCCGAACTCGCTTTATCCGAACTGGGTAACATGCCCATGGCCTGATGACTTTCTGAAAATTCTGGACTACCAATGGAATGAGGTTTTAATTCCCTACTGGCAGAAAACAGCCAAATTCGCCCAAGAGCACGGGGTGAATAAAATTTGCTTTGAAATGCATCCGGGATTTGCAGTATATAACCCTGAGTCATTGTTAAAATTACGCGATGCTGTAGGTCCAGTAATCGGAGCCAATTTTGATCCCAGCCACCTTTTCTGGCAGGGTATTGATCCGGTTGCCGCAATCCGTAAGCTGAAGGATTGCATCTATCACTTCCATGCAAAGGACACGAAAATTGATCGGTATAATACCGCAGTTAACGGGGTTTTAGACGTTAAACATTACAGTGATGAAATTAACCGCTCATGGATCTTCAGGACGGTAGGATACGGTCACGATTACCAGGTTTGGAAAGACATTATAAGCAACCTGAGAATGGTGGGCTATGATTATGTTCTTTCAATAGAACATGAAGACAGTTTGCTGTCTGTAAATGAAGGCCTGCAAAAGGCAATTAAGTTCCTTAAGGACGTTATGGCCTTTGAAAACACCGGCGAAATGTGGTGGGCATAAAGTTATTTATTAGGTCATAAATATTTTTGAACGATTGATTGGCATCTTTCCAATCAATCGTTCTTTTTGGAGTTTATTGGCTATACGGATTTCTTTACTTTTTATCGCCTATCCTTTAAGATTAATAATTAGGCGGTGAAAAAGATGAGCAATAAGTTCAACAGTTTTCTGCAGCATAGGCAAAGCCTGCTGTTTCAATATAAAATGGGTGATTTAACAAAGAACGAGTTTATTGAAGCAAATTTTGAGACTATAGAACGGCTTGGAATAAAACCTTTTGAACGGATAGACAATGTAAAAAAAGCTATCTACAATTATCATTATTTTAATGTCCTGGCCAAATATTACTACAGCCTGGCCAAGGATTACCCTTCCGGCAGCAAGCAAAGGGCCGGTTTCCTGGCACAGTCAAACAGTTTCTATCATGAAAAAGACAAAGTCACAATGGCATTGCTAAAACTTCTGGATTTCAGAAATGTTGAAGCATATTTCGTGAAAGTAAAGTCGAAGAAGTTGCAGGACAAGTTATTTGAAATTGTAATAAGAGATCCTGATGTGCTTTTTGAAATTAATACATTATCATCTCCCAATGGCGGTATGGATGCTTATGATCTTGTTCTGCATTCCAAAAGCCCTTTTATTTTAAAACGCCTTAAGGAAGAAGGAGTTTTTCTGGAAGAAAAGAAAAAGTCTGTAGCTGACAGTTACATTAATCAGAAATATTAACTGTGTATTCAGATCTTTTACCAGATTTGACTCACTTTTCCATATGCACCTGGGAGTTTTTCTTACTGTAGCCCACACTGTGGAGGTTTCATAATGCAAGTTTATGCTTTTTCGTAAAATCCATCAGGCAATAAGCCCCTCTTCCCTTTTTATCCCTCTGTTCTGATTTATTATTTTTTCATTCTAAATTAATTTGCTTTCAAATCCAGGATTAAAATCTGTCCACGTCATATAAATGCCATATCACCCTCCTTTTAATCAAAAAATGAATCAGATAACTTATGTAAACATTTAACCAGCATGTACATATGATGAAATAGAAAAGCAATAAGGAGGTGTAAATATGGAATACAGAGAAGCCCTCGAAGCTTTAAGACGTTCATCCAAACGCAATCGCGAGCGGGATGAGCTTGATGTTCAGGATTATGGACGCGTCCGTGAAGCCTGCCCACAGAAAAAAGGGACAATACTACGCATATTCATCCCGGCAGGGGCAGAAATCAACCTGTTAAATCTCCTGGAAATCTCTTCACCCGGCGGTATTTGCATAATAGTAAGACTTCCATTCCTCAAGAAACTACTCGGAAAGAATGACCTTGCAGATCTGTTTGAGGAAATAAAACGGGCAGGAGGAACAATCGAATTTGATGACTAAGCTGGTTCACTGAGGGTGGTTCTTAAGGAACCACCTTCTCACTTTCCCCCTGCCAAACATTATAAAGTATTTATTTACAATTTATTTTTATTCAAATTAAGCAGCTTATATAACAACTAAATAAATGATTCAATTATAACAGCTTTTCTTTAATAACCCGGCCTTGTTGAAGGCAGAATAGAAATGTGGTACAATCGGGCAGAAACAATCTATCTCGAAAGGTGACACAAATGAAACAGCAACGGCAATATCCCAAAGTCATGATATCTCCCAAGGCGGAGCGCAGTGTCAGGGATGGGCATCCATGGATATACGGGGAAGAAATTCGCAGGACAGAGGGCTTGCCCCAAAACGGCGGGCTGGTAGATGTATTTGCAGGAAATGCCTTCATGGGTACGGGGTTTTACAACAGTGCCAGCAAGATTACAGTCCGGCTTATTTCACGTAATGCCAATGATATATTTGACGCCCGTTTTTGGCGCCGCCGTGTGGAGTATGCCGTCCATTACCGCAAAACCGTTATGCCCGGAGCAGACTTTGCATGCTGCCGCCTGATTCATGGCGAGGCTGACCAGATGCCGGGACTGACAGTGGACCGCTATGGCAGCATTCTGTCAGTTCAAATTACATGCTTTGGTATGGAACTAGTCAAGGATACGGTTTACCATGCACTTTGGGATGTGCTTACCGAAATGGGCGAAACCATCACCGGAATTTTTGAGCGCAATGACATTGCTCTTCGTACACGGGAAGGACTGCAGGAATATAAGGGCTGGTACCGGTCCGGTGGCATACCTGTACCTGAATCTGCCGTGACTGAGATATGCGAAAATGGAGTGAGATATCTGGTAGATGTGGAAAACGGGCAGAAAACCGGCTTTTTCCTGGACCAGAAGTACAACCGCGCAGCCGTGGCCCGGATTGCGAGGGGTAAGCGGGTATTGGACTGCTTTACCCATACCGGTTCTTTCGGTCTTAATGCAGCATTCGGCGGAGCAGAACATGTGACCTGCGTGGATGTCTCACAGTCAGCCATTGACATGGCAAAATCAAATGCCGTGCGAAACGGGCTTGACGGTAAAATGGATTTTCTGTGCGAGGATGTATTCGACCTGCTGACAGAACTGGCAGAGCAGAAATGCAGGGATTTTGACTATATCATTCTTGATCCTCCTGCCTTTACCAAGTCCCGCGATACAGTGCAGGCAGCTGCCCGGGGATATAAGGAAATCAACCTGAAGGCCATGAAGTTATTGCCCCGTGGCGGATATCTGGCCACTTGCAGTTGCAGCCATTTCATGACCGATGACTTGTTCCGCAAAACACTGGCAAGTGCTGCAAGGGACGCCTCGGTATCCCTAAGGCAGATTGAAGCCCGCCAGCAGGCCCCTGATCATCCCATACTGTGGAATGTCCCCGAGACATCATACCTTAAATTCTATATATTCCAGGTTGTATAAGTTTTGCTATACAGGATAACCAGCAAATTACTTCAAATCTTTTTGCTGACTCCGGAAAATAGGAATCAACGCTGAAGCCGTTGATACTTTTCGTTTTTGGTGCCGAAGGTGGGACTCTTTTCCGGCTTTATGGGTCAGTTATATCCCGGCGGTGATACAGCCAAGGGCTTGTAAGCCAAAATCCGGCTTATAAGCCCAGTTGAAAACTATCATAGAAAACTGATTTACAGAAAATGTTTCACACAACCCTTAAATTAGCCTTGATTGATAATCCATTTCTCCTGTGCTCTATGCCAGCGGCTATGGATGAGTTTGGTTGTTATACTTGCCGGAACAATTCTCGAAACAATACTAAATAATCGATTTATAGTTCCAGGGACATATACCTTTCTTCCGTGTAAAGCCATGGATATTGTCCTGTGCGCAATTTTCTCCAAGGTATTTGTTGTTATTTCGCCCCATACCCCTTGTGCTTCAATGGCCTTTATACAGTTGTCATTTGTGGGCATGCCGCCTGGACAAAGTGCAAGTACTTTTACGTTTTCACTCTTTAGCTCCTGCCCCAGCGCAAGCGAAAAGTCAAACAAAAACCTCTTTGATGCCGCATATGTTGCTTTAAGCGGCATCGGATACATCGCAGCAAGAGAGGACACAAATACGATGTAAAACCTTCCTGTTTTGCGACGTATGGATAAAGCCTTATAAGTCATCCGTAATGTGGCCTCGATGTTTACCCGCAGAATTTCTGTAATATTGTTGAGACTTTGTGTAGTAAACCCACCCTCATGGTCTATGCCTGCAACATTTAAAAGCATATCCAGCTTTATGCCGGCTTCCTTTGCATAATTGATTAAAGAATTAACTTCACTGTCATTTGTTATATCACAAGGTTTTGTATATACATGAACATCATACTGTCGTAATATGCCATTTTTTATCCTTTCAAGGCCTTCTGCGTTAATATCGGTGAGTAAAATATCAAAACCTCTGGCTGCACACTCCAATGCAAAGGCCCTGCCAAGTCCACCTGAAGCTCCGGTTATAAGCACCGTCAAATCAATCACCCCCAACGAACTCCGCACAATTGCTCGGATAATGCCCAAAGCCTGTCAGCATTTTCTTTGTTTACTTGTCTGCTATACTCAGCTTCTCCTGACTTATCGTAATACAGGCCTTTGGGAGCCTCAGCCTGATTAAGCAAAAATGAGTAGATTTTTGCAGGAATGTCCGCTGATACTCCTTCTCTCTTTCGGAATTTCCAGACCGTTTTTACAAGTCCTCCTGTGTTTTTAAACCCAATATCTGTTTTTACAAGCCCGGGCTCAATTCCATATGCCGATATTCCGTGATTGGCAAATCGGTCGTTTAAACCGTATGCAAAAAGCAAATTTGCCAGTTTTGATTGCTTATATACCAGAAGCGGGTTGTATCCGTGCTTAAACATGATATCATTCCAATGCATTTTCATCCTTTTATGCGAACCGCTTGATGTCATTATAATTCTGCCTTTGGACTTAATCAGACATTCCATCAGATAATAAGTAAGCAAAAAACTTGCAAGATGATTTACTGCAAATTGATACTCGTAGCCATCTTCAGTTGTCATATAATAACTTCTTACACATCCTGCATTGTTTATAAGTCCGTAAAGCTGCCCATTGCATTTGGCTTCAATATATGCCCTAATTTCATTGCTAACCCTCAAAACCTCAATTTGCCTCGATAAATCACCGGAGAAAAATACTATGGGCACATCAGGATATTCCTTTTTCAAAAGTTCTAAGGCTTTTTTGCAGTTTTCATCGCTTCTTCCAACCCCGACAATACTGTAATTTGATGCAGCAAGTTCATGGCAAACGGCAAACCCAATTCCTGAGGTTGCACCTGTTATAACTACAGTTTTCATATCATATTCCCTCCCAAGCTTATTCTATGAACCATTTCCATACATGCCAGAATTCTAGTGAACCTGTTGCAATAGCAGACAAAATATAAGACAGTACAAATGATACAGCAAAAACAGCCAGTGCAATTAAAACAATCTTACGAAACAGCCTATAAGTTTTAGCTGAGAATTGCGGACGTATGTTCAATGGTGGGAATACCGCTTTGCCTGAAGCAGACGCGATGCAGTTATAGTGAAAACGTCCGTAAGCCCGCATTAACTGCCTGTAATAGGCTGCACAGTATATGGTTCCAACACCTGAAAGAACCGCTAAAGAAAGAAGCATGACAACATAGACGATTCGGCACCAATAATATGGTATAGGCGGGATAAGTGAGTAAATATTAAATCTTCCCAGATAACACACACCTACTGTGGCTGACGCGATTGTAAATGTGACCATTACTATAACCCATGCAAAAAACAGAGCAAAAAAAGCACCGGCAAAAATATCGGCAAATACAAGCCCGGTTGTAATTATTGCCTTTTTACCAATGGTTTTATTATCAATATTGCCAGATGTATATTGCATAGCAATTTCTTCGGGGTTTCCAAGCCCCGCTGCAATTTCCTCCTCCGAATATCCATCGGTAAGCTTAAAATTAAAATGTTCTTCATACTCAGCGATGATTTCATCTATGTCGCTGATGTTGTTTTCACGTAACTTTTTCGTAAGAGTTTCAATAAATTCTTTTCTATTCATCGCCATCCTCCTTTAACAAATTATTTACTTCCCCTATAAAGTTCAGCCATTCTGCTTTATCAGCAAGATATTGTCTGCGCCCTAATTCAGTAATCCTGTAGTATTTTCTGGGAGGACCTCCGCTTTCCTCCGAAAGATAAGTTGTTACAAGGCCTTCACTTTTTAACTTGCGCAATATGGGATAAATTGTTCCGTCCGATATGTTAATCCGCTTTGATATATACTCTGAAATATCATATCCGTATGAATCCTTGCGGTATAACATCGACAAAACGCATAACTCGATGACACCTTTCTTGTATTGTACATTCAATATTTATCACCTCTGGTTCTGATCAACTTAATGCTGTATTATCTATACTACTATATAATATATAGTAGTGAAGATAATTTGTCAAGGCATTTCTTTCAAGAATGGTAAAACAATCCAAATAAGCTTGAGCCGGAAACGAACTTACCAACATCTCTTCCTTGGAATTAATAAGTGAAAGGTAAAAAGAAAATTTACAGAACTAAATGGCAATCAATATCATCCCGGTACAGTTAACGTTTAAAGAATTCTTTGAGAAAATGGTTTATCTCATATCCGGACTCACGATCTGCGCCACTTAAACGTAACTATGATGTTAAAGCATGGAGTAACAGCAAGAGCAGCGCAGGAAAGATAGGACATACTGCTGACCAAATGACAAAAAAATATCAGCATAGCCTCACAGAAATAGTTCAGGATGCTGCTGATAAGTTAAGCAAAGTTATTAATCAGTAAAAATAATAAAATAAACCGCCCTGTCAGGCGGTCTATTTATTTCAGCCGTTTGCCGTTACCGTTTTCACTTTGGTGCCGAAGGTGGGACTCGAACCCACACGGAGTTTGAGCTCCACTGGATTTTGAGTCCAGCGCGTCTGCCAATTTCACCACTTCGGCCTGTTGATACCATATACTTAATATGGCTTCACCGGATTACTTGCCGTTACCGTTCAGGAATCCGGTAGACAACGAAAATTATAGCATCTTCTAAATAGTAAGTCAACAAGAAATTAAAAACTTATCTAAATTCCCTGAGCTCAATCACTCTATCCTGATAACCTGCGGTTTTCTGCCATTCCTGCCTTTATCAAAATCTGAAAGATATTTCACCTCAACAAGGATATATCTTCTGCCGTTTTCAATAATTACATCGGGTTCTGTGCCATCATTATATGAGTGCCGGAAATGAAACACCGAAGGTTCATCAAGTTCAAGATAAGCCTGTTAATTACAAAGAGAATATATCAGACTTACAAAGGCTGTGATAATTACACCTATTCCGATTCCAAGCAATACACTTTTACCATGCAATTTTATCATAACTGGATCCTCACCGGTATTTTACCTGTAGATATCAAATGAACACGCCCAAACTACCTGCACATACGTGAAATAAGCTCTATTTCACCTTTTCCCATGTTAAGCATCCTCGCAATATCTGTACTGCTGATTCCTTTCTTGTACAACTTAATAATTTCATGCTTTCTGTCATCCAAGGAAATAAGCTTTCCTTTCATTTCAGATACTGAATAAACACCTGTTTCAGAAGCCTGAACATTTTCTTTTTTCGGCTCATAATTGCTTATAGTCTGTTTTTCCTGACAAAGTGAATCAGACCTGCTTTCAGTTTTATAATGAAATCCGATCTTTTCATCAGCTTTATTTAACAATTCTTCAATGCTTTGCTGTTTTTCTTCAAGACGGTTAACTATGTAACTGGAGAAATTATTCAGTTCTGTCAGAAGCTGTTCAGCATCTTCAATTACCTGTTCAAGTTCATATCTGCGCTCATCAATTTCCAGACGATAATCCCTGGCCATCTTTTTTTCAATAACCATCCATATCAAAGCAAAACATACAATAAAGATACCTATCAGGATAACACAAATATAAAAGATATCCATTTTCACACCTCTCAGAATTTATCTTTTGTAAACAGTTTCACGTTTACAAGCGTATGTCTATAGTACTGCCAGGATTACTTTTACTATAAACATTTGATTTCCCTTTAATTTCCTTCTTTTTGTTTTGATTCTGTTTATCTTCCTGCTTTGACTCTCTGCCTCTTCTTTCGTTATTTTCCCTGATACTGACTTTATTGAGCTCATTTTGCCTGTTAACCTGCTTCATACTTTCTTCTGCCTGTTTTTCAACAGACTGGTTCTTACTTTGCAAAGCAGCAAGATTTTGATGCTGTTCATTAGCCTGTATGCGTGACACATCAACAACTTTTGGTATCATTACCTGTAAATCAACAGGCCTTATGGGCATAAAACCACTTCCTGAAAATTTTGTCGGTTAATACGCACCTACCTTGATGTCTGCACCTTCTCTGTACAATGTACAATACTGCAATGTTTCCTTTACATTCATTGAAGCCGTACCTATCGAAATTTTCACACCGTTGTACAAGTAATTCTGTACCTTTATTCGTCCCAGTCCTTCCATTTGAAGTTTTTCTTCAAGCGAAACCAGTTCTTCCCTATACTCGTTAAGTTTGTTCTCATAAAAGATTTTTGATCTTAAACTCTTGTCCAGGATTTCCTTCTTCTCAGCAGTCAACATACCTGCAGCTTCCAGTTTTTGCAGAAGCATAATAGCTTGCTCAGTTTTCCTTACATTTTCTTCTAAAGTAGTCAATTCAGCCCGTACAGCTTTATACCTTTCCCTTATATTTGGATCAACACCAACTTCTATAACCGTATTGGTCGCCAAATAACTGCCTATAACCTTAGCATCAATTTCTTTCCCTACTCTTGTAATTCCCCCAACAAGCAAGCCTTTTCTTCCACCTAATTCAAGACAGTTTCCGCACTTAACATCAGAATGCATTATTGCTTCGGCTTTAAGGTCATTTGCAGCCACAACAGTACTGTTTTCAATATATTTTGCTACTATATTGCCGCCTGCAATCAGAACGCCCTTATTATTACCCGTCATTCCTCTCCGAAGGATTATATTGCCACCGGCTTTAATCGTGGCGGCTTCAACCACTCCGAATACCTCAACATCTCCACCTGCTTCAACAGTAAAACCCGACAACACATTTCCCCGGATGAAAACACTGCCGATGAAATTAATATTGCCAGTTGAATTATCAACGTCTGCCGGCACTTCATATGTCGCAAAAACACTTAATTTCCCGTTTTCATACTTAACCTGGCCGTCGATTGCAGAGTAATAGTTTAAATTATCCTCACTTGTATATATATTTGAGCCCCGGACTATTTTTACCGGTTTACCCTCAACAGCCTTTATATCAGCGCCCAGTACATTCTTTCCGTCTAAACCGGGAGTAGGCGGCACAATCTCACATATTTTCTGATCCTTGTGTGCACTTACAATGTAATCCAGGTCCCTGTAATTGACACTTCCGTCTTCCATGATGATTGGCTTCTTTTCTTTATTAATATCAATCAGAAAACGTATTTGGCCGTCTTCACCATGGACAGGAGCCGTCCCTTCTGCTATAAGAACTTCTTGATCATAAACAGGGTTTTGTGCTAAATATCTCACCACATCATCTTTTATTCCATAAACTACTCCATTTTTCTGCAGTTCGTCATATATTTCCTGGATCTCCGGCGGCTTCCCACCTTCTTCAGGTTTCTTAATAGTAATGTAAGCCTTCATTTTATCGGTACTCAATGCAACCATGACAGAGGCATCCATCCATTCCAAGTTCATTTTTTACCCCCAACTTTATTCATTATGATCCAAGAAGTAAATATTTCTGTCTTTCCAATTTAGCACGCATTCTGAGAATAGCTTTTGTATGCAGTTGAGATATCCTTGATTCGGATACCTTCATAATGGCACTTATTTCTTTCAATGTCAATTCTTCGAAATAATATAAAGACACGACCATTTTTTCTTTTTCAGGCAATTTACTAATTGAATCTGCCAATATATCTTTTATCTCCAGAAACTCAATTCTCTTTTCAGGTATAATGTCATCGCCTTCATTAATTACATCGAGCCCGGTTTCATAGTTCTGTTCAAGATAATCTTCCAGAGATATCATAGTTGACATGTTAACTTCCTGAAGTGTCCTGTTCAACTCCTCAACCGTAATCCCCATCCTCGATGCAACCTGTTCATCAGTAGCCGCATGGCCCAGTTCATTTTCCAATTCAGAATATACTTTTTCAAGATCTTTACTCTTTTTACGCAATGAACGAGGGGCCCAATCAAGTTCACGAATGCTGTCTATAATAGCTCCACGAATTCTCAACGATGCATAAGTCTCAAACTTTACACCCTTGTTAATGTCGAACTTATCGATAGCATCAATCAAACCAAAAATCCCATAACTTACAAGGTCGTCGTATTCCACATTCGATCCGAAATATATACTCAGCCTGCCTGCTACATACTTAATGATGTCAGTATACTCCAGTATCAGTTGTTGCTTAATGGAAGGATCCTTTGTTTCATGGTACTTTTTCCATAGTTCCTGCTGTCTTTGTAGATTGGTAGAAGACATATTTACCCCCCATTCTCTTATTAGACAGCCCATATGGCTTATCTTTTGTATAAAATATTTTCCTGGTAATACTACAAAATTAACTGCCAGTAATATCTAAACCTTATATCAATATTTTAACTCACGTATGCCATATGTCAACCTTTTTCATTTTTTTTCTGCATAGATGCCTAATATTTTTTAACTTTTTCAGTAAAAATATAGAGAAAATTTACAACTAATTATCCGACTTTTTTAATTCCTCCCTTATAAATTTGCTTACCTTCAACGGTTCGAAATCAATAACATTTTCCTTTTTTTCATCAAACAGGTTTTGTTCGGGTTTTTCTCCTTCATCCTCTATATCGCTAACGCTTTCTTTTTCTTTTTCTTTCTCTTTCTCCTTTTCCTGTTTTTCTTTAACCTGTTCATAAATCTTTTTTAGATTGTAACGTACAAAAAAACCAATAGCATAAAATACTACCATTGATATTATCATTTGAAGCAGTATTCTGTCACTGGTCATCGAACCGGAAATACCAATAATTCCTGAAATAATTGCAGCAAGCAACGCAAATAACAGAGGAAGTCTCATAATATAGTTATACATTTTTTCCTCCCATAGTATTTGGATTATAAAATAACAAGAACATAGCAACATGCCGGAGTTTCGTAAAATGAAAGCATAGCTATATATAGGTAACCCCGTAGCCTATGGTCTTAATCATTAACCGTCCGTCTTCCGAAAAAAACTCGATGGTCCTTCCATGTTTTCCCCCTGTATCCTCGGCAATAACAGGAATATTCAGCTCCTGCAAAATTTTTTTAGTAGCCTCAACATTCCGCTCTCCCACTCTGATCATATCAGATACATTGGAGAAGGAAAACATCTGCGCACCTCCGGCAAGCTTGGCAACAATACTGTTCTTGTTTGCACCACTTTCCAACATATTATCTAAAAGCAGTCTAATCCCAGTATCTGCAAATTTCGCTTTATTTGAACTGTTTTTTGCCTGGTATGACCATGGAAGCATAATATGGGCAAGTCCAATCATTTTTGTTTTTGTATCATATAGTGCAATCCCGACACATGATCCAAGCCCTAATGTTATTAACCTGCCTGGATGCGATGTGTGCTTCAGGTCTGCCATCCCCACCTTTATAACATTTTCCGTCATTAGTATGCTGCTCCTAATGCATTAATAAGTTTCATGTATGAATCAATATCCGGTACGAGGAAAAAGTCCCCAATTACCCTGTTCTCACCTTCAATAAATTCGGTTTCAATATACAGAACCGTATCTGTTGTTCTTCCAAACTCTATAGCCGGAACGCTCAATATGGCACCTGCCATATCAATGGCAATATCCGGGACGTCAGGCTTAATTAAAAGCCCTGTAAGAGTGGATAAAGCAGACAGATAAGAACCGGTCAGTATATTGCCTATTTCCTTCAATGCAGACAGCGTTATTTCATCATATTCCACTTCTTCTGCAGGATTTCTTCCCATCAGTATGTTTACAAGTTTTTGTGCCGCATTCTCCTCAAGAACAAAAAGTATGTAACCCGAAATGTCACCACAAATCCCCAGAAGAATACCTGCAACCGGTGTTTCAGCACCCCCAAGTACTTCACTGACCTCAGAAAAACCCATAATCTTTATTTGGGGCACTTCCATATCCACTTTTTTGTCCAACATTTTAGCAAGAGCTGTTGCTGCGTTTCCTGCACCTATATTCCCAATCTCTTTTAAAATATCCAAGTGGAAGGAATTTAAATATGACGCATCCATCTTTTTAACCTTTCACAAATTTAATATTCTTTCACTTGTTGTCATGCGTTAGTAAGCTCGGATATAAGTTTTTCAAGGTTTAATAATGTTATCAGCCTGTCGTTGTTTTTTGCCACCCCGCTGATATAATCAAGATTTACATTACTGGTAAATCCAGAAACACTTTCTATGCTTGTTTCATCAAACTGAAGAACTTCCACCACCGAATCAACTATTATGCCGTAACTGATACCATTGATATCTATAATTATAATTCTGGTATTATCGTCTGCTTCTTTCCCGGGGAGAGAAAACCGCGTTCTCAAATCCATCACCGGGATAACATCCCCGCGCAAATTAATAACGCCTTTTATGTATTGCGGGGTCTTCGGTACCCTTGTTATATTAAGCATCCTTTCAATAATAGTAACCTTATTTATATCAGCACCGTATTCATCGTTTTCTACTTTAAAAATAACGTATTGCTTCTGATTTACAGCCACTTTTCAACCCCCCTTTAAAACAGGTTATACTATTGAATTCACATCAAGTATCAGAGCTACATTACCATCACCCAAAATAGTAGCTCCGGCAATGCAACGTATACCCGACAACAGCTTGCCTAGGGATTTGATTACGATTTCCTGCTGATTTATCAGCGAATCAACTATCAACCCTGATAATTTTTCGCCTTTTTTAACGATTACACAAGTCAGGCTCTTTTTATTACTGTCAGGCTCCCGCTCTATATCCAGCACATCATGCAAACGGATAATCGGGATAACAGTATCTCTCAGGACCGTTACTTCCTGATTTCTGACATATTTAATATCCTGTGGGTCCAAATTACAGATTTCACGGATGGAATTCAACGGAATCGCATATTTTTCATTTCCGACCATCACCAACAATGCCTGGATAATTGCCAGAGTCAACGGCAAACGGATAATGGTTTTGCTTCCCTGCCCTCTCTTTGAAGTTAATTCTACACTGCCTCCAAGGGCCTCTATCTTCGTTTTTACAACATCCAAACCGACACCGCGCCCGGACAGGTCTGTTACCTTATCTGACGTACTGAAATTAGGCATGAACAGGTATTCTATAATTTCCTCATCTGATAATCCGTTAATGCTTTCTTCACTTTCCAAGCCTTTTTCAAGTATTTTCTTGCGTACTTTGTCAACATTTATACCCGATCCGTCATCTTCCACTTCAATGATAACATTATTTCCTGCCTGGTATGCTCTAAGCCATATATTACCGGTTTTATCCTTACCTTTTGCAATACGATCTTCAGGCATTTCAATACCGTGGTCTGCAGAATTTCGCAATATATGTATAAGTGGTTCTCCGATTTCATCAATAACGGTTCTGTCAAGCTCTGTTTCCTCCCCGGACATATGTAAGGCAATATCCTTGTTAAGGTCTCTTGCAATATCCCGGACCATTCTGGGGAAGCGATTGAAAACAGTCTCAACAGGGACCATTCTCACTTTCATTACAGCATCATGAAGACTTGTTGTAACTCGTTCAAGACTTTCAATGGTTTGAGAGCATTCTCTGTCACCACTGTCAGAGATGATACCATCCAGCCTTGTCTTGATGATGATAAGTTCGCTGACAAGATTCATAAGTACGTCAAGTCTCTCTATGTCAACGCGTACTGTTTTTCCGGATACTTTCTTTTCTGCAGATTTTTGCGATGAATCTTTAGTGACAGGCTTGTATTCTTTTTCTTCCGGATGTTTTGCATTACTTTCGGATGTTTGCTTAACGGTTTCCAGATGATTTCGGGTAATTTCGGTAATTTCAACCTTTCGCACTTCTGAAACCGAATTAAGTTCTTTTTCAAAAAATTCCCTGCTCTTTTTGGCAATAATAACAACAGTAAAGAAATAATCAAATTTCTCATCTTCAATGTCATTTACAGGAGGTACTGATTTAATAATATCAGAATTGCTTTGCAGGATCTGGAATATAATGAAAGCTCTTGCAGCTTTTAATAAACATTTTTGATCCAGCTCAACATAAATCTGATATACATTCAATGATTGATCAAGCGCATTTTGAATGACATTCTTGTCGTATTCATTCAATTCCAGCTTTAAACCTGCATTTGCCTCATTCTTAGGCTTATTCTCTTTTTTAACCGGTTCCCCGGCTCCTTTTCTTTTACTTGAAATTTCAGACAGAAACTCAATAATATCGCTGTAATCTTTCTCGCCTTCACTGCCTGTACTGCTTACATTTTCAACATAGCTCTCCAGTGCATCGAGGCATTTAAACAAAATATCCACAACATCAGACGAAACCTGAATCCGGCCGTTTCTCAGGCCGTCCAAAACATCCTCCATTTTATGGGTTAAATTCGACATACGCGTATAACCCATTGTACCGGCCATTCCTTTTAATGTATGAGCAACCCTGAATATTTCATTTAAAATAGAAATATTACCAGGGTCTTTTTCCAGTTCAAGCAAAGAGGTATTTAGATCCTGTAAATGCTCTTTTGACTCCTCTACAAAAATACCAAGATATTGACTAATATCCATTTTTCTCTCGCACCCCCACAACCGCTTTCTCTTTATATCGGATTAATTTAGCAGATTTTTGAGTGTTGAACCTGCAATAAAACACCAGCAGGAATAATTTATGGCATAATCCAGCCTTTTCTAATCTTTTCTCTTTGTTTTTCAAATATGTAACTAATAATTTTATCCCTGTCTCCGTTCTCTATTTGCTTATATTCAACTCCTATTTCATACAAAATCTTTCCTTTTTCACGTATCTGGACCGAACGGACAACAGTACCGATAAAACCGATTTGCTTGCCTATCTTCAGGCTGGCTCTTATTTTTGTACCCGGTTCATATGCTTCTTCGGTAACCAGACAAACACCCCCGCCGCTTATATCCCTGGTATAACAGTCTAACATCTGTATTTCTTCAGTATCTTTCTCTTCGGTTGAACCTATAATATGGTACCGGACAGGTAATTTGCATTCCATTCTGAAAAAGGATCTTCTCTCAATCTTTTCTATCTGGCTTACCGGTTTCACCCACAACATCGGAATAGGCTCTGTATTTTTTCTGCCAGTAACTACAGCCTTAAACATATACGTATCTTTTTCTTTCAGAAAAATGACATCTAGTTCTGCACCAGTGTGAATGGTATAAATCTTTCCTTGTGTAAAAGGAACATGGATTTCCATCATATTACTGGTTTCATCATATGATTCAAACTGACTCACGAGACCGGAACAAACCTTTTCATAATTGCTGTTATACAATTCCAGTTCCAGTTTAGTGCCTGTCTCTATTTGCCGATACTTCATGCTAGCCTCCTCACATATAAGTAAATACCATTATAATACAATTTAATGCTGCACACCATAACTACTTAACAATCTGCTGAAAAAACCTCTGACTCCCTTCCCATGTATATTCGGATTGTCCATCCTGCCGTTTTCATAGAACAGATTCATAGCCAACTCTGTTATCTGTTGGGAAGCATGACTTTTAGGATAACTCAAGCAAAACGGTTTTTGCTGTTTCACTGCTTTCGGTATGCAATCATCTACCAATATATACCCTGTTTTTTGTACTTTGAAAGACAGAAATCTGTCGGAAACCATCAGCAGTTTGTCCAAAATATCATTTGCTTCCTTAAAGGATTCGGCCTTGTTTACAACAACTTTGACTATCCTGTGCTTGTCATTTTTCGATATCATTTTAATCATTGCATACGCATCCGTTATTGCTGTAGGCTCAGGAGTAGTTACCAGAAGGACTTCGTCCGCCGCCAGAATAAAACTCATGATATTTCTTGAAAGACCGGCACCAGTGTCAATCAGAATAACATCAAAAATCTTATCCAATAGTGATATATTTGAAATAAATTTACCTATATGCTTTTTATCAAGCTGAATCAGCTCTTCTACACCCGATCCACCGGATAAAAACTGAATATTATAGGGCCCATCGGTAAGAATCTCAAATATGTCACGTTCTCCCCGTATCAACTCCAGCAATGTATATTTTGCAGTTATTCCCAGCATAACATCAACATTCGCAAAACCAAAATCCACATCCAGTATGGCCACTTTAAAGCCCATTTTGCTTAATGTGATAGCGAGATTTACAGTGATATTGGTTTTACCGACACCACCCTTACCACTGGTAACAGTAATCACCTTTGCAGCTTTTTTTTGTTCTATATTACCTGTACTTTCAGGTTTTGTTAAATGTCCAACTATTTTTCTAAGTTTATCAGCCTGATCACTCATTAGCAAGACCCCCGGTCTTTATTTTGAGATAAACTCACTAATATGCCACAAATTCCCTTTTCCTTACAAAATACTTTTTGCAATGTTTTCAACATTTGCAACTTCTATATCGTCAGGCACACTTTGACCCACCGTTATATAAGAAAGAGGTTTACCCGTTGCATACCTGACATTCAGAATCATTCCAGGCACATGTACTTCGTCAAATTTTGTAAATAACAGTTTATAATTGCTCAAAAAGCTATAGTGTTTTAAAATATCCCTGCAAGTGCTACGGCTGATGCAACAACTTAACACAAGGTAAATTTCATCGGCTTCTGCAGTGTTAACAAGCGCCTTAAGCTCCGAAAACTGTGTTTCGTTATTATGGCTGCGTCCAGCTGTATCCACCAAAATCAGATCCATATCCCGGAAGCCTTCGATAGCTTCTTTTATTTCCTGCGGTGTATAAATAACAGACACCGGTATATTTAATATTTCGGCATATGTTTTAAGTTGTTCAACTGCAGCTATTCTATAGGTATCTGCAGAAATGAAAGCTATTTTTTTCCGATGGTTTAATGAATACTCTGCAGCTACTTTTGCCAGAGTGGTTGTTTTCCCTACACCTGTCGGCCCCAAAAACATTACAACAGTTGGTTTCCCATCCTTTCGCAACTGAATTGTCTGAGGCTGGCCCAACATATCCTTAATTACCTTTTCAGCAACGGTTACAATCTCATCATAATTTTCTGAATTCCTTACAGACAGTTTGATATTACCAACAATCCTATCTATAATTTCCGGTTCTATATCATTCTCCGACAATTTTTTGGTTAACAAGGCAAAAGGGTTTTCAACGGATTTTACGTTGAAATTACCAACCGATGCAGGACGGACGATTTCCACTTTTGGGTTTTCATATTTCACAGCATTCTCTGAAATTTTCATGTTCTGATTATTTGGAATATCGTTGTAAAGGCTTCTCAGCATGTTTTCCATCCTGCTGAGCCTGTTTTCAAGCAACTCTATCCTGTTTTTATCTTCCGTAGTATTTTTTACCTTTTCTGTTTCGGATGCTTTCTTCTTCACTCCAAGCTCATCATCGACAGCAGCCAAAATTTCAGTGAGTGGTTTTGAAAAAATACCCTTAATCCCCTTTTTACGTACTTTCCGTGTATTTAGTATAACAGCATCGCTGCCTAAATCCATCTTAACTTTAAGCATTGCTTCCTGGATATCCTTGCCAGTATACCGACGAATCCGCATATTTCCTCCACTACCTGCTTTCAATCTTATTTTAAATAATCACCGCATTTATATTCATGAGCACTTAACCATTCCAATCGATCTGACTTTGGCAGAAGGATCCAGCTCATTATAGGACAAAACAACAAGACCAGGTATATATTGCTCAGTCATCCTCTTAAAATATAACCGCACCATTGGTGAAGCAAGCACGATGGGTTGTTTTCCCAATTGCGCTACCTTTTCGACAAGCTTTAACAGGTTTTGAATAATTACGTTTGAAACAGATGGTTCTATTGTTAAATATGATCCCCCCTCGGTTTTTTGGATCGAATCAAGAATTAATTGCTCCAGTTGAGGATCAAGAGTTATAACATCGGAGTTGTCCGGTGTAATAAACGATTTTGATATTGCTCTTCCAAGGGACTGCCTTACATACTCGGTAAGCATGTCAGTATCCCTTGTGACAGCAGCATAGTCCGACAGTGTTTCAAGTATTGTAACCATATCCCGTATAGATACACCTTCACGAAGCAAATTGCATAAAACTTTCTGAACCTCACCAAGGCTAAGCTGTTTTGGCACCAGTTCCTCAACAATAGCCGGATAATTGCTCTTAACATTGTCCAGCAGAGTTTGCACATCCTGACGGCTCAGAAGCTCATGTGCATGTCTCTTGATTACTTCAGTCATGTGAGTTGAAATAATTGATGGCGGGTCAACGACGGTATAACCCAGCATCTCTGCACGATCACGCTGGCTTTCGGTAATCCAGAGTGCAGGAAGCCCAAAAGCCGGTTCGGTTGTAGGTATTCCTTCAATTTCATCTTCAGCTGTACCGGGATTCATTGCCATAAAATGATCCATCAAAAGTTCTCCGCTCGATACTTCTACACCTTTGATTTTTATAACATACTGGTTAGGATTTAACTGGATGTTATCGCGCAGACGAATAACGGGCACAATCATGCCAAGTTCAAGAGCAAGCTGCCTTCTTATCATTACCACCCTGTCCAGAAGGTCTCCGCCCTGATTAACATCTGCCAGTGGAATAAGACCATACCCGAATTCAAGTTCAATGGGATCCACATGTAAAAGTGTTATAACATTCTCGGGCTTTCGGATTTCTTCCACCGTCCGTTCCTCAACTTCCTTTTCATCCATTTTGAGTTTTTCTTCTTCCGATCCCCTCATATTAATACCTATTATAATCAATAAAGCAGCCACTAAAATCATTAAAAAACGGCCAATGATAAACGACATGACAAAGCATGCTCCGGCCGCAATGAACATGGTCCTCGGACTTGTAAACAACTGGCCCACGATTTCTTCGCTGAGTTCTTCTTCTGAGGCTGCTCTTGTTACAATTATTCCGGTTGCAACTGAAATCAGAAGTGCAGGTATCTGAACAACCAATCCGTTACCAATGGTTAATATGGTATACTTCTGCAGAATCTCTCCCACCGTAGCGCCTTTATCCTGCATCATCCCCATGATAAATCCGCCGATTACGTTCAATGCTACGGTTATAAATCCAAAAATAGCGTCATTTTTAACAAATTTACTGGCACCATCCATGGAGCCATAGAAATCCGCTTCTCTTTGAATATTCTTACGACGTTCTTTTGCCTGAGCTTCGTTAATCAAGCCGGCATTCAAATCAGCATCAACTGCCATCTGTTTTCCTGGCATAGCATCAAGGGTAAACCTTGCTGCAACCTCGGATACGCGCTCAGCTCCCTTGGTGATAACCAGAAACTGAACAAGCATGATGGTAAGAAATATAATAGCGCCGACTACGATATTATTACCGCCTACAAATTTACCAAAGCTTTCAATAACTTTACCTGCATTTCCCTGACCTATTATAAGCCTTGTTGCAGCAATATTCAAAGCCAGCCTGAATAGTGTTGTAAACAGCAACAAAGTCGGGAAAGAGGACATTGACAGTGCGTCTTTTGCGTATATAGCATTTAACAGAATGAGAAGAGAAATGGTTATATTAATTACGAAAAGCAAGTCCATCAGCACCGTAGGCATCGGAACAAGAATAACTAATATTATTATTACACCCCATACAGCAACGGCAATACTTTTGAACTTCATACTTATCCTCCGCTTATTAATTTATCATTTGTGTAACAAAAATTACAATATTATTTTACAAGAACTCGCAGCATTAAACAAGATGTGACACCGAATTAACTGTAACCAAAAAAAGGACACGGCAATAATATGATATTAGATTAACATAAGGAGGTTTGAATATGGACAACGTAGGTTACAGAAACTTTTTCAGCGATAATGCTGAAATCTTGTTCTTCATCATTCTATTCCTGCTTTTATTCTATGATAACAAAGACAGAAGGTATTATTACTAATAAGTAAAAAGAAACATACTTTATCTGAAAATTCAGATACCAGCCATTCACCCAACCCTTACAGAACCATATAATAATCCCCCGCCATGCGGGGGACTTCTTCATTAATAAACAACCATTACTCCATACGCTTGTTGATTAGCCTCATTGCATTCAGTACAGCTATAAGTGCAACACCGACATCTGCAAATACCGCTTCCCACATTGTTGCCATGCCGCCTGCCCCAAGAGTTAAAACAAACAGTTTCACCGAAAAAGCGATGAATATATTCTGATATACTATTTTTTTCGTTTCCTGGGCAATTTTAATTGCCGTCAGCAGTTTCTTCGGCTCATCATTCATGATTACAATATCTGCGGCTTCAATTGCAGCATCTGTCCCAAGACCACCCATTGCAATTCCGATATCCGCTCTTGCAAGTACCGGAGCATCATTCATTCCATCCCCGACATATGCAATTTTTCTCTTTTTGCTTTTCTTAGCTACCAAGCTTTCCAGTATTTCCACCTTATGCTGGGGAAGCAGTTCTGAGTACACCTCATCAATTCCCATTTTCCTTGCCACTGCATCGGCATTTGCTTTCAAATCTCCGGTAAGCATTGCTGTCCTTATACCTTTTTTCTTAAGTTTCCCAACAGTTTCAGCCGAATCTGCCTTTTCAGTATCGGATACGATTATTGCTCCCATAAATCTTTTATCAATTGCTATATAAACTACAGAACCCGTAGTTTCCGGAATAATTATCTCTATTCGCTCCCTGTCCATAAGATTCTTGTTTCCGATCATTATTTCCTGTTCATTGTACCTGGCAACAATACCAAATCCCGGTATCTCCCGGTGCTCTTCCACTTTAATGTCGGCGCATAGGTCAGGGCGGGCCACTGCTATTGCTCTGGCTATGGGGTGATTCGAATATCTTTCAACCGCCGAAGCTATATTTAAAAGCTCGTCTTTATTTACTCCGCTGGCAGGGATAACTTCTGTCACTTCAAACTCACCTTTTGTTAACGTGCCGGTTTTATCAAAAACAACAGTTTCAACCGCTGTCAGCGCTTCGAGGTAGTTCCCCCCCTTCACCAGGATACCGTTTTTCGAAGCAAGCCCTATTCCTCCAAAGAAGCCAAGGGGAATGGATATTACCAATGCGCATGGACATGAAATAACAAGAAAGATTAATGCCCTGTAAAACCAGTCTGAAAAAAGGGCGCCAAAGGAACCTTTATCTGCCGCAAAAAGAACCAACGGCGGGAACAATGCCATGCATGCAGCTATTATAACTACTGCCGGAGTATACCATTTTGCAAAACGCGTAATGAATTTTTCTGTCGGAGCCTTTTTTGTGGCTGAATTTTGGACCAAATCAAGTATTTTGGCAGCTGTTGATTCATGCACCGGTTTTGTTACTTTTATCTTCAGCAACCCCTCCATATTAACCGCGCCGGAATAAACCTCATTCTTTTCCTGGACGGTCTTAGGAATTGGTTCTCCTGTAAGCGATGACATATCAAGGCTGGAGTTGCCTTCAACTATGATACCGTCCAGCGGGATACGTTCTCCCGGCTTTACAATAATAATATCCCCAACCCGTACTTGATCAGGTGAAACCTTGATAGCAGTATTATCTGAAGCCAGGTTCGCATAGTCTGGTCTTATATCCACAAGATCGCTGATGGACCTTCTGGACCGTTCGAGAGAAATTTCCTGGAATAACTCTCCAATCTGATAGAACAGCATAACTGCCACACCCTCAGTATATTCACCAATTGCGATAGCACCTATCGTTGCAATTGACATGAGGAAATTCTCATCAAACACCTGGCCTTTTAGAATATTCCTTACTGCACTGATAAGAACCTCTCCACCCAAAAGCAAATATCCGGCAAGATACATAACTGTTTCAACAGGCTCAGGCAACGGCAGAATTACTGCAATTAAATAGATTGCTGCACCAATAAGGAATATTATTTTTTCAGGTCCGAAAAATTCTTTTATTTGGAACGATTTAGCACTTTCCTTTTCTGAACCAGCTTCGCCGTGCCATTTGGAAACCTTCACACCGGGCTCATGACTTAGGATGATTTTTTCTGCCAGCTTTACTATTTCTGCATTATCCGCATAATTGTGCTCAATTGTAAGGATCTTTGTCATAAAGTTCAGCGAAGCATTTACCCCTTCTATATCATTAATTTCTTTTTCAATTTCCGATGCACAATGAGTACAATTTAAACCGTCCAGCAATAACATTTCTTTTTGTTGCATACAACATAACCTCACTTCTACATTTCATTAAGGTGAATCAACCCCAGATTGAATATCTGTTTTACATGGTCATCATCAAGGGAATAGTATACTACCTTTCCTTCCCGCCTGTACCTGACAAGTCTCGCCTGCTTCAGCACCCTTAACTGGTGAGATATTGATGATTGTGTCATATTTAAAAGCACTGCAATATCGCATACACACATTTCACTTTCTGCCAGGGCGCAAAGGATTTTAATCCTTGTTGTATCCCCGAATACCTTGAAAAGTTCTGCCAGATCATACAGGTTCTCATCAGCCGGCATCCTTGCCCTGACATTCTTTATTGTTTCTTCATGTATGACCGTACAGTCGCATCGTTCTAAATCCAGATTAAGGTCTTTCATGTTTATACCCCACAACATATGAATGTTTGTTCATATGAATATGATATCATATATAGCAAAATAATGCAATATCCTATAATGTCATTAACTATACAAAAGTATGAGGTATAAACTAAAACCCTTCAATAATAATTCAAAGCCTGTTCTTTCCTTAATTAACTGGCACATCGTGCTTAACTTTTAGGTGTTGCGCAGGAAACGTGTTTTATATATACTAAATTTGGATCAGATTAATAAGAAAGACTTGGCATAAATAGCTTTGAAGCAGCCTATGAATAACCTCTGTTTTATAGACTGCTTTATTATTTAATTTTATGGGTTTGAAATTTATTTGAAGTCAAAGCTGTTAAAGAAAACATTTACTGAGATAGGAGTGTAATAAATTGCTAAGGCGAATCCATTATAATTCCCCGGTTATTCTTACCTATACCTTTTTATCGCTTATCGTGCTTATAATCGGAAATATCACCGATATGGCCTCTACTCGGCTTTTATTCTCGGTTTACAGGGGAAGCTTTACAGATGTATTTTTCTATATCAGACTGTTCGGGCATGTACTGGGGCATGTAAACTGGGAACATTTCGTGAACAATTTTCTTATCATCCTGCTTGTCGGACCGATGCTGGAAATGAAATATGGTTCAAAAAACATGCTGCATATGATTATAATTACTGCTGTTGCCACAGGCATATTGAACGTTATTTTTTTCGATACCGCCTTGCTGGGAGCAAGCGGCATAGCCTTTATGCTGATAATTCTAAGTTCGTTCGCAAACATCAAGAAAGGAAGCATACCTCTTACCCTTCTTCTTGTTGCTTCACTGTATTTGGGCAGAGAAATTGTAGAAGGTCTGACCGCTCATGATAATATATCCCAGTTTGCGCATATTGCCGGCGGAATTTGCGGAGGAGTTTTCGGCTTTACGCTAAGACCAGGCAAAGGCTAGACAGTGGACGGGCGGAGATTTTTGAGTATATCTTTACGGCCTGTAAAATCTTTTTTTATATTCCGAAGGGCATATGCCATATTCCTTCTTAAACATATTTGAAAAATTGAATGTGTCAGTATAGCCGCAGCTTCGTGCAGCTTCGCTCACAGTACAGTCATATTGGCTTAACAGTTCCGCCGCTTTGCCAAGCCTGTATTTTAATATGTACTTCTGCGGTGATGTTCCTGTGTATTCAGTAAAAATCCTGTAAAGATACCTTCTGTCAATACCAAGCATTTTTGCAATACCTGCTACGCTTATATCATACATGTAATTTGACTGGATGTAGTTTTCAGCCCTTCTGGCATAGATTTGCGCAGCACAGGTATTTACATTGTTTTCTCCTTTCAGCCTGGCAAACAGCTCAAAGATTAAACCGCAAAGGTAGATCTCGGCAGATTGGCCTGTTTTTCCTGCTGTTACCATGTTTTTAAATATAAAAGCACAACTCGGAGAATAAACTACCGGACTTTTATCAAAACCGGAGCCGTCAATCAGCTCACCGGCAAGGGCGCCATCAAACCCTATCCACACATACGACCAGGGATTATCCATATCCGCTTCGTAATAAGTTGACTCATGTGGTCTTATTAAAAACATGTTTCCTTTTCCAAGGCTATAGACCGTACCCTGACGCTCAAATATCCCTTTTCCGTCCAATATGTAATGAATCAGGTAGTATTTCCTGATCGCAGGCCCAAACGAATGGCCACTGGTACATTCCTGCCATCCGCATACCACCGGATTCACATCATGAAAACCTTTATTCAATAAGGGAATGTCAGTTTGACTGCCAGTCTTTTTCATGGAGACATTATAACATATTGTGAAGACATAATTCAATTTATTACTTCCCGAAAATAAAGTATTATGTCTGTAAAGGGAGGTTGTTCGTATGGTCAAAATTACATTTATGGGCGCCGGTAGTACGGTTTTTGCAAAAAATGTACTTGGTGACTGTTTATCTGTTGATTCATTAAAAGACAGCGAAATATGCCTTTATGATATTGACGCCGATCGCCTGAAAGAATCAGAATTAATGCTGCAGGCCATTAACAGGAATATAAACAACGGCAGGGCCAGGATTAAAACCTATCTTGGAGAAGAACAGCGCAAAGAAGCACTCAGATCTGCAGATTTTGTCGTAAATGCCATCCAGGTCGGAGGTTACGATCCATGTACAATTATTGATTTTGAAATCCCGAAAAAGTATGGACTTAGGCAAACAATCGGTGATACCTTAGGTATCGGTGGTATAATGCGGGCACTTAGAACCATTCCTGTATTAGAGTCTTTTGCCCGTGACATCGATGAAGTGTGTCCGAATGCCTATTTCTTAAATTACACAAACCCCATGTCCATATTAACAGGATACTTGCTAAGATATACCCCTGTTAAAACCGTTGGTCTATGCCACAGCGTACAAGTATGTTCTAGCAGGCTGCTGGAATCACTGGGAATGGAAGACAAGATTGAAGGCCGCAGAGAACTGATAGCCGGGATTAACCACATGGCATGGCTCCTGGAAATCTACGACAGGGACTTGAACGATTTATATCCCGAAATCAGGAGAAGGGCAATTGAAAAGAATGAAAAAGAAAAACACAGTGACATGGTAAGATTTGAATATATTAAAAGACTGGGTTATTATTGCACGGAATCCAGCGAGCACAATGCCGAATATAATCCTTTCTTTATAAAGAGCAAATATCCTGAATTGATCGACAGATATAATATTCCGCTTGATGAATACCCCAGACGTTGCATAAACCAAATAGAACGATGGGAAAAGCAAAGGGACGAACTTGTCAAAAATCCGAATCTTACCCACAATCGCACAGAAGAATATGCTTCTTATATAATGGACGCAATAGTTACCAATACACCATTTAAAATTGGCGGAAACGTTCTCAACACAGGCGGACTGATCGAGAACCTGCCGCAGGAAGCATGCGTTGAAGTACCGTGCCTGGTTGACGGAATGGGAATCCACCCATGCCATGTGGGCAGATTGCCTGTGCAATTGGCGGCAATGAACATGACAAATATAAATGTTCATTTAATTACAATAGAAGCTGCAGTAACAAGAAAGAGAGAGCATATCTACCATGCGGCCATGCTGGATCCTCATACCGGTTCGGAGTTGACCATCGATGAAATTGTTCAAATGGTGGATGAACTGATTGAAGCCCATGGTCCGTTTATGTCTTTTTACAAATAATATGCCGTTGATATTAAGTTGCTATTAGCACACCGGGAAATAAAGGTGCTGTCTTTTGTTCAATAATAAGGCGGCACCTTTATTATCTTTTATGCAGTCCGTTTATTTAAACCAGAGCGGCCTATCAAGGCAGAAAAGCTGAAAATTGCTATGTGGATTATGCAAAGAACATGCTATAATAAGAGCAATATATTTACGCGAGGACTCGCTTGAGCGACTGAAGGTGAAACAGTGCATAAAGAAATGTTCAAACGTACAGTTTTCATTATAACTACAGCTCTGTTCTGGTTTTCATTATATACATATGTCCCTATATTCCCCGGATACATTGAAAATTCAGGCGTATCACATAGTATGGTTGGCATAATTATTGGGTCATATGGTTTCACACAGATGATTATAAGGATTCCTCTCGGAATTGCTTCAGATAAACTGAACAAAAGAAAGCCTTTTATCATTCTTGGTATTGTCTTCAGTTTGATAAGCAGTCTGGGATTATGGTTTTTCAGCAGTGCATGGTCAATGCTTATTTTCAGGGCATTGGCAGGAGTAGCAGCATCTTCATGGGTTACTTTTTCGGTTTTGTTTTCAGGTTACTACAAAAGTAATGAAGCAACAAAAGCAACAGGTTATTTATTGGCTGCGAACAACGCAGGCCAGGTTCTTGCGATGTTTGCAGGAAGCAATGTGGCTGAAATATCCGGTGCCAGAAGCTCATTCCTGCTAGCCGGTGTATCAGCAGTTTTAGCTGTAGCTGCCGCTTTGTTAATCAGCGAAAATAAAGAAATAAACAGAAAACCGGTTTCCTTTACGGAATTATTGTTAATTGGAAAATCGGGCAACCTCTTAATTCTGTCTTTTCTGGCAATTCTCACGCAGTTCATAGCCTATGCAACTGTTTACGGATTTACACCAATCGCTGCAAAATCGTTGGGTGCAAACAGCGCCATGCTGGGTCTTCTTTCAACATTGTCAATACTTCCCGGAATACCTGCAGGTGCATTAAGCGGATCTTTTTTCTCAAAAAAATTAGGTGAAAACAAAACTCTCTTTGCAGGCTATATAATAACAGCATTATCATGTATGGCAATTCCGTCTGTAAAAAGTTTTCCTGTTCTTGTTGTTACACAGGTAATCGGAGGCTTTGGGAAAGGTGTTACAATCCCGCTGCTTATGGGACTTTGCATAAAAAATGTTGAAGAAAGTAAAAGAGGAAGTGCCATGGGATTCTTTCAGGCCATATATGGATTAGGCATGTTTACAGGACCCGTGGTGGTGGGTTTCATAAGCGATATAGCCAGTTTGAATGCAGGTTTCTTTTTTACCGCCATTATTGGGATTTTTGCAGCTTGTATAGTAAAACTTTTCGTAAAGGACACCATTGCTTCTTAATATCTTGGTTCTATCTTAAATCAGCAATCAAATATACCAATAAAATCAACAAGGCGGGAGATTAACTCACCGCCTGTTGGTATTTATATATCCACCACATACATGATGTGGGGGTGGGGGGGCTGTTTTAAATTATCTATGCTTTATCGCACTTACTGTACACCAACAAATTTTGACATAACTTCATAAATAATTATCTGGACAAAAGATTCTGTTACATATTCTTTCGGCTTGAAATTTCCATCATCATCAAGCACACTGAGTCCTGAAGCAACCAGGGCCCGTACGCTTTCTAATGCCCATGGGCTTATTTCTTTTTCATCAGAAATGATGATATTTTCGGATGAAAATTCCAATCCGTACATTTTTGCCAGCCTGTTAAGGATTACTGCCAGCTGCTCCCTGGTAAGTTTTTCATTTTCATTATAGTTCCCTTGTCCGTCACCCACCAGCAAACCTAATTTCTTTGCGTACTCCAGAGGTTCAGGAACACCTGACAGAACAAGCTCGAAAAATTTCGCTCTTGTAAGAGGTTCCTCTGCTTGCTGCTGTCCTATTGTTATAATAAAATCATACAAATCCTTGTTGGCTTCAATCTTTTCACGGCTGCCCACTGTAGACCAGGAACCATTGGCAAGAAGCTTTTCAAACATTGTTGCAGAGTTTTTCAAATCCTGAACAGTAGTCGATTTAATCTCTTCTAAAACCTTAATCCTGTCTTCTTCGGTCATACCCATTAAATAGCTGTTCATATCAGCCAACGCTCCGCTTAACTCACCCTGGCTGGCGGTATATTGACTAAACGCCTTCAGAATATATCTGTCCAGCTCTTCCTGGGTAATGTTCAAATTTCTGATAAAATCAGGCAATCCCTGATATACCTCGTAAGTTTCCCTTATATTCGGATCACGGTATGAAATAAACGCAAACGATGTTGTGTTGAAGTTTACAATATTGTCATATGCCCCATAACCAAACCTGATTTTCGGAGTGATGTAATTTTCATATATAATCAGTTGCAATGGAATATACTTTCCGCTAAAGGCAGTACCCATACTCTCATAATCTGCAGAAATCATGTTATATTGAACGGGTGTATTTATTACAATTCCTTCCTTTTTGGCAGGGCGCGGTATGCTGGAATAATCCTGCCTGGCTATTTCTTTTACCGGCAGTGCATCAATCAGCTTCTTCATTTCCTTCTCATATATTTCAATGTAGCTTTCATTTCCTGCGAACATGGTTATCATATTGGTTCTGTTCAGAACCAGTTTATGAATTGATTCCAGTTCTGCCAATACAACGTTTGGATCGGTTTGCAATGCCTGCTCTATTTGAGTCAGGAAGTAATAATAATCCAAACCCGACAGATAGCTTTGATAATTCATGCATGTATTAAGGTTTGCCATATTGCGGCTTATCAGCAGGTTTATAGGATATGCTTCAAACATGTTTTTCATGTTTGACATTTGCTGCCTCACTATGCTTAATACCGTATTTGCATCGTTAAATTTGGTATTAAGAAGAATTTCTTTTACAAGTTCAATTTGATCACCATATTCACCCATAAGGCCCAGCCATGAAATAGTTATGCCGGGGGTAAAATCACTATAGTCCTTATTGGGGATTGCAGTTAAATTGAAGTAAGAGCCGGCAAGATATCTCATAATTAAAGTATTGAGCTGTTCTTTATTGTAAAGTTCGGTATCCAGCTTTCCCAACAGTCCTGAATAAAGCTGCAGATAATGAAGTTTTTCAACCGGAACCGCAGAAGTATCAAGTATTATGGCTGTAGTTCCTGTTTCAGCTACATCGGCCGGTGCTGAAAGCATCCTTACACCGTCAGGCAAAGCCTTTTCACTGATGTCATAAGTTTTCACTTCCACAGGCAAATCAGAAACCTTTATTGCCTGAAGTTTATCTGCAATTGCAGGATCTGTTTCAGTACTGTTCCATTCATTATATGCCTTTGTATCTTTTACCAGTTTCTCTATTTCTTCTTTGCTCATAGATGCCTTAATATTGTCAAGATACTCCTTCTGCTGTTCAGCCAAACGTTCTGAAAGCCCTGGTTCCGGAACTGTTGTTACCAAAGCTGCATGATTATTATTTTGAATATATTTTGCAGCCAGTCCCTCCAAATAATTGTCATCTATTTTCCCGGAAATGTTTTTGATATTTTTCAACAGGTTATTGAAGTAATAAACACTTCCTGTATTTGCCCATTTTGTACTTACGGACATCGAAAGGTTAACACCCAGATTACCTATTTCTGTAAGGTTTGAATAGGCCAGCAATACCGTAGATAACGTTGCATTAACCAAATCCTTTTCAAATCCGTTTTCAACAATACCTTTAATTGTATTGTCAACCAATTCCTTAAATTCATCCTTTTTGCTCTCATCGGTGTTTTCTAACGAAAACATAATTACAGGCTGTACAAATGAATCAACAAAACTTACAGATAAGCTCCCGCCAATCTGTTTTTCCCTGAAAGCTATTTGCAGAGGTGAAGAAGACTGCGTTAAAACAGGAGCAAGAATCGACAGCCCAACCAGTTCTTCTTCTGAAGCATTGGTTATCGAAAATGCATAATCAATGCGGGACCCATTTGCCGTATTGGTATTTGCGGTAACAGGGAATTTGTAAGTAGCCTCTGTTTTTCGCTGCAGTGGTTCAACTATCCCGTAATCTATCTGTATATCTTTTCTGTCAAAATCCTGAAGATACTCTTCGTCTATCATTTTAAGGAATCTTGTATAATCAAGGTTTCCATAAAGTATCATAATGGAGTTTGACGGATGATAGTAGTTCTGATGTGTCTGAATAACCTGATCATATGTCAGGTTAATGATTTCATCAGGATCGCCTCCGGATATGTTTGCCTGTATGCTGTTTGGATATAAAGCATCCAGAACATTATATAATGATGCCGTAGAGATGTTCCCCAAAGAGCCTTTCATTTCATTGTACACAGTCCCGTTAATGTTCAGCGGGGCATCGGCACCTTCCAGTTCATATCTCCATCCTTCCCTGAGGAAGATGTTTTTATCGTTGTATACCGAAGGATAAAACACACAATCCAAATACACTTCGGCCAGTTTCAGCAGTTGATCCTCACTCATGGAAGACACCGGATAGCAAGTAACGGTTGGTGCGGTAATTGCATTTATAAAAGTACTGTATGTCTGGTTTGTAATGGTAAATAACACATTTTTCATTGGGTATTTCCTGGAGCCCGATACCGAAATATGTTCCAGAATGTGATTAACTCCTGTGTTGTCAACAGCAGGTGTTTTGAAAGCAATTGTAAATGAACGGTCAATATCCTTGCTTTGTATGTAAAAAAGTATCGCTCCGGTTTTCACGTGCTCAAACAGTACGGTTTTCGCGTTTATAATATCCATGTCACCCAATTCAGCTGCCCTGAAACCATGAATAACCTGCCCAACCTGAGGAAGCTCCTGTAGTTTAGCTTCTTCAGCATTAGCAATATTAATCTGCAGGCACATGCTGATTAATAATACAATCGCAAGTGCCAATGAAGTAACCTTTTTCACGTTCTCTTTCAAATTACCTTCTCCTCTCATATTATTTTTTTATCTTAAATACAATATATACTTACGAAAAAATTTTAGTCTTGTCTTTTTTTTCTAGAATTTTTTTATATCTAAATATATCTACCCGGCCTTTACTTGTTTTATGTTTATTGCCCTTCTATTTGTTTTTCTGCAAAAAGGATATAAAAAAGAATGAAAGATAACTTGTTGATTTGTAAGCTTTCATTACCTATAATTAATCTGTTGAAGCGGTTATTCTTTGCTGTCCTGCAATATTGGAAAATTTCACTCTTTGGGGGCCTTAAAATGCTAATTGAGTTTATAAAAGGTTACGGAATACTGATTGGTTATTTCGTTATCCTTGCAACTACAGCACTAATGCTGCATCGCTTTATTACTATTCCAAAGGAAGTATTTCGTAAAATTTTACACATGATACTGTTAGGTTCGGTGTTCGTTTGGGTTTATGCATTTAATACCTGGTGGATATCAGCAACCGGAACTATTGTATTTATTATAATGGTATACCCGGTTCTTGCAGTTGCCGAACGTAAATTGCCGGTATATTCAGAATTTCTTATAGAGCGAAAAAATGGAGAAATTAAACGCAGCCTGGTAGTAGCGTTTTTCATGTTCGCGGTGCTCATCAGCGTTTGCTGGGGATGGCTTGGAGAGAAGTACTTAGTGATTGCATCGGTACTTGCCTGGGGTCTGGGTGATGCTGCAGCAGCATTGGTCGGAAAGCGCTTTGGCCGTCACCATATTGAAGGCAAGCTTGTTGAAGGGCGTAAAAGTCTTGAAGGCACCGTTGCAATGTTTGTGGTATCCTTTATTGCAGTAATAATTGTATTGCTTATGCACTTCTCATTAAAGTGGTACAGTTACATTCCGACAGCTGCATTGACAGCGGCGGTATGTGCGTTGGTGGAGCTTTATACCAGGGGCGGAATGGATACAATAACCTGCCCTTTAGCGGCAGCGGTAATTTTAATTTCACTGGTTCATTTATGGGGGGTGTGATATTATGAAGCAAAAATCCGGTGAGCGCACGCTCCTCGCTTCTGTGCTTTTGAGTTCACCAGGCCCTTTGGTGATTGGCATTGCTCTTTTTTTCGGGCGTTCATCCACGCAGCTTGCAGACTTCATACGCCGCACATCCGAACTTGTTGCAATAATCGTATCGTGGATAGTATTCCGTACTGTACATAAAAGTGACGATTTTGACGCTTTACGTAAAGATAAACTTGAACGTACCGCAAATTCATGCGTTGGTATAGCAATGTGCCTGTCGGGAGGTGCGATGATTTTCATTGCGATTTTCTCGCCAAACACCGGAAAGGGCAATGTAATTCCCGGTCTTGTTATTGCAATTTTAGGTGTAATAACAAATTCCTGGTTTTGGCTGCGTTATAGGAAACTCAATCATGAAAAACCCGATGCGATCCTGTCGGCGCAAAGCAGGCTTTATCGTGCGAAATCCCTGGTTGACGCCTGCGTGGTAATTGCATTGGCATTCGTTACTGTTGCTCCAGGTACACCTGCGTCACTTTATGTAGATCTTTGCGGTTCAATAGTTGTTGCATTGTATTTAATTATGAGCGGAATTACTACCATACGCGGAAAACACAATGACAAATATGGAAACAGTTAAAAGCCGGCACCCAGGTAATCGATCACAAAATATTGCATTTCCCTGTGATCATCTTCCCAGCAGCGATCAAGGAATTCCCAATCTATTGATTTGCTTTTCTTTGCGGCTTTTATAAAATCCTTTGTAACGGCTTTTCGCCTGGGAGACTGTATGCCATAAAAGGCAAACTGGTTCCGCATGTATTCAGACATTTTTACGGCATTTCCGGCATCAGCGTTTGCTTCAAACACGGCTTTAATTTCATTATATTTATCCATACACCCGCCACCTTAAAAACTACCCCGATTGACAATTTTTCACGGTAAAGTTCGCAATAAAGACCATGAAGCTAAAATGTAAAAATCCTCTTTTCAGTCTTTCGGAATATCGCACAAAAATCCGGCATAGGGAAACTTATACAACATGACCGGTGTACCGAATATCTCAATAACCCTGCCTTTTGCCGTTCCATTAATAATCTGTTCAGCACCTTCGATAAGGTTTGAAATTAAATCCGGGTAAACCGGGAATGAACCATGCGACGGGTATATTACGTCGAACTCGCCGGCATACTTTAACAGCTTTTTCAGGCTTTGAACATACCTGGGCATATTCCTGCGTTCCTTGAACATGAAAATGTTCCCGTCCTGAATGGTGTCTCCTCCAATAAGCACCCTGTGGTTTATATCCAATATGGCTATGCTGCCGGGTGTATGTCCCGGAATTGATATGATTTTCAGCGGCCGGTTTCCAAGATTGATAATTTCATTATCATTTACAGGCAGGATTGATCCTTCTCCCCCATGCGCCCTGTAATTGCCTTCCTCGTCAGGAGACATATAAAAGGAATCAAAACCAACGTTCCCCGAAATATGATCCGGATCGGCATGAGTATTTAGAAGCATGATTGGCAGCTTTATGACGCTCTCTGCAATTTCTCTTGCATTAGGTGTATTCATACCGCTGTCAATAAGCAAAGCCTTTTCCTCCCCGGCCAACAGGAAGAATCTTACGCCGTTGTCTTCAATCCGCCATGTATCATTGTTTATTTGAATAATGTCCGCCATATTTATCACTCCATATTAAATTTTGCCGTAACACCTGATTTTTTTCCGTTTCCATGCAGTAAAAATAAGAAAATAATCACCTTTATGTTTAATTTCAGCTTTTTCTATATTGTAACATAATATCATTTATTTTTTATTAATATGGGTTTGAATTTCCCCCACAATTGAATACATGTTCTATAAGGCTTTAAAAGAATCAGACTATAAACTCCCGGTCCATATTTAGCCATATAGCCACAATTTTACCAGATGAATGTTTAATTGTCTATTTGCTTATATAAGTTTATTAATTGATGATAACACAGGAAAACACCCTTTATTTAGAACTGAAAAATTGTCGGTGACCGGGAAATCCTCAGGTGTGATTGAGATTTTTCGCCAGCAAAGAAAATTTCTCTTAAGTGTAATGAGCCTTATCAAAATTTATGAGTTAAGGTTCATGCCGCTTATATGTCCGATTCATTTTAATAATTCGTCTTTAATTGATAAAATACATCTCTTAAACCGCATTTCGTTAATAAAAATGTAGAAATTTGTCGTTAATTATATAAAATATACTAATTTCATTGATTATTTAACCAAGCTAGGAGAGGATATGATGAAATGTAAAAGCATTACAATGCGAATGGTTATTTTATTTGGAATGCTATTGCTGGTAATCTGTTTAGGTTTGGGGACTTGGACTTACTTTAGCACCAGCAATACTCTGAAAGCAAATACTGATGAAAATCTTCTGGAAATAGCTGAAGCCAATGCCAAAATTATTGCTGAGAAGATAAATACACAACTTAGCACTTTGCAAGCTTTAGCTGAAATCCCGTGGATGAAAAGCAGTGAATTGACACCTGCTGAAAAGGCAAGCATGCTTGTAAATGAAGTTCAACGGTGCGGACATATAAACATGTTTGTTTCTGATATCAACGGAAACTGTACTGATACGGATGGGGTCACTTTAAATCTCATGGAAAGAGGCTATATTAAAAAAGCACTTTCCGGAGAACCTAATGTTTCAGATCCTATAGTCAATAAGTTGAATCAAATTGTTGTTATTAATTTTGCAGTTCCCATCAAAGAAGGCGATACTGTCATAGGAGCTCTTGTTGCCATTCAGGACGGGAATTGCCTGAGCGAATACACCCAGGAAATGGAAGTAAATCAGCAGGAAGTTTTTATTATAAATAATAAAGGTACAACAATAGCACACAGCGATCAAAATCGTGTCCTGGAAATGTACAATATTTTTGAACAATATGAAGCTGATCCCGAATTGGAATCAGAGTTAATCATTCAAAAGAAAATGGCTGAAGGAGAATCGGGTGTAGGCGAGTATACCTACAAAGGCATAACAAAATACATAGCAATCAATCAAGCCAAAGCAGTTGAGCAGATTAACGAGCTGTCGAATGCCATACTGGGGATTACTTCACAAACAAATCTTCTGGCTTTGAATGCGGCAATTGAAGCTGCCAGGGCAGGAGAAGCTGGCAAAGGTTTTGCAGTGGTAGCCGATGAGATCAGGAAGCTGGCCGAAGGCTCTAAAACTTCAGTATCGCGAATTCAAGAGGTAACAAAGGAAGTCCTGGCAGTAGTAAATGCTCTTTCTTCAAGTTCTGTTGAGATTACAGATTTTATTGAAAAAAAAGTTCTCAATGATTATGAAGATCTGGTACAGCTCAGCGAACGATATAATGAGCTTACTAAGGTAATCAACAATATAGTGATGGAATTCAGTTCAACATCAGAAGAACTTTTGGCATCTATGCAGAATATGGTTCAAGCCATCACGCAAATAACCGCTTCCGCCAACGAAGAAGCTATGGGGGCAGCAAACATTGCCCAGAAAACCGAAGAAATTGTGCATATGGCTGAAAATGTTGTAAACCTGGCAAGTAAGTCAAATGAGATATCTGAATCGCTGATCAGGCTGGTTAAACAGTTTAAGATATAAAGAGTACTTCTTAACTGCCGTTAAACCAAAGGGTTTTAGCGGCAATTATTTTATACCGAAAAAAGACCCAAACCGCGAAGGTTCAGGTCCAATTAAAAATAAGACAAGCTCTGGGGGGAATTATATCCTGATTTCAATAAATTACCCGTTTATTCAGATTTCAAAGCCACAGCCTGATTTTTCTTTGCCACGCTACATGGCGGGATGATACCTAAGAGCAGTGTCAGCATTTTTCTCGCCTGTCAGATTTTCATCAGGATCTTTAAGCAAAGCATGTTAAACAATACGCAAGCTGCTCTTTTACCTCCTTGATTTTCAATTGATTGTACATGTTGCCTATTTATTGGCACGCATAATGTAATATCATTTCCACATGTTTTGCATGCTGTTATTTCTCTTTTTCCGGTTAATTTCGCTTTAAGTTTCTTTCATGTCAACGCCTGTTACTCTTAAAGCATTGGCACTACTTGATTTCAGGTGTTCCAATGCATTCCGGATGGCCAAAATATCGTTGTCTGTCATCTTATCGGGTTTTGCCTTTACCAAAAGCTTATTCAGATTGGAAATATCTGCTTTAATCTGTTTCCTTTCTTCCTTTGAGATTTCTTTTCTTGCCCTGCCAAGCGCTGTTTGGGCAATGTTCAGGCACTTGCTTGCTTCTGCCTTTATTTCAATCGCCTGCCGGCGGATGCTGTCATTCGCTGCATATTGTTCAGCATCCCTGATTGCCTTTTCGATCTCTTCATCTGACATTCTCTCATTGCCGGTTATGGTAATTGACTGCTCCTTACCGGTATCCAGATCCTTTGCTGAAACTTTAAGAATCCCGTTAACATCAATGTCAAAAGTGACTTCAATTTGCGGTACTCCTGCGGGAGCGCGTTTTATACCGTTCAGCCTGAATTTTCCAATGGATTTGTTATCTTTCGCCATTGGACGTTCACCTTGCAAAATGTTGATTTCAACACTTCTCTGGTATGGTGCTGCTGTGGTAAATATCCGCGAATAACGTACCGGAAGCGTGGTATTTCGTTCTATCAACCGGGTGGCAACGCCGCCGACAGTTTCTATTGAAAGGCTCAATGGAGTGACATCCAGAAGGAGAATATCGTCTCTTCCAAAAAGCGCAATTGAACCTTCGGAAAGGGTATCCCCCTGTATTGCAGCCCCCTGTGCCACGCATTCATCAGGGTTGATACTCTTTGACGGAATGATTCCCGTCAGTTCCCTGACCTTATCCTGTACTGCCGGAATCCTCGTAGAACCGCCCACGAGCAAGACTTTTGAAAGCTCCGATGCTGCGATTCCCGCATCAGTTAATGCATTCTGTACGGGAATTGCAGTCCTCTCAACCAAATCACGCGTCAGCTCATTGAACATGGCACGGGAAAGCGTATATTCAAAATTAACAGGCTGGCCGTGAGATTGAGCCAGGAATGGAAGCGTTATATAGCTGACTTCGGAAAAAGACAGTTCTTTCTTCGCCTGTTCTGCCGCCTGCTTTACCCGCTGCATTGCGGCAAAATCGCGTCTTACGTCAACATTATGCTCCTTTTTGATAACATCAACCAAATGATTTTCAATACGTTCATCAAAGTCGTCTCCGCCCAAATGGTTGTCACCGTTCGTTGCCAGGACCTCAATTACACCTTCCCCGATTTCTATAATGGAAACGTCAAAGGTACCTCCTCCAAGGTCATAAACCATTATTTTCTGCGGGGTACCGTTGTTAAGACCATAGGCAAGCGCAGCGCTGGTCGGTTCGTTAATAATGCGTTTGACATTCAGCCCCGCAATTTTTCCGGCATCTTTTGTTGCCTGCCTTTGAATATCGTTGAAATATGCAGGAACTGTGATAACTGCATCAGTTACCTTTTCACCGAGGTAGGCTTCAGCATCTGCTTTCAGCTTGCGTAAAATTATCGCACTGATCTCCTGAGGAGAATATAGTTTCCCGTCAATTTCCTTTCTCCAGTCGGTACCCATATGGCGTTTAACCGAGCGGATTGTCCGGCCGCTGTTGATTACAGCCTGCCTTACAGCCTGTTCACCTACAAGCCGCTCTCCTTCCTTCGTGAAGGCAACAACGCTCGGTGTTGTCCGGTTTCCATTCTCATTTGGGATGATAACCGGCTTGCCACCTTCTACTACAGCAACACAACTATTCGTCGTACCTAAATCTATTCCAATCGTTTTACCCATAATTATCAATTTCCTTCTGTTAATGAACGTATGATATGCTTTAAGACAGCTGTCATCAGACAGCGTTAAATTCCCTGTAGTCTAAAATTTCCGTTAATCCTGTTGTTTGCTGTCAGGAAATCCTGTCTGCCTACTCACCGCTTGTATGTTCATATCCCTGCTTATTCTGTCCAGGTAGTGGATCAGATTATATGGCTGTATTATTAACTGAAAATAAACAAGGAAGCGACAGACAGTTTCTGTACGCTTCCTTAAAAAATTAAATTCCTGCGATATTTTGTCGTTCGGATTTTATCAGAAGATTTACTTAGGCAGTGACACTGTAAATACCGTTTTATGGTTTCCGGATAACACGGTTACATCACCGTTATGTAATTTAACGATTCCTTTTACTATTGCAAGGCCGAGGCCGTTGCCTTCGCTTGAATGTGACTCATCCACCTGGTAAAACTTCCGGAAGATCTTATCCTTTGACTCGGGAGGAATCTCAACGCCTGTGTCCGAAACAGAAACAAAAATACTGCTTTCGGTTTCAGTAATGTCTATACGCATCGCAGTGCCTTCATCACCGTATTTTACAGCATTATCTACCAGATTGAGCCACACCTGTTTCATCATTTCCTCATTGCCGTTGATGTAATACTCTCCGAAATCAAGTTCCGGAGTAATGTTCTTTTTGCTCCACTTGTGTTCAAGAAGCAGTACACAGTTTCTGATCTGCTCGGAAAGATTGAAAAGCGACACTCCGGTCAGGATTGTCTGGTTCTCCACTTTTGTCAGGTTCAGCACATTTGTTGCCATAGCCGAAAGGCGCAAAGACTCTTCCTCGATAATGTCAATGTACTCGGCTTTCTGCTCTTCGGTCAGATTTCCGTGTTTCAGCAGCTTAGCAAACCCTGCGATGGAAACGATGGGAGTCTTGAACTCATGCGAAAAGTTATTGATGAAATCAGTACGCAGTATTTCGGTCTTTTCGAGTTCCTCTGCCAGGTTATTGAAGCTGTTGCTGATTTCCACCGCTGTCGGGTGCTTGTTTAGAGGTTTTCCAAAATAAAGGCGTGTTTTATAGTCGCCTGAAGCAAGCCGGTTCATTGCATTGATGATGTCATTGACGGGTTTAAGCGGAAAACGGCTCGTAACAGCAGTCAATACCGCACCGAGAAGTATGCTTGCCACCATCATTATCAGGATCAGATGGGCACTTTTGGGAGCATCGCCACTGGGCACCAGCACTCCGCGATGAATTAAAAAGATGATAACTCCTCCGACCAGGGCCATTGTTACAAGAAAAAAGCAAAAAACCACGCCGGAGAACAGTAAAGTTAATGCCAAACGGTGTTTCTTTTCCTGAAGTTTCATACTTTTTTCACTGCCTTATAGCCAAGTCCCCTGACGGACACAATTTCAAACTCTTCCCATCCTTCAAACCGTTTCCGAAGCCTTCCGATATGAACTGTCAGTGTTTGCCATCCGGACTCGCTGTCATTGCCCCATATTTCATCCATCAGCTGAATGCGTGTAAAAATCCTTCCTGGATAAGAAAGCAATTTAAATAGAAGCATAAACTCTTTTTGCGGCAATTCCTGAACCTCGCCGTTTTTTGAGACCGTAAGGCTGTCATAATCAAGCACTACATCTCCTATCACAATCTTCTTTTCGCTTGCGATTTGTGCACGGCGCAGAAGCGCTTTGATACGCAACAGCATTTCTTCCATATCAATAGGCTTTGTAATATAGTCATCCGTACCAGCAATGAAGCCCTTGTGCCTGTCCTCGGGCAATTGCTTTGCTGAAACCATTAAAATTGGCAGATTATTGTTTGCTTTCCTAAGAACCCTGGTAAACTCGTATCCGTCCATCCTGGGCATCATAATGTCAAGAACCACAAGGTCAATGTGCTCCCTCTCCATCAATTCAAGGGCATCTTCACCGTTAACGGCTGTAAAAACAGTGTAATTCTCGGCAGTCAGAACCGCTTCCAACAACCGGCGTGTATTTTTATCATCATCAACAACCAAAATCCGAAACATACCCTTCTCCCTCGTATTAAGTATAACTATTTGAGTGGCCTTACCGGATTATATAATAAAATTATAAACTCAGGAAAAACTTTTAACTTGGTATGTAAATACCTTGTAACAGCTCAGTAATGTTTTTCATGCTGTTAACGCACCTATGACAAGGGCTTTCAATTGAACCGCTCATACGTATTGTTTTCCAAGAAAGTTTTTAAACTAAGTGAGCTCACTGATGCACTAATTTCATAGGTATTACCTGCATGCGTGAGCTCTGTGGAATCATTGCTTTCAAACCTGTTTATTGCATTTAGAATTCTATCATTAAGGGATCCTTGACTCACAAGGCACTCCGGTCTGGCACAGGCCGCAGACAGAATACCCCTCGTAACCGTAGCGTTCATGGCTTATTTTTTTTATAATTTCATTCTGGTAACGGACACATTTTTCTTTATCGTGTCCCTGAACAGTGACAGCACCGGCAGGGCAACGCCTTATACAAGCAGTACAACCATTCTTTGCCAGGCAATATTCATTGTATGTTTTGTAGCTTCGCGGCGTTTTTTTCAGACGGCAGTTGACAATTACCGAGCCGTAGCGTGCGGCTTTACCTTTTACAGATATTAATCCGTCACAAAGCCCGAAAGTACCAAGGCCTGAAATCAGTGCCGTATGCCGTTCTGACCAGTTTGATACCTTATAGAACCTCTCTGAATCTCCCCAGGAAAACTTTTCGCTGCACATAGGAGCCACAGCTTCATAACCTAACCCAATAAGATATCCTTCCAGTGCTTTTGCAAGACCACGGTTGCATTCCTCGCCATACACCCTGACCAGTTGCCATTCCATGGCAGGACAGTCTGTCTTATCGCGGCATAGGCTCTTTGTATCCTCTGTTTGAGGTAAAACCCAGCTGATAACACTCACATTTCTATCATCAAACGGGTGACCGTAGGTCTCCTCAAGCCACTCAGCCGGCAGCTTGTAAAACTGAGGATCAATATGTTGCTTGTAAAAACTGTATAACTCGTCATCACCGTCACTGAAACCTACAACGGGCTCACCAAAAGCTGGCTTGTCAATAAGCCGCATGGTATTCTTGTCCGACTTCATATAATTCTTGATAAATTCTTCGATTTTTCGTTCCACTATACTCATCCCTGTCCGGATATATTTATTTAATGATTATTGACACCTATTAAATGCTATCCCGGCTAATTCATTTGAATCCCAGAAGCACTGATTTCCTTATATTTTACACCAATACACAATAAGAGCCAATACAAGAAACAATAAAAACAGATTAATATATCTTTCAACAGGAAACGCTATCTAAGAAATTATTTAACTAAGGCCAAAGCGGTCTAAAAAATATCCACTTGGAAACCTTATAACACAAAAGATTTAACTGCTGTCTTCTTATCATTAACAGTTTCCTTAGCGTAATATTATATAGAAAAACAGTTTTCCCTTTGAATGGTAATATTTTTATTTGAGTTTTATCGGTAAATATACTAGGACAATGATATGAGTTTTTCATAATGTCGCCCAATTTTAATTATATCCCGGTGGTGAAATATGTCATAAATGAGAGAAATATCTTGACATAACATACGCTAAAAGTGTATATTTGTGACACGATTTCCAATATTATGGAGGAGTGGTAAAGTGAGATTTTTTAAGAACCTCTCAAAAACCGTTTTGTCCATGTTTTTAGTTCTTTCAATTCTATTGACACAATTTTCAAACGCATTAGCTACAGATCAGAATTCAAATAGCCAACAGACGAAAATTTACATCGGTAATGGATATGAAGTAATTTTTAACGTGACAAGTCAATGGAAAGATGCTTTCAATGCAGACGTTATTTTGAAAAATACTGGTGATGAACCAATCGAGAACTGGTCACTGAAATTCAATATGCCTCATGAGATAACAAATATTTGGAATGCAGTTGTTATTTCGAATGCAGATAACAATTATATAGTAAAGAACACTGGTTCAAATCAGGATGTTGAGCCAGGAAAATCAATTAGCTTTGGTTTCACTGCAAACAGTGATGATGAAATCGAGATACCGGATACATATCAAATACTTAGCTTTAAAAAACAGGTTCCCTCTGATAAGTATGAAATAAGTTTCGCTATAACCAGTGACTGGGGAAGTGCATTTAACGGAGAAATCAGTATTAAAAACATTTCTGACGAGGTAATCGAGGATTGGCAACTTGAGTTCGATTTCGCTCTTAACATTGAGCGTTTTTGGACAGCGGAGATTGTTGATCATTCAGATGGGCATTATCATATAAAGAATGCAGGATATAACTCAAATATAAAACCCGGTGAAACGATAACATTAGGATTTAGCGGAAATCCCGGCGATGTAAAATTCACTCCGTCAAATTATATCCTAACCAACATAGTATTCCAAAATGGATACTATGGAAGCAAAGATTGGGACAACGATGGTATTGATAATGATACTGAAATCTCATTAGGGTGGGACCCTAATAACAGTGATAGCAATGATAATGGTATTCCTGATGGATATGAGTATTATGTTTTGCTACCTGCATCTTTTGGGCATGTCGATATTAAAGATGCCCAATAATGATTTTGATAATGATGGGTTGAATAGTTTACAGGAGTATATCCATGGTACAAACCCGAATTCCAGAGACACAGATAAAGATGGTTTATCTGATTATGATGAAGTATATGTTTATTTTACGAACCCATGTGTAAAAGATACAGATGGAGATGGACTGAATGACGGCACTGAAATAATGAATGGATTGAATCCTTTGGTTTAGGATAGTGACGGAAACGGTATTATCGATGGGCAGGAAATTTTTGAGCAAAAGTTAGTGCCGTCAGAATATGAGCAATTTGATTTGGATGAATCGCTTGTTGTCCCGGAGATTTCAATTTTAGGTTCCGGAGATTACAGTGAGCAGATAGACATCGTTGATGCTAGTATTAATGGAATATTCGATTCTATTAATTCAATGATAGGAAAGCCGATTGACATACGTCATGAAAAGGAAGTTAGATTTGATAAAGCTAAAATCACCTTTACGGTTTCTCAGGAAGTCCTTGACTCTCATAACATTAATGACTTAAGAATAGCATACTATAACAGCAAGAAAAATATATTGGAGATATTGGATACAACCATAGAATCTAATAAATTATCAAGTACTGTTGATCATTTTAGCTATTATCTCGTTGTTGACTATAATCAATATCTCTACGATATCGATTATGCAAACGAATCAAGTACCATCAATAATGGAAAAGCCGATGTGGTTTTTGCTATTGATACCACTCGATCAATGAGTGGTACGATTAATAATGTAAAAAATAATATTACTACATATGTGAATAAGCTGAAAGAAGAGCATGTTGATATTAGATTAGGCCTGGTTGAGTTTAGAGACATAACTGTAGATGGAAAAGCAAGTACGAAAGATCACGGCTGGTTTTTGGATGTTGATAGTTTTATTGCTGAACTTAAAAAACTTAATGCCAGCGGGGGTGGAGATACACCGGAATCTGCTGTCGATGCTCTTGAAACGGCAAGAAGGAAAAGCTTCAGGAATAAATAGATAAATACATCGTATTAATTACGGATGCAAATTATAAAAACGGAACAAACTATGATATAACAACAATGGAAGATGAGATTAGCCGTCTGAAGGCTGATGGAGTAAATGTTTCGGTAATCAGTAGCAGTAGTTACAGGACAACTTACAGCGATTTATACACTCAAACAGGTGGCATTTTCGCCAACATCAATGAGAACTTTGCAACGGCTCTTGAACCGCTAATTAAAATTATCGATGATGATGTTAATGATGGTGTATGGATTCGTTTATCTAATGGGTGTTTGGTTAAGTTGGATAAAGATCCGGAACTTGGAGACTATGAAGTTGATACAGACGGTGATGGTGTACCTGACTTGATTGAACTGGAAGAAAAGACAGTAATAACCGTCAGCCCGGGTGGTTATTCATATACTACAGAGGCGTGGACATTTACTAGTAACCCAACTGTTATTGATACTGATAATGATGGGATAAAAGATGGACTGGATGCTAGACCTTCAGAATATGATGTTAGAATAACCAGCAGCTCTGAAAAAGAAATAACATTCAATAACGGAAAAAAGTGGTTGATATTTGGAAGAGATATTTACTGGTTTATCTATAGTCTTGGTAATCCAAACTATCCTTTTGATGATTATCTTTCTGAAGGTTTAGAAATATTAGTTCAAAATGATAAAACTGATTTTGATAAATATGAATTAGCTATACTCGCAAACATTGACATTAATGGGGTCAGGGAATATCTTACCATTAGAGAAAAAGCGCTTCGTGAAGATGTCTTCAAATTATTAACTGGAAGATCACCAAAATACTATAAACATAAATGGCTGGTGGGATGGGAAGAGATTACCCCAAGACAAGAAGAGTGGTATGACTTTTTTACCGGTGATATTAAGTCAGAAGCTGATGCTACGCTAACTGTTTATTATGACGCTGATTTAAATCATATTATAAAAGGTGTCGTATTTGTTGGAATTATCGTAGGCGCTTCTTATTTAGTAATATCAGAAGTGGCACTGATAATCGAAGCATGTAGTGTTTATGGCATTTATAATACACTGACCATGTATTTTAATGGTGGGAGTACTTTTCTACAGGTAATGCTGGCAGACTGGTATTCCGACGGAGACAGTGATGTTATTGATATTGCAATGTATGCTAAAGATGTAGTAACATTAGATAGAGATCCTTGGCAGGAACCACCAGTAATAAGAGGCGATATAATTGATGACGCCTTAGGCAACAATTTAGGCCATAATTTCCCGACAGTGGATAGGTTGGAGAATCAATTACTTACAAGCTTCAAAAGCATAGATACTACTGCTGCTACATATCGGAATGGTGCAAAATTATATAGTAAAATAGTTAGGGATATTCGAGAGCTTGATGCTTTTACAAGCAGATATTATAACGGAGTAAATGTCACCATCAATGATTACTCAGCTAAAGCACTGGAAGTTGCTATACCAAATGTGAATATATCATTAGAGCAGATGCAGGCTTTTGAAGCAGCAAAAGCATATGCTGCAAATTTAGAGAGTTCTGTTCCAATTGAAGTAATTATAAGGATTGTTAAAGGCCCTTGATAATACTAATTGCAGTTGGAGGTTCTTATGTTAGCACAAGTAAATATTTTTATGGATTCAAAAAGAAACTTATTACTTATACCAGTTTGGAGAGAGGAAGGAGGACCAGGTAGAGATTCGAAGAGATTCGTCAAATTGGAGGCGGGATATTCGGATGAAGAGCTTGGAATGTGGATTGGTAAAATGCTGTCCATAAGCAGAGAAAATGTTCCTGAAGATAAGAATCAAAAAGTATTTGAGCTAGCTACCGGAATTAAAAGATGGTCTGAGTTTGCACGAAAGCATCAACTTGTTAGTGTTATAGAGAATGATGAAGGATATAGAATTGAAAAACTACCGCGAAGAAAAGACAATTCTTTTGGATTAGATAAGGACGAGGTAGAAAGGTATACAATAAAACTTCCTGAGGATACTCAGTTCAGTGAACTTGCGAGAAAAGTTCTTGACGCATTTGATTTGAACTAAATATGGCGGGATGAAGAAGTACAGTGTTGTCAAATGCCAGAGAACATTTTTAAGGTGTTATGGCATCTAAGGTGGCAAATGGTATTTGCACGGTGGTTTGGCAGGGGCTGCTCAGATGAAGAGCAACCTCCTGCCATTTATATTGCTTCAATGTATATCTCCAAATATTCATTAAGATATCCCAAAAGATTAGAGAGTGCGAAAAAAAGATAAAGTATAATATTTTTCGCAAATTCATAGAAGTCCAATAAAGGATTGCTTGATAAGCTGGCACATATCTTGGGCGAGGTAAGAAAAACAGAAAAATACCACTCAAACCGTGTGTATAAACCCAAATTTTATTATCGCCAACTGAAAACTCCGTTTCCGTTAATGGACGAGGCAAGAAATCTCTTTAATAGGAGGTCGTAAAATAATGAAAGATCCAACAAATATCATATATTATATGCGCAAAAGGCTTAACTTAACTCAGGATCAGGTAGCAAGGGCGACGAAGCTCACTGCTGAAAGCATTAAGCAACTATGCGAAAAGCAGAACGATATTGGGTTTAAAGGAGAAGAATGGGTTTTTAATCAGGAACGTAAAAAGCTTTAGGGAACAGCGTTTGAAAATGGTATAAATCCTAACTATTCAAATGATCCAGAAGCAGGTTTTGACATTCTGTCATTTTCAAAAAACGGGGAAAACCTCTTTATCGAAGTGAAAACTACAACAGGAAATGCTGAAGATAATTTTTTCCTTTCTTCTTCTGAAATTGAAAAAGCTAAAGAATGTCTTAATAACGGTTTAAAATATGAATTGCACTACCTCGCTTTTCGTTTAGGCTTAAGAACACGCGAACGTGCTCGACAAATATGCGCAGGCAATGAACCTTTAAAAAAGCATATATTAGCCCTTGCTACCCAAGAGAATATCAGTATAGAGGAATTTAAAAGTAAATATTCAACGATGGAGGTTATAAAAATATGAGAAGAAAAGTTGAAGGTGTAGTTTATAATACAAAAACCGCAATATTCCTGGGAAAATACGATGCTGGATATCCAAAATCAGATATCCGTTGGTCAATTACGGAGTTATACAAAACCAAATCAGGCGAATATTTTCTTCATGGTGCAGGAGGGCCAGCATCACCGTATGCTTCATGTGATAAACTAGGAACTTATTCTGACGGGGAAAAACTAATACCAATGTCCCAAGAGAAAGTAATATTATGGGCCAATGAATATTTACCGGATTATGAGCTTGAAAAACTTTATAAAAGTATGTTTAAAGAAGCTAAGCAACATAATCTTGAAGTTTCACCAATGATAGAAGAAACCTTAAAAAAGATAAAAATGATGAAAAAGGAAAAGAAACTTGCTGAAGCCAAAGTGAAATACCCAAAAAATAGCTTTCCTATTGACTGGTAGTTATAATTTTAAAATTAGCCGCCTTTAATGAGCAATCAAGGCAGTAAGCCAGCAAAACTAACATTCTATTATTGTTGCAACTCCTGGTGCTTGTAGTAACTCAAAGAATTCGTTTATTTGATCATGTGATTGTATAGGATTTTTAAATGTAAAGCGGTGCTTACAGAAAGTAAATACTATCTCCTTTTTGGCACGGGATAGAGCAACAAAAAATGCGCACCTATCTTCCTCAGGTTGGTTCTTAAAATTCCAAAAAGCAGAATCTTCCAAACCGACAAAATATACAGTTTCATATTCTAATCCTTTGCTTTTATGGATTGTCATAATCGGAACTGAATGTAATCCTTCAAAGTTTTCTATAGCTAGCATCCAATTCAGATGCGTATTTTCAAGTTCAATCCACATATAGCTTTGAAAACTTTCTATTACGTCATCTAAATACGTTCCTTGTCTATATGTCGGGAATAAGGCTTTAATGCGGTTGATTCCCCAAAATTGAATAGTATGCTGTATTAAAGCCTCGAAATCCTTTTTACGCACAACATTTTTTATCATTTTGCGTAACTGTTCTATTTCTACTCCTAGAGCATCTTGCATTTTAAAATAATCATCATTTGACTGTAAGGAACCTATATTCCAAAGCTCAGCTGTCGTTGATACCAATAAATCCCATTCATGTGGATGTTTATTATCAACAGCTAGCCGCAATATTGCGATTAGCATTTCTACTATTGGTTCTTTTATTAAATCTTGATAATCGTTCTCAATACGAGCACGAATCTGATGTTTACTAAGTTCAGTTATAATTTTGTGAACATAGTTCAGTGGTAACTGTTTACATAAAATACACAATTTATTTGGCTCAATTCCCGAATCAATCTGTTTTGATATGTGTTTTGCTATTTCGTTTGCTTCTGCATCTTCGTCTTCAGCGATGAGTAATAAAACAGTACCATCATTTGGATCCCATTTATCAGAGGTGTATATAGTACAATCACTTTCATTTAGCGATGCATACATTTTCCTTTGTAAATCAACGAGTCTTGGTGCCGAACGATGATTCATGATAAGTTTTTGTCTCTCTGCTTTAAACTCCTCTTCAAAGTCTTTAAAGACGGTTTTTCTTGCACCAGCCCAAACCATAATACGCTGTTTGTTGTCGCCAACAGCAGTAATTACTGAGCCTGAATTCAAAAAGCATTGTTTCACCAGTCTGTACTGCAAATCAGTTGTATCCTGAAATTCATCTAAAAAGACATACTTATAGGTAATTTGCAATCCTCGCTTAATTTTGGGATTAGTCCTTATAATATATTCTGCAAGAATACATATCATATGAAATGTCAGAGTTGACTTGTGGTTATTAAACCCTTTAAGTAATAATTTCCACACCGTTTCACCTAAATTGCTTTGAGTAAAGGGTAATTCTACTGACGCAAGTACACGATCATAGTATGCTCTAAGCTTCTTCGAAGATAAGCTTTGCGGATTGTCATAGCCTGCTTTCTTAAAAGCAGCATCTATAATATCCGCATTGTTAACCAAATATGCTGCATCTGGTCTTAATATTTCTGGAAGGGCAAAACGGAAATGATCTAGAATACTTTTTGAAAATGCATCATAAGTCATTGAAACAAACCGAGTTTCAATTTCTTTTCCACATCTTTGTATGATCCTTTTTCTGAGGTTTTCTGCAGCATCTTTCTTAAAGCTTATGGCTAATATCTTTTTAGGGTCATTGCATAAGTTTGTTTGGAAGAGATAGCATGCTTTTTGTGCTAGAAGTTCAGTTTTCCCCGCACCAGGTCCAGCAACAACAAGAACGTTTTTATTAGTTCTAACTGCAGCATCAGCATTATGTTCTAAGATAATGCCATCACAAGGTATCCACTTATCAGGAGTAACAAATTTCATGGAGAAGTCTCCTTCAATAATTTTTCAGAGGTAGCAATCAACCTTTCAAATATTGGTGGCATAGAAGCTAATAGTTTTTCATCAGTCATCTTTGATAATGCCTCAATATGAGTTGATGGCTTTCCTCGGTTAAGGAAGAAATAAGTATACCATACCATTAATTTCTTTTGCTCATCAGAATATGTATTCCCAGCACTGCCACAATCTTTTAATACGCGTCGTACATTGTCTGCGACACGTGTTGTATATTCCGGATAAGATGTTCTGGAAGTCTCAATGTCCTTAATATGTCTTTGATATTCATTTCCGTTTTCATTAATTATCAATCGAGGACCTTCATTTTCGCTCAATAAGCTTTTATACACATCTCCATAATATTCCAACATTAAAAAATCTATATCTAGTGGGGAAGAAAAGAAAACATTATATTGCTCTAAAAGGTCAATCCAGCTTTGTAAAGCCTTAGAATGACCTATATCCCACTTGTGCATGTCATTAAATTCTTCATCTGATAAAACACCTTTTTCTGTCCTTAATAGTATCTCTTTATCATAACCATTTTGAATTAACTGTTCAAGAACATACTTAATACGACCCCAGCCACCTCCTTCTCGTTCTTTATCCAAGTCAAGTAGCGTAATAAATGGAATATCCAAGTCTTTAAGCAATCTCCAAAAATGGTTTACATACCTGCCACCCAAAGGGACAATCGAGATTCCACTTGCATCAACATCACCTTTCTTTGCATTCCAAATCCTTGGTAAAATAATCTCTTCACTATCGCCTTCACCTAGAATAACAAGTTTAGCAAAATACAATTCAGGATAGGCTTGAACTGCCTCTTTAATATACTTATATTGATCCTCTAGCTTTTCTTTATCTGGTAATGTAATTGAACGAACTTTTGCTGAGCAGTCATTAGCATCGAAACGGAAATACCTTAATTTCTCTGGATCAAATCGTTTAATAATTGCTGTGGAATGAGAAGTTAATATTGTTTGAGCATTGCTCTTTAACGCAATTTGTTTTAGATTTAAAACTAACTGCCCAATCAAATGAGGTGCAATATGATTCTCAGGCTCTTCTAGGGCAATGATCGTTAAGACTGGTGGCTTATGACTAAATGAAACGTTCTCAGGATCTATTATTAACTCTTGCTGGATTTTCTTTTCGACATCAAGAATACTATCAACAAGTGAAATATAGAACAAAGAACGCAATCCATCGCTCATCTCATCTATTGTACATTCTTTACCCGTCACTGTTGGTAAAAAGACGATCTCAGATTTTTTTATAGAAGCTTCAATATCTGTGCTGTTAAAACGTAACTCTGCATTTGAATATCTAATATCCGAGTCGTATGTTTCCCATTGCGTATGAATGGATGTTCTAAGTATTGATACTCCTTTTTCTTCTAAAAATTGATTATTTAACTCTTTAATTTTTGCTTCTATCTTTTCTTTTGTTGCAGCACTCCAATTGATGCAATTTAAGAGCTGATGAAGCATCGAGCCAGAGGCATTTTTTATTTGCTTGGAAGGATCCCTGACCGCTGGTATATATATTACTCGAATGCGATCTAAGTCTCTTCGATTTGCTGGAATCTTAAATTCTTCATTAATAATTTTCTCATCTTCTGGACAGGTTATGTAAAATATTCTACTTTCAATCGAACCCTCAATGTTGCTGCTTTTCTCCCATGTAGCCTCTAGTCGAATGCGCAAATAAGGTGTTCCACCAGGATCATCTACAATAAAACTGCTAAAAAAAGTCGGAACAGAAGAGCAGTCTTCTCGATCACCTTCTAATTCATTAAAAGTGAATACTGCTTCAATGTACATCTCTTGCGACTCCAAATCTTCTGGTTTAGTCTCTTTAGGAAGATGGAAATCGCTTCGCGTCAATATTCGATCGCTGCTATTGCTAGAAAATAAACAATTTAATGCCATTAGAGCTGCAGTTTTGCCCGAGCTATTGTTGCCAATAAATGCAGTAATATCATCGATTGGGATTGTTTGTTCAACGCTGCCAAAACATCGATAATTATAGAGCTTAAGTTTCGTCAGTTTCATAATATAACCCCATATCAAGATACTGAATCTTTGTGTAATTTCGTTTTGGTTATTTTACATAATTACTAGATTTATTTTACAATAAATTATATTTAAAAAAAAGACTTACAGACAAACTATATATTCTTATTCAAGGATGTTAAGGGAATAAGCGTTCTGATTGTTCTTTTTCATAGCTTTTACTCGTAAAACATTTCATATCTGTTTTTTGGATAATACCTATCCATAAAGATATATCCAAAGTATTCGGTCAAGATTTATTTTTCATTCAACTCTTATTCAACTTTTCTTCAACTTTCCCTAATTTTGGATAAAAAGAAAAAGCCTCGAAAACAATGTTTTCAAAAGCTTCTGTGTGGTGGAGATAAGGGGAGTCGAACCCCTGACCTCTTGAATGCCATTCAAGCGCTCTCCCAACTGAGCTATACCCCCACGGCACTTAATCATTATAATCAAGAATAAGCTACTTTTCAATACCTTTTTAGCGTTTTTTCAACTATCCTGCCGCTTTTCTTTTTTGCAACCCCGGTTGCATGGGGTATCAGGATGGTTAAACAGGTGTTTTGTGACAGATTGCTATATGGACAAGAAGCTTGGGATGTAAAATTTATGAAATATTCACTTGACATTAAGGGATGTCAGTATTTATAATAAACATAATTTTACAGCAAAGATTGATATGCAAACCGATGATTAAGAATAGTAACCCTGAAGGTCGTTTCACAGAGAGCTGCTGATGGTGGGAATGCGGCAGACGGACGCGGGGCGAATGGACTTTTTGAGGGCGGCCAAATGCGGTATGTACCGCAAAAAAGCCGACGGGAGCCGTATCCGTTACCAACACGGCCCGTATGCTGGTACGGGATAACGAGTGGATAATGTTCATCATTATCAATTTGGGTGGCACCGCAGGATACAAGTCTTGTCCCATGAACGGGACAGGGCTTTTTTATTTTATATCAAACTTGCAAAGGGGTGTTTAATAATGTTTGAAAATAAAGTTAAACGATGGCGATGGTCAGTGTTTTTCCCTGTGAACTCCACTGTATCTGTATCAATATCAAAAAAATGATAAGGAGAGATGACAATGAAAAAGACAATAGCCATCGTTGCCATATTGGCAGTTATAATGACTCTCGCCGCCGGATGCGGCAAATCCAAAACACCCGTTATAGGGATCTCCCAGTACGGGGAACACGCTTCCCTTGACAACTGCCGGGAGGGTTTCATCCAGGGGCTTAAGGATGCCGGCCTTGAAGAAAACAAGGATTTTGTCATAGACTACCAGAATGCCGGGTTTGACGACAGTATTGCCACACAGATAGCGCAAAACTTTTCTGCCAATAATGTGGCTTTGATGTGCGCCATAGCCACTCCCGCGGCTACGGCATGTTTTGCTGCGGCTGAAGACAAGGACATCCCCGTTATTTTTACGGCTATCACAGACCCCGTGCAGGCAAAGCTTGACAAGGGCAATATAACCGGCACCAGCGACAAGCTGCCCGTGGACGCCCAGCTGGAACTTATACGTAAACTCCAGCCCGAGGCAAAAGTAATTGGAATCGTTTATACCACCAGCGAGCCCAATTCAGTCTCAGCCATATCCGAGTACCTTGAAAAGGCTCCCCGGTATGGCTTCACAATAGAGTCTGTGGGCGTGACCCAGCAGTCGGAAGTAACTCTTGCCGTTGATACCCTTATTACGAAGGGTGTGGACTGTTTCTCCAATCTTACCGATAATAACGTGGTTGGCGTGCTGCCTTCTGTCCTGGAGAAGACCAACGATGCAAAAATACCCGTTTACGGCAGCGAAGTAGAGCAGGTAAAGATCGGTTGCGTTGCCGCAGCAGGAATCGACTATTACGAACTTGGCAGGCAGACCGGAAAGATGGCGGCAAAAGTGCTGAAAGGCGAAGCGACCGCTGAAGAGATGCCCTATGAAACCATCACCGAATTCAGCTACTATATTAACTCTGCGGCTCTTGCTGAAATGGGCATAAGCGTGCCGGCCGATATAGCCGAAAAAGCGATAGAATCCGGTAATAAATAATCAGTCTCTATGGGCATACGTTTCATAGCAGATTGAAGGACTTTTGAAAAGGGGGCTTCAGATGAGCAGCTTTTTGGACCTGATTGCGGGTACTGTAACCCAGGGCTTTATATACGCTTTACTATCATACGGAGTATACATAACATACAGAATACTCGATTTTCCCGATCTTACCGTGGACGGCAGCTTCCCCCTGGGGGCTGCCGTAACGGCCGTTTTGCTGACAAAGGGAATGGATCCCTATCTTACCCTTCCGGTGGCGATGGCTGTGGGAGCCCTGGCAGGTCTTGCGACCGGCCTTATACACGTAAAAGTGGGAGTCCGGGATTTGCTTGCCGGCATCATTACCATGACCGGCCTGTTTTCTATCAATTTACAGATTGCCGGTTCAAACCTGGCTGTCGACAGGGCCACTGATACAATATTCACTGCAAAGCCGACCATGGCGCTTTTTGGATCAATGCCCCTTATCTACCGCAAGCTTGTCGTCTCCCTCATACTGGCCGTAATTCTCAAGATTATTCTGGATGTTTACTTTAATACCCAAAGCGGCCTTCTTCTCCGGGCGGTAGGTGACAACAGCACCCTCGTCACCACCCTTGCCAGGGATAAGGGAAGCGTAAAAATACTTGGCCTGGTCATCTCCAATACCCTTGTAGCCCTTTCCGGCGCAGTCGTATGCCATGAACAACGGGCTTTTTCCAGCAACATGGGAACCGGCCAGGTTGTGTTCGGGCTTGCGACTGTAATAATTGGCACGACCCTGTTCAAAAACATCGGTTTTATCAAGGGAACCACCGCTGTCATGGCAGGAAGCATACTATATAAGGCCTGTATCCAGGTGGCCATCAGTCTGGGCCTGCCCGCAAACCTCCTGAAGCTTATCACCGCAGTGCTGTTCCTGATCATACTCATCCTCGGAAAACGCAGGAAAAGCGAGGTGAACGCAAATGCTTGAACTTAAAAACATTGTGAAAATCTATAATCCAGGCACGATAACCGAGATGTGCATATTCGAAGGATTTAATCTTACCGTGGCGGACGGTGATTTTATCTCCATCGTGGGCAGCAACGGCAGCGGCAAGACCTCCCTTCTCAATATTATATGCGGCAGCATCCCCGTGGAAGGCGGCGAGATCCTCATCAACGGCGAGAACGTGACCAGGATGAAGGAATTCAAAAGATACGAAAAGATCGGTCGTGTCTACCAGAATCCCGCCATGGGAAGCTGTCCCAACCTGACGCTCCTGGAAAACATGGCCCTGGCCGACAACAAGGGTAAAAAATACGGGCTGAAGAGAGGCATCAACAAAGCCCGGAAAGATTATTACCGGGAACAGCTCTCCATGCTGGGGCTGGGTCTTGAAGACAAGCTTGAGGTAAAGATGGGCAACCTTTCGGGCGGACAGAGGCAGGCCGCAGCCCTTGTAATGGCTACCCTTACCCCCATCGATTTTCTTATACTGGACGAACACACCGCCGCCCTGGACCCAAAGACCGCGGAAACCATCATGATACTTACTGACAGGATAATAAGGGAAAAGAAACTGACCGCGATTATGGTGACCCACAACCTGCGTTACGCCGTGGAATACGGAAACAGGCTGATCATGATGGACAAGGGCCATATCGTGCTTGAAAGGGCGGGCTCTGAGAAAGAGGCCACCACCGTTAACGGCGTCCTCCACATTTTCAACGAGATCAGCATTGAATGCGGGAACTAAGCAGGGCAACTGATCAGGTTGTATTCCCGATTTCATTCATGGTTCCTGATCCGGGGCTTAGCTTCATATAATCCAGCAATGGCTGGATACTGGCATCGAAAGTATAGAAATAAGGTCTTTCCTGTTTATCGAGCACAAGGAGGATCGGGTCTTCCTTGTCGTTTAAGATTATGAAAACACAATCAAGTGTTTTTATCCCCGCGTCGTTCAATTGCTTCTGCTTTACTTTTACCGGCGGATCGATAGGGACCCTGATCACGTATCCCTTTTCAGGAAAAGGCATGATTTTGGTACATAAGCTTTTTATGCTTTTCACATAGTTAATTACTTCATTCTGCATTTCCATGGTGCTGGGTTTTCTTGCTATGACCCCGCCTTTGGTTATGTCGAATACCTCGATGTTTTTTGAATTATTATTTTCGTTCCTGTCCGTGATATAGGCTATAAAATGTGTATCATCAAACATCCTTGTAATTTCCAGCACAGAATTGTACTTGTTTACGCTTTGAGAAACCTTAACGGCTGCATAGACGGTAATCGCCAATATGCAGAGGACAACGACTGTAAGGAATATTCCAAAGGTTTTCTTCCTGATGCTGATAAAGATCATGCCTTCCACCTCTGAGCGCGGTTATCCGCAACCTGTCATATAAGTTCCGTAGTTAAATCTATGAGAGGCAAAAGGCAATTATACGTTGTCCACCAGGGAGTTCGTTCATTTCGCAAAGGATGACAAGCATCTAAATAATTCATTTACTATTACGCGGCGTGCCTGCATACGGTTTAAGCGGAGCACGGACAGAATGGATTATCATTTTGGAGTTGCATGATATCCTAAACTTTTCAGTGTCTCAAGACCGAGGCCTCGCGACTTTTCATCCTCGAACTGGATTTCAAGGGCACCCTCGTCGGATTCCCTGTTATTGAGTATACCGATATTCTTGATGTTTATGTTCTTTTCGGCCAGCGCTGTGGCTATCACGGCTATTATGCCTGGCTTGTCCTCCACGTCCACAACGATGTCGAAGGTTTTATGGTACAGGTTTTTCCCTTCGGCAAAGGTACTTCTGAGGTCCCTTGCGGATGCAAAGAAGCTCTTAACCTTTTCCCTGTTACCGGCCTGCAGGTCGTTTTCAAAATCCTTCAGGCCTTCGCACAAAGATTTCAGGGTATCCAGAATGATATCCCTGTTGGACAGGCAGATTCCCGACCACAGTTCCGGGGATGATGACGCTATGCGCGTTATGTCCCTGAATCCACCCGCCGCGATGGTTTTCATGATATTGTCAGGGCCGTCAAGCCGTCCGACAAGGTTTACAAGAAGAGAAGCTATGACATGGGGCACATGGCTTATAACTGCAGCTGCCCTGTCATGCTCGTAAGAGGTTATCTCGATGGGAATAGCTCCCATTGCCCTTACAAGTTCCTTAATTATATCAAGGGATCTCTTGTCGGTTTTTTCATTGGGAGTAAGGCAGTAATAGGCATTTTCAAACAGGTTTGCCCTTGAGGCCTCAAAACCGGATTTTTCCGAACCGGCAAGGGGATGGCCTCCTACGAAAGGATTGGTGATGCCTGTTCCGTTGACTATATCCAAAACATCCATTTTCGTGCTTCCGGCATCGGTCAGTATGCAGTCAGGCCGAATATTCCCGGAAAGCTCATGGAGGATATCTTTCATGGCATAAACGGGAACGCAGAGGAATATGACATCGCAATCCTGGAATCCGTCTTTTAATGACAGTGAATACTTGTCTATGGCTTTTTCGGACAACGCTTTTTCAAGGGTTACTCTGTCCCTGTCCCAGGCTTTTATAATAAAACCCCTGCCGCTGCGCTTCAAAGCTTTGGCAATGGAGCCGCCGATCAGTCCGAGGCCAACGATTCCGATTTTTGTTACTGATACTTCCATGCTACCTTCTCCTAAGACATAAAGAGACGTAAGACTGTGCGAAAACTAACCACTCATTTTTTGCCGAGGATCCTTGCAGCGAAGAGTATGCCCGCAACGGTTTTGCCGTCATTTATAATCCCCTGGTCTATCATTTCAAGCGCTTCCTCAAGCCTGCAGACCCTTGCAGACACGAACTCGTCCTCGTCAGGCTCCGCTTCGCCTTTCTCCAGGTCAGTCGCCAGGAAGATGTGCAGCATCTCGTCGGCAAAAGCAGGCGCAGGATAAAGCGACATCACCTTTTCGATCTTTCCTGCGGTATAACCCGTCTCCTCTTTCAGTTCCCTCGCCGCGCATTCTTTCGGGTCTTCCCCCTGCTCGAGCTTTCCTGCGGGAAGCTCAAGAAAATTCTTTTCGGCAGCCTTTCTGAACTGTTCCACCAATACGATGCAATCATCGATGACAGGTATTACTACAGCGGCTCCCGGGTTCCTTATGATATCCCTAGAAGCTATATGTCCGTTTGGCAATTCCACAGTCAGTTTTTCAACGTTGAAGATTGTTCCTTCATAAACGGTCTTTTTGGTCAGTGTTTTTTCATAATAGTCCATATTGCTGCTCCGTCTTAATTTTTCTTTCCTATTTCCCTGGCTCTCCTTGTGCATTCTTCCATCGCTTTCATGACGGCGTTCCTGAAGCCTTCCCTTTCCAGCGCCGCCACTGCCTCGATGGTAGTGCCTGCAGGCGAGCATACCATGTCCTTAAGCTCGCCAGGATGCTTGCCGGTATCCAATACCATTTTAGCCGAACCCAACACGGCCTGCGCGGCAAGACGATAAGCCTGGCTTCTCTGGATGCCCGATCTCACGGCAGCGTCAGCCATGGCTTCGATCAGGATAAAAACATAGGCCGGGCTGCTTCCCGTTAGGGCAGTCACTTCGGTCATAAGGCTCTCATCAAGCTCCTCGACCTTTCCAGAAAAGCCAAGAAGCTTCATTATCACTTTCTTTTCTTCGCCGGACACCTGGTCGTCCCAGCTTACCAGCGTCATACCCGCTCCGACAAGAGCCGGGGTATTGGGCATGGTTCTTACCACCTTTGCCCGGTCGCCGATGATATTCTTGTAATACTTTATCGGAAGCCCGACTGCAATGGAAACGAGAATCTTTCCGGGATGAAATGCGGGTTTGATTTCTTCAAGGACCTGATCACAGTATTGGGGCTTTACAGCCAGCACTATTATGTCGCTGTTGCTGACAAGGCTTTTAGCGTCGGGTTCTTCCTTTATCCCCAAATCGCTTACAAGCTTATTCAGGAGCGGTGTGTTGATATCAAAGGCTGAAAGCAGGAATTCATTTTTCGTGTCATTTCCGGCGATGCTTCTTACCAGCGCGCCTCCCATGTTTCCTACTCCGATAAAGCCAACCCTGTATGCCATAAACAACACTCCTTTTTACTCCATGTCCAGCAGGGTTACCTGTTCTACGCCGCTTTCGCTATACGGCACCCCCATATGCCGGTAGGCAAGGCGGGTCGCTTTTCTTCCCCGGGGAGTCTTCTGGATGAATCCCAGCTGGATTAGGTATGGTTCGTAAACGTCCTCTATGGTACTGGCTTCTTCGCCTGTGGCTGCCGCTATGGTATCAAGGCCCACAGGCCCCCCGTCAAACTTGCTGATTATCGTATCCAACAGGTTCCTGTCGGTGTTGTCAAGGCCAAGTTCATCTATTTCAAGGGCATTCAAGCCATAACGCGCCATTTCGAGAGTGATCCTGCCGTCCGACTTGATCTGTGCGAAATCGCGGACCCGTCTGAGAAGACGGTTGACTATTCTCGGGGTCCCCCTGGAACGCTTGGCCAGCTCTTCGGCGGCATCATCGTCAATGTCTATCCCAAGGATGCCGGCTGAACGCCTGACTATCATTTTAAGTTCCTCGCATGTATACATGTCAAGGCGGTTTATGATTCCAAAACGGTCCCTTAAAGGGCTGGTCAGGAGCCCCGCCCTTGTAGTCGCCCCTATCAGTGTGAACCTGGGAAGGTCAAGGCGGATCGATCTTGCGCTCGGCCCCTTGCCTATTATTATGTCAAGGGCGAAGTCTTCCATGGCAGGATACAGTATCTCTTCGACCGCACGGTTCAGCCTGTGGATCTCGTCTATAAAAAGCACGTCCGATTGCCCGAGATTGGTAAGAATTGCGGCTAGGTCGCCTGCCCTTTCAATTGCCGGCCCCGAGGTTATCTTGATATTGACCCCCAGCTCGCTGGCGATGACCCCGGCCAAAGTGGTCTTGCCAAGACCGGGAGGTCCGTAGAGAAGGACGTGGTCGAGGGCTTCCCCTCTCTGCCTGGCAGCTTCGATAAAAACCAGAAGGTTTTCTTTGACTTTACCCTGTCCGATGTACTCGGCCATGGTGCGGGGCCTCAATCGCGCCTCATCAGCATCTTCACGCCTGAAAGCGCAGTTTATAAGTCTTTCCTCTTCCAACAAAATTACCTCACTTTAGCGGAACATTTGTTTCAGCGCATCCTTAATGATCTGTTCGATCGGCTTGTTTTCATCATATACCGCCGATACGGCCCTGCCTGCCTCATGGGTGGAATAACCGAGCATCACCAGTGCGCTCACCGCCTCAGAAAGCTTGCTGCCACTCTCCGAGGGAACTCCCGGCAGGTCTTTCGCAAGTTCGGACATGTCCGGATGCTCTTTCTTTATCTTGTCTTTAAGTTCAAGAATGATCCTCTGGGCAGTCTTTTTGCCTATACCAGGTGTTTTTGTAAAGGCGTCCGCATCTTCTGTCAGCACTGCAAGACCGAATTTTGACGGAGAGATATTTGACACCAGGGCAAGTGACGCCTTGGGTCCGACCCCCGACACAGTAAGGAGCTGTTCGAACATTTTCAGCTCCTCCTCAGTCAAAAATCCATAAAGGGCCTGGGTATCCTCCCGCACGTAAAAGTGGGTGTAAACCCTGATCTCCTGTCCCACGGCATGGTCCGCAGAAACAGCGGCGGCAGGAACATAAACCCTGTACCCTACTCCGTTTACGTCTATAATAAAGCTGTCGGCCGTTTTCCTGGCCAGGATTCCTTTAAGATATGCAAACATATATCAATCCCCGTTTTCCGGTATTGTAAAACCTTTTGCGCCAAGCCTGTCCCGGAGCTCTTCGACCAGGACCATGTATGCGTCAAGTTCTTCCCTGAGTTCCCTGATCAGGTCGTCCTTCATCCTGATGACCTCGATAAGCTCTTCCCTGGACATTTCTTCAAGCCGTACCATATATGTCTCAATCCTTTACCTTTTGATAGAAGAATGTTTCAATTGGCTTAAAGCCGAAATTCTGGCAGTTCATGATCTGTTCGGTGCTGCCGATAAAAAGCACTCCGCCCTTGTTGAGGGATTCTTCGAACCCTTTCATTATATAATTTTTAGCTTCTTCTGTAAAATAAATAAGGACATTTCTGCATACGATGATGTCCATGCCCTTGGGGTACGGATCTGCCAGAAGGTTCAGTTGCCTGAATGAAACGCAGTTCCTTACCTTCTCTGAAATCTGGTATGTATCGCTGTCTATCTTTGTAAAATGTTTATCGATAAATTCCCTGGGCAGATCCTTCATGTTGCGGTACGAGTATATCCCTGCCTTTGCCTTGGCGATCGCTTCAATATCAATGTCGCTTGCTATCACACGGATTTTTTCCAGGGGAATATACTTGTTAAGTATCATCACGATGGTGTAAGGCTCATCGCCTGTCGAACATGCCGAACTCCAGATCCTGATGTCAGCGAGATTTTTGTCTTTGAAAACATCCAGCAGCACCCTGTTCTCGAACAGCGCCCACTGGTTGGGATTCCTATAAAACTCGGAAACATTGATGGTAAGATAGTTAATAAACGAGCCGTATAGTTCCTGGTTCTTTTTTATAGCCTCAAGAAACGAACAGTACAATGTATGGCCATATCTTTCGATCAATGAAGTTATGCGCCTTTTCATCTGCTTTTCCTTGTACATGTTCAAATCTATGCCGGAAAGCTTGTAGAATTTTTCCTTGAAAAGCTCGTAGTCGCTGAAAGGTTCCATCCGCTGACCCCCAATAATTCCTTTATATATACAAGAGGGGCTGCTTCAAAACGAAAACCGTAACGACCTTCATTTTGAGACAGTCCCTTTCAATTACCGGTTCTTTATATTTCCTGTCAGTTCTTTTTTTCGTTAAGGATATCTCCGATGGTATTGATCATTTCCTCGCTGTGGCTGGTCGGCTCTTCCTCGCCCGCGTCTTCTGCGGCAGGTTCCTCAGGACGCTCAGGGTCGATGGGATTCACTTCCTTGATGGACAGGCTGATCTTCTTCAGATCAGGGTTTATCTCGATTATCTTCATTTCGACCTTCTGTCCTACCTTGAGAACCTCTTCAGGTCTGCCGATCCTTACGTTCGAGATCTGGGAGATATGGACAAGACCTTCCACACCTTCCTCAAGCTCGACGAACACGCCAAACGGTACCATGCGAAGTATCGTTCCCTGAACAACATCGCCCACCTTATACCTGTTCTCGATATTGTACCAGGGGTTGTCCTCCGGTTTCCTGTAACTGAGTGAAATCTTCTTCTTTTCCTTGTCAAAGCCTGTGACCCTTACCTTAACCACATCACCAACGCTGAGGATTTCCGAAGGATCACCGATCTTTTTCCATGACAATTCGGATACGTGGATCAGGCCGTCCACTCCGCCCAAATCGACGAAGACGCCGAACTTGGTGACGCTCTTGACTGTTCCGGTGTATTCCTTGCCGACTTCAACGTTGTTCCAGAATTCTTCGGATTTCTGGGCCTTCTCTTTTTCGATGACTGCGCGGCATGAGCCGACAATTCGTCTCTTGTTGGCCATCTCGGTTATTAAGAGTTTTACTTTCTTACCCTTGTATGGTTCCAGGTCCCTGACATACCTGTCGCTGATCTGCGATGCCGGGATAAATATCCGGACGCCCTTAAAATCAGCAACCGCTCCAGCTTTTACGATTTCCTTAATGACAGCTTCTATAGGAGTGTTATTTTTAAATGCTTCTTCGGCCAATTCATAGCCACGGATCGCATCGACTCTTTTCTTGGAAAGGATGACATTCCCTTCGCCGTCATTGATTTTAACGACGAGAACCTCAATTTCTTTTCCTTCTTTCAGATCTCTTTCAGGGTCAAAATCCGGGTCGTCAAGGAATTCTTCCATAGGGATCAATCCGTCGGCCTTGTAACCAATATCAACGAACACGTCATTGGTATTGTACCCGATAATCCTCCCCTTGATTACCTCGTTGGCCTTCAGCTCGGTAAAAGTCATGTCGAGGGCTTTGCCAAAGTCCATTTCGCTCTCATGCCCGTTCATAATGTCTTCCATGTGAAAAATAACCTCCTTGATTACCTTTTCAGGTGTAGACGCACCTGCGGTAATCCCTGCTATTCTGACATTTTTATCGATAAGAGGCAACTCATCTGCTTTTTCTATGAGATAAGTTTGAGAACAATTCTCCTTGCAGATTTCATATAATTTCTGCGTGTTAGAACTATTCCTTCCTCCAATTACGATCATCAAATCCGCTTCCCGTGACAGCGCTTCAGCCTCGGACTGCCTCTGCACGGTCGCATTACATATTGTATCAAATTTTATTACGAATGCAAACTTTTTCTTGAGAACTTCACAAATCTCATCATATTTCGCCTTTTTGAACGTGGTCTGGGCGACCACTGCGGCCTTTTGATCCGAAACAGGCAGTTCCTCAGCATCCTTAACATCCGGCACAATTAAAGCTTTTCCCTCACACCATCCGTTTATTCCAATAACTTCAGGATGCTCGGGATTTCCGACAATGACTACCTGGCTGCCGTTTTCATGCTCTTTTTTCACTATCTCATGGATCCGTTTTACATTGGGACATGTGGCATCGAGGATCTTCACGTTAAGGCTTTTCAGATCCTCATAGGTCTTTTTCCCGATGCCATGGGCCCTGATGATGACGCAATCCCCTTCTTTCAGGTGTTTCAGGTCATCTATGGCTTTTATCCCCATTGCCTCAAGTTCTTCTATGACACTCCTGTTATGGATAAGCTCTCCCAAAGTATAGACATTGCCGTCATAATCAATGTTGAAGGCTGTTTTGACAGCCCTGTCAACCCCAAAACAGAATCCCGCGAATTTTGCCACTTTGATTTCCATAATGCCTCACTGCCCGATGAGGGCATAAATCCTGTCGATAATATCGCTTGTAATATTCATCAGTTCGTCCTTGCCGGTATGCTCGCCTTCCTTTTCAGGCTGAACAATAAAAGGTTTTCCGAAAACAAGCCTGACCCTGGAGAATATCTTTTTGCTCCAAACTACGCCAACAGGAAGGACCGGGGCTTTTGAACGGGCGGCCAGCAGGGCGGCTCCCATTTTTCTTTTCCTGGGATCCTTATTCGGGGTTCTTGTTCCTTCGGGGAATATTCCCACGACTTTTCCTTCTTCCAGCAACCGGAAAACGGTCTTGATAGATCCTACGTCTCCCTTGCCGCGATTAACGGGAAATGCTCCGAGACTTCTGAACAGCCAGGCAAGAAACGGGTTCCTGAAAAGCTCGGCCTTGGCCATGTAATGTACTTTGCGCTTCATGTACACGCCTATCAGGATCATATCCCATGCGCTCGGATGGTTGGCGTAAAGCAGCAGAGGCCCTTCTTTCGGGACATTCTCCATTCCCTCCACTTTGACCCGCCTGAACAAACTGAAGTATATATAAAACAGGAATTTCCCTATTTTATAGAGCATCAGCAAACCCCTTTGCTTTCACTATCCCAAGTATTTTATCCACTGCTTCCTCGATGGTAAGATCGCTGGTATCAAGGAGGACCGCATCCTCGGCCTGCCTCAGCGGCGATTCGGCCCTGTTCGAATCATTATGATCCCGCAGTTCTATTTCTTTCTCCAGTTCTTCAAGGGTCTTGCTCAGTATCCCCTTTTCTTTCTGTTCCCTGTACCTTCGCAGGGCCCGTTCTTTGACCGAAGCCGTAAGAAAGATCTTTACCTGCGCGTCGGGAAGCACAACGGTGCCTATGTCCCTGCCGTCCATGACAACCGGGCTGCCGCTGGCGATCTTCTGCTGCATCTCCACGAGCCTGACTCTGACTTCGGGTATGGCTGAAATCGCGGAAGCGCCCATCGATACTTCGTCAGTGCGTATTTTTTCCGTAACGTCTTCTCCGTCCAGAAGCACTTTCTGGCTGCCATTCTCAAATTCTATGCCAATATCGGTGTTATCCAGGATCGTCAGAACTTTCTCCCTGTCTCCCGGGTTTATGCCTGACCGGATAGCTTTCAGCGCCATCGCCCTGTACATTGCTCCGGTATCAAGATACATTATCCCCAGACGCCTGGACAGAATTTTTGCCATAGTGCTCTTTCCTGCGCCCGAAGGCCCGTCTATCGCAATCTGCAACGGCTTCATAATGACCTCCCTATACCACCCTGTGACCTGTCCCTATCGCGATTTCGTTCAAATGCAAAAGGCCTATTCCAAAGAATACGGCTACGCATATATGCTCGTCGTAACGGGCAATTGCTATCTTGCCGCCCACATTGAGGCCGATGGCCTTGGGCATTATCTGCGCCAGCGCTTCTCTCGCCGCGCCCGCGACTGCTCCTTCATGGTTGTGGCATTCTTCTATAAGACCTTCTCTCTTTGATGCCACCACGGCCCGTTCCACGATTTTCATCACGGAGCTTATGAATTCTCCCCCGTAATCTACGGCAGCTGTTTTGATTCCCTTCCTAACAAGCTGTTCCTTGAGCCTCTTCTCTTCTTCCCTGTCACTTGTCAGGGCTATCATTATGGCTGCCTTGACTACATCCTTGCTCCCAAATTTTCTGATTTCCTCTTCCATTTCGACCTCCGGCAGGAAAAAGCCTGATACTTATTGTATTATATTTCAACTGTTCATCCGAAACAAGAGGTTGTCATGGGGACGGTTCTGTTGGCAACTTTGATAAATAGTTGACAATATCCGCCAGACAACTTTTCAGTCTGACTTAAGATCGTACAACACCCGGAAAAGGCGGTTTATACCGGCGTCGACGAGTATTGTGCTTGCTTTCAGGTCGGTCTTTATGTCTCCCTTTCTTGACGTCAGGAAAACATAAAACGGCTTTTGGCCTTTTTTCAGCTGGATCTCGATCAGGTCGCCGTCACATACGTTCAGTTCGACGGGGAAAGCGTCAATCATTTTCTTAGGTTCCCCGTTGATCCATATTACAGCCGTATTGGGTTCATACTCGCCTGTTGCGTCCAGCGTTACTGTTCCCCTGTAAATCAGCGATTCCCTGGGCTTCATTACCCGTCCGTTTACCGAGTCGTCGGTTAATTTGCCGCGGTAAGGAGTGGCCAGGGCAAGCTGAAGCGCAATTACCGATGAAAGCAATATGCAGGCCAATGCCTGGAGCAATCTTTCCATTGCATGAATCTCCCCCTGTTACTGTTTGATAATCAGCCACAGGTAAGTTTTCCCTTTAGTATCGAAAATAATACGAAAGGCCCGCGTAAACTAATCCAAGGATATCAAATTATGCGGTTTAAGCGGCTGCGTGTAAACAGGAACGGGGGTTTTTTACACATTTTTATGTAAAAAACCTCCGTTCCTCTGCTTCACCTTTGCTTCATGCGTTTATTGCGGCCACATAGGCGGTGGAAAAGGCTATCGTAAGGTTAAAGCCGCCCGTGTACGCGTCCACATCGATGATCTCTCCTGCAAAATAAAGGCCTTTGACCAGCTTAGATTCCATGGTGGACGGGTTGATCTCTTTTGTCGATATTCCCCCGGCGGTAACAATGGCCTCCTCGATGGGACGGGGCCGTGATACTGTCACCTTTATCCCTTTCAGGAGTTTTACAAGCTCTCGTCTCTCGGCTTTTGTCACCTGGTTCACGGGCTTGTCCGAAGGAATACCGGATAGCCTGACAAATACGGGAATCAGGCTCCTCGGAAGAAGATCGGAAAGGGAGTTGCCGAATTGCTTGCGGGAATACTTCGCAAAATCCCTCTGGAGCCTGAGATCGAGTTTCTCCTCGTCAAGGGCGGGCTTAAGATCAATAAGGAAATAAGCGCCTTTATAACCGCAGTCCATGATATGCCTGCTGGCGCTTAAAATCATGGGACCGGATACCCCGAAATGGGTAAAAAGAATTTCTCCCTGCTCGTGATAAACCTTGCGGCCTTTATTGTCAAAGGCGGTTAGACCTACATTTTTCAGAGTCAGACCCTGCAGCTCGGGAACCCAGCTTTCTTCCGTTTCCAGGGGCACCAGGGAAGGCTTAAGTTCAGTAACTGTATGGCCTAAGGCCCTGGCGAGCCTGTAACCGTCGCCGTCGGAACCGGTCATCGGGTATGAAAGCCCGCCTGTAGCCAGGATGACCGAGTCAAGCTCATAATAGTCGTTGTTTTTTAGCTTGACGCCTGTCACGCGGCCATTTTCACAGCATATTTCGCCTACGGGGGATTCGTACAGGAACCTGGCGCCGCTGCTTCGGGCGTAGTTTACGAGAGCTTTTACCACATCAATGGACCTGTCGGATACCGGGAATACCCTGTTTCCCCTCTCAGTCTTCACGGGAACATTGATTGATTCAAAAAAAGCTATTATATCCCTGTTGTTGAACTGATTGAAAACAGAGTAAAGAAACCTGCCGTTTCCGGGGATGTTGGCCATCAGCTCCTCCATGGAACAGTCATTGGTTATGTTGCATCTGCCCTTCCCGGTTATCAGGAGCTTTCTTCCCGCCTTGCCGTTCTTTTCGAATACCAGGGCCGATTTCCCCGACCTGCCGGCTATCCCGGCTGCAAAAAGGCCGGCAGCGCCGGCCCCTATTATGCCTATACGCTTTGACATAAGCTGTCTACCAGTCCTCCAGCCATTTTAATCATTGCCAGGCTCGGTCCCGACATCTCCCTTGTCATAAACCTGGTATTTGTCCCATATGGTTTCAAGCTTTTCGAGGGTGGCATATACCTGTTCTTTCCGCTTCAGGCCTATAGCCACGATCAGTGCATTGATAACCGAAAGCGGTGCCACCAGGGAATCGACGAACGATACCATGTCGCTTCTCGCATAAAGGCAATAATCCGAGTAATTTGCAAGGGGAGAGTTCTCATTGTCCGTAATGGCTATTACAGTCGCTCCCTGGTTCCTTGCAAATTCCATGGCCTTGTAGGTTCGCCTTGAATAGCGCGGAAAGCTGATACCGATAACTACGTCGCCCTCCCCGGCGTTTATTATCTGTTCGAACATCTCGCTGACGCTCGTGGTATGGACAAGGCGGACATTTTCGAATATAAGGTTGAAATAGAATCCCATGAAGCTTGCCAGGGCAGCCGAGCTCCTTACCCCAAGGATGTATATCTTCTTCGCTTTGAGTATTTCCTCGACTATGGCGTTGAAATTATCGGGATCAGCTTCCTCGAGAGTGGTCCGGATCTTGTTCAGATCGGACTGAAGGACGGTTCTTAAAACACTCTGGGAATCTATATGGGTTGAAGAAACCTCAAGGCGCTGGGTAGATGTCAGTTTGCTTTTAATGACCTCTCTCAGGGCTTTCTGAAGTTTCGGGTAACCATCGAACCCCATTTCGTTCGCGAAACGTACCACGGTGGATTCGCTTACGCCCACCTTTTCTCCAAGCTTAGCGGCTGTCATGAAAGTCGCTTTGTCGTAATGATCGATGATATAACTTGCAATCAGTTTTTGGCCTTTGCTGAACGTAGGGTACATTTCTTTCATTTTTTCCAGGATATCTTCCATATAAACACCTCAGTCATATAATAGAAAAGCCTGTTGTAATATCTATAGTTCGCAGGCTCCACCACCTATAGCATATAATTTTGCAGGATAAAAATCAAGTTCATGCATTCTCCGCATAATCATTCCAGGGATAAAGCGGTAGCATTCCGCAGGCATACAGCATATATTATTATGAACCAAGGCTGTGAGGTATACTATGCTTTTTGCTGCGCTGCGAAGAATTACTGCCGGACTGTTCCCGCAGTACCGCCTGGCAGGTTTTATTACGGGACCCCAGTCCTTTCCTCAGCCCCTGGACAGTGACGAAGAACAAAAATACGTGGAAGCCTGCCAAAGAGGAGATGAAACAGCCCGTAATATACTTATAGAGCACAACCTGAGGCTCGTTGCGCACGTTGCGCGGAAATACTCGATAACCAATACCGATTCGGACGACCTGATCTCCATCGGGACGATAGGACTGATAAAGGCTGTTTCAAGCTATGATCCGTCCAAGGGGATACGCCTGGCCACCTATGCCGCCAGGTGCATAGAAAATGAAATACTGATGCATTTAAGGGCATCAAAGAAATACCAGAACGAGATCTCCCTGAACGAACCCCTGGGCACGGACCGCGAGGGCAACGAGATCGCACTAATAGATATATTGGGCAGCGAAGACGAGGAAGTCGAAGAAAAGGTCGATCTGACCCAAAGGATCAAAAAGCTTTACAGGCTTATCAAGTGTGCCCTCGAAGGGCGCGAACAGGTAATAATAAAGCTGAGATACGGCCTTTGCGGTGGCGCAGGCAAAACCCAGCGGGAAGTGGCCGAGAGTCTCGGCATATCAAGATCTTACGTTTCAAGGATAGAGAAAAAAGCGCTGACAAAGCTCCAGGAAGGACTAAAATCTTAAGATGTCCTACGGTTCCGATCCGCCGGAAATTTTTCTTCTTCACCGGCCTGGATGTCTGCCATATCGTGTTTCCTTCTTCTAAAGTTCTTCTCTATCCATTGCTTGAAGGTACCAGCCTTTAAAAGGCCTTCAAAAATATATTTAAGCGACACGATAAGCAGTGGCCCGACAAACATTCCGGCAACGCCCCAGATCCGGAACCCTATATACATTCCTGCCAGCGTGAACAGGGGATGCACCCCTATTTGCTTGCCAAGGACCTTCGGCTCTATAAGCTGCCTTACGAAGATTATTATCACGTAGAGCAGGGCTGTTGACAGGCCAAGCTTTGTATTGCCAAGTATCAGGTTTATTATCGACCATGGGACCAGGACAGTACCGGCTCCCAGTATCGGCAGCACGTCCACAAGGGCTATTATCAACGCAAGCAGCAGGGCGTTGTCGATGCCTATGATAAGAAAGCCAATCAACAGTTCCGAGAAACACACCGTCGTAAGGATGAGCTGGGCTCTCAGCCATCCGAACAGTGCGGTGAACATATTCTTTGTTATTCCCTTGGTTTTTTCCATCCATTCTGCGGGTACCTGCACATCGAGGAACCTGAGTATGGTGTTCTTGTCGCTGGACATGAAGTACGTGGCAACCAGTGTAACAACTATAAAAATCAATATCTGGGGAAGATACATGGCAAACTGGATAGTGGTTGAAAGCCATTGGACGATTTTCCCCAACTGGCTCTGAAGGTTCTCAGTGATACTTTGCAGACCCTGGCTGATAAACTCTGTTAATTGATCCGGAAGCTGAATATAGATATCGTTCATCTTATCGACGATATTGTTGTACAGGCCTGTAATCGTATCCATATTGATCTCGATGCTCATGTAAACAGCCCTTATTTCCTTGATGAGCCTCGCTATCAGGAACCCGATGACGGAGCCTATAACTCCCAGCACCAGCAGAATTGAAAATACAGTCCCTATTTTTCTCGGAATCCTTATCTTTTCCTCAATAAACTTGACTACAGGTTCGATCAGGGAAGCGAAAAAGTATGCTATGATAAAAGGAACGACATATTTCCATAATTTGAAAAACAGAAATATGGCCAATATAAGTAAAGCGATCCTGAGCAATACCAGGAGGGTTTTTTTCGTTCCTTCGGTCATGGCTAACTCCCTTACATCCGTATATTTTATATATGTTTATTTACGCCATAGATTATAACCATTTCCAATGTTTTAAGCATCATTGAATTCCGCGCGGGCTTTCCTTATATAGGTCAGCGTCCCGTTTACGCGGGTGCTTTCCATCAGGGATATCCCGGTCACACGGAACGAATGGGAAACTTTTTGGTCAGGAACAATGTCACCGGGGATATGATCAGGCAGCACTGCCTCTCTTGCCAAGGTAATATGCGGCGTATACCGTTTCTCTTTTCCAAAGGGCAGTACTTTTAATACCTCTGCCTCTACGTCTGCGAACAGCCTTTCAAGCTCCCTGCTTCCTGATACTCCGGCCCAGATGATCTTCCTGTTTCCTCTATCGAATTTACCAATCTTATCCAAAGTTAAAACAAAAGATTTATGGCAAACCGATATTTTTTCTATTATTTTTTTCATTTCACCGAATATCCGGATGTCGATCTCGCCCAAAAATTTAACAGTAAGGTGAAGGTTCTCCTTTCTTGTGAAATTGCCCTTCACCCCTGATTCGATCAGCTTTTTTTGGATGCCCGACAGTATGGAGCGGGTCTCATCGTCCAGTTCAATGGCTATAAAGCATCTCATATCTTTGCACTATGTCCCCGGCTTGTATCAGTCTTCCCCTTTTTCTTCGACCTCGTCATCGGTATCATACGCGCCGCAGCCTCCGCAGCAGCCGCTGCAGCCCTTATACCGGTCATCCTCTTCAAGCCCGTGTCTTCTCCTGTAGTCCTGGAGCGCCGCGGCAATGGCTTCCTCTGCCAATACTGAGCAGTGGACTTTGACGGGCGGCAGTCCGTCAAGAGCTTCCATGACCGCTTTATTGGTGATCTGTTCAGCTTCCTTTATGGTTTTCCCTTTTATCAGCTCGGTTGCCATGCTGCTCGTGGCTATGGCCGCGCCGCACCCGAAAGTCTTGAACTTGGCATCCTTTATTATGCCGTCTTCAATTTTCAGGTACATCTTCATTATATCTCCGCACTTGGCATTACCGACTTCGCCGATGCCGTCTGCGTCCTCTATTTCTCCCACATTGCGCGGATTCATGAAATGATCCATTACTTTTTCACTATATATCATTCTTTTTTCTCCCCTTTGACAAAATCCTCATAAAGAGGTGACATACTGCGAAGTTTTCCTATTATCCCGACCAGTGAATCAACAAGGTAATCCACTTCCTCTTCGGTGTTGATCTCACCGAAAGACAGCCTGAGGGAACCATGGGCTATCTCATGGGGCAGTCCTATGGCCAGCAGCACGTGAGACGGGTCAAGAGAGCCCGAAGTGCAGGCTGAACCGCTTGAAGCCTTGATCCCCTTCATATCGAGCATGAGGAGCACGGATTCTCCTTCAACAAAGCGGAAGGAAACATTGAGATTGCCCGGCAGGCGCTTTTCGAGGCTGCCGTTTACCCTGACATACGGGATTTTTTCGGTTATTCCCTTAAGGGCTCTGTCCCTTAAAGAGGTAAGTTTCCTGCTATGGGCATCCATGTTCTCAACAGCCAGTTCCAGCGCTTTAGCAAGGCCAACGATACCCGGAACGTTCTCGGTTCCTGCCCGCCTGTTCCTTTCCTGATGTCCTCCATGGATGAAATTTTCTATCTTTACGCCTTTTCTTATATACAGCACGCCGGTCCCTTTCGGCCCATAAAACTTATGTCCCGAAATCGACAGCATATCCACTCCCCAGTCCCTGACATCAATAGGAATGTTGCCAGCGGCCTGGACAGCGTCGGTGTGGAACAGCACGCCATGCTTCCTGCATACCTGTCCTATCTCTTTTATGGGCTGGATTGTACCGATCTCGTTATTGGCTGTCATGATGCTCACAAGGACAGTATCCGGCCGGATCGCCCTGTCCACATCGTCCGGGTTGACGAGACCTTCGCTGTCGACGGGTATTAATGTCACGTCATACCCTTCTTTCTTCAGGAATTCGCACGTTTCCAGCACAGCCGGATGCTCAATGCTTGAAGTTATGATATGCTTGCCCTTCCTGCGCAATGCATATGCGGCGCCCTTGATGGCCCAGTTGTCCGCCTCGGTGCCCGAGCCGGTAAAATAAATCTCCGAAGGCTCGGCTGCGCCGATTGATTTTGCGACGCTGCTCCTGGCATCTTCCACAGCCTTCCTGTTAAATCTTCCTATTGAGTATATGGATGAAGGGTTCCCGTAATTCAGCGTAAAATATGGCATCATGGCCTCTAATACTTCAGGCTTGACATAGGTTGTCGCTGCATGGTCAAAATATATTATTCGATCCTCCTGCATATTGTCATCCCTTTCTTTTCGTATATCCGTCATGAATACATTATCATCTGTGCCGCGGACAAAAATGTGACGACAATCACAAAAATATGATATTAACAATATTGTTATAAAAATCTGCCTGTATCCTGTCAAGGCTGACAAACACGGCAAATTAGCGTTATTATGCGGCTTTTCTTTTCAATCAATATTAACTTAGCACCCGAACAGGTAAAAGTCAACGGAGACGGATGAAAAATCTCTGCTAAAATAACAGGGACCCCGGAACCATTCCCGGTGTCCCCCTTAGAAAGAATCGATCATTTATTGTTCCTTTTTCAGAAGATCCCTTATTTCCGTCAAAAGTTCCGCTTCCCTGCTGAGCTTTGGTTCTTCCTTTTTCTCTTCTTTTTTCTCTTCCTTTCTTCTTATCCTGCCAATCAGCCTGATTACCATGAATATGCTGAATGCAATAATTAGAAAGTCGATAACGTTCTGAATGAACTGGCCGTACATGATACCCACATAGCCTTCTTCCCCCCTGGTGCCGGTTATGGGGATACTTAAGCCGGTCAGATCTATCTTCCCGGTGATCAGGCTTAATACCGGCATGATTATATCGCTGACAAGCGATGTTACAATTTTGCCGAACGCGCCGCCTATAATGACGCCGACAGCCATATCTATCACATTGCCTTTCATTGCGAAGCTCTTGAAGTCCTGGATAAATTTTTTCATGGTCATCCCCCCTAAAATCCGATTTACCATATGGATGGCATGTACTAATATTATCACAGGCAACAATTGTCAACAATACTCGGCATGCCGGAAGGTTGACACGCTGCCCACAATGTGAAAGAATGTTAAAAGTAAATTTTCGCAATTCAAGGTGAGACAGATGGGAAAGAAAAGAAAAAGAGGAATGAATGGTCCGCTGGTGCTGGTTATAGTACTGGCCATGATCCTTGCAGGTTTGATAATTGTTTATATAAATATATCCGGAGTTAAGCCCGTTTTGCAGTTCGCAGGGCAGTATATCACCACGAAGGATGGCGCTGACGCCATAAGAGCAAGAAGAACCCGTTCGGACAAACCATATGAATTGACGGATGGACAGAAATACTACAAGGAACTGGTTAATAAGAATAATATAAATGTACTTATAATAGGTCCCGATGAAACCAGCGGCAACTATGACACCATGATGATCGTGAGCGTGGACGACGAAAACAATGTCGTTAAAATGATCAACATACCAAGGGACCTGTACATCAAATACAGCGACGAGTTTAAGCAAGACCTGAAAAAAGCATGGTCAAAATATGCGTCATCAAAGGGCATTTTCAAAATCAACGCATCTCATACCCTGGGCAAAAGAGTCAACTATAAAAATAGTGAAGGACGTTTTAAAAATCCTGAATACGACTTTACCGCCGACCTGATCGAAGAGGTGTTTGGCGTTTATATTGACGACGTAATTTTTATCAAGCCAGCCAGCGTAAGGAAAGTGGTGGATTATTTCGGCGGCGTTGAAATCGATGTGCCTTATCGCATGAAATACAGCGATCCCACGCAGAACCTTGAAATAGACATCGAAAAGGGGCTCCAGAAGCTGAACGGCAAGGATGCGGAGGGATTCCTCAGATTCCGCCAGGGGTATGACGAAAAAGGAAAGTTCAAAAACTACGGGGACATTGAAAGGAAGAAGAACCAGGTTGCTTTTGTAAAGGCATTCATAAACCAGCACCTGAACCTGAATAATCTTGGTAAAATCATTAACATTTTCAACGATTTAAGTTCGTACATCGACACGAGCGTAAGCGATACAAAAGAAGCCGCCGAGTACGGAAAACTGGCAGAAGAGCTGTACAGGAACAAGTTCACCCAGGAAAGCGAAGAAATCGAGTGCAAGGATGAGTTTATCGACGGAATCTATTACCTCATACTGCGTGAAAAATAGCGATTAAAGGCGGAAGCAGTCAGTTTTTTATTGCGCGCCACTCCGGCAGATGTTATAATAAATTAGATTTTAACAGGAATCGTTTAGCAGAGAGAGGTATATCCTAAAGGCAGGAGGAAATCAATCTATGGTTTTCAACTTTGATCTACTAATCCAAACACTACCCGAAGGTGTCAGTCTTACGGAGTACATTATAAAGATGCTGGCAATGTTCGCAATAGGCGGTTTACTGATATATCTTGCCATAGAGAAGGACTATGAGCCTGCCCTGTTGCTGCCGATAGGATTAGGCGCCATATTGACCAACATACCTCTGACCAGTATAGTGGAGAATCCAAAAACCGGTGAACCCGGTATATTCGGTGTGCTCTATGATGCCACGATAGCAAACGAACTGTTTCCGGTCCTGATTTTCATAGCGGTCGGAGCAATGATTGATTTCGGTCCCCTGTTCCAGACGCCGTCCATGCTTTTCTTCGGAGCGGCAGCCCAGTTCGGTATTTTTGCCACGATGATGTTTGCCCTCCTGTTAGGTTTTGACCTGAAAGAAGCTGGCGCAATTGGCGTCATAGGAGCTGCGGACGGACCTACCACTATTTACGTGGGAAGCGCTTTCGGCCTTGACAAAGGTATTATGGGACCATTAACAGTCGCGGCATATTCATACATGTCCCTGGTTCCCATAATACAGCCTCCGGTCATTAAACTTCTGACCACAAAGAAAGAGCGCCAGATCAGGATGAACTTTAAGCAGAGGGAAGTAAGCAAGCTCACCAGGATCCTCTTCCCCATTATCGTTACAGTTATCGCAGGCCTGATCGCGCCTGAGAGCGTTGCGTTGATCGGCGCTCTGATGTTCGGTAACCTTATCCGTGAATGCGGTGTTCTGGACAGTCTTTCCAAAACGGCCCAGACCACTCTTGCGAACCTTGTGACCATACTGCTTGGCATAACCATCGGCACCACCATGACAGCGGAGAAATTCCTTACCATAAATACGCTCAAGATAATGGGCATGGGGCTCCTGGCCTTTATATTCGATACCGCAGGCGGCGTAATATTCGCCAAGATCCTCAACCTCTTCAGAAAAGAAAAGATCAACCCCATGGTAGGCGCGGCTGGTATTTCAGCCTTCCCCATGTCAGCCCGTGTTATCCAGAAAATGGCCAGGGAAGAAGATCCCCAAAACTTTGTCCTTATGCAGTCTGTCGCAGCTAACGTTTCCGGTCAGCTGGGTTCAGTGGTGGCAGGAAGTATGATACTCGTCCTTATCGGCAGGATAGTTGGTCTGTAAAACAGGAGGGTTGATAATGAATACTGAATTGTTGATGCAGGGTCTTGAAGTAACACTTTTTGGATTGCTTGGCGTTTTCGGCGCTCTGATCGCCTTTTATATCATAGTCATACTTCTTGGGAAGATACCGGAAAAGAAAAGTGAAGAATGATTTTTCTGGGGACGGATGAAAAGCATCCGTCCCTTTTCAGTTTCTCTCCCATTTTTTTAATACCGGTATCAGTCTGCAGGAAAGCACCGAGGCAAAATACGAACAAATCAGGTCTCCTGCTATGGTAATGAGAAAACCGTAATAGAAAGCCAGCCACAGGGAGAAATCCTTGCCTTCGTAGAGATTCCTGATTATGTACAGATATGCTACACCGACCGCATAAATGATGCCAACTCCCGAAAGAATTGCAAGGTATATGTTTTTAACGTTTTTCGTTTTAAGTTTTTCGGTTATAAGACCTGTCACATATGCGCCTAAGACAAACCCGATCAGGTATCCGAAGGTAGGTCTGAAAACATAACTAAATCCTCCGCCCTGTGTAAATATGGGAATGCCGGAAAGGCCCAATACAATATATAACAGTTGGGAAATGGCTCCTTTCCTGCTGCCGAGCAAAACGCCCGAAAGCGATACAAAAAAGACCTGAAGTGTTATCGGGACCAGTGGAATAGGGATCTTAATGAACGCCCCCACTGCCGTCAGCGCCGTAAACAATGCAATCTGCGATATGTCTCTCACCGTTATTTTCATATGCTCACCTGTCGCTCCATAATAATGTGTAATTCTTCATAGGTTATTAAAACAAAATGACCGGAAATTGTCAACCTATTTTTTTAATAGGTTAACATTCCGGTCCTGATTTCGGGTTATAAACATTTGCTATTTCGCAATTATGCTGTATGTGCCGGGATCAAGCCTGTAGAATACGTATACGCCCTCATCGTTGGTGTATGTCGTCTGTATGGGATTATTGTTCCCGTTCAGCAGGACCACCAGGGCATTGGAAACCGGAACATTGTTTTTGTCGGTTATTACGCCGTGTATAGTTCCTTTCAGCACTTTTTTCTTCAGGTATACGGTTTCCAGCGTAACGACAGGAAGATCCTTCCCTATCTCCACGTTGATTACCCTCTCGTTGAAATTCTGCGCCTGTATTGCTATCCGGTAAGCTCCAGGTTCGAGGTTGTCAATAACAAACATTCCTTCCTCGTTGGTGAAAGTGAAATCATACGGATTAAGGCTGTGAGACCTGTATATTGTGATCTTTATGCCGCCAAGGGGGGTCTGCTGCCCGTCTTTCACGCTTCCAAACAGTACAGTGCCATAATTGGGCGCAGGAACCAGTTCAAGGTTAAGCGCTTTTTTCCTGATCCCTTCTGTTGGCAGGGCTTCGCTCGATACCACGCCATACCCGCTTTTTGCCGCTATTATCCTTACTGAAGGCGGGAAATTTCCCTCTATGCTGAAATTGCCGTCAATATCTGAGAAATTGAATGCTATCGGGCCGTAGTCCTGGTCGCATACCTTTACGCATACTCCCTCGACCGGCTTTCCTGTTATCTTGTCGCTGACGTTCCCCATGATGTTGTTTTCATCCCAGGTTATTTCGCTCAATATTATATTCCCCAGGACTTCCTGGTTTTCATCGGCAATTACGATCTTTTGAGGCGGAGTTGGAACGATTGTCTTGCTCAAAGCATTTCCCCCTCTATATCTTTACTAAAACAGTATATGAAAATTTCCGGACGTTTGTGAAAACAGGGTTGTCCCAGATAAAAAAAGGTACACAAAACCGTCTTATCTGTCATATGCTGATAACAGCAGGAATCGGGGAGGATATGCCATGCCCGTTTTCAGGGATGAGTTCGTGCTTGGCCAGTCAGAGAAGAAAGAGCTGGCCGGTATCGCCGAAACGATCCGCCTGGATCTGACACTTCATAGAAATCCGTTCTTTAATTCAGGTTCCCTGACAGGTAAAATCAAGGACGTTTCAGGAAACGGGATACCTCGTGCGACAATATTGATACTTGATGAGAACAATGAAGCCATTGCAGCAGCAACAGCAGGAAATGACGGGATCTACTTTGTTCCCCGCCTGAAGCCCGGTTCAGGATACCGCGCCTGTTCGCTGGCGCCGGGTTTCAGGCTGTCCGATACCGTCTTTTTTGACATGGAGCCGAACCAGCTCCTTGAGAAAGACATTGTCCTTAAGCCTGATATGGATGAAAGCTGGTCAATTATAGCCGGTATCGTCCAGAATGCTTATGGCATGCCTGTCAGCACCGCATCGGTCGAGCTCTGCCAGGTTGAAGGAAACGAGGCCAAACTGACGGGACTTACTTTTACCAATGACATCGGGCATTTTGTCATCAGGGTAAAGGAAATTGGCACTTACCTCTTAAAGATTAACGCCGCGGGTTTTTTCACCGAAAATATCCCGGCGGAAATTAAAAGGCAAAAATCGATAGTCAGTATCAGCGCTGTATTGCGTGAGGATCTCAAGGCGTCGAAAGGTATCGTTACCGGTATAATCAGCAATGACGAGGACGAACCTCTGCCGGACGCGGATGTCATACTCTACAGGACAGGAGCAGGCAACACGCTGGTTCCGGTGGCATACACCCGTACCAACCATGAAGGCATTTACCTGTTTGTTAATGTCCCTCCGGGAGAATACATGGTGAATGCGAACCGTCCGGTAACGGTCGGATGATTGTTGGACTGTAAGATAATATAAAGCGGCGAGCCTGAATGCGATTTAAGCCGCTATAACCTTAGGTTTCACACAGTCTGTCGCCGGTTAACCGCTTGGCAAACTACCTCAGCAGGAGCGCGAGAACTACTGCTGCAGCAATTACGACAAGCACCAGGGCCACCATTATCCATGCAAACCGGTTCAGCTTCTTTAATTCGGCTTCACTTGACGCTTTGGCAGTCTCGTCGTTGAAGGATTCATCGGCAAGGATCTCTTCATCCTTTATGTCCTGCGCCGAGTCAAGCAGGTTTCTGGCCTCTTCGTACTTATCTTCCGGAACAAGGATATCCACTCCCATAAAGGACTTGCCAAGTACAATATTAAGTAAATCTCCTTGTTCACGGTAGCTTCTTATGGTATCTATTCCGCAGGTCTTGAGCTTGGATTCGATGATACCAGCTTCAATGTCGTCTTTGACATTCATCAGCAGTCTGAACCCGTCCGGGGTTTTCGGATCCTTTTTTTCAGTCATATTAACACTTCCTATACGGACATTTCATGATACTATTAATAATATAGGTATTTTTACCTGTCTGCAATATAAATAAAAATCTTTCCCAGCGCCTGCAATTTTATAGTAATTATCTCTATACATTTTTCATTATAGCATGCTATACTACAGGAAATAAAAGAAGCAGACGGAGGTAAGCCCATGGCCGGCAGCACCAGGAAATTCGTCCTTACAGGACTAATGACTTCGCTCGTATTGGTGTTAACATTTATACTTCCGGTCCCGGTACCATACACATCCGGATATATCCATCTTGGAGACAGTATGATCTATATCTCTGTCATTATCCTTGGACCTGTTTATGGAGCTTTTGCGTCGGGAGTAGGCTCGATGCTCGCCGACCTGCTCGCCGGGTATGCCCAGTATGCCATTCCCACACTGGTAATAAAATCCCTTATGGCCATGATCATGGGACTGATTCTTTCCGGCAGAACCAAAAAAGCTTCCTTTTGCTCGGCAGGGGCAGCTGTTGCGGTTTGGTTCGTCTTTACGGCCGGCAGCGTCGTATACCTGAAAAGCATGGTATCTTCAAAGGGTATTGATGCGCTCGTCAGTATTATAGCAGGAGAAAAAGCTGCTGAAGAAGCGGCAGCAAACGCCGCAAGGATGGTAAACAATCTTCCGGTCTACCTGTCGGTCAGCCTTGCAATACTAATTGCTGTCCTGTCTTTAATTGCATGGTTCATAACGAAAAAAGACGGCTATAAAGCGTTCACGTTAAGGGCTGTCATAGGAATGAGCGCTGCCGGCATGTGCATGGTCCTTGGATACTTTACCGTGGAATCATTCATGTACTCTCCCATTGCCGCGTTGATGTCCGTTCCCATGAATATGATACAGTTCTTCGCGGGTGTGGTCACAGCAAGCCTTTTAGCTCCTGTTGCAGGCAAATTCAAGATAAAAGAATAAGATCGCATGCAGGCACGCCGCTTTTGCATCATCTGAGTATTACCTGATCCCCGCTATCTTCAGGATCTCAATGGTAGATTCAAGCCTGTTCATGGTGTAAAGATGGACCCCCGCGGCACCGCCGTCCAGGAGCTCCCTTAACATCTTTCCGGCGTATTCCTCCCCCGCCTTCCTGAGATCTTCCGGGTTATCCTGGTACTTATCCATCATAAGCACCAGCCTGGCTGGTATGGAGCAGCCGCTCTTGGCAGTCATGTTCTTTATGTTGGCGCTGAAAATGGGCATCACTCCGGGGATGATGGGACAGTTTATCCCTATCTGCGCGCATTTCTCGATGAAGTCGAAGTAGAGGCGGTTGTCAAAAAAAAGCTGGGTTATAAGAAAATCAACTCCGGCATCCACTTTTTCCTTCAGGTGCCTTCTGTCTTCGCTCAGCCTTTTGCTCTCCACATGACCTTCCACATATGCCGCTGCCGCGATGCAAAAATCGCCCTCTTTCCTGATATGGGCTATAAGCTCGCTGGCATACCTGAATGCCCCTTTCCCGAAATCATAATCGGGATCGTCGGCTGGCGGGTCTCCGCGTAAAGCAAGTATATTCGAAATGTTCTCCTCCTTCATGGTCTCAAGAAGCCGGTCAATTTCTTCAACCGAATGTCCGACACATGTCAGGTGACTCATGGATTCGATCCCGTAATGATTCTTAACCTTCGATGCAATTTCAACTGTCCTGCCTCTCTGGCTGCCGCCCGCTCCGTATGTAACGCTGATAAAATCGGGCGACAGTTTCTTAAAACCCTCTATGGACCTGAAAAGCGTATCAAGGGGCAGATGTGGTTTGGGGGGAAATATTTCGAAAGACAGGCTTTGCTTTTTCTGGCCATAAAGCTCCGATATCTTCATTATAACCTCCATTCCTGTTTTGATATATTTTAGCTTAATCGGGAATCCATGTCCATACATACCCAAATAAGCAGAACAGGCAGTCTTACATTACAGCATTTACCAGAAACATTGGGGGTTTTCAGAGACAGTATCAATATTGTATAATTTGTCTGTATCTATGCCTGACATGGAAATATTAAGGAGGATTCATCTTGCGGATAAAGCCCAGGGCCGGAGATTTTGTTGTAATAGCGGTGATTGTCATATCTGCGGTCCTATTGGCTGTCTCGTTTTACCAAAAAAATTCCATTGAAAAAACGGCCATAATATTGCAGAATGGTACTGTTTTGGACACTGTCCGGCTGGACCGGCTTGAAGGGCTTTACACGCTGGATTACGAGGGAGAATACCCCGGAACGATCGAGGCAGAGAATGGGAAGATCCGTTTCGCCCATGCCGAATGCCCCGATCAGGTCTGTGTGAACACAGGCTGGATCAGCCGGCCGGGACAGATCGCGGTATGTCTTCCCGCCGGAGTAATGATCAGGATAGAAGGTATTGACGCTGATGGAAGCGATGTGGATATAATAATTAAATAAGTCACAAGGCAGTCACACCGATTGGTATTTGGCTCTCCGGACATTGACAAACAAAGATTGGTGGTCGCATGAAAAAGTTAGCTTTGAACAGTATTCTGATTTCATTGGCAGTAGTTCTGTCCTACATAGAAAGGTTCATTCCTCTTGATCTGATTATTCCCGTACCCGGGATCAAGCTGGGTTTGGCCAACATAGTAACGATGTTTGCCCTGTTTTTCATGGGATTAACGTCCGCTGTGGCAGTAACTGTACTGAGGTGCATACTTGCCTCGTTTTTATTCGGCGGGATGTCGTCCCTGCTGTATTCCCTGGCAGGAGCATTCATGGCATTGATGGTTATGACTGTTCTCAAGACAGGGTATAACAAGGCTTTTTCCATACTGGGAATCAGCATGGGAGGAGCTGCTGCCCACAACACGGGACAAATACTGATGGCTAGCCTGATGATGAGAAACGCTGCGATTTTTGCATATCTGCCCGTTCTGCTGATGACAGGACTTGTGACAGGTCTGTTGACGGCGATAATTGCAGTGAATCTTTTTTCAATTGTTGAAAAAAATAAAAGTGTTAAACTTATATAATGTGGTATATATAAATTTTTATATTTTCGATACATAACGAAAGGAGATCAGCCATGGCTAAAAAAGTACTGATTGTCGGAGCCGGGTATGCTGGCATAGAAGCCGCTCTCACGCTCAACAAGAAGAAAAAGAGAGACGAAGTCGAGATTACTCTTATCGATAAAAACCCTTACCATACTCTCCTGACAGAGCTCCATGAGGTAGCCGGCAACAGGATATCGGAAGAAGGGATACGGATCCCGCTTAACAGTATCTTCAAGTATACCGATGTCAATGTGATAATGGATGAGATAAAATCCTTTGACTTCGAGAACAACAGGATCTCCTCCGATAAAGCAGTCTATGATTATGACTACCTTATACTGGCGATGGGAAGCTCGCCAAACTTCTTCGGCATTTCAGGTATGAAAGAGCATGCTTTCACGCTTTGGAGCTTCGATGATGCGGTAAGGATCCGTGAGCATATTAAAAAATGCTTTATCCTGGCATCACAGGAAAATGATGAAAACGAAAGAAAACGTTTGCTTACTTTCGTAGTGGCAGGCGCCGGATTCACAGGGGTCGAGATGATCGGAGAGCTCGGCATATGGGTTAAATCTCTTTGCAAGGAGCATAGGATTCCGCGGGAAGATGTTCGTCTCATTATAGTGGATATGCTTCCGCGGATACTCAATACCCTTGGTGAAAAGAACTCTGCAAAAGCCCACAGATACCTTGAGAAAAAGCTTAAGGTCGAAGTGATGCTCAATACAAAAATAACAGGAGCAACAGAAAACAGCCTTATTTATGACGGCGGTGAAATAGGCACCAAAACAATCATATGGGCCGCCGGAATAAAGGCCTGCGATGATGCCGAGAACTGTGATATTGACAGGGCAAACAGGCAGAAAAGAATAAAAGTTGATGAATTCTGCAGGACTGAAAATAAGAACGTTTACGCGGTCGGAGACCTGGGTGGTTTAGCCGACGAGAACGGCATTCCTTATGCCGCTATGGTGGAAAACGCCATACAGACAGCTCACGGAGCAGCCGAGAACATCCTTAACGATATCCGCGGAAAAGAGCTGAAGAAGGTCAAGGTAAAATTCCATGGCACCATGGTCAGCGTAGGCAACTACTTCTGTGTTTCCGAGATCATGGGAAAAACCCTTCCCGTCTGGCTCTCGATGGTCATGAAATACATGGTGAACATGCACTATCTCTGGGAAATAACAGGTTTCAGGGGAGTTTGGAGATATCTTTACCATGAAGTACTGGAAAGACGTCAGAGAAAGATCCTTGTTGAAAAACACTGGTCTACCCGTGTCCAGGCCTGGTGGATAACACCCCTCCGAATTTTCCTCGGAGTTGTGTGGCTTTATGAAGGAATAGTCAAGATCAACGATGGCTGGCTTACCGAACCCAAGCTTGCATCCTTCCTTGGAGTGGTGTCGTCAAGCACCGCAGGCGATGGTGCCGACGTCAGAAGCGCCGTGACCGGAGTAATCGAGATTGAGAAAGACGAAAATGACGCAGCCGACGAAAAAAGCGCTGCGACCGCTGCAGAAGCTGACGCGGTAAGCGCTGCAACCGGAATTAACAATGCGCCTGGCAATGAAAACGAGACACCCGATTCAGTCAGCGGCGCTACAAGCACACCAGGCGTAACGGCAAAAACCGAGGAAACCCCGATAATCAAGATCGGCATAGTTAATTTCTACCTGGGTAAGGAGACCCGTATTGCCGAGGGAGCAGCGGTTAGCTCCCAGAACTATGCAAGAATCGAATTCTTCCATTTCGGAGATTTCAGCCTTGTGCCCTGGTTCATCGATAAAGTGGTCCTGGCCACCGACGGTATCGCCATGTTCTTCCAGGTCCTTGTCGTTATATTCGAGATACTTGTGGGGCTTATGTTCATAGGCGGCGCATTTACCTTCATAGCATCCGTCATATCCCTTGGGATGCTGATGATGTTCCTGTCGTCAACAGGTCTGTATGAAAAGAGCTGGTGGATGCTCTTCGCATCATTTGCAACCATGGGCGGAGCAGGAAGGGCATTCGGGCTTGACTATTATCTCCTCCCCTACCTTAACAATGTTTGGGAGAGCTTCTGGAAAAACAGAAAGCTCAGGCTGTTCTTCAAAGGCAGCCTGGACAGACCTGAATAATTTCCCGAATGCTTGTGCCGTAAAGATCCAGGAGGTTAACTGATTTGTGGAATAATTTTCCGGTCATTAAACAAGAAATGGCCGCGTTCGAAGAATACTTGGAAAAAAAGGTTACTTCAAGAAACAGCTTCTTAAAGACTGCATCGAGGGAAGCAGTGTTATCGGGCGGAAAAAGGCTGCGTCCGGCGTTTGCCGTAATAGCGGCCCTGCACGGGGATTATGACAGGAAAAGGACCTTCCCCGCCGCCGCCGCAGTCGAGATCCTGCACGCGGCTACACTTGTCCACGATGACATCATTGATGAGGCAAAGATAAGAAGAGGCAGGATGACTATCTCGGAAAAGCACAACACCAATCTTGCCGTTTATACCGGGGACTACCTTCTTACAAGGTCACTGCGCCTGCTGCTGGAAACCGGTCTTAAACCGGAGAAGCTTGAAATACTTGCGAGGTCCATATCCCTTCTGTGCGAAGGAGAAGTCGAGCAATACCTCGGCAAGTATAAAATAGCAAGCGTATACCAGTACCTGAAGCGAATCTTGAGCAAAACAGGCATATTGTTCTCCGCATCCATGATCCTCGGAGCCAAGACTGCCAATCTCCCGGATGATATCGCAAGAAAGTTCGGTCGCTTCGGGATGAGTTTCGGCGCCGCGTTCCAGATAAGAGACGACATAAAGGATCTGCTCTCGGAACAGTCCGCCGAAGGAAAACCCGTACTGAATGACCTTAAAGAAGGTATAGCTACGCTTCCCGTAATTATGGCGGTAAAAAACAACCCGGAATTTTTGAAAGAAGTAACTGATTATTTCGGCGGCAAAGGTGATATAAAATATATACTACAGGGTATCAGGGCTTCCAACGGCATAGAAGATGCCGAGAAGCTGAAAAACCGGTATGTTGAAAAATGCCGCGCTATAATTAAGGAAATACCAAGAACCCAATACACCGATGCTCTGAGCGAAATTGCGGAATGGCTGTAAACCTTTTCGCAAGGCTCTTTGCATATATTAAGATTCTATAGGAGGTCTTATGAAAAAAGTACTGGCACTCACATTAGTAGCAGTTCTGCTGGCAGGTTGCGGCGCAGCTGCATCTGTCAAAACAGGACTCGGGCACACCATCTCAGTAGAAAAGTCGAAAGACGCAACAGCAGAAGCTGAGGGTCTGGCCCAGGTAGACACAGTGATGGCTGCGGTTACGGTCGACTCTTCCAACAAGATCCTTGGTGTTGTGATTGACACTGCCCAGGTTCAGATCAACTTTGACGCTACAGGGAAAATCACCACCAATATTAACGAAGAGAAGCAGACCAAGGTGGAACGCGGCTATGATTACGGCATGAAAAAAGCTTCATCCATCGGCAAAGAATGGTTTGAGCAGATTGCCGATCTCGAAAAATGGATGGTAGGCAAGACCGTAGACAAGATCACAGCCCTGAAAAGCCCTGCTGACGATGCTGACCTGAAATCCAAGGTCACCATCTCAATCGGCGATTACCAGAAAGCTGTTGCTGAAGCGGTCAAAAACGCAAGATAATACCGCGTACTTAGTTTGCAGGGGTTGTCTCAAAACGCTGCACAAGTCCTGAGGCTTGCTGCCGAAGAACCTGACGGACAAACTGTCATGTACAGTTTGCGAGCGGGGCCTTTGCTTTGCCCGGGGCGTCTGTCGGTTTTGAGACCGCCCTTATTTTATTGACATGTGGTAATTATGAAAAAGTTTTTTTTACTGTCAATGCTCATTCTTTCAATACTTGCTGCCGGCTGTTCAAACCGGCAGTCTTCCGGATACACCAGGTACTCCTATGAGTTTCTTGGCGCATTTGATACTGTCATCCAGATAATAGGCTATGCAGATTCAAAAGCAGATTTCGAGGCCATGTGCAAGACTGCCGAGAAAAGGTTCATGGACCTGCATAAGCTTTATGATATTTACAATGATTACGAAGGGATCAGCAATATCAAGACAATCAATGACAACGCAGGTATAAAGCCAGTGGAAGTTCCCCGGGAAATAATCGACCTGATCCTTTTTGCGAAGGAATGGTATTATAAAACCAACGGGAAATGCAATATCGCCCTGGGAGCCGTTCTGTCCATATGGCACGATTACCGCGAGCGCGGGCTGGATGATCCCCAAAATGCGGAAGTACCTCCCATGGATCTCCTCCTTGGAGCTAACAGGCATACCGACATCGATAAAGTCATAGTTGACGAGGAAAAAAATACTGTCTATCTTGAAGATAAGCAGATGCGCCTTGACGTGGGAGCCGTGGCCAAGGGATATGCATGTGAACGGGTCGTTAACGAGCTTAAAGAAAAGGGCTATACAAGTTTCATCATAAGCTCGGGAGGAAATGTCAGGACCGTCGGGCAGCCAAAGGATCCCTCAAGGAAAAACTGGGGAATCGGCCTGCAGGACCCGAACGGAGACCCCAACGATCCCAACGAGCCGTCTCTCGATATATTGTATATAAGCGACCAATCCCTCGTAACCAGCGGCGACTACCAGAGATATTACAAAGTTGACGGAAAGCGCTACCACCACCTGATTGACCCGGTAACGCTCATGCCCGCTGAGTATTTCAGGGCTGTGGCGGTCATGACCGAGGATTCGGGGCTGGCAGATTTCATGTCCACCACCTTTTTCCTTACTCCCTATGAAGAAGGCGTGGAGCTTGCCGAAAAACTTGGTGTAGACGTGATCTGGATGATGAAGGACGGCACAATACAGGCTACCGAAAACGCAAAAAGCAGGATGAAATACTTAGGCGGCGCGAAAAGCACTGATTAAGCGAGGTTTGCAAAATGGGTATGAAAAAGATCAGGGATTTTAAGTTCGATAAAGGCTGGAAGCTGCTGATTTATTTTGATTACCTGCTCCCTGCCCTTATTTACCTTATTGCGTTTTTGACCCAGGCGCCTTTCGCCGCGAAGCTTTTTCATTCCTATGAAATGTTCATTGTCAGCCCTATCCCCAATTTCAGCGCCCTTACCGGAATAATCGGGCTTATTTACCATATTGGTATTATAGGTTATACCATAAAAAAACGATATATCAGAGATATTGCCGTCTCTTTGCTGCTGACCCTGCTGACCGTCGCCATGTTCACGGTCAGAATCGACGGCATAGAAATAAACTATTTTATATTGCAGCCTCTTAGGTTTGCCAGTTTCTGAGGGATGATATATGGCTGGTTATATGATAGTGAAATACCTTAATCATAGCGGATTCATGATTGAATACAAGGATACGGTCCTTATATTCGATTATTTTCCCGGTTCCCGCGGGAATCAGAGCCCTGATCCTGGTATTAGAGATATCTCAGGAATGAAGGGTAAAAAGATACGGGTGTTCGTCTCGCACCGTCACCCCGATCACTTTGATCCTGTAATCCTCTCCTGGAAGAATGGCATAAACGACATCCGGTATTATTTTTCCTACGACATACCCAGGAAATATCACGATGATTATGCCTGCATCCTGAAACCTTACCAGGTTCATGAAAGCGATGATATCGAAATACGTACCCTTAAGTCCACCGACGAAGGCGTTGCTTTCCTGGTATCCTTTTCAGGCATAACAGTATACCATGCCGGAGATCTCAACTGGTGGCACTGGGACGAAGAACCGAAGGCATATAACAATGATATGGCAGCCCGTTTCAAGCATGAGATTTCGCTTTTGAAGGATACCCGCATAGATGTGGCATTTCTGACAGCCGACCCCAGGCAGGAAGAAGCGGAATTATGGGGCTTAAGCTGGTTTATTGAAAATGTCGATGTCGGGACGGTCTTTCCCATGCATTTCTGGGACGACTATTCCATCATGGAACGCATAAAAAGAGAGGCACAGAAAAAGCCCGGCCTTAAAAAGGTCAGGCTCATATCCGGACGCGGTGAAACATTCGAGATTCCGCTTACCTGAATTTCTTGTCCAGCGGCCGATGGGTGAAAGATTCCCTGTTATCCGAATAGTCGGCAACAATATGGCCGTCGCCCAAAAGCATGTATTTGTATGTCACGAGCCCTTCAAGGCCAACAGGTCCTCTCGCATGAATCTTATTGGTGCTGATTCCCACCTCTGCCCCGAATCCGTACCTGTATCCGTCGCTGAAACGTGTGGAACAGTTGGCAAATACGTTGCCCGAGTCCACGTATTCAAGGAACTTTGCGATACTGTTTTTGCTGTTCGAAACGATAGTGTCAGTATGGCCGGAGCCGTAAGTATTGATATGGTCTATGGCTTCATCGACGCTGTCGACGACCTTTATCGAAAGGATATAGTCAAGATACTCTGTTTTCCAGTCCTCTTCCGAAGCAGGCAGGCAGGATATCACCTCTCTTGTCCTTTCACAGCCCCTTATCTCCACATTCTTTTTCTCAAGGGCTTCCTTTACCGAAGGCAGGAACCTGTGGGCAACATCCTTATGGACCAGAAGGGTTTCAAGGGCGTTGCAGACCGCCACGTACTGGGTCTTGGAATCTACAACGATATCGACAGCCTTTTCCATGTCGCAGTCCGAATCCACGTAACAGTGGCATATGCCATCGGCATGTCCCAGCACCGGGATCCTTGAATTATCCATGATGTACCTGACGAACTCATTGGAACCGCGGGGTATTATCAGGTCAACATACTCGTCAAGTTTAAGCATTTCCGATACTTCACTGCGGGTTTCCAGCAGTTTTATCCAGCCTTCGGGTATTCCTGCCTTCTGGCTGGCGGAAGCAATGGTTTCATACAGGCATTTGTTGGTCAGCTGGGCCTCTCTCCCGCCTTTCAGCAGGACCGCGTTACCGCTTTTCAGGCAAAGGGTGGATATCTGGACAAGGGCATCAGGTCTCGATTCGAAAATGATGCCTATAAGGCCTATGGGACAGCTTACTCGGTAAAGTTCAAGCCCTTCATCCAGTTCGGTAGCCAGCAGGGTCTTCCCCACCGGATCTTCAAGACCAATAAGATTATTGATGCCGTCAATTACTCCCAGCAATTTTTTCTCATCGAAACGAAGCCTTTTGACCAAAGGCATGGGAAGATTTTCGGCAATGCTTCTTTCAACATCTTCCTCGTTGGCTTTGAATATCGCGTTCCTGTTCTGGTAAAGCTTTTCAGCGATAAGCCTGAGAGCCTCGTTCTTCTGCCTGGTCGAAACACCGGAAAGCTTTATTGACACCGCCTTGGCACTCTTTGCGACACTTCTTGTATCCATAACATACAACCCCGCTAAGATTTTTGATTATATATTATACTATAAAATAATAAATTGAACAGCTATTTACTGTAGTCTTTAAGGAAACTAAGAATCTGCCATTTGCCGATTATCATATAAACGTTTTCCCGGTATACTTTCATGTTTCCTTGACTAAGGGACACAAATAAATATAATATATAATCTGTATCTATAATTCGACTGAATACGAGAGGAACGGCTAAAACTATATGGGAATATCAAAGGAGCAGCTTATCGCAGAAATAGAACGCAGAAGAACCTTCGCGATAATTTCTCACCCGGACGCAGGTAAAACGACTTTGACAGAAAAACTGCTGCTGTACGGCGGGGCCATACATATGGCCGGCTCCGTGAAAGCAAGAAAAGCCGCCAGGCATGCTACCTCCGACTGGATGGAGATTGAAAAGCAGCGCGGTATTTCCGTAACATCCAGCGTACTGCAGTTCAACTATAAAAATTATTGCATAAATCTTCTCGACACGCCCGGTCACCAGGACTTCAGCGAAGACACATACAGGACCCTGGTGGCGGCAGACAGCGCCGTCATGCTCATTGACGGGGCCAAGGGCGTTGAAGCCCAGACAATAAAGCTTTTCCATGTCTGCAAAATGAGGGGCATTCCCATTTTTACCTTTATCAACAAGCTTGACAGGGCCATCAAGGATCCTTTTTCCCTCATGCAGGAGATCGAGGAAGTGCTGGGGATACGGTCGTATCCTCTCAACTGGCCTATTGGAACAGAGGGAGATTTCAAAGGGGTATACAACCGCAAGCTGAAGCAGATCGAGTTATTCACCGGCGACAACAGGCACGGCCAGGCTATCGTCAGCTCAACAAAGGGCAGCGTCGACGATCCCGTGTTTAAAGACCTTCTCGGTGAGCCATATTATTCGCGGCTCGTGGATGAAATAGAGCTCCTTGACATCGCAGGTGACAGTTTTGATTTAAATAAGGTTTTAAAGGGTGAACTCACACCCCTCTTTTTCGGAAGCGCCATGACGAATTTCGGAGTGGAACCGTTTTTTGAAGAGTTCCTTCAGATCGCTCCCCCGCCTGGCGCGCGGGCTTTCGGTGACAGGATCGTAGAGCCTGACAGCGACAAGTTTTCGGGCTTCATATTCAAGATCCAGGCCAACATGAATCCCAACCACAGGGACAGGCTGGCGTTCATGCGTATTTGCTCCGGGGTCTTCGAGCGGAATATGCAGGTAATCCAAAGCAGCACCGGAAAGCAGATCAAGCTCTCCCAGCCCCAGCAGATAATGGCCCAGGATCGCGAAATAGTCGAAGTGGCATATCCCGGTGACATTGTCGGTCTTTTCGACCCAGGCATCTTCCGTATCGGGGATACTCTTAGCACCACGGGAGACCTAATCTTTACCGGTATCCCTTCATTCCCGGCTGAGTTCTTCGCCAGGGTCGTCGCAAAGGATACCATGAAGCGCAAGCAGTTCCTGAAAGGGCTGACCCAGCTTGCCGAAGAAGGAGCCATCCAGATATACAAGCAGCCTGATATCGGCGTTGAGGAGTTTATAATAGGAGCCGTAGGCGTCCTCCAGTTTGAAGTGCTGGAGTACCGGCTTAAGAACGAGTATAATGTTGACCTGAAAATGACGTATCTGAATCATAAGTTCGCCCGCTGGATAACTGAGATCCAGGGAGATCCCCATGATCTTAACAAGACTTCCACGACCATGCTAGTCAAGGATATGCATGACAACTATGTCCTTCTTTTTGAAAACGAATGGTCGATCCAATGGGCTCTTGACAAAAACAAGGGACTGGTCCTCAGGGATATATCGTAATAAAGCAAAAACGGGCTTTAGGCCCGTTTTTCTTTGCTTTTAGGGTTAATGCGAAACATAATGTGTTCTACATGTTGTATATTTTTTCTCCGGGAACTATATCGATACCGTTCCGGGTCAGGACATCCAGGGCATACTGAACATCGTCGACCCTGATTATAACCAGAGCCTTGCCATCGCCTGATCCGATGAACGCGTACATGTATTCTATGCCTATGTTTTTCTCTTCAAGGCACTTCAGCGCTTGTGACAATCCGCCCGGTTTATCGTCGACGCGTATGGCAATGACTTCGGTTATCCCTACCGAGAAGCCTTTTTCTTTCAATACTTCAAGCGTAAGGTCCGGGTTGTTTACGATCATTCTCAGTATGCCGAACTCGGTAGTTTCAGCGATTGATAAAGCACGGATATCAATAGAATGCTGCCCAAGGATCCTCGATACTTCCGCGAGCCTTCCGGATTTGTTCTCCAAAAACACGGATACCTGTTTAACCAACATGATCCCACCCCATCACATCTTGATAGTTTAATTTTACCACAGCCATTATGTAAAAAACATCTCCCGATTTGCGGCACTGTAATGGCTGTGTACCAGGGCAGTAGTTCTCATTTCCGAGGTTATGCCTGAAGGCGCATCAGTCCAGGCTCACGGAAGCAGAAGAACCTGTCCTTCATAGATGGTATCACCTGTGAGATTATTTAATTGCTTGATATTATAGATATATTTGCGTATATCGATATTATCGGAATGAGTCGAGGCTATTTCCCAAAGGGTGTCCCCTTTTTCTACCCTGATTACCTTATGTTCATCGGGCTGTGGAGATGAAGCCCCCGCGCTGGTAATGAATCCAGCGAAGGTAACAGCAAGGACTATCAGTGATATCATAAACGCAAAGCGCTTTTTATTCTTTAACCTGTACCTTCTTCTCATTTTACCGCCTCCGGAACATATGTTCTTTTAAGAGAATTATATCGAACAGGTGTTCTTTTGTCAATATATATCGAACATTTGTTTGACAATTATTTTGAAAAAAGATATAATGAGTGCGTAAAGGCGGTCATTAGGCCGATATTACATATTGGAGGATGTTTGATGAGGCATCGTGATCTCGATAAACAGCAAAAAATTGTTGATTTTGTGAATCGTTTCCTGATTGAAAAGGGGTTCCCCCCTTCTGTGCGTGAAATATGCCAGGCTGTCGGATTCAAATCCACATCTACTGTCCATGCATATCTGAAAAAGCTTGAGGAAGAAGGAAAAATCGCGAAGGACGCCACAAAGCCCAGGGCGCTGAAAGTGCTGGACAGTTCGGCTAAGAATCTTGAAGGATATATAGCAGACCAGGAGATAGACAATGTGCCCGTAATCGGAAAAATCACCGCAGGCGCGCCCATACTGGCCGTGGAAAATATCGAGGATACATTTCCCATTCCTGTCCGTTACCTGGAGAATTCGACTTCCTTCATGCTCAAGGTTCGCGGCGACAGTATGATTAACGCCGGAATCATGGATGGTGATTACATTCTCGTCAAGCAGCAGAATACCGCCAATAACGGGGACATCGTGGTGGCTTTGATCGAAGACGAAGCCACAGTAAAAACATTTTACAAGGAAAAGGACCATTTCAGGCTCCAGCCCGAAAACCCTGACTATGAACCTATAATAGTAAAGGACCTTAATATCCTCGGCAAGGTCATCGGACTGTTCAGGAAATATTAATGTTACCAAGACAAAACCCATAAAAGATCCATGTTAAATACGAATCAGTAAAATTAGCTTTCCGTCTTGTTTTTTGTCCGGATATGCTTTATAATATTTTTTGTTTGCCGGGGTGTGGCTCAGTTTGGTAGAGCGCTTGGTTCGGGACCAAGAGGCCGGAGGTTCAAATCCTCTCACTCCGACCATTACGAGTGGTCTTATTGGATTCAGCCTTAGAAATCCATAGGACCACTTTTGTTTTGAGAAAGTCAGAGTTAATATGGCTTATTGCGCGATTTTTATGGTTTCCAAGGCAAGCCATTCTGTTTACACCATTCTTCTTTCAATATGGCATACTCGTAAGTATCAAGCCATACAGGCATACCACTGCTGTCGGTTTTAAAATAGATATTTTGCAAAAGCAAACCCTCACGTCTCATATGTAAGCGTTCAAGCAACTTCCAGGACCGTTCGTTCTCCCTACTGCACATGGCTATAATACGCCTTGCTCCTAAATGTTTGAAAGCATAGTCAAGCAAAGCCTTAGCACTTTCCGTGGCATAGCCTTTGCCCTGGTACTTCCTGTTGAATACATATCCTAATTCCCATGTGTCAAAGGCTCCTTTACACAGGTACAGGTTACCTATCAGCTTTCCGTTTTCCTTTAGGCAAACTGCATAAAAAGATTCATCCTTTGACCTTCTGACCGCTTCTTCTTTAGCCTGATTTTCTGAATAAACATCATACGGTTCATATTTAACAACTTCTTTATCTGACAAGTATTCATATAAATCATGCCAGTCATTTTTTTCGAATTTCCTAATGATTAATCTGTCGGTTATTATGTTTTCCATTTCAATCCCCATAATTATCCTGCAGGAGAACGCACCTTACCTCCGGAGTATTATAAATGGCAATGTCAGGATTGCTAAAGCTATCATATCATTATTTCTTTAATTGCATCAACAAAACAGATGAATTAAGAAAATCTGTGTCTTGTCCCTGATGATAACCGACGCATATGAAGTCTGCGGGATATGTCGAAATTCTTTGAAAATCATTTATTAAGCAAATGATTATGTCAAATCCTATTGACTAATTCAATGAATGATGTGATACTGAATTTAAGTAGATATCAAGCCATTATTGGAGGTATGGAGTACCTGGAACACTTTCTTTCTTGTCATTTCTTGATGACAAACTTATCCATGCGTATTGGCGTTTTGTAAACCAAATGTTTTCCGATATTAAATAACTTCGCTTATGCGGGTTATGTATAATTTAAAATTTTTTAACTGGAGGGTCAGAAATGAAAAAGGTTCTGAAAACATTACTTGGTGTATGGAATACCAAGACCATCGTTGCAATCGCCATCGGTGCAGCTCTTTTCGGCGTCCTTATGATCTATGGCGGTGTCCCGATTTTTACAAACACCAGCCTGACAACAGCCATGATCATTCCTGTTATCGTAGGCGCCATGTTCGGCCCGGTTCCGGCGTTCATATCCTGCTGCGTGGGCAATATTATCGCTGATCTCATTGGCGGCTGGGGCTTTTGGTTCGACTGGTCTGTTGGTAATGGTGTATTGGGCTTTATTATTGGTATGCTGCCACTCTATGGCGCAAAAATCAATGAAGGTATCTTTAAGCCCATTCATGCCGTTATTTATGGTATTGTATGCGTCATTGGCAATCTCTTGGCTTTCGGTGTCGTTACACCCTTACTCACATTGGCCTTCTACGGCGGTGAGCTGACCATTACATTCGCTCAAGCCTGGGCAGCGAGTATCGGTAACATAGCAATTCTGCTGATCATCGGTATACCCATCCTCTTTGCCCTTGCAAGGCGTAATGCCCGCAATACAAATCTCAAAATGGAAGAAGAAAAGGAATAATGCGTATAAATGAGTACACCCATTGTTGAATTTAAGAATTTCGGATTCAAATACAAATCGCAATCTGCCCCTACACTTCATGACATCAACCTCACTATCTTCAAGGGAGAAAAGGTATTGATCCTGGGTCCCAGCGGAAGTGGGAAGTCAACGCTGGCAAATTGCATCAACGGCTTAAATCCTTTTTCATACGATGGGGTTATCACAGGCTCATGCAAAGTTGCTGGCATGGAAACCAAAGATGCCAGCATCTTTGCTTTGAGCAAGGTTGTGGGAACCGTCCTTCAGGATTCGGACGCCCAGTTTGTAGGTCTGAGCGTTGGTGAGGACATAGCCTTTGCCCTGGAAAATCAGAGCATGCCGCGAAAAGAAATGCTGCCAAAAGTCGAATGGGCCGCCAGTGTTGTGGGCATGAGCGATTTTCTGATGCATGTACCCTATGAACTGTCGGGAGGACAAAAGCAAAAGGTTGCCCTGGCAGGCGTTCTTCACGGTGACGTGGACCTGCTGATCTTCGATGAACCCCTGGCCGCCCTGGACCCCAGAATGGGAATGACGGCTGTGGAACTCATTGACCGTATTCATAAGGAGCAGAACAAAACGGTCGTGATCGTGGAACACCGGCTGGAGGATGTATTGCACCGCAGCGTGGACAGGATAGTCCTGATGAACGAGGGCAGGATTGTTTATGACGGTGTGCCGGATGAACTTCTGGCATCCGATCTTCTGACCCGATACGGCATCAGGGAACCCCTCTATATCAAGGCCATGAAATATGCCGGCTGTAAATTGACGCCGGACCAAAACCTGTCGGATATTCAGGGAATGGATTTATCCCCCTTTGAAGATAAGCTGAAGCAACAACAGCTGGTGAAATTGGAGAAGTATGTTCCCAGGGTTGGCGAAGAAATTCTCAAGGTGCAGAATGTTACCTTTGCCTATGGCAAGGATCCGGTGCTCAAAAACATCTCCTTCTCAGTGAGAAAGGGTGAAAAGGTGGCCTTTGTGGGAAAGAACGGAGCCGGAAAGAGCACCATGGCCAAGCTGATCTGCGGTATCATAAGACCACGGGAAGGTCAGGTTCTGATTAACGGCACCGATTATATGAAATATTCCATCAAGGAAATCGGTGAGAAAATCGGGTATGTCATGCAAAACCCCAACCAGATGCTGGTGAAGGATATCATCAAGGATGAGGTGGAACTGGCCATGCTGCTCAGGGGGAAGAGCAGAGAGGAAATCGATGAGGCTGTAAAAAAGGCCCTCAAAATGTGCGGTCTCTATCCCATGCGAAACTGGCCGGTCACAGCAGTAAGCTATGGCCAGAAAAAGAGGGTTACCATTGCATCCATTCTTGTGCTGCAGCCCGATATCATTATTCTTGACGAGCCAACTGCCGGCCAGGATTACCGACACTACACCGAGATTATGGAATTCCTGGATGAGCTCAACAGGGAATATGGCATCACGATTATCTTCATCACCCACGATATGCACCTGGCCATCCAGTATACCGATAGGGCCATTGTGTTCTCTGAGGGCGAACTGGTGGCTGACGACTCGGTCTTCAGGGTGCTGTCCAATGACGAGGTTATTAAACGGGCGAATCTCAAGCAAACTTCGCTCTATACCCTGGCTACGCGCCTGGGACTCGATCCTGAAGCATATATTGAGCACTTTATAAACTATGAAAGGATGGTGAGGGCTCATGGACAACCGGCTGCTGATTAATCTTATTCCCGGAGACACCTTCCTTCATAAGCTGACCGGGAAAACAAAGGTCCGCACCTTCCTGATTCTACTGGTATATATAATCATGTCCTTTGATCTGCGTTTGATCCTGCCGCTGTTCATTTTGAGCATCATTGGCCTTGTATCGGTAAAGCCGAACTGGAAAGTCATCAGGTACTTTATCATTATCATAGGGGCAATGAACGTGCTGAATATCGTGCTGTTCTGGCTGGCTGACCCTGCGATCGGGTCCATGTGGTGCGGGGGAACGACTACTGTGCTGTTCAGAGTGACAGAACGTCTTTACTTGTCGGCTGAAACCCTGTGGTACTTATGTGTCCGCTTTATCAAAATGATGACCTCATTCATGGTTTCTCTGGTCTTCATCCTTTCCATCACACCTTCCGAACTGGCGGCCGGACTGTATTCCATCAAGGTTCCCTACAAGATTTGCACCATTTTCTCCCTTGCCTTTCGCTACATTCCCGATATCGGCAGGGACTTTCAAAATATAAAAGTATCTCTGCAAACGAGAGGAGTTGAACTGGATCCCAGGAAAACCTCCCTCGGAAAGCGCCTGAAGCAGAACATACTGATCCTGGTTCCTTTGATCACCTCCTCCTTTGACAGGGTAGGAAACATTTCCAACGCAATGGATTTGAGAGGATACGGCAGAGGAAAGACCAGGACCTATTACAGCGAGCATGAGGAGCTGAAAGCTGACAAGGTTTTCAAGGTCTTGCAAATCATCCTTATACTGTTTTGCGTATACTGGATCATCACGCAGAACATCATGGCCGAGACCCTTAACATGTGGTATCCATTTTCATAAATAAGGAGAGAATTTAAAACATGATCAAACCCATTCTTGTATTCCAAACAGATTTTACTTACAAAGAGGGAGCGGTCTGCGCCATGTACGGCGTGGTCAAATCCGTAGACCGCAGCCTGGAGATTTTTGACGGGACCCATGAAATTCCCCATTTCGATATATGGAGCGCATCCTATCGGCTAAATCAGAGCATGAGGTTCTGGCCGAAGGGCACCATATTTGTTTCGGTTGTGGACCCTGGCGTGGGGACATCCAGAAGAGCCTGCGTGGCCAAAACCTGTGACGGCTATATAATTGTCACCCCCGATAACGGTACGCTGACCCATGTAAAGGCTTATTCGGGGATCCAGGAAGTGCGCCAAATCGATGAGACGCGTAATCGCCTGAAGACCACGGAAGGAACCCATGTCTTCCACGGAAGGGATCTGTTCGGATATTGCGCTGCAAAGCTTGCAAGCGGAATCATTACCTATGAGGAAGTGGGTCCGGGCTACCCGGTGGAGGAGATCGTGGTCCTCCCCATCATACAGCCAAAACTCAGCCATAATCGGGCTGAAGGTATCTTTGAGATTAATGACCCGAATTTCGGAAACCTATGGACCAATATCCCGGCCAAATCATTTATGGAATGCGGATTTGCCCTTGGCGATAGGCTGGATATGACCATCATGCATGGTGACAAGGTGGTTCATCACGAAAATGCCCTGTTTGCCCCATCCTTCGGATACGTTAAAAAGGGAGAGACCGTCATCTATATCAATGAGCTGATGAACATTGGCGTTGCCACATGCATGGGTAACTTCTGCGAGACCTGGCACGTGGATTATGGAAGCGACTGGACGGTTATATTCCGGAAGTGATCATAGAAAACAAGGAGGTCATTATGAGCAGCCTTTTAATTTTTCAATCGGACTTCGGTATTGCCGACGGCGCGGTAAGCGCCATGTACGGTGTGGCCTACTCGGTATGTCCGGAGCTCAAGATATGTGATCTGACCCATGAAATACCCCAGTACAATATTTGGGAGGCATCCTATCGCCTGATACAGACAGTAAGCTACTGGCCAAAGGATTCGGTGTTCGTTTCGGTGGTTGACCCCGGAGTGGGTTCCACAAGGCGCAGTATTGCTGTAAGAACTGTCAACGGGCAGTACATAATCACACCGGACAACGGCACCCTCACCCATATCAAACGGATGGTGGGCATAGAAGAGGCAAGAGAGATAGACGAAGAAAAAAATCGTCTTCCCAACTCGGGCGAATCCTACACCTTCCATGGAAGGGACATTTATGCCTATACCGGCGCCAGGCTGGCTGCAGGTCTCATCCGGTTTGAGGATATCGGCCCTGAAGTCCAACCCGACAGCGTAGTAGAGCTTCCGGTCACTGAACCTGTTATGGAAGGGGATACTATCACTGGTACCATCGATATCCTGGATGTCCGTTTTGGAAGCTTGTGGACCAACATAAGCAAGGATCTGTTCAAGACACTGGGAGTTCCTTATGGCGGCAGGGTTGAGATAGCCATCATGAATGACACGCGGGAGGTTTACCGCAATATTATCCGGTATGTAAAGTCCTTTGCTGATGTTTACATAGGCGAGCCTCTTATCTATGTGAATTCCCTCGACTATATCGCCGTTGCTATCAATCAGGGTTCCTTCTCTAAGGCATACAATGTTCTGCCGGGTTCAAACTGGAAGATCAGCGTAAAAAAAGCGCTGTTATAAACCAAGGATAATTATGGGGACCGGCTGTCCTTAAGTTGTGGCGGCCGGCCTTCGGTTTCCTGAGTGTTCTCTGCAATTCTGTAGCCAACGCCAACCTCTGTGAAAATATACTGGGGATTCGTCGGATCTTGTTCGATTTTTCGGCGGATACTGGCCATATGAACACGTAAAATTTTGTTGTCCATGGGAGCTGATGGCCCCCAAAGCTCACGCAGGATCGATTTATATGTCATCACGCGCCCCGGATGTTTGCCCAGTAAAGCAACGATTCTGAATTCATTCGGGGTTAGATGAACATCTTCACCGCGCACACGCACTTTTAACTTTTTATAATCAATTTCCAGTTCCCCCACACGATAGCAGCCGTCTATTCCAATTTCTTTGTTCTTTCCCGCGGTAAGGGAATGTCTTAATGCTGTTCGTATGCGGGCAAGCAATTCAATCGAACCAAAGGGCTTCGTAATATAGTCATCTGCCCCGGAGTCCAAAGCAAGCGCTTTATTTTCTTCCGTGTTTCGCGCGGAAATCACGATGATTGGTGTTAATGACCATTTCCGGACGCTCGTTATGATTTCACTGCCATCCATATCCGGGAGTCCAAGATCAAGCAAAATGCAATCGGGACAGTGAGATGTAATCATATGGAGTGCCAATTTCCCATCGGATGCAGTAACGGTTTCATATCCAGCCGCTTCAACCGTTGTTTTCAGATAATTCAAAATACCCGGATCGTCCTCAATAATCAAAATTTTCTGGAGTACCTTATTCGACATACATATTCTCCTTGCAAGGTAATGAGAATTCAAATGCGGCACCGCCATGACGACTCTTCCCGGCAAACAAACGACCTCCATGCGCTTCGATAATGGATCTGCATACAGACAATCCTATTCCCATGTTACGTCGGTCATCGTTCCTGCTATGTTTTGACATATATGTTCCGTCAAGAATTTGAGGCAATAATGATGGAGTAATGCCGCATCCATCATCTTCGACAGAAATGAAAACCATCCCATTCTCTTTCCTGAGGTGAATCCAAATCTTCGAAGCGCCTTCCGCATGTGCATTAACGTTGTCGAACAGGTTGATCATTACCTGTTCGATCAGCATTGCATCCATTGGAACAAGAATGATATCGCTGAGTGTGTCGGAATCCACAGGCAAAGAACCCGGAAGGCGATGATATTTCATAATCGCACTGCCGATAATCTCCTCCAATACCTCATCTTCTTTTTTTATCATGCCATGATTGCTGACACGGGTAACAGACAACAGGTTCTCAGTTACACGGACAAGCCATTCCGCATCTTTACGGATACCTTCCGCAAGACGTATCTGATCTTCTGCAGATAACTTCTGTTCTTGTATTGCTGAACTTGCTCCTATAATGGCAGTCAGAGGTGTACGCAAATCATGAGCAATCGCACGCAATAAATTGGAGTACATTTTTTCCGTTCAATGTCAAATCGAAGTCGTTCCTGTTGTTTTATCTGAGTTGTCAATGTACTGATCAGGACAGAAACAATCAGCATGACCGAAAAAGTCAGAGGATATCCTGTATAGTCGATGCTGAATGCCCAAAAGGGATATGTGAAAATATAGTTCACGCAAAATGTGCCCATGAAGGCAGCGACTATTCCCCATGTGTACCCGTCTGTCCATCGGGCCACAATGACCACAGCCATTATAAAAAGAGCCATAGCAAACGGGTTGTTATCGTCATTAATGTATGATAAAAGTACTGAAAGGCCGATAGTTGCACCGAGTGTTGACAAAAGAATGAGTAAATTTTTACATGTTTTGTATTTCTGGAGAAATACTCTTAAACGGTCCGTAATATTCACCCCCAATGGATACAGATATTATATCATGGCAATGTATAAATCATAATAGATCATTCTGTATATTGAACAATTCTTTGCGGAAAATTAGCAGTAATATGTCGTATAATTTCGGAGAATGTATTATAATGGGTAATGTTCGGGTCAAAATCAGACTTGAATCAAACCAATACAACATCCCAGAATCAAAAGGAAACGAGAAAGGAAGGAATGAAAGAACAATGTCACTCAACTGGACCATCACTGTACTTTGTATCATTGCTGGAACCCTTGCATATGTGGCCTGGAATTTTGTACGGATCCGCAAAATGCCGGAAGGAACGGCTGAAATGGCCGACATGGCTGCAATAATACGTTCTGGCGCTAATGCTTTCATGATAACAGAATATAAAACCATTATTATGGTTGTCGCTTTGATTTCACTGTTTTTATCACTTTTTGTGGAAAAAACAAGCGGCCTTACTTTCCTGGTAGGCGCAACCATGAGCAGCTGTGCGTGTGTACTTGGAATGAAAAGCGCTACATACGCCAACGTAAGAACAGCAAATAAGGCTCGCGAAACCATGTCAATAGGCGAAACCGTCAAGGTGGCGTTGTGCGGGGGCAGCATCTCCGGTCTGAGCGTACAGGCGTTTGGAATGTTCGGCCTGGTCGCGGTTCTGCTGATTTGGGGCGGAGTCAACCATCAGACCGATGGCAGCGGCCTGCTGATTAACCTCCATGGAATCAACGCTTCTGTGATGCGTATATCGACATACTCGCTCGGATGTTCCCTGGTAGCCATGTTCAACCGTGTCGCAGGCGGCAATTATACAAAAGCTGCGGATATTTCCGCTGATATTCTGGGAAAAATCCGGAATGATCTTCCTGAGGATGACAGCAGGGTTCCGAACGTGATTGCCGACTTCATCGGTGACAATGTCAACGATATTGCCGGCAACTGCTCGGACCTTCTTGAAAGTTTTGTAGCGACGATGTCCGCTACCATTATGATTGCTGTAATCCTGTTCCAGAAACACAGCATCGACCAGATGTTCAATCCGACTGTAATCTTCCCGATAGTTCTTGCGGGAGCAGGTTTGCTGAGCTGCCTGGTTGGTATGCTGTATGCGAATGTAAAAAAGATGGGAAACGACCCTTCCCATGAACTGAATCTTGCCACCTGGATCTCTGCAGGATTGACGGTCGTTCTTGGTCTTGGAGCTTCCTGGCTTATCTTCGGAAAGGTCGATGCCGCCACATTCGAAACATTCGGATGGAAAGCAAGCTGGCTGAGCCCATGGATCTGCGCGGTGCTCGGACTTGCCAGCGGTGTAGCCATCGGATCCATTACCGAGTATTATACATCATCTGACTATAAACCTACCCGGAAACTTGCTGAAATGGCACCCGAAGGTGACGCCTTTGTTATTACCAAAGGTGACGCCATTGGAAGCCGCAGCTGTCTGCTGCCAGTTGTCCTGATCGGCATAGCACTTTTCGTCAGCGGAAGAATAAGCGGTATCTATGGCATTGCCGTCGCGTCACTCGGCATGCTCTCATTCGTGGGCACGACAGTTTCCATTGACGCGTTCGGACCGATCGCCGATAATGCCGGCGGTCTGGCGGAAAGCTGCCACCTTCCCCATAATGTACGCACGATTACTGACAAACTGGATGCCGTCGGTAATACCACCGCAGCCATAGGCAAAGGTTTTGCCATCGGCAGTGCAGCATTTGCGACGGTCAGCCTCATCGTTTCCTATGTTGGTAATTTCACTCCCGCAAACTCCGAAATGGTTCTTAATATTGCCAGCTTCACCGTAGTTGCCGGTGCGATAATCGGCGGCGCCCTGGTTGAATATTTCAGCGCGGTCCTTGCTGACAACACGATCGAATCCGCACGCGCAATGGCTGATGAAGGAGACAAGCTTCTGTCTGTTCCCGGTGTCATGGAAGGCAAGGTTCGCCCGGATTATAACCGTATGATCCAGATGGCGACTCAGGGAGCCCTCCGCAAGATGCTGTTCCCTTCAGTATTGGCAATGTTGATTCCTGCGATCAGCGGATTTATTTTCGGTGTTGATTTTGTAGGTGGCTTGCTGATTGGTGCTACGATCGTCGCAATCCCGCGCGCCATCTTCATGGGGAATTCCGGCGGAGCGTTTGATAATGCGAAAAAATACATCGAATCCGGATCGCTTGAGGGACATGGCAAAGGATCGGCAGCGCATAAATCAGCGGTTACCGGTGATACTGTCGGCGATACACGCAAGGATGTCGTCGGTGTCGCGCTGGATATCTTTATAAAGACTATGTCAACCGTCGCCAATACACTGGTCAACGTTTTCAGAAACTTTACACTCATCAGATAACAGAATGAATGATTCTCATATTCGCCGCCGCAGTCTGACACTGGCAGATTGCGGCGGCTTTTTTGCTCCTTAGGTAGGACTATAAATCAGTACCCGATAGGTCTTTTTTGCTATTCCTACCTGCCCTATCTCCTTATTTAACAACCTCTGCCTTCATTTATAAAATTATATCGGAGGAGTCTTTTGTGTGCTCAAATATCTGCTCCCCGGAAGTGATGATGGATGAAGCGTATTTATATATTAATGAAAAATGAAAAAGGACAGTCCCTTGTGCTCTTCGCGCTGATGATGACAGTAATATTAGGGTTTTCGGCCATTGTGGTTGATATCGGAATCATGACGGTATCAAAAGCAGAGATCCAGAATGCCGCCGATTCGGCTGCACTGGCCGGAGCCATGGAACTGCCCGATAACCCTGCCAGGGCTGCAGAGATAGCCCGCGAATATGTCAAACTCAACGGTAAACCCGGAGATACCGCCGATGTGTCCGTCGGGAACGACAACAGTACCATCACCGTCACGATCAGCAGGATAAGTTCCACAGTTTTTGCCAGGATCCTCGGGATGCATGAAAGCACGATCTCTGCCGATGCCACGGCAAAAGTGGGAATAGCCGCAAGCGTTCCGTGGATAGTCCCCTTTGTCATACCCAAGCCCGATTACTTTGACTATGACAAGGTTTACGTCATGCGCATGTACGGCAAGGGCGCATACCTCGATTATCCTGACACAGGCTATCCGAGGAATTACAACTATCCCAGCGACTACCGCAATCATCCGGTGTACAGGAACTATCCTTTGTCAAACCGGTATCCTTACCAGTTTGACTATATGAACGTGTATATCAGGAAGAACACCAACTTCAACGACTATATCCACTGGCTTGAATTCGGTTATCACGAAACTTTCGCCATCAACGACAACATGTACTACCTGGGACCTTCCAGCGGGGGTAAGGAGTCTGTAGAGGCTTTTGCCAGAAGGGTCTCCCGTGATCCGAATACCGATTATAAGAAAGCCAAAGTCGGCGACAGCAGGGTCATGCTGATACCGGTGGTGGAATCCATGCTGAAGCGCAATACCAGCACGAAGGGTGACGTGCCCATTAAAATAATCGGGTTCGTGGGTTTCTTCATAGAAAGTGTTCATAAAAACAGTTACGGCGAAAGCTTCTGGTTCGAAGGGAGATTCCTTGAAAACCTGAACGTGGGTTCAGGTGAGGTTACCTTCGATACAGACTCCGATTATGGTCTCAGGGCAATCAAGCTCATTGACTGAAACCGATCATACCGATTCATTTATCATTCCGTCATCAAGAAAATCCTTCGCCCTGTTGTACCAGCGCTGGATCAGTTTTTTTATGACTTCTTCGCTGATAAAAGGTTTCAGCCACAACGGCAGGTATTTATACACGATCCGGGCTACAAATTCAAATTTAAGCTTACCGTTTTCATCGCCGAATGTTCTCTCGGCAAGCAGCATGGACTTATACGCAAACTCCCTTACTTTCGTCCATTGCTTGGTTATGGTGATATAAATAAGGTAAGCGGCTACTGCCGCGACAATGACTATGCCGACCCAGTTTTCGATTGAGATACCAAAAAGCATAATAAGAAACTTCCGCAGATTGTTCCTTATTTAACATATGCCATTTGGTACATAATGTTGATTATTTATTATTCTCCTGAATGTCCTGCTTTCTCACCATGATCAGGAATATCATGCCCAGTAAAAACAGGATGCACCCGAACATGAACAGGTAAGCCTGGCTTTTCAGCATATCGGCCACTAAGCCATACAATATAGGGCTGGATATGCTTGCCGCAAAAGTGAACACATAATAGTAGCCGGTATACAGGCCCGTCCTCCCCTTCGGCGCCATCTCGGCCACAGCGGGATACGCGTTGGTGGTGACAAGGGACCACCCTGCCCCGCTGACGCCTAAAATAACCGGCAGCAAATTCTTTTCCGTTAGCATGAATATTATGACGAAAGTTACGACGATTACGGCGTTCCCTATAAGCATAGCCTTCTTTCTGCCTATCCTTCCTCCCAAGTATCCTGCCGGAAAGGCGCAGATCATGAACAATACGGCCATGGGCGCCAGCATTTGGGTAGCGTCTCCGGGCAGCAGGCTGAACTTTTCCTGGCAGTACAGGGTGAAGAAAGCGTTGAGGCATTCAAACCCGCAGTACCAGAAAAAAACTGTCAGCAGCATCGGCAATAATGACGGTGTCATGGAGATCGCCGAAGGCTGCCCGTTTTTACCCCATAAAAGCCCCCCAGATATCTTGTCTGTCTCGCTTTCGTCGGCTGAATACGGTTCCTCGGGCTCTTTATGGAAGATAAGCAATACCGCAAGGGCAATGATCATTATGACACCGCCCATTATGAAGGGATATTTGGGATTAGTATTGAACAGCTTTCCTCCGAGGGAAAACGCGATGATAGTGCCAAGTCCGCCCATGGCAGTTATGATTCCGTTTGCGCGGCTTCTTAATGCCGGAGGAGTCGCATCGGGCATCAGGGCGGTGGCAGGCGCTCGATACACGCTCATGAAAAAATTCATGCAGATTACCGAGAACATCAGGGCAAAAAGCCGTAAGTCGGTTTTGAACAATGATCCTATGTTACCGTAGAAAGGAATCATCGTAAAGAACAGTGCGGCAAGAGGAATTCCAATGATAATGAAAGGCATCCTTCTTCCGAACCTTGTTTTTGTCCTGTCGCTCAGGCTTCCGAAATATGGCTGGAAAATCAGGCCGAATATATTGTCCAGTGTCATTATGAACCCGAGAACAGTCGAGCTTCTTATCAGTCCCGGGATATGCTCGTTGCCCATAAGGAATATTGGAACAAACGTGTTATACAGGGTCCAGGCAAGGCTGATGGTAAAAAACGCGAGGCTGATTGCGAAAGTTTTAGCTACATTAAGTTTCATAAAATCTCCTTACTGCCTTGGTGTGTCATAGGTGTTTCAAGCGGACTGTTTTTCTTACATTTTTCTTCCGATGACTCAAAACATATATCGAAAAGGACATTCGTATACATTAGGGAGTTATACGGGAATTATTTCGGTTTCCACACGGGTTATCTCAACTGTACCCATGTTTTCTATAAAACTGATGGCAGATGCCATCATCCTGTCCGAATGGGCGGCTTCGTTTGAAACGCAGACGATCCCAAGCACGCAGTTGTTCCATGAATCAAGGGCCCCTATTTCCGCCGCTGCCAGGTTGAACTTGTTTCTCAGCCTTTCGATCAGACTTTTCACTATCCTTCTTTTGTCTTTCAGCGACCGGGGTTCTGACAGGAACAGCGATGCCCTCAATACTCCGACGTACATGTTTTTTCTCCTCTCATTTCGCCCAAGGTTTGCTGCGCTTTCGGTACAGCATTCGGGGTGAGCTGCAGTGCCGGAACAATACCACTGAATTTAAACCCTGCCTTGAGTATGATAATATATATTGTAACACACGCGCAAGTGTGTTTATATATTTCAGTGCGCAGATGAGATGTCATACTGTGCGAACGCAAAAAATGGACAGTTTCAGCTCTGAACAGCATGTCACCAACATTGCTTACAATTACGCACTTTAAACGTCGTGCAGGCTGCAGCTGCTATATAAGGACAGGGATTGCCATGAGGATAGATTTTATTGTTACCGGGCAGTATGAAGGTAAAAAAGTCTTAAATATACTGAGAGGCTGTATGAAGCTCTCTTCCCGTCTCGTAAAGACTTTGAAACAGCGCGGCGGAATCCTGCTGAACGACAGTCCCGGAAGGACCAGCGATATCGTCCATGCCGGGGACAAGGTCAGCGCTGTCATTGAGTACGATGAAGAAATCAATTACCAGCCTGAGGAAGCGGAGATTTCCGTTCTTTATGAGGATCCATACTTTCTTGCCGTTGACAAGAAGGCCGGAATCCCGGTCCATCCCTCCGCCGGCCATACATCAGGAACTCTTGCACAAATGGTTCTTGCGCACTTCATAAAGCAAGGCCTTCATATCAAGGCCCGTCCCATAAACAGGCTGGACAGGGATACGTCCGGCATTGTGCTTTTTGCAAAGAATGCCCATATTCAGGAAAGAATGATAGACCAGATGAAGAATAACCGGGTCATGAAAATATATCTCGGTATCGTCCACGGTATATATGATCCATTGGAAGGCACTATTGACCTGCCGATATTACGCAAGGAAAACAGTACAATTGAAAGAATAGTCGATCCCCGCGGCGCTCCATCGGTAACAAGGTATAAAACCCTGTCGATTCAGAATGATCTAAGCCTGGTCCAGTTTATGCTAAAAACAGGGAGAACCCACCAGATCAGGGTCCATACCAGGGCCATGGGTCATCCCATTGTCGGCGACTGGCTCTACTCCGATATAAAGACCGACTTGATAGGCAGGCAGGCTCTCCATTCCGCTACGCTGGCGTTCGACCATCCGGTAACATCGGAACGGATCGTCATCAACGCTCCTTTTCCTGAGGACATGCGCAGAGTATTGACTAGGAGTTGAATATCTTGCGCCTGTCTGCAACGCGCTTCGCCTTTCCTTCGCTGCGCTGGATGCTCTTCGGCTCCACAAGTTTAATACTTGTGCTGATGCCCAGGGTGGACTCAATTTCGTGCCTGATCTTCCGCTCGATGGATTCGATATTTTTAATCTTGTCTGAGAATATGCTTTGATTCATTTCTATGTGGATTTCCATCACGTCAAGATGGTTCACCCTGTCCACATATATCATGTAATGGGGCTCCACTTCACTGTACTTGAGAAGAACTGATTCTATCTGGGACGGGAACACGTTGACGCCCCTGATTATAATCATGTCGTCCGATCTTCCTGTTACTTTCTTCATTCTCGTCCCGGTCCTTCCGCAGGCGCAGGGTTCATTGGTCAAGACTGACAGGTCCCTTGTCCTGTAACGGATAAGCGGCAGCGCTTCCTTGGTGATACATGTGAAAACCAGCTCGCCCTTCTCGCCGTCCGGCAGCACTTCGCCGGTTTCCGGATCGATGATCTCGGCGATAAAATGATCGGATACGATATGCAGGTCATTCTGGCACTCGCAGTTCATGGAAACACCCGGTCCCAGGATCTCGCTCAGACCGTAAATATCATACGCTTTCAGTCCCAGTCGCTGCTCGATCTGGGCCTTCATCTCCTCGGACCATGGCTCGGCTCCGAAGATTCCTACCCGCAGTTTCAAATCTTCCTTTTTTATGCCGGCTGAAGCCATCTCATCGGCTATATACAGCGCGTAAGACGGTGTACAGCACAGGACCGTAGCTCCAAAATCTTTAAGAAGCTGGATCTGGCGCGCAGTGTTTCCTCCGGAAACAGGGATAACCGTAGCCCCCACCATTTCGGCCCCGTAATGAAGTCCCAGGCCGCCTGTGAATAACCCGTATCCATACGCCACATGGACAATATCATCCTTGCCCACACCGGCACAATACAGGCAGCGGGCTACGCATTCAGCCCATGTCTGGATATCGTTTTTGGTATATCCGACTACCGTCGGTTTTCCTGTAGTTCCTGATGATGCATGGACCCTTACTACTTCATTCAGGGGGACCGCGAATGTTCCGAAGGGATAATTGTCTCTCAGATCGGCTTTAGTTGTAAACGGCAGCTTTCGAAGATCCTCTACAGAATTTATGTCTTCCGGCGTAACTCCAGCTTTCCTCATCTTCTCAGCATAATAGGGCACATTCTCATAGACTCTTTTAATAGTGGCTTTGAGCCTTTCTCCCTGGATCTTTCTCAGTTCTTCCCTGTCAAGGGTTTCCATCCTTGCATTCCAGTAAAGCGACATGATATGACCTCCCCGATTGATTTATGGTATCAAAAAAGCCTTTCATCCCTGCTGGGACGAAAGGCTTAAGCTTTCCGCGGTACCACCCATTTTTACTGCTGTCTGCAGTACACTCAGAGAATACGGGACAATCAAACCCTGCGGGTTTATCATCCGATATTCCACCCCTTTAACGGAGGGATACCCGCACCAGCCTACAACGTTGACGCTTCAGCCGAAGAGCTCCGGAGCGAACTTCTGAAACATTCCCCATAAGGCTGCTTCCAGTCCCTGACAGCCTCTCCCTGGATGGTTCACTGCTTCATACTTTTCTCCATCACAGCTTTTGAATATTTAGGAATAATTATACCATCACGATATATCTCCGTCAATAGTGTCCATAATCCCGTCGCCATCTATGTCCATGGGGTTGGATACTCCGAATAATTCCCTGCCCTGGATATTGATACGGGCTCTCTCCGCCTCTACAAGCCTGCTGATCATATCCCTGACCTGTTTAGGGTTCTTTACCCTCACCAGGTCAAGTTTGGGATTGGTTTTGTCTGCGGTAAACAGGGTAATCGTTCCGACCCCCACAAGCTTATCTCCCAATGTCCTGCTAAGCTTAATATCCAGAACCCTGTAAAGAAGAAGCTCTTCCTCAACCGTATTGAAAAGTCCCTTTGAGTAATACAGTCTCTGATCCCTGATATAGTACCTTGTAAAACTAAGGGGCAGGCCAAGATAACGTTTCCTGTCCTTCCACAGGTATTCGGGTTTCGCTTTATCGGCCATAGACACTACCTCACATTCCTATTGTCTATATTTCCCATTATAAACTTAATCATTTTTGCATTGCAATAATGTTTTGCACGGTTATGGCTGATATGCCAGTTTATAATTTGCACGTTTTAAAAGTTGATAAAAAATATAAGAAAATCCTCGGTTCTGTGTTATACTATTAATGTAATTTTCATAATCCCATCTGAAAGCCTTCAGATAGCCGCACAGTATTATTGTCTGTATTTAGTCAGGATGATCATTGCAGCAGAGCCTTTTTTTATGTTTTCTGCAGGTTTTATGGCCGAAGAACGTGTCAGAGGCCGGGTTTACATTTAGTTTATAAAAATAGTTTATAAAAATATAAGTGCAATAGGACATTTGCTGATAATAAAATTAAGTGATCTTAAATAAAATCATAAGGAACAGGATGTGATGGCAATAGACTCGTTATTCTTTACCATAGTTAACAGGGGAAAGGCAAACTCAGTATTACATAAAGCGCAGGAATGCGGCGCTGAGGGCGGAACGATCCTGCTGGGCGAAGGTACCGTGCAGTCGAAATTACTAAATAAAATAGGACTTACCGAAATCCACAAGGAAATAGTTATCATACCGGTATCTGACCAGCTCTCCGACAAACTTCATGATGAACTGAGCAAAGCATTCCTGTTCCATAAAAGCAATAAAGGAATTGCTTTCACAATACCCTTCAGGCGCTGGAAACCCGGACTTCCCGGTCAGAATGAAACCGCTGATTCATCGACAAGAGAAAACGCTTCTTATTTTTGCATTGTTACGATAGTTGATAAAGGTCGGAGCAGGGATTGCATCAAATCGGCAAGAGCTGCGGGCGCCAGGGGCGGAACCCTGATCCACGGGCGCGGGGCCGGTATCCCTACAGATTTTTATTATCCCCTGGTAATTGAACCCCAGAAGGATATTATACTGATCATTACTGCAAAGGATAAAGTCTATCCAATCAGGGAAAAAATCTACACCGACCTGGAGCTTGGCAAGGCCGGAAACGGCATTCTGTTTACGTTCCCGGTCACCAGGGCCAGCGGTCTCTTTGAGCAGAGAACAGAAGACAGCAAAGGAGGTGCATCATGAGTTTACTGTTTGAAAAAACAAAAGAAGTTCTGCGGACGTTGCTGCCTGTCGTTATTATAGTGCTTCTGCTGTGTTTCACCATAGTAGATGTGGAAGCCGATGTCCTGGCACGGTTTATAGTCAGCAGCGTCATGCTTTTGATCGGACTCGCGATATTCCTTTGGGGTGTTGACCTGTCAATGAACCCTATTGGCGAGTACATGTCCCAGGAGATAGCTACATCAAAAACACCTGTAAAAATCGCGATTCTCAGCTTTTTGCTGGGATTCCTGGTCACAGTGGCCGAACCGGACCTGCTTATCCTCGGCACACAGATCCAGTCCGCATCCGGCGGTTCCCTTGGCGCGACGGTCATAGTATACATGGTCTCCGTCGGTGTAGGAGTAATGATCATGTTCGGCGTTTTCAGGCTGCTGGGTGACAAGCCTTCCTACAGCGCATTTATGGCAATTACATATGGAATTATATTAATACTTTCATTCCTGGTATCCGAAGAATTTCTCGCAATATCCTTTGACGCATCCGGAGCGACCACGGGAGCCCTTACCACACCATTCGTCCTGGCCATATCGCTTGGCCTTTCCAAGGTAAAAGGCGGCAAGAACGAAGAAGAAAACTCCTTCGGACTTGTCGGCATCATGAGCGCTGGCCCCATACTGTCAGTCATGCTCATGTCAATAATATCAGGCCAGAAAAATATACAAGGGCAGGCTGCGGAATATATAATCGCGGAAGGGGTTTTTGGCCCTATCATCCGGAAAATTCCCGAAATATTTGTCGAATCCCTCATAGCGCTCCTTCCCATCATCGTTTTGTTTTTCATATACAATTACGTTAAGTTCAAAATACCAAAGGATGATATTATCAGAATTATAAACGGCCTGGTCATGACGCTTATTGGTCTTACCATATTCCTCACGGGAGTATACTCAGGCTTTATGGATATGGGAATGATAATAGGTATAGAACTGGGAAAAATGAACCCCTGGATACTGGTTGGAATTGGTTTCATTCTCGGACTTATAGTGGTGCTGGTTGAGCCTGCCGTACACGTGCTGGGCGAACAGATCGAAGAAGTCACCAGCGGTTACATACCAATAAGCCTGATCCGCGGTACCCTCTCGATAGGAGTTGGCATTGCCATCGCCCTTTCCATGGTCAGGATAGCTGTGCCCGAAGTCAAGCTGTGGTATTTCCTCCTGCCCGGGTTTCTCATTGCAGTTTTGCTTTCATTCAGGTCCGACCCTGTTTTCGTAGGTATAGCATATGATGCCGGCGGAGTCGCGTCAGGTCCCATGACAGCTACATTCGTGCTTGCTTTTGCCCAGGGGGCCGCAACTATAATCGATACCGCGGATGTAATGGTCGATGGCTTCGGTGTTATCGCCATGGTTGCAACGGCTCCTGTTTTTTCACTGATGATCCTCGGGACCATATTCAGGCATAAAAAGATCGAGTATCCCGTTGTTGCAAAGCAGGCTGTTGTCTCCTCGCACCTGGTTGACGAAATCAGCCTTGATCATGTGTGTATCATGGTCATTGTAAACAGGGGACTGGCTGAAAGAGTTGTTTTCCTGGCCCGACATTCGGGCGCCAAAGGCGCGACTATCATGCGCGGAAGAGGAACAACTGCCGATCGCCAGGTATTGCCTATCATAAATATAGAACTGCAACCTGAAAAAGAGATAGTCTGGTTCATCACGCCCACCGACGTATACGAAACCATTGCGCAAAGCCTTATGGACGACACGCTTCTTAACCAGGACGGAGAAATAAAGATATTTATATCTCCTACCGAAGCAATGGTAAGGACGTTTACGACGATAAACCCGAATAATTATGAACAGCCGGGCAATCAGTGATATGAATCGTTATCCTGCCCGGCCCATATCAAGCATCGCCATTGGGCCTTCGTAAACCAGCCTGAGTCCGGGTATGCCCGGGAGCTCATCCGGCCTTACAAAACATAAGGGCTTATTGAAAGTATATATGCCTGACTGCTGGAGTACCTTCGCCACGAACTCGGCGCAGGTACATTTATTTTCTGAGCAGAATGGCCTGTTTATCAGTATTCCGACCAGGGCCATCAAGTTATAGCGGTATTTTTTCGGATCCCTTTTATACGTCTCAAGGATCTCACATACTTTTTCATGGATGGCATCAGCCACCGAAAGAGCGTATATGGCACACTCGGTTTCAGGAAAATGTTTGAACAGACCCTCGTTTATCACTTCGGTTATAAAGCCGCCTATAAGAGGGAAATACCTTACCCTGCGGGCAAAGCTGTAGAATATTTTAAGGGAAGGGTCTACACCAATGGACGCATGGTTGTACTTGGCTTTTGTGTACAGTTTTATGGATTTTGACACAAGGGTGCCTACCTGTGTCAGCATTATGTAAATTTCTTTCATATCATGTCACGGTAACTAAGGTTTTTCCACCTTATTATACATAATAAAACTCAATGTGACTACAGGAAAAAATGAGACTCGCGGGAAATAATATGATTCCAGTCACGTTATATATAATATATTCAGGGTATAATACCGGTAGGCTGATCAGCCTATAAAACACTATCTTGTAAAGGAGTAATAATTATGAAGGCATGGATCGACAGAGACGGTTGTATTTCATGTGGTTTATGCGAATCTACCTGTCCCGAGGTTTTCAGGATGGCGGATGACGGGCTGGCAGAGGTCTATGTTGACGAAATCCCCGAGGATTCCGAGGAAATGGCTTATGAAGCGGCCGAAGGCTGCCCTGTCAGCGTAATTCATATAGAGAATGAATGAGCAGAGCAAATCACAAAAGTCATGCCGTATAAAGGCAATATGACATGATCGCTGGGTCATATTGCCTTTTTGTCGTACTTAAGTCCTCAGGTACGCTAAGATCGCAGCGGCCGATGAAATAAAAACGAGCAGTACCGCTCCCATTGAAGCGGCCTTATTTTTAGGCCATATTTTTTTGGCATAGCTGAACGTATATATGGATGAAAGGATCAAGTACAAAAAACCTGCGTAAATGCTCATTCTTCTCCCCCCTCCGATTATTTGGCAGGCTTGTTGCTGGTGGTTTTCCCGGTTCTTCTTACTATAAAGTCCACTTTTACATTTAACTCCGCGTCCAGTACTTTTTCTTTCCATTTGTATTTTTCCCATTCCGGTATGGTCAGGAACTGTTTTATTGCAACCTGTCCTAAATCAAAAACATCGGTTTTCAGTTCCTGCCCTTTTTTGAATGTCCTTTCCAGGCCTGTTTTTATAAATTCTTCAAAAGCCTGCTCCAATATCCTGTTCTTTTCTTCGTCCTCATATTCGATCCTGCTGGGTATTGAAGTAATATCTCCCTCCAGTTTCAATTCCATGTTTATCATGGGTCTTTGTCCGCTCAGGTCTATTGAAACTTTTGGAGTCCCGAATTCCTTTACTTCAATGGGAATATATAAATCGGGCGACAGCGGATCCTGTATCGTGAAGGCCGCGCGGTTGAGTCTTCCGATAGCTATCCGTACCATCTGTGTTTCAAAACCCGTAAGGGTACCGACCATTTTGTCGCCATCAAATACTGCCGAACCAAAAAGCTCAATATCCGGACCGCCTTTGACAGGCGTTTCTCCTGCAAGGTAATCGCCCGGAATCCTGAACCTGCCTTTGTCTCCAGATCCATAACCTTCATTTTGGGATACGGGTTTTTCTTCCTCTGGTTCCCCGGACTCCCTGCTCTCCGGGTCAGATTCTTCCCCTGATCGGGATTCTTTCAGGTTTTTACCGTCATTGACCGAGCCATAGATTGCGAGAAACTGTGAAGTGGCAGATTTTATCCTGTCATACATATCCATGAAAGTCGAATTGGTGATAAATCCGGTATATTCAGCTCTCGTAACCAGTTCCTCTATCGAATCGGTAATCAGGCCGCCCTGGTAGGGATGGAAAGCCTTGATGAACTCCTCGGCTGTTCCCCTGCATACTATGATGTTCGTGGTTCCGCGGACCTGGCGGTATTTCATAAGGCCTGTCACCACTTTGCCGGCTTTTCCGCTTTTCGCCATTTTTTCGGATATTATTATGGCTTTCATATGCATAAAGTTTAGGATCTTTGGCACGCTGTTGTTAAGTATTGACACGCCTGACAGCAGGGACGGCGCATCGAGGGTAATGACCTCTTTTTCAGCTTTCTCTTTTTCATTGGAATTGCCTCCGCCACCGCTGTCACTCCCGCTTCCGCTGACCTGGAACTCGGGGATATGGAAAGTAAGGCGCAGTTCATCGGTTACGCCTTCATCTATCCCAACCATGGATATATAAGCATAATCACCTATTTCTCTTGCATCGAAACAGCCTGTCAAGCTTACTGCCATCAGTATAACAAGCGCCGTTACGACCAGCTTTTTACCCATTTCTCTGTGCCCCCTTCTTTTTTCTTATCACGGCGATTATAAGAACAATTACAGGCGGCAGAAAATATATGACCCACCCCCATGTCCTCATTGTCTGGACATAGGCGGAAAAAACATCCTGGATACCCTTCGGAAACAGGTTCAGACAGAACAACAGGGTTCCCATGGGAAGTATGACAGGCCTTTTATCCGATATCCTGAACACGTGGCAGTAAATCATGATCGCGCTGTAGAACAATGCTGATACCTCGATAAAACTGCCGAAATTCCAAAGGAATACAAATATCGGCTCCATATGCTGCAGGAACCCTCCGAGGTGCACGTTGGCCGCCATTGCAAACATGGGGGAAACCAGTTCCTGAGCGGTAGAATAGGGAAAAACCATCCCGAAAGAAAGCAAACATAAGCTTGTCATCAGGCCTGATATAAAAATACTGTAAAAACCGATTCTTTTGATTTCATTGGTCCCCTGGAGTGAAGCTGCCATAATTCCCACAAGAGCCGCTTCACCGTAAAAAGAGCATCTTAGGGCGCTGTTAATGATCGTTTTTCCGAGGCCGTTCCCTAATAAGGGAAATAACCTGTACACCCTGAAGTCAGGGATGGACAGCAGGATGACAAAGATACACCCTGCGCCAAGAAGATAGACAAGGAATTTTGAATATCGCACCAGTGTCTCAAGCCCGGCAAACGCAAGAGATATCACGCTTATTATGAATATGACCATAATAAAGCTCGGCGGGCTTTCAGGCAGGACGAACACTTTAAGTACTTCAGTGAATTCCCTCATATCTATGCTGGCAATGATCATCAAAAAAGCGCATAGTACCAAAGAAAGCAATGAACCTGCGAATTTGCCCAGCACTATATCATTTATCTCCATTATATTCTTTCCCGGAAAACGCTTAAGGAGCAGGTAGAGGAATGCGAAGAACAGCGCGGCCACAGCTGCCGATACCAGCGTCATATACCACCCCGCCGTTCCGACAAGCCTGGAAACTAATGAGGCGCTGGTAAAAAATACTTTGGATGTTATGGAGATAACTATCAGGCTGATGGCTTCCTTATAACCGAATCTGCCTTCTTTCAGCATTTACTGTTCCTCCTGCTTTACTTCGGCTTTCCAGCCTCTCGGCTCATCGCCCATCTGATTTTCATCACCTGCATTGAGGTAATCCGGCTTGTATTTTTGCTCATAAATTGGAGCACGGATTATAGTATCGGTGTTATGGCTCGCATAAGGAGCAACGGGAGTGAAAAACGGCACCCCGAACGATTTCATGCTGAGGGCCATGGCAAACAATATGGTGACTCCGGCTGATATCCCGTAAAATCCGCCGATACAGCCGAAGAAAATCAGAAAAAATCGTATTATTCTTATCCCGAGCGACAGCGAGTAATTGGGGATGGCAAAACTGCCCAAACCGGATACCGCTACAATAATTATCAGGATAGGGCTCACAAGTCCTGCCTGGACCGCTGCCTGGCCCAGTATAAGGGCTCCGATTATGCCCAGTGTGTTTCCTGTAACACCAGGAACGCGTATCCCGCCTTCCCTTATCAGTTCAAAAGAAAACTCCATCAGGAGAAGTTCCACGATAGTCGGGAACGGAACGGCTGCGCGGGATACCACAATGGAAGACAAAAGGGATGTCGGAATCATCTCCTGATGGAATAGTATGAGCGCAGTATACATCCCCGGAAGCAAAGCAGCCAGCAGCATCCCTATCAATCTTACCAGTCTCATGAATGTCCCGTATTGCCACCTGACATTTGATTCCTCCGAGGTATGATAAAGATCAAAAAAGGTTATTGGCATGGCAAGGGCAAAAGGCGTGCCTTCACAGATCAGGACAGCTTTCCCGTCCATCAGGAAGGAAGCGACGCGGTCAGGCCTTTCGGTTGAAATAACCTGGGGAAAGATCATGAACGATTTATCTTCTATAAGCTGTTCCAGCATGCCGCTGCCTGATATATATTTGACGTTGATGCTCTCGATACGTCTCTTTACCTCTTTGACGATCCTCGGATTGGTCAGCCCCTCTATATACAGCAAGGCAGCCCTGCCGTTGTTCGCTTTGCTGACGGTTATGAACTCGGTTACCAGGTTCTCGTTCTTAATAATCCTCCTTACCAGCGTTATATTGGTCCGCATGTTCTCGGTAAACCCTTCCTGCGAACCGTGTACGACCGTCTCGGTAACAGGGGCGCTTATGGTCCTGGTTTCGAATCCCCGGCTTTCCATGGCCAGGCACTCGTCACACCCGTCTATCAGTATAATGGTCAGGCCGCTTAGTATCTCAGGGATTATTTCCCTGAAATTGCTCATCCTTTCTACCTGGTGCACAGGCAGTACATTTTTTTCTATGAAATCAAGAGCGCAGCCGCCTTCAAAACCGCGGAAAGGATTTATATCCATAAGCTGGGGCAGGGTAAACTGTGTTATTATAGTTGTTTCAACCATGCCATCGATGAACACGACACAGGCAGGGATCTTATGGGCAACATTGAACTCGCGGATAACAACGTCCTGGTTTTTGGGCACATGGAAAACTTTCCTTAGATAGTCTAAATTTTCAGTCAGTGATTTGCTGACCTTTCTCGAATGTTCCTCATAGTCTTCCTTACCGCTGTCCCGGGTTTCAGTCTTCTCCGCTTTACTATTCCCTTTTTGCTTCCTGCTTTTACGAACGGTCGCTTTTCCTGCTGGCTTGGGAATCAGTATTTTTGGATGTTTGCTCTCCCGGTCATTCATATCGGCCCTGCATTCCGAACCAGCCTGCTCATCCTGTCCTGATCTGTCCTTCTTGTTATCTTTCTGCTCCTTCAGATCATTTTTAAGGCCTTTTCCGGCACCATACTTTTCTCCCCATTCCATTGATTCTTCCAATCCCTCGAGGAATTCATATCCCATCTCGATATCCGAGCTTGAGGGCTCTTCATATACGAACAGTTTCTTAAGGAACTTCAGCATTAAGGCGGCACCACCCTTGTTAACAGGTATCATTTTTGCGGTCAAAGTTTATATTATCCAATATGAAAAGAGCTTATTACGCGAGTGATACGTGCCCGGGCATGCTGTTCAGATCCGAGTTGCCTCCGCAGGAGCAGTTGAATGTTGTAATGCGAACAGTACAAAGAAAAATACATCCTAAGGTATCAGGATGTATCTGACACCTTAGGATGTACTTCAAAATAAGTATAATCTGTACGTCCCTTCACCCATCCTGGAGGGAGAGCCACAGGGACATCAGTTCATCATGTTTTGCCTCAAGGGCATGCTTTTCTTCAAGGAGTTCGGTCAGGCACTCGTAGTCTGACGCATGGATTTCCAGCTCTTTTTCTATCTCACCGAGACGCTGTTCTACGGAAGCGATGCTTTCTTCCGTCTTCAGGAGCTTTTTCTCGATGGCTTTCGGACTCGGGTTCCTGATCCGGCTGTCTGTTTTTACCTTTGCAGGCTTTTCCTTATCACTTCCACGGGCCTGTTTTTGCTGCTCGGCATAACGCTTCCATTGCCGGTACTCCTCATAATCCCCTTCAAAAATATAAAGCCTGCCGTCTTCAAGCTCGCATACGCTTCTTGCGAACTTCCTGATAAAATAACGGTCATGGGAAACGAACAGAATAGTTCCCTCAAAATCGTCCAGGGCCTCTTCTATCCATTCCCTTGAAGCTATGTCCAAGTGGTTTGTCGGCTCGTCCAGCACCAGGAAATTGACTCCCTTTTGCATGAGCAGGCAAAGTTTCAGCCTGCTTTTCTCTCCGCCCGACAGTTTTCCCACCGCCTTGAAAACATCTTCACCCGTGAATTTAAACCCGGCAAGAAGGTTACGGGCACTTCCCTCATCTATCTTCAGTTCCCTTTGGATCGTCTCAAGGATTGTCAGTTCCGGTTCCTTGAATTCGACCACCTGGGGCAGGTATGCTGTTTTCACGCTCGGGCCTGTCTTTACCATACCGGCATCTGGAGCAAGATAGCCCAGGATAATCTTCAAAAGAGTGGTTTTGCCTGCCCCGTTGTTCCCCAGGAGAGCGACCCGGTCGCCATTCCTGACCAGCAGGTTTATATCGTCAAGGATCACCCTGCCTTCGAAACTCTTTTTTATGCCCTTTATGCTGAGAACCTCGGTGCCCGTGAAATCATCTGTCCTGAATGCTTTTGACAGTTTTCTTTCCGTCCTGGGCCTGGGTGTGGCGTTCTTCTGCATCCTTTCGAGTCTCTTCTCCATGCTGAAAGCCCGCTTGTGAAGTTTCGGGTTATCGGCCCTCCTGGCCCAGTCATGCATCCTTTTGACAGCCGCTTCAAGCTGTTTTATCTTTTTTTGTTCCTGCTCATAATGCTTTAGCTGTTCGATTTTTCGCTGCTCCTTCAGCAGGGCATATTTGCTGTAATTACCTTCATATGTATATGCCTGTCCGTCTTCGATCTCAATTATTCTTTCAGTGATTCTGTCAAGAAAATACCTGTCGTGGGATATCACAATCACGGTCCCGCCAAACGAAGCAAGGTATTCCTCCAGCCATTCCACGGCATTGATGTCCAGGTGGTTGGTGGGCTCGTCAAGCAGAAGTATGTCAGCATCGGCAAGGATGATTCTTGCCAGGTTCACGCGGGTCTTTTCCCCGCCACTCAGGTCTGAAAACTTTCTCTCCTGCATTTCCTTGTCTATGCCCAGGCCATTGCAGACTTTCCTGATCGAGGTCTCGATGGTGTAACCGCCTCTTGCTTCATATTCCTGGAGTATTTCCCCGTACTGCTTCATGACCTGGGGAGAATTATCGACGGCCATCTTCTGTGACAGTTCCCGGAGCTTGTCCCTCAGTTCGTAAACTTCACTGAAGGCCGAGTCCAGCACCTTGTAAACGGTAGTCCCGGGTGCATATTCGGGTATCTGGTCCAGAACTCCCACCCTGCGTCCCCTGGCCATCATCAGTTCGCCTTTTTCAAATCCTTCAGCCCCGGAAATAATCTTAAACAGGGTTGTCTTTCCCGCTCCGTTTTTTCCGATAAGACCTGTGACCGTATCTTCGTATATTTCAAAGGACACACCCTTCAGGACGTGCTGTGTGCCATAGTATTTATGGATATCTTTAAGAACTATTTCAGCCATTCCATGGATTCCTTTCGTTAAACTCCGTTTGTCCTTCCGCTAATAATGAGTAAAAGTTTCTACAGGATACTTATTCAAGGTTCGTGACCAGGGAGTTGTTTATAGTCGTAAGGGCTTTGGCAATAAGGCTCCTGGCTTTATCACGGAACCTGTCATCCAAAAGACTGTATTGCGATACTGTTTTTTCTGTAAGCGATCCGCTCCTGAGAAATTTATGATCAGCATATAAAACAATGCTGTATGAAAGCAGCAGCGCCGGGTCCGACAGGTTTTCGGGCAGATCCACGGTACTGAAATCCCTTTCCAATATAATCTGCCTGAGCTTCTTCAACGCCCGCACCCTTGCCAGCCGATACTGGGTCCTTATCCGTATATTAAGAGAATACCAGAAAAGCAGGAATCCTACCGGAAGCATCAGGTAACCGGACCAGATCGACACCGCCACCGGTACGATGCAGCCTGCGGCAAAGAGCACCACACCCATGATAAGCCCAAGATTCCTGTAATACAACTGGTTCGGGTTAAGGATGCTCTTACTGTTAAAGTCACTCTTCAGTTCATCGGCCCATGCATTGTAATACGCGTTGAGCCTTGCCTGATCCGTATTCCCTTTTCCGGTCGGGATCCTCGCAGGGCAAAAATATCCGTACTTTTCGCTGAATTCTTTCACGCAATCCAGCAAGTGCTTTTCAGAAGCGCTTGCATTACTCGTATCGGCATCCCCGGGTATTGTGAAACACAGAAAGTCTTTCCCTTCCTCGTTCCTTATATCAATATCGAGCATTCCTTTATACGCAAGATGGAACAGTCCGGCAATGAATGCCCTCGCTCCCGCTCTTCCCTTCACCAGGAACCCTGCTTCCGGCGGACTCAGCCCGGCGATATCTTTCAGTTCAAATATTTCTTTCTCCCTGTTCAGTTCTTTTCTTGTCCTGAAAATTGTCAGAACGCCGAGGTATGAAGCGAACAATGACACTGCTGCGAAAAATATCGTGGTCCTTTCTTTCATTCTCTCGTTCCAGGCCAGCCTTCCTACCTCTTTTGCCGCGTTCTCCCTTGCCTTAAGCAGGTCGGACTTATCGCTTTCCAGGTATTCCTTCTCTTCTTGGAGAAAAGTATCAAGATAGTCCGTTTCTTCTGCCACGGGAGCGTCAGGGACCAGGGATACCGGGAAAGCAATCCTGACTTCCACGTATTCACCCGGGACTGTGTTCGGAATGGTATAGCTTACATTTTTCATGTCGCTGACGTTTTTGCTTCCAACAAGGACACCATGCAGGTAAGGCTTTATATTATCATAGGTTGTAAACCCGGGAAGAGTAACATTAATATTGATGTTTGAAATATACCCGCCCCAGTTCCTGAAAACATGGTTCCTCCTGTATTCCGCAATATCGTTATACTTTTTTATCGCGTTCCTGACCCTGTACTGCACTATGAACGTAGCCTGCTGGTTAGTAAATGAACCATAGATTTTTATCCTGACCCGATCGCCTTCCTGCACTTCGCTGTATGTGCCTGAAAAGACATTCGCGTCCCATTGTCCTGCCGAAAGCCTTTCGCATTTAATGTACTCGGACTTTTTTATGGTATAGACATTCAGTATCTCTATTTCTTCATCTTCCTGCCTGTCGATCAGCAAAACAGCGTTATTGTTGTTCCCCATATGGCTGTATTTTACTTTTTCGGTGATATCGAGGGAACCGTCCTTCCTTATCTCCACATCAACATCGTATGAAGAGATTATATAGCCATACTGCACCATGGCCGAGACAGGCACGGCGGATAACAAAGATATGATAAAAAGAAGAACTGTTACAGTCAGTTTTGATATCCTTATCATCGGCAACCTCCCTTACGTTATGCCGGGCGGTTATGTCCGGCAGAAGGCGGGGGCGTTATCAGCAAACTCTTTATCTTGTCAAAAAAAGGCCTGTAATCGGCAAACAGCAGGAGCGGCGCGACTATCGCCGCCCTGTACCTGTAATAGGTATCTGCGACATTTTCAGAAATCAGCGCGTTTATAAGGCTGTATGACACTATGAACACAATGAGACCCAGAAGATAAGGATCCCACTTTATAAGGGCATACATTATCCCGAACACTGAGATGATCATGCAAATATACCACAGTATCATCTCGGCCCTGACTATTGTTATCGCCAGGGGATTTGCCGCAATGTCGGGGATAAACGGGACTTCTTCAAGGTGCGGTTTTGTCAGGAATGCGTTTATGGAATCCGGGATTTTTTTGGACATTATTGTCCTTAGTATTGATTTCATTTCCTCGTCCAGGTTTTCATCACCGCTTGTGGACCTGTCCATGGTCAGCGCATGGTAATCCCTCATATTAAGCCTGACAGTCGTGAAACTCACAATGCAGCATGTGATCAGTATGGCTGCCAGGAATGCGAATATCGTGGTCCTCCTTGTTTTAATATAGCAGAACAGGAGGCAGAAGATCAGGCCGCCGCAGAAAGTATACAGCATGTATATTCTCAAAAGGGTGCTCAGCCAGAGAAATAGACATATTGTCAATATATAAAGGGATTGCCGAAATATGGGCCAATTCTTCTCCCTGATGATCCTGAGGGTCATATACCAGGTCAGGATGATCAGGAAAAAGATCATGGCCTCTTTCCTCGTATCGGTCGTCCATACTATCATGCTCGGTATGAATAAATATATAAGCCCGATAAGCCGTGATTTCTTCGCGCTGAAATTCAGGTTGTAAGCGATCTCTCCAAGATAATAGCCTGAAATTACCGTGAAAAAAGCATTAACGAAAGAAGCCGCGTACCTGTTAACACCAAAGATGGCATACTGGATACCGGTGAGTACCGTATACCATGTGTACTCGTACCGGACATTCCATAAGGGAGTCCCCGCATGCAGCTGGTTCGCCACATCTTTCGCTATCTGGTGGTATATAAGACCGTCGGTCCCCGAATACTCGGTCCCGTTCGAATAAATGACGAACACAAAAACAAACCTGCATACCAGGGCAAGCTCAGCAAAAAGTATAAACCAGGTTTTGCCCGGTTTGTCCTTTAATTTCAAAATGCCGACTATGGCTGTCAAAGCCATGAGCACCAGCATCCACAAAACATTTTCAACCATTGGTCAATGCCTCTTGTTCAAATACTGCATCAGTGGTGGAACAGTCTCAATCCTGTGAAACACATCACCATGCCGTATGTATTGCACGCCTTTATCACATCGTCATCCCTGACCGAACCGCCCGGCTGGGCCACATATTTTACATTGCTCATCGCGGCCCTGTCTATACAGTCCTTGAACGGGAAAAAGGCATCCGACGAAAGGGCAACTCCCTTGAAAGTACTGATCCATTCCGCTTTCTCTTCCGGCGTCAGTTTCTCCGGAACAGTTTCAAAGAGATCTCTCCATTCCACAAATTCAGCTTCGGTTATGTCATCTCTGAGGTACAAGTCTATAGCGTTATCCTTGACAGGGTTTTTCAACCCCTCCTTAAACTTCAGCGTCAGGACTTTCGGATGCTGGCGAAGCATCCAGTTGTCTGCCTTTGACGCGGCAAGCCTGGTGCAATGGATACGGGACTGCTGACCTGCGCCGCAGCCTATTACCTGCCCGTCATAAGCAAAGCATACCGAGTTGGACTGGGTATATTTAAGGGTTATGGTGGCAATAAGCAGATCCCTCAGCCCTTCCCCGGTTATTTCCCTGTTCTCGGTAACAATATTGCTGAAAAGATCTTTATTAATAACCGCATTGTTCCTCAGCTGCTCGAGGGTGATCCCGAAAATGTCGCGGCTCTCCGTCTCTTCAGGAGTGTAACCGGGATCTATCTTCATTATTACATAAGCGCCTTTTTTCTTTGATTTCAGGATCGATAACGCCTCATCCTCGTAGGCAGGCGCGATGATTCCGTCGGAAACCTCGTGGGCAAGGATTTTTGCGGTATCGGGATCCACTTTGTCGCTGACAGCTATAAAATCGCCGAAGGAAGAAACCCTGTCAGCTCCTCTTGCCCTCGCATAAGCCGTCGCCAGCGGCGAGATATCCTGTCCTTCAAGGTGGTAAGCTTTTTTCAGGGTATCGTTCAATGGTACCGCGACAGCCGCTCCCGCAGGACTCACGTGCTTAAACGACGTGGCGGCAGGCAGTCCTGTCGCTTCCTTAAGTTCTTTCACCAACTGCCATCCGTTGAGGGCGTCTGCAAAGTTTATGAAGCTGGGGGTTCCGTTCAGGACCTCAAGGGGCAGTTCGCTCCCGTTCTTCATGTATATCCTCGCGGGTTTCTGATGCGGATTGCAGCCATACTTGATAGACAGTTCACGCATTGCTATCCTTCCTCCTGGCTAGTTGCCGTAACGGTTCCTTATTTTTATTTCGACTTTTCCCGTATATATATCGATGGTTTTGACCAACAGGGAAATCCTGTTGTCAGGATCCAGCAGATCCCAGTAAAAATCAAGGGTTTCATCAATGCTGTCCGGAATCGGCACTATATAAGGCTCGCCTGAAAATGAAGGCAGGATATTCCCGTCGCCGTCATAGGTATGGATGCAGTGTCCGAACCCCGGAACAGGCTTTTCAAAATAAAAGAAGTTTCGTATGCATGTATCGGGTCTGCCGTTCAAGGTTTTCAGAATGGAAAGGCAATAAACGTTCTTGCCACCGGGCTCGGTAATGCCGGTGATTCTTGGGGTATAATTGGGCCCGTCAGGCTCAAAGGTGCGGGTCATCAATGCTTCCTCAAAACTTTTTCCTGATTTGAGGAAATCAATAACCGTGTCGGTCTGGTCCCCGTTGGATATTACATGATACCCGCCTGTGCTTTTAAGCGGATAATAAATGATAAGCGAAGGATCGACGAGTTTGCTTTCATCGTACGCCTTCGTCCTTACAGACCCGTTTTCCTCGACGAATATCCTGTTCCGGCTGTTTTCGCTTCTTCCCATGATCCAGTATACCTGGACGAGTTTTTTGCCGTCTTCGGTGGCTCCAAGAACGATGCCCCTTCCCGGGTACCTGTTCTTCCTGAGTTTACAGGCATTTTCATCCGCGATCAGCTTCAGCATTTGCTCTTCCTTTCCTGCCCGGCCTTCCGGGCATGCAAAACTAAAGTCCCTTAGGCAAACAAGTTCATTTTACATGAACTTCCTGCCTGCAACAAGGGTTAAACACAACAATAATGTCTCCCGGAAAGCCGCTCGCGTTATACAAATTATCATTTGGCAAACAACATGCCTTTGCTTACCCGGTCTTTTACCTCACTGCCCTTTATCAGTTCCAGAAGTTTAAGGGAGAACTCAAGGGCTGTTCCCGGACCTCTCGACGTAATAAAATTCCGGTCCACAACCACGTTTTCCTGCAATGTTACGGCACCTTCAAGATCTTCCTCGCACCCGGGATAACAGGTAGCTTTTACTCCCTTCAGCAATCCCATCTTTCCGGGTATCGTCGGGCCTGCACATATTGCGGCTATATATCCCTTCCGGTCATTATGCGCCGTCAGCAGCTTCTTCAGAGGTTCAGATGCATACAGGTTCCCGACACCTTTTCCGCCGCCGGGCAACACTATCATGTCTTCGGGCAGGACCTCGATTTTATCGATCGTCGTGTCAGCCACGACAGGGATATTCCTGGCGCTCAGGACCACGTTATCGTTCTTGACCGAAACCAGTACGGTCTCCACCCCTCCGCGCCTCAGGACGTCAATAACCGCTAAGGCCTCTATTTCCTCGAATCCGTCGGCAAACATAACGTATACCTTCATAACATCCCCTCCTTTTTTAAATTATTATAGCCTATAAGAATGAAACCTAAAAGACAGGCGGATAAAAAAGGGTTATTCTGCTGTCTTCTATTCCTGTCAATTTTGGTGTATAATTGTATAGGTTAGTTTTTTCTTCACGGGACAGGCTAAAAAATCAAAGGAGTGGATCATATGAGCCCGGCTATCAAGCACAGGCATTTTACCGCGATAGTTAAGTTCATTATGCTGATATGCCTGTCGATTATAACTGTTTATGCCTTGTTTAAAGGTAATTTTATCGTAAGAGGCGTCGTTTGCTTCTTTGTTATATCATCAGGGCTGTATTATTTCCGGAGACGCCGGAATGCGAAGGCCACGGAATATGACGAAGTAGGATACTGGAGCGGTCTTGACGATTTTGAACTTGGAATAGACTATCATTGCTTCCATGACCTCGGATTATCGGATGATGAGGATTTCGATCTGTTTTCAGACGACTTCTATGACAGTAGCCCTGTTTGATTAATGGAACATGTACATAAAAAAGAGAGCCGTAAAGGCTCTCTTTTTTGATTTTAACTTCCTGAAAATTATTTGATTTCGACCACTGCGCCGACTTCCTTGAACTTCTCGGCAATAGCATTTGCCTCTTCCTTGGAAAGGCCTTCCTTGATGGTGCTGGGAACGTTCTCAGTAACGTCCTTTGCTTCCTTGAGGCCCAGGTTGGTAACTTCACGTACAACCTTGATAACCTTGATCTTCTCAGGTCCGGTCTCCTTGAGGACGACTGTGAACTCTGTCTGCTCTTCGGCAGGAGCTGCTGCGGCTGCTCCACCGGCAACAGGGCCGGCTGCTACAGCCACGGGAGCTGCGGATACTCCGAATTCTTCTTCAATAGCCTTTACAAGGTCTTTAAGCTCAAGAATAGTTAAAGATTTGATCTCTTCAATGAACTTTGCAATTTTTTCACTCATTTTTATATCCTCCATTACAATAAATTTTCGATTTTCAATTCAAATCAGGCATTGGCTGCCTGTTCCTGCTTCTCGGCAAGAGCGTTGAGAGCAACGGCAAGACCATAAAGTCCGCTCTGCAGGCTTCCGATAAGTCTTGCAAGAAGTTCCTCTTTAGAAGGCGTTGCAGCAAGTTCTTTCACGCCATTGAGGTCGATAATGTTGCCTTCGACCACGCCGCCCTTAATCTCAAGTTTCTCATAGTCTTTCGAATACTTCACCAGGACTTTGGACGGGGCAACGGGATCATTGCTGATAGCAATGGCGGTAGGACCAGTAAGGTATTTTTCAAGTCCTGCCAGTTCACTATCCTTTATCGCGAAACTGATGATTGAGTTCTTTATGACCCTGTACTCAACATTGGCCTCACGAAGAGCTTTCCTGAGCTTGGTATCCTGTTCAACCGTAAGTCCCCTGTAATCGGTAAGGACTATTGACTTGGCTTCTTTCAGCTTCTTCGCCAGTTCCTTAACTTTTGCCTTTTTTTGTTCAAGAAGCTTTTCACTGGGCATTTTCGCGCACCTCCTTAAATGTAATAAAAAACCCTTTCATAATCCGACCATAGACTATGAAAGGGTGTTGGCACCTTTCAGATTAACCTTGATTAACCTCGGCAGGATGATCTACGTTACATCCCGTGTAAGGGATTCCTGCTGTCTACGGCCAGATATTCAATTTGCTTATAATTGTCACATGGGCTATTTTACAGTATCGGCTATTATTAGTCAAGAACTTTCTGCTGGTTTATCTTGATACCGGGGCCCATTGTCGAAGTAACCGTTACGCTCCTGAGGTACTGGCCCTTTGCAGCTGCAGGCTTTGCCTTTATGACAGCCTCAAGAAGTGTACGGAAGTTGTCAAGCAGTTTCTGTGTCCCGAAAGATACCTTGCCGATGGGGCAATGGATTATGTTTGTCTTGTCGAGACGGTACTCAATTTTACCTGCCTTGATGTCGGCTATAGCCTTGGCTATATCCATGGTGACCGTTCCGGCCTTGGGGTTTGGCATAAGTCCCTTGGGACCAAGTATACGACCCAGACGTCCTACAACACCCATCATGTCAGGGGTAGCGACAACCGCGTCAAACTCGAACCAGTTCTCTTTCTGGATCTTGTTTACAAGATCCTCAGCGCCTACATAATCAGCGCCGTTCTGTTCAGCTTCGGTAGCTTTTTCGCCCTTGGCGAAAACGAGTACCCTCACGGTTTTACCTGTACCATGGGGCAGAACCACTGCGCCTCTTACCTGCTGGTCAGCGTGACGGGAGTCAACGCCAAGCTTTATATGGACTTCAACTGTCTCGTCGAACTTGGCAGGCGCGGTTTTCTGAACAAGCTCCAATGCTTCTGCCGGTTCGTACAGTTTTGTTCTGTCTACGAGCTTAAGGCTCTCAAGATACTTCTTTCCTCTTTTCATTCATATCACTCCTTTGTGGTAAAACATCAGCGGGATATCTCCCTCCCACATAATCGGGCTTTTAGTCAACAACTACTACGCCCATGCTCCTTGCGGTACCGGCGATCATGCTCATGGCAGCTTCGATGCTTGCCGCGTTAAGATCTACCATTTTCATTTCAGCAATCTTTCTTATTTCTTCCTTTGAGATTTTAGCCACCTTTTCCCTGTTGGGCGCCGGTGATCCGCTTTCTATCTTGCATGCCTTCTTTATGAGGACGGCTGCAGGCGGAGTCTTCGTGATAAAGGAAAATGAACGATCGCTGTAAACCGTTAATACGACCGGAATAACCAACCCGGCATCCTTTGCCGTTCTTTCATTGAACTCCTTGCAGAATCCCATGATATTTACGCCATACTGGCCGAGGGCTGGTCCAACCGGTGGAGCAGGAGTCGCTTTCCCTGCGGGGAGCTGCAACTTTACGTAGCCCATTACTTTTTTTGCCATTATAATCCACCTCCCAGTTTTTTCCCCTGACAATCGGTCAGGAACCTATTTCAAACCAATCATTAAAATTGGCAGAAACCTTTTATAGTTTTACAATCTGAACAAAATCCAGTTCGACAGGGGTCTCCCTTCCGAACATGGAAACCCTGACTCGAACTTTCTTCTTGTCAAGGCTGATCTCTTCAACAGTGCCAATGAAATTTTCGAGGGGACCGTCAATAACGCGGACACTGTCGCCTACTTCGTAATCCACGACGGTCTCGAACTGTTCAACGCCCATCATCCTTACTTCTTCATCGGACAATGGAACAGGCTTGGACCCCGGGCCGACAAATCCGGTCACGCCGCGGGTATTTCTGACTACATACCATGATTCATCGGTCATTACCATCTTAACAAGAACATATCCCGGGAATACCTTTTTCAATGTGGCCTTCTTTTTGCCGTCCTTAATCTCTATCTGCTCTTCCATCGGAACGACCACATCAAGGATATAGTCCTGCATTTTCCTGTTTTCAACTATCTTTTCTATATTGGCCTTCACCTTATTCTCGTAACCGGAATAAGTGTGCACGACATACCATTTTGCTTCCTCTGTCATACCTGTTCAAGCGGAAAAGTATTTCCGCCCTCCTTTTTGACTTACTTCTGACCGAAAACAAGACCAAACAATGCGTTCAGTCCGGTATCCGCAGCCCAGATAATTATGCCGATCATCAGGCATGCAATTAATACAGTCAGGGTGTTGTTCACAAGCTGCTGTCTTGTTGGCCAAATTACCTTTTTTATTTCCATGCGGACTTCCTTGATGAACCTGCCCGCACGCTGTCCCAGTTTTTCCTTTTTCTCAGTCATTTCGACAACTCCCCGCTTTTTATTGATTAAGAGGCAACTTACTTGGTCTCCTTATGGACTGTGTGTTTGCGGCAGAACCTGCAGTACTTGTTCATTTCAAGCCTGTCAGGATCATTCTTCTTGTTTTTGGTTGTATCGTAATTTCTCTGCTTGCACTCGCTGCAAGCCAATGTGATTCTGACTCTCATTTCAAACACTCCCATGCCAATAGCTTGAATTTTCGCATAAAAAAAAACGCTCGCAAAGCAATAAAAATGATATCATACAGGCAATTTAAAGTCAAGTATTACAACAAAAAAACCAAAATACAGTCAGTTACTGCAAGAAATATTCGCGGCAATAGCCTGCAGCGATTTATCTCTCCTTGAATCCATCCGTGATTCAAGTCGCGACCGCTTCGCTGTCGCAGCGATGCTTAAATCGCATGCAGGCACGCCGCTCATCCTTTTATTTATGCCTGTTTCAGCATCTTCCTCTGTTTTCTCTCCTTCCACATCAGCCAGAGCGGAGACGCAATGAACACGGTCGAGTAAACACCGGTAACTGTTCCAATCAGCAGTGAAAAGCTGAAGTTAATCAAAGAATTGATATTGCTGGTTACCGAGAATATCAGAAGTACAACTATACATATTAACGTGGTTATCATGTTATTGATCGACCGTGAAATGGACTGATGGATACTTAAATTGACAATGCTGCCCAAATCGGCCTTCTGCATCATCCTGGCATTCTCGCGGATCCTGTCGTAAATAATAACGGTATCGTTTATCGAATAACCGATAATCGTAAGGACCGCAGCGATGAAAATATCATTCAGCGGCAAACCGAATGCAATATATACCCCGAACATGACCCCGACGTCATGGAGAAGGGCAAGTATCGCGCATACCGCGGCAGAAAAACCGCTCAATATGCTGAATCTCCACGTGACATACAGCATTATCAGCAAAGCGGAAAGCCCGACCGCCAGGACACTCATTATAAGCGCTTCCGTGCCCACTGACGGAGTTATGTTTACGTTCTCGTTATTAGGGCTGTTCAAGATTACTTTGAAATTGACGGCAAGAACTTCCTTTACTTTTGTTTCTTCTTCCTCTGTCAGGGGTTCATCGCCGGTTATGTCAAGCCTGAGCATTCTTATCTTTTCATTTTCGCCGCCATAGGTCTCCATTACGCTGGCATTGACCTCCCGGCCGGTTTCAGCTCTTATCAGGTCAGCTGCCCTGTTGGGATCGACTTCTTCAACAGTCTCTATCATAAGTCTTGATCCGCCCTTGAAGTAAACATCCAGGGTCGCGCCTTTTATGGCCAGCATTATTCCAAAAAATACGAACAGCAGGAGGCTGAAAGCAAAGGCATATCTCCTGTTCTTTACGAAATCGTATCTCTTCCTGTCTTTTGCTTCAGCATTCTCATCCGGCGCAGTCTCTTTCACGCCGAACAGCCACTTGTTGTTCCTTGCAAAACCGAATGCCGAAATGCCCTGGAGCATCATCTTGGAAGCGGTAATGGCTGAGAAAAAGCTGAACAGGGTGCCGAAGAACAATGTTACGCCAAAGCCTTTCACCGAGCTTGAACCGAGAGCGTACAGGATTATTGCGGTAATGATCGTAGTGACGTTGGAATCCAGTATAGCCACAAACGCCCGCTTAAATCCTGTGTCGATCGCTGACCTCAGGGTCTTGCCTCCACTAAGTTCCTCCTTTATCCTTTCAAAGATAACTATGTTGCCATCTATGCTCATGCCGATGGAGAGTATGATACCACCGATACCGGGCAATGTCACCGATATGTTGAAATTCGAAAGTACCAGTATCTGGAGCGCGATCAGTCCGGACAAAGCCACTGAGGCAACAATGCCCGGAAGCCTGTAATACAGGATCATATAAGCGCATACGAGTATGAATGAGATGATTCCGGCTTTTATCGCCACTTCGAGAGCGCCCTGCCCAAGCTGGGCGCTTATGGCGTCTACCTTTACAGGTACGAGTTTTGCAGGCAGCGCACCGAAACGTATCTTGTCCGCCAGGTCCTTTGCCTCTTCAAAGGTAAACGATCCGGTAATGGTTGCTTCGTTGGAAGTAATATACTCATCCACGACCGGGGCAGAAATGCATTCTTCATCGATAAAAATGGCTATTTGCTTTCCCAGGTTATCCCGGGTGGCTTTTGAGAAAGCTTCCACGCCCGACGGCTTCAGCTGGAGTATTACCATGTGTTTCCCGTCTGCATATACAGCCTGTGCCGTTTTGACATCTTCGCCCGTTATAACTATCCTTCCTGAAGGTTTTATTTCGTCAGGCTTTTTATAATAGCCACCATTATCATAATCAACTTCCTGGAATGTCAGCCTCCCGACACTGCCCAGTTCCTTTATTGCTTCCCTCGGATTAAATTCCGTTTCGTTGGCCGCCCAGGGAATATCGATGACCAGGCGCTTGTTTGTATAATCGATATTGATGCTTTTGTCATATATGCCTTTAGCGTCAAGCCTTTTCTCTATAATATCCTTTGATACCGACAAATCAGCGTCGATATCGCGTCCTTCAGTCCCTTCCGGATACTCCGGCTCCAGGATGGCGCTGATTCCGCCCCGGATATCGATACCGGTACGTATATCGTTCACGCCCTTGATGATCCTGACATTTTCAGGTCCAAGGCCTGTATAGGCAACAATACATATGGCCAGGATTACCAGAAAAGAAATATAAAACTTCATAATCCTTTTGTCGTTCATATGGAGTTTCCTCCTCCTTCATATCTTCTTCCTCGGGTGTCCCATCAATTATACGGTCATCTTCATTTATGAGTCAACATCAGGCGCCGCTCTCCTTCGCTTTAATCCACAGCGCGCATTCAACCCTTTTCTTCTCAAGTTCGCATCCTATCCCGTAGGGCACTTTTATGTCACGGTTAAACTGCCATGCGTTGGCGGCGCATCCACCGCTGCAGTAGAACTTTGCCCAGCATGAATCGCACCTTGGCTTGGTATAAACATTGGTTTCAAGGAATATTTCCCTCACGGGATTACTGTTCAGCCCGTCAAAAACATTTCCCAGGAGGAACTCCTTATGGCCTACGAACTGATGGCACGGATACAATTCTCCTTCGGGAGTCACCGCCAGGTATTCGGTTCCGGAACCGCAGCCCCGCAGGCGCTTTGCTATACACGGACCTCCCTCGAGATCTATCATGAAATGAAAGAAATTGAACCATTTCCCGTTTTTTCTGCGCTCGACATATTCCTTTGCCAGGCGTTCGTATTCGCTGCAGACCTTCTCTAAGTCTTCTTCCCTTATGTCAAGTCCCGAGTCACTGTTTGCCACTACCGGCTCCACAGAAACCTGTTCAAACCCCAAATCGGCCAGGTGGAGAACATCTTCGGCGAAATCAAGATTTTTCCGGGTAAACGTTCCCCGGATATAGTATTGCCGGTCTCCCCTCTCCTCGACCATTTTTTTGATATATGGCAGGATCCGGTCATAGCTGCCTGAGCCGTCAACGCGTTTTCTCACCGCATCGTTTACCTCTTTGCGGCCATCGAGGCTGAGGACGATATTATGCATGTTCTCGTTGATATACTTTCGCTTGTCCTCGTCGAGGATCATTGCGTTAGTAGTTATTGTGAACCTGAAATTCTTGCCGGTTTCTTTTTCCCTTTCCCTGGCGTATTCGACCACACCTTTGACAACATCGAAATTCATCAGCGGTTCACCGCCAAAGAAATCCACTTCGAGATTTCTTCTGTTCCCCGAGTTTTCAATCAGGAAATCAATCGCCCTTTTCCCAACCTCGAGGTTCATCAGGGACCGCTGCCCCAGGTATTCGCCTGTACCGGCAAAGCAATAGCTGCACCGAAGATTGCAGTCATGGGCCACATGCAGGCACAGTGCCTTGACAACTGTTTTTTTCGTCCATTGGGGAATCATGCCGGAATAGGGATCCTCAGTAAAAAGCATGCTATTCTGCTTAAGATATTCGATTTCCTCTATGGCTTCATTTATCTCGGAATCGCTGTACCTGTCAAGGTTTTTAAGCTTGTCCCTGTTAAGGGTGCCATTGTCTTCATAACAGCATAAAACGTCATAAGCCACGTCGTCCAGTTCATGGACCGCTCCGCTCATGACATCCAGGACCATGTTGTCGCCATGGATCTTGAAAGCATGTATCATAAAAATCTCCTGAACGAAAATTAATCAATCACAGAACAAGTATGGCATACGCCATACTTGCCCATTACAGTAAGGGCTTTAAGCCCTCCACAGCATAAATTGTAAGCCTGAAACCCGGCCTTATTTTCTCTCGCACTGCTGGTTCGCTACCGTGCAGGAAGTCTTGCATGCAGACTGGCAGGAAGTCTGGCATTCACCGCACCCTGCATTTTTGATATCCTTGTTCAGTGTCGATCCGTTAATGGTTTTAATGTGCTTCATCCGTAGTTCCTCCGTCTCTCTTGATTTAACAATATTAATATAACATATGGATATTATTGTGTATAGTCTATGACTCCGTTGTCTTATCCTTTACTTTTATCTGGCGGTCGGGATAACTTGCAAGGATATTGCTGATCATATTTTTCTCAATATCCATGTTACGGTATTCGCTGTCCACGACCAGATCTGTTATGTATCCGTCATCGCCTTCAAATACCACACGGGCGAAGGCGACCATGTAATCGAAATCCCATGCCGTCAGCACCATGGCTGAACTTTCCACCATTTGGACCAATTTATTAAATTCATATGCAGCAGTATCGGAACCGGATTCGGTCAAGAGCTCGACAAGGCGGATATAATCGATATCATAGCCTTTCCGGTACTTGATCATGTTAACCCCCCGCAAACCATCCTGTAGCATTAATATTATCATAATATTTTTTTATTCTTTTAACAAGGAGCAGATTTTTCTTCAAATATGTTGCCATGGCTACCGATTTTTCATAAAGTGCCTGCTATACTTTGAGTGACATGAAAATCAAAAAGGAGGTAATCCGATGAAAAGAAACATTGTCAGGATCGACGAGGAAAAGTGCAATGGCTGCGGTTTGTGCGTCAGCGCATGCCATGAAGGCGCTTTGAGGCTTATAAACGGAAAAGCAAAGCTTATATCGGAATCTTATTGCGACGGTCTCGGAGCATGCCTGCCCGAATGCCCCACTGGGGCCATCACCATCGAGGAAAGGGAGGCCGAAGCTTTCGATGAAAAAGCTGTCAAGGCAAATATGGAGAAACTGAAGCATCCAGGGGAACAGAAGGAACATGTGGAATCTTCGGCATGCGGCTGTCCCGGTTCACGCGCGAAAATGATAGAAAGGAAACCATCGGCTCCTGCCTATGCAGCATATGGAGCATCCCAGGAAAGGCCTGTGTCACAGCTTCGCCAGTGGCCGTGCCAGATAAGGCTCGTTTCCCCGCAGGCTCCGTTCTTTGAAGGCGCGCACCTGCTTGTAGCCGCCGACTGCACTGCTTATGCATACGCAAACATGCACGGGGATTTCATGAGGAACAGGGTAACGATTATCGGCTGTCCGAAGCTGGATGACGCGGATTATACTGAAAAGCTTGCAGCTATCCTTGCTTATAACGATATAAAGAGCCTTACTGTGGTAAGGATGGAAGTGCCCTGCTGCGGCGGGCTTGCCAATGCGGCAAAGAACGCGCTTATAAAAAGCGGTAAGATGATACCTTGGAATATCATCACCATATCCACTGACGGTGAGATACTTGATATTTAACCACAAGTAGCACGCCATTCGTGCTGCACCGCAGGTGCGGCACTCAGGGCGGGATTAAACGTAAAAAAATAAATACAAATGTATGGAGGTAATTTACATGTCGATGTTTTGTTTTCAATGTGAGCAGACCGCAGGAGGAAAAGCCTGCACAGTGGCAGGCGTCTGCGGCAAAAACGCAATAGTATCAAACAAGCAGGATGAACTTACCTGCGCATTGGCAGGGCTGGCCCGCGCAGCCCGAAGCAAACCTTCAAGGGAAGCCAATGTTCTCATGATGGAAGGGCTGTTCACAACCATAACCAATGTAAACTTCGACGCTGATAAAATCAGCGCATTGGTAACACGCATAGAAAATGAGAAAGTAAAACTTGGCGGAGCTGAGAATCTCCCTGTCGAATCGCTCTGGTCAGGCGATCCCGATGTTGTTTCCCTGCGCTCGACACTTCTCCTCGGACTCAGGGGTATGGCGGCATATGCGTATCATGCTTACCAGTTGGGCAAAGAGGACCAGGAAATTTACGACTGGTTCCATAAAGGAATGCAGGCCATCGGAGAGGAGCACACCGTGGAAGAATGGCTCGATCTGCTTATGGAGTTCGGCAGGGCCAACCTGAAGTGCATGGCGCTCCTGGATGAAGCCAACACATCGGCCTACGGCCATCCGGTTCCGACCAGGGTTTCAACCATTATAGAAAAAGGGCCCTTCATCGTTGTCAGCGGGCATGATCTCCATGATCTGAAAATGCTCCTGGAGCAGACCGAAGGCAAAGGCGTCAATATCTATACCCATGGCGAAATGCTTCCGGCCCACGGATATCCCGAGCTGAAGAAATACAAGCACCTTAAGGGCAACTTCGGAACAGCATGGCAGAACCAGCAGAAGGAGTTCAATGATGTTCCCGGAGCGTTCCTTTTCACCACCAACTGCCTTATGCCCCCCAAGGATACTTATTCAGACCGTGTATTCACGACAGCAGTGGTAGGATACCCCGGACTCGTCCATATAGACAGCCGTGAAGACGGTACCAAGGACTTTACGCCTGTCATAGAAAAGGCTCTCGAACTGGGCGGATACAAAGAAGAAAAGGTAATGACCGGCATCAACGGCGGCACCGAACTTATGACCGGCTTTGCAAGAAACACTGTTTTGAGTGTGGCTGATAAAGTTATCGACGCAGTCAAATCAGGAGCCATCAGGCATTTCTTCCTCGTTGGCGGATGCGACGGAGCAAAGCCCGGCAGGAACTACTACACGGAGTTTGTCGCCAGGTCGCCGAAAGATACTGTCATCCTAACCCTTGCCTGCGGTAAGTATCGTTTCAACGATATGGACCTGGGAACCATCGGGGGACTTCCACGCATTATGGACATGGGACAGTGCAATGACGCCTACTCGGCCATCCAGGTAGCCCTGGCCCTTGCCAATGCATTTAACTGTGGCGTCAACGAACTGCCTCTTACACTGGTCCTTTCATGGTATGAGCAAAAGGCTGTTTGTGTCCTTCTGACGTTGCTGGCGCTTGGTATAAAGAATATTTACATCGGACCATCCATCCCGGCTTTCTTCTCATCCAACGTCCTGAAGGTGCTGGCCGATAAGTTCGGCCTGACACCCATAAGCACACCTGAAGCCGACCTTGTTAGGATCCTCGGATAAATGTGCCGAGGGGACGGAGACTGTTGCACATCCATACATTAATATATAATTCTTAGCGGCTGTAGCCTGCAGCGATTTATCGCTCCGCTGTCGCAGCGATGCTTAAATCGCATTCTGGCACGCCGCTTAAATCAATGATGGGCATGCTGTTCAGATCTGAATTGCCTCCGCAGAGCAGCATTTACAATTTCCTGCGACAAGGACAGCAAGAAGATCTGAACTGCATACCCGGGGATATTGAGGCAAGAAAACTGTGCAAAAGTCTCCGTCCCCCATGCGCATTAATAATATTATCAGCACAGGCCGTATTCTTTAGCTAGTTTGGTGAATGCGTGGAGGCTGCGTTCTATCATTCCCATGTCGACGCAGTAAGCTATCCTTACATATCCCGGGCCATAAAAACCTGTTCCAGGAACGATCAGGAGGTTATATTTCGCAGCTGCCGCGCAGAAAGCCACATCATCCTCGATGGGCGCCTTCACGAACAGGTAGAAAGCGCCCTGGGGCTTGACGCACCTGAATCCGATCCTGGTCAGGTGATTATACAAAAGATCACGTTTCTTTTTGTAGCTCTCAACATCCACAGCCGTTTCAAGGTTGTCGGCAATAACCTTCTGGAACAGCGAGGGCGCGTTAACGAATCCAAGGGTGCGGTTGAGGGTAACCATGATGGAAAACAGGGTTTCTGCCCCGGGGATCCTGCTGCTAAGCGCGATATACCCGATCCTTTCACCGGGCAGAGCCAGCGATTTGCTGAAAGAGTTCACAGATATGCATTTATCGAAGATCGACAGCAGATTGGGAACTTCAGCCCCGTCATAAACAAGGCTAACATAAGGCTCGTCAGATATGACAAATATGTTTATGCCAAGCTCCTTTTCTTTCATTTCCAAGACATTTTTAAGCCGCTCCAGCGATTCCCTGCTGTATATCACGCCAGTCGGGTTGTTGGGCGAGTTTATGATCAAAGCCTTTGTTTTTTTGGTAATGGCTCTTTCGACCGCCTCAATGTCTATCTGGAAACTGTCCTTAACAGTGTTGACGATAACCGGTTTGCCGCCTGACTGTTCGATATATGTGCCATATTCCACGAAGAACGGGGCCAGCACCATAACTTCCTCACCGGGATTAAGAACGGCCCTTAAAGCCACATTAAGGCCCGCAGCCGCGCCGCATACCATTATGATGTTGTTTTCATCAAGGGCTACTCCGCTCTTTTTTTGAAGATAAGCCGCCACTTTCCGTCTTACATCCGGATATCCCGCATTGTTCATGTACTTATGAAGCCCGGGTTCATCGCTGTTGACATATTTCTTAAGGGATTCGATAACCCCGGCCGGAGGTTCCACTTCAGGGTTGCCAAGGCTGTAGTCATATACGTTCTCTTCCCCGTATATCTTCTTCAGGCGGGCTCCTTCCTCGAACATCGCCCGTATCATCGACGACTTTCCAAGGCTTTCCGTAAGCTTTTCATTGAACATATCCATTCCTCCAGTTAAAAAGGTATGCCTTCTCTTGTCAGGTATTTTTCCTTGGTTTCAATAAGCATTTTTATAACAGGGTTATCCTTACCGTATAATGTGGTTATTAGTTCCCGGGCGTAGCGAAGGTCATTGAGCGTCAGCGTGGGATAGTCCTGCCCTCCGTATTTTCCGTCACCATAGTAGGCATAATGCAGGTCTCCCGTTTCAGTGTTTATCCATGATTTGCCCGTGTCTTCTATTCCAATGAGGATTTTAGCGGCCACTTCAAGGTATTCGAGATCCGAGGTGGTTATGTACATCTCAAGGAGGAAATTCATTTCATTTACAAGATGGTTCAGGGATACATGGGTCACCACTCCAGGGGTCGCGCTGAAACCATAATCATAGACCAGGATCCCGTTGTTCTTTGTGACATATGAGTTTTCAAGGGCAAAACCGCAATAGAAATCGGCGAATTTTACCGCCGCTTCGAGCATATGGGGCTCATCGAACTTCCTGTACCCCCTTAGCAGTGAAAGGGCCGCCTCGGTATCCCACCTTGTGTCAAAGAATCCCGCTCCTACTTTATAGCTTTCGTACAGGTTGACAGCCATAGGATCGGTCCCCCAGAACCCGTCGGATTTCTGGGTTCTTGTAAGGGTATCGATTGTTATATAGGCATAATCCTGGAAGAAGCGTCCCGGAATATTGATGAACAGGTTTCCAATATGGTTTGCGCTGTTCCTGTAAAACCCGTTGGGGCTGTATGGCGCATATGCGTATGGGAGGAAATAATACTGGCCGTTTCCGCCCCATTTCCTGACCCTGCTCAAATCGCCGGTCTTAACTGCGGCCACTGCCTTTTCGTCTTCCCAGTCCACCAGCTTCTCAGCTGAAATTATCCCCCATTGCTCGGAAAAGGAATTGGCTGCTGCGGGCAATGTTATCCTTACGCCGTCGGCAGTGATATGTATGTTCTCAGCCTTCTCATACAACTCTTTCCTGATGTTCCTGATATCTTTTTCAAAGACGCTGGTATAGCTGAAAAATGCATTCAGATATTCAGAATCGATATACACGGAACCGGGATTAAGCATTGTCATTATTCCGTTGTCCGGTTTTTGGTCCCTGTAGGTTTTTATTTCCGATTTGGTCTGATCCAGGCCGTGGGGATACGAGATTGTCCTTATATCATACGTATCAAACCTGTAAGGAAGAAGAACGCTTATGGTCCCGGATTCCGGGCTTACCGGTTCATACCTGAGATAATAGTACAGGTCGCCGTTCGTGAAACTATATGTATCATATAACAGACATCCGGCGATATTTTTATTTTTTATAACAATGTATAATTCTGCTATCCGGGTCGCCAGGCCGTTATAGCGTTCAGTTTTCTCGATAAGCCTGATATCCGCATCGGACGCATCCTTGACTGAAATGCGCTCAATGGCGTTTTTTGCGGATTCACCGGGATTGTCAGCATCCTGGCCGGCGCTGGTCTGAAAGACGATACTGCTGTCAGCCGATGCCCGCGAATACATCAGCCCCGAACTGGAAGCAGCAAAAACAAGAACCATTGTGATGACTATGATGCGGCTGAAAATCCTCTTGCTTTTCATGATACCCTCCAATATCTCATTTGCCCGCCAGGCATACGGCATAATCGTACCCGGCATTGAATGCCTTTTTGTTCAACTCTATGAACTGGGGCTTAACGTTTTTTTCTATGGCATTGAGCCATACTTCCTCAGGTATTTCCGAATGCCTTGCCATGACTCCGACCAGGACAACGTTCACCGCTTTTATGCTGCCGCATTCCCGTGCCATGTTCAGGGCCGGCACATCGACAGTATTCGGATACTCGGCCTTGATCTTTTCGATAATGGAATCAGGGTACCTGGCTTTTCCTATGATGACAGGCATCGGATCGATCCTCTGGTCATTGATTATTATCCTTGCATCCTTTTTT